>Ga0265338_10002718_pt1 | contig 25960 bp, 27 predicted proteins | sample 42126metaG_FD_193579 | JGI IMG/M metagenome (GOLD analysis project Ga0265338, IMG submission 193579) | Rhizosphere microbial communities from Carex aquatilis grown in University of Washington, Seatle, WA, United States - 4-21-26 metaG | ecosystem: Host-associated > Plants > Roots > Rhizosphere...
CCTCAGCGAGAGCGGCTTGCACCGCGCGGCGGATTTCGTCATTGGTCAATTCCACGCCCGCAGAATGCGGCCAAAGGGAAATTCGCGGAAGCAAAAAGAATAAGACGCGCATGCAGCGTGCGCATCTTGACATTGTCCTTGTTTGGAGTTCCGCCTTTAGGCGGTTCCGGCAAAACCGGCTGATTTGCCGCGTGAACGCGGAACTACCAACTCTCATCACCGTTTTGTTCAGGACAGTGTCAAGCTGCGCACGCATGAAGCTTCCCCTTAGCAGCGTATCGGCAGACCGCAAAATTCCCCCGACTGCGCCTGCCCTCTGGCGCTGTTCCCATTGGAATTTGGATTTTGAATATTGAAGTTTCATCACGGACCCCCCCATCTTTTTTCTTAAAATATCTTAAAACACTCAGAATCACTCCTGGTGTTAAACTCTCTCTGTGCTCTCGGTGCCTCTGTGGCAATCCCCTTCGTTTGTTTCTTGGTTGTTCATGGATTCACAATGGCCCGTTGGCGCTGCCGACCGCTGCAGACTTTTTTTTGGCACGATTAACCACGAATAAGCACGAATAACCACCAATGGAAAATCCCCACCCATTTGATAGACATTCCCCCGTGCCTCGGCCCGGCCTGACTTCTTCATTCTGTCTTCCGCCTTCAGCCTTCATTCAGATCCCTTCCCCTTCCCCATTCACACTGTCATCCACCTCTTCATATTCCTCCTCTTCTTCATCCGTGCCCACGTCCATCAGGCTCGCCACCACCTCCCGCTTCTCATCGTCCGTCAAAAACCGCTTCCGGCCCTCACGTAATAACTCAAAGTCCCCCGGCCTCCCCTCGCCATATTTGATTCTTACCCGCGCCATCCGTTCCTCCTCCGTCATCCATTTGCCCGGCGAATCATCCGCCTCCTGCGCCTCCTGGTTTTCCAAGGCCCATTTCTCCCGCCGTACCATCGCTTCGATGGCCCGATGATCATCCCGCCGGAACCGCGACAACTCCTTATGCACCTTGCATAACCGTTCCCACTGCCGTTCCGGTTTCGTTTCCTTGTCCAGCAGCACCTTCGCCAGACCTACCATCTTCACCGATAACAACGTCGCAAAACAATCCCCCACCGGCTTTCCCTCCACCACCTCGTTAAACCCTTTGGAACTCTCCTGCACCTCCCGCAACGTCTCCCGCGCCTCCTCTTCCTTTTCCCAATCCACAAATCCGCCCGCCTTCCAATCGGATACATTCGAGACCGTTATCTTCGCCCCGTCGAAATAGCTCTTCACGACCTCCCGCACAGATTTCAATTTGTTCAGCCAATCGCCAAGCTCCGCCATCGGCTCGCCGTTCTGCAATCGTTGATTCAACTCATCCCGGATCTTCTTGGGCAACCGGGCTATCTTGCCTCGTCTGGTCATATAATTTTTTTGGTAGGGACGTTCGCGCTGCGACGTCCGTTTTTTGTTCGGTGTTCCGTCCCGAATTGCGGGACGGTGTAGCGCAGGTTTTCCAACCTGCGGGTTCTGGGGACTTTCTAGTCCCCAAATCCGTCCCCATATGCTGGCATAAAAGTAAAAGTTTGTCAAGTTTTGCATTTAACTTTTAACACAATGCCGCCTAACTTCCTGTCCCGCAGGGACAAACTGACACTAGCCCGGCGTTTCAACGCCGGGTACTCGTTCCCCCATCATGAGTCCCGCAGGGACGACCGAAATCCGTCCTACAATCCGCCTTCTTTTAACCCCGACATCCCGCAACCCTCATCCCCACACTTCCCCCGTTTGGAGTTCCGTCCCGCACTGCGGGACGGTCAGGCCCCATCCACTGCACTCGACCGCGTAAACCCGAGATCCGGGCATTACCATTGGTGGCTGGATGAAGGCGACGAGATGTACCAATCCTTCCTGCAACATCCCGACCGCGACGAATTCGTGGCCACGCCGGTTCAGCCCGACCTCAACAAAGTCACCAACGAAGGTCGGAGCTCATCAAGCCCTATTTGAAGCCACAACGCGATCTCCTTTAACCCCGAAATATTCAAACCACACGAAGGGCTATCCGACTAACTGTAGCGGCGGTCTGCGACCGCCGACCCACCTTCAAAGCCCATCGGGCTGGCATATTTGTAGATTAACGATCCATAAAATCTCGAACTGACTGCGCCAGTTTCGCGTCAGCGAACAGAAAGAGAAAGTGGCGGAAGCAAAAAAATTGTCCGCCTGACTACAAAAATGGAGTGGGATTTGTAATAGCCATCTGGATGCGACTTGGGATAGAACGTAGGTAAATGGGCAATCGGAAGATAGTGCTTCTTATTTTCGCAATGGGGATCGCATCATTTTTCGCGATATCATATCCGGATTTTATGTGGCGTCTTCTCGTTCCGGTTGCTGCATTTTTCGTTTACATGGAGCTCAAACCCGCTCCAAAGGACCTGGAAGCCATCCGCAGAAACGAACTCCGCGCCCTTGCGAAAAAACTCCAGCTTCAATTCATGCCGGACCCGGATTCCGAACTCCCAGACCAGTATTTCTTCCTTTACTGGATGCAACATGGGGAAATGCGTCACGCGTACAATGTGCTCCGGGGCCATTACTCCGGTTTTCAAGTACTGATATTTGATTATTGTTTCACCATAATAGCCTCTGGCAGTCGGGAGACGCCTGGCGAGCAGGATTACTATTACTCCGTGTACATCCTTTCGATGAAAGGCCATTTTCCCAAATTAACCATCGCCCGGGAGAATATGAGTTCACGTCTGGTTGAAGCCCTGGTCAAACCACACATCAATTTTGAATCCCCCGAATTTTCGAAAGGCTTTTGCGTCCATTCCGACGACAGAAAATTCGGCTATGACGTGTGCAATCCTCGAATGATGGAATTTCTGCTCGCCAACAAAGATTTGACCATCGAGATCGAGGGTTCGACTTTGGCTATCATGTTTGAGACATGGCTTCATACGGCGGACGTCGAAAAGAACATTTCGCGACTGGTTCAACTCCGCAAGCTGATGCCGGATTTCCTTTTCGCCTGATTATGCCCGCAATTTTCATCCTGTTCGTCGTCCTCGCCATCGCCGCGGGGATTTACAACATGATCGCAGCCCAAAAACGGCGCGAAGGCATGGCCGTGCTTGCAGCGCGACTCGGTCTTTCCTTCAATGCTGGTGAGGACTATGAGCTGCCGGAAAGATTCGCCTTTTTGAAACAATTGGCCGAAGGCTCGAACCGCTACGCCTTCAACATTCTATCCGGACAGTACAAGGAGAATGACGTGCTGGCGTTCGATTATCACTACGAAACCTACAGCTATGACAAAAACGGCCGGCACACGAACGACTTCTATCTATCCTTTTTGATTCTCACACTGCCGGCAGTTTTTCCGGAGTTGAAGATTTCCCATGAGGGGTTGCTCTCCAAACTCGCGCAGGCTTTTGGTTATGACGACATCGATTTTGAATCCGCAGAATTCTCCAAAACCTTTTGCGTGCGTTCGCCGGACAAGAAATTTGCCTATGATGTCTGCAATGCCCGGATGATCGAATACCTGCTGGCCAACCAGGATTTGAGCCTCGAAATCGAATGCAACGCCCTCGCCATGGTCTTCACCCGCCAATTGGCCGTTGAAAAGATCGAGCTCGACCTGCAACGGCTGGAAGAAATTCGATTGCGCCTGCCCGAATATTTGTTCACAAAGGTCTGACCATGCCCATTCTCATCATCCTCGCCGCCATCGTTTTGCTGCCCCTCATCTGGGCGGTGCTCCAATACAACGCGCTGGTTTCGCTGAAAAATTACATCGCGGAGTCATGGAGCAATGTGGATACGGAATTGAAACGGCGATACGACCTCATCCCGAACCTGGTCGCGACGGTAAAGGGCTACGCGGCGCATGAACGAGCCGTGCTGGAGCGGGTCACGGAATTGCGAAATCGCTGCGTCGCGAACAACGGGCCGGTCGGCGACCAGGCGCGGGACGAAACGCAACTGGTGGATGCGTTGAAGCAGTTGCTCGTGGTCGTGGAAAACTATCCGCAACTGAAGGCCGACCAGAACTTTCTCCAATTGCAAAAGGAGTTGGTGAACACCGAAGACCGCATCCAGGCGGCGCGCCGGTTCTACAATGGCAATGTGCGCGACTATCGCAATAAATGCGAGACGTTCCCCAGCAGCATCATCGCGGGAATGTTCCATTTCCAACCGCCGGATTTTTTCAGCGTCCCGCCCTCCGTCCGCGACGTTCCCAACGTCGACTTCGCCTGAACCCTATTGCGGTGATTTTAAGGCCCGTGCGTCGGCTGGTCCGGATCAGGCTTCTTCTGACGCTTTTTTTCCGGCAAATCCGATGACGTGAACGAAAGGATGCCCAGAAACTTGTAATACTTATGGTACGCCTTGCCCACCATGGAGCCGCTCGAAAATACATGCGCGCGGGTATGAGTGTCATAGGCCAGCAAAACGATCTTGGCCGTGGAATACTGGGACTGTGATTTGTAGAGCGCGAATTCAGGCACCTGCAACGCACCCGAGAGCGGAACCGGCACGCCCATGTTGGGAATGCCGATCAATGATGAAGAACTGTCGATGGACAGCGCACCACTCCGGGCTTCAATGATGATGTCCGTGTTGGTGGCATCGGCCATCACCCGGGCGCCCACCCGGCTGAGCGCGTCGCGAATCGTGCCGATGACATATTTGGAATCGTAACTTTCAAAATAACTCGTATCCAAAAAGACTTTTTTATCGGTGAAATTTGTCAGCGCCAGCGAGTAGATGGCCCGGTCGGCGGCCGTGCTGATGAGCAATTGCTCCACCGCAGAACGCGCCGGATTGGTCGCATCCGTGACCGTGCAGCCCGTGATAAACAGGCAGGCTATCGCCAGAAAGACTGCGATGATGGGACACAATCCACCCCCGAAAGATTTTGTAAAAAACTTCATACCTTCCTTGTAATTCTTTAACCTTGCCAAATTTCCGCCCATGCCCGTCGTTTGTCAAATTTCGCAATAAAATTTTTGCATTTCGTTTTTTGAAGATTCGTTATCTAATTGAAGCGTGTCTTTACCCATCATCAACGTTGCGCAGATGCGCGATTGGGAAAATGCGACCTGGGCAAGCGGCCAGGCGGAAACCGAAGTGATCCGCCGGGTCGGCGAAGCGCTTGGCCGGCGCGCGATAGAAATGACCCGGCCCAACGATTTGATCCTGCTGCTCGCGGGCAAGGGGCATAACGGGGACGACGTCCGCGCCGCTCAACCTCACCTGCCTGAACGCCGCGTCGAACTTCTGAATGTGGACGACCCTAAAGCCGCGCTGAAAAAATTTCAGGAACGGCAAAGTGATTTCGCGTTGGTCATTGATGGGCTTTTTGGCGTCGGACTGGACCGCCCGCTGGATGCGGGTTGGCAGGAGTTGATCAATACAGTCAATGCATCCCATATCCCCATCCTCGCGGCGGATGTGCCCTCGGGTCTCAATGCCAATACGGGAGACCATTTTGGAACCGCGATTCGTGCCCGGGTGACGCTGACGGTCGGCGCGCCGAAAGAGGGGTTGTTGGAAACCGCTGCCGCAGAATTCGTGGGGCGCCTCGAAGTGGCTGCTGATGTGGGCCTGATCCCCTGCCCGCACCGGCCCGAAATGGATTGGACGCTGGCCGCTGATTTCAAAGGCTTTCCGCCGCCGCGCCCGGTCATCGGCCATAAAGGTACTTTTGGCCATCTGGGCATCGTGGCCGGCAGCATGGGCTTTCATGGCGCCGCCGTGCTTGCCTCACGTGGCGCGCAACGGGCAAGGCCCGGATTGATCACGCTGTTTGCCCACGAATCGGTGTATTACCCCGTCGCGGTGCAATTGCAATCGGCCATGGTGCACCCGTGGGAGGCCAACAGTAATCTCATTAACCTGTTGGAAAAATTCAGCGCCATATTGGTCGGACCCGGACTCGCGGCCACGGACCTGCCGGAGGAGATAAAGACTCCCGTACGCCGATACTGGCGTGAATTCCAGTCGCCCATGATTGTGGATGCCAGTGCGTTGGATTGGCTCACGCAGGGCGCCATTGTCAAAGATGCCCTGCGCGTCATTACGCCACATCCGGGCGAGGCTGCACGTCTTTTGCGCAGCACTGTGGAAAAAGTCCAGCAGCACCGCGCGGAAGCCGTACGCGAACTTTCGCGCCGCTTCGGAAATTGCTGGGTGGTGCTTAAAGGCCATCAAACCCTGGTTGGACGCAGCACCGGCGAAATCTTTGTGAACTCGTCCGGCAACCCGAATCTTGCCCAGGGCGGTTCCGGCGACGTGCTTTCAGGATACCTTGCAGGTCTGCTTGCCCAACCGTTGCTGGAGCCGGAAATTGGCCGGGCCATTCGTTACGCCGTGTGGCAGCACGGGGCCACCGCTGATTGGCTGGATAAACACCAACCCAATTGGATCATTGAAGACCTGCTTGAGCACCTCGGCATGGCCGGGAATGCCACTTGAAAAACGCTGTCCCCAAGGGAATGTTCTTTCTTTGAATATGGTCATCTGTTAAGGAAATCGCGTGAGCAGGCCTTTTTTATTTTTTATAGCCGTACTTTGTTTTGCCCTGACGGTCGCGCCTCTTCGAGCCGACACCTTCCAACTCACGGATGGAACCACCCAGACGGGAACGGTCGCTTCCTTCGACCAAAATGGCATGGTGCTGCGGGATGAAGGGGGCAATTATTCTGATCGCATCCCGTGGGGGAAAATCTCGCAGGACGATCTCAAGAAACTGCAACAAAATCCGAAGATCATTGGGTTCGTTGCTCCTTTTATCGATGAGCAGCCGTCTGCCTCGTCCGCGCCGGAAATCACGGTCAAGCCCGTCACCCGATTGGACCGCCCGGCAAAAATCTCTTTGATTGGAGCCATGTTCTCCTCAAGCGTCGGCCTGATGGTCTTGCTGCTGGTGTATATCGCGAATGTTTATGCGGGTTATGAAATTGCGCGCTTCCGGCAACGGCCGGCCGGCCTGGTTTGTGGCGTCTCCGCCGTATTACCGTTCATTGGCCCCATCATTTTTCTTTGGCTGCCGTCCTTTGTGAAAGAGCCCGAATATGTCGCGCCCGCCGTGACCGCTTCACAACAGCAGACGTTCACGGTGACCACACCCACTGGCGAAGCCGGGGCAACGGAATCAGCAGCGGAAACACCGGAAGGCGGCCAACCTGCCCCAACGGGTGGATTGCACCTGGCAGCAACCCCGCACGCGCAAACCGGCGCTATTCCCGTCGCCCAAACGTTCGCCCGCGGCCAGTACATGTTCAACCGGCGGTTTTTTGAGACCAAATTCCCGGGCTTTTTCGGCATCGTTCGCCATGGGCCGGAACGTGACCTGGTCTTGGTTTTCAAGACGGCGCGCGGCGAATACATCGGCCAGCGCATCGCACGTATCTCCACGAATGAATTACATCTGCAAATAGCAGGAGGGGACGCCAGCGCAGAAGTGATGATTCCGTTCAACGATATCAAGGAGATCCAGTTGAAACACAAGGACGCGTGATTCGGAATTTTGCATCGAACCAGGCCGGCCTGATGCAATTTTTACCAGGCCAGAATTCTAAAGCCATAGGATAAACCGATGAAATATCGCACCATTCTGCTTTTCGGCGCGCCGGGCGCTGGGAAAGGAACCCAGGGAAAAATTCTCGGTTCCATCCCCAACTTCTTCCATTGCGCCTGTGGCGATGTTTTCCGCTCGCTTTCTCCCGGCACGCGCCTCGGCAAAATCTTCATCGAATATACCAGCCGCGGAGAATTGGTCCCCGACGAACCGACCTGCCAATTGTGGGGGCAATTTATTGAGAATAGCGTGCGCGCCGGACGCTTCCATCCGGAGGTGGACACGCTGGTGCTCGATGGCATTCCCCGCACCTTGCGCCAGGCCGAGATGCTCGATGATACGCTGGATGTACGCGCCATCTTTTATCTTCATTGCCGGGATTTTAACCGGATGGTCGAACGCCTGCAGAAACGCGCCCTCAAGGAAAATCGATTGGACGATGCCAACCTGGAAGTCATCAAACACCGTTTCAAGGTTTACGAGAAAGAAAGCAAGCCGGTATTGAATCATTACGACAAAAAGCTCGTGCACAAGATCGACTCCACCCAATCGCCCGTGAAAGTTTTGCGGGATATCCTCAGTCACACGTACAAGGCCATTGCCTGACTTGTTTTTGCGTATTGCATCACGCAGCAACCCGCGACACGATGCGAACGCGTCACCGCGCGCTTGAATGGCAGAATTGCGAATCATCTTCATGGGCACACCGGAACTGGCCGCCGCCAGCCTCCAGGCCCTGTTGCGTGAACCCAAATTCAAAATCGTCGCCGTCGTGACCCAACCGGATCGCCCCAAAGGCCGCGACCTGAAATTACAACCATCCCCGGTCAAAGAGCTCGCCCTGCGCGCCGGCATTCCCGTGCTGCAGCCGGAAAAGGCGCGGGCCGATGACTTCTTCGATGCGCTGAAACAGTTCCAGCCAGACCTGATCGCCGTCGCCGCGTACGGACAAATTTTACCGCAGCGCATCCTCGACCTGCCTCGGCTCGGCTGCCTGAACGTCCACACGTCCTTGCTACCGAAATATCGCGGCGCCTCACCCATCCAATCGGCGATACTTCACGGCGACGCAGAAACCGGCGTCACCATCATGAAGATGGATGCTGGCCTGGACACCGGCGCCATCCTCACGCAGGAAAGGACGCCAATCGAAGACTTGGACAACGCGCAGACTCTGCACGACCGCCTTGCACAAATCGGCGCGAAGCTGCTTGTGCATACAATCTCTGATTGTGCTGCCGGCAAAATCCAGCCTCGACCACAACCGGCTGAAGGCATGACTCACGCGCCCAAAATTAAAAAGGAAGATGGTCGCATCGATTGGTCTCAACCGGCCAAAACCATCTGGAACCGCGTGCGCGCCTTCACCCCGTGGCCCGTCGCCTTCACTCATTTTGGCAACCCACCAGCCTTGCTGAAGATCTGGCAGGCTGAACCCGTTGACCATTCCGGCAAACCCGGCGAAGTTCTTCACGCTGATAAAAGCGGCATCGTCGTCGCCTGTGGCCAAGGCGCATTGAAGATCACCACCTTGCAACGCGAGGGCGGCAAACGCCTCGCCGCGCAGGAATTTCTCACCGGCTGTCCGCTCAAGCCCGGCGAGCTGCTTCATTGAATCTTCTGAGTTGCCGCTATGCCCTCTCTCCGCTTGCGGGAGAGGGTGCGGAGCGATAGCGAGGCGGGTGAGGGTTGTCTCCCGCGCCAGCGGGACTGATCAAGAAGGCAACTTAGCTCACTTGCCTTCCGTTCGCCCAGTCGCCTTGGCGATCAGCGCCTTGTATTCCTCTTCGCTTACCATTCGCGGAATGGCATGACAGACTTTTTCGAATCCGGGAAAGTTCCACAGATTTGGAAAATCACGGCACTGTTGCGGCTTTACCGGTTGCACTGCGCAATCGTTTCCGTTGAGAAAGATGCACTCACCGTTCGGCTTTTCCTGCAATGACAATCCCTGCCGGTCACTGCGCAATCGCGTGTGCCGCTGGATGAACTCATGCTCACTCAATTCCATAAACGCCGCCAGCCGCGCGATCTCCGCGTCACTCAGTCGCACCTGACCCGGCCATCGGCAGCACGCCGTGCACCGCTGGCATTCATGAAATATCGGCATCGTGATAAGCAAAAACGGAGTCCGGTTTCCCGGACTCCGCTTCGAAATTTGCGTTGTGCTTAGTAACGGTCGCGACCGCCGCCGCCACCACCACCGCCACCCCCGCGTCCGCCACCGCCGCCGAAGTCGCGACGAGGACCACCGCGTCCGCCGCCACCACCGCCGCCGGGCGGCCGGTCTTCCTTGGGACGGGCGATATTGACTGTGAGAGCGCGTCCACCGAGTTGGGCGCCGTTCAGAGCTTCAATAGCCTTCTGCGCTTCTTCCGGAGTGCTCATCGTCACGAACGCGAAACCACGAGGACGACCGCTCATGCGATCCATCATCAGATTGGCTTCTACGACCGTTCCGTGAGCGGCGAATGCGTCTTGCAGCTCGTTTTCGGTAGTGTTGAAGGAAAGATTTCCTACAAACAGTTTGGTGCTCATGTGATGTTTGCTGTTCGACTAACCTTGCTTTTCAGACTGTTCCCGACCGCCGGGTTTCAAATCATCACTGAACTGAGTTCACTTGAAGATTTACCATGTATGAATTCACAATGCTATCTGCCAGCCGCGCGAGGTTTAACAAATTTCAAGCAAAAGTCAAGATTTTTGCGCCTCCACGCCCCAAATCCGCCTCAAAATCCTTCTCCGTGCTCGCATTTTTTCCCAGGCCGATTAAACTGTTCTCGTGGAAAAACCTGACCCGAAAATCCGTGGCCGCGGCACGCCCATCAATCCCACTAACCGCTTCATCCACACTCAGTTGGAACGATTCGAGGACTACGATCCCTCCGGAGACCTCCCGCCCGGCACCCAACTCATTCCCGATGCCAGCAGCACCATCATCAGCCACAACGACAGTCCCGATGTCGGCTTTGATTCCAGCATCAACGTCTATCGCGGCTGCGAGCACGGTTGCGCCTACTGTTTTGCCCGCCCCACCCACGAATACCTCGGTTTTTCCGCCGGTCTGGACTTCGAAACCAAAATCATCGTCAAGTACCACGCCCCCGAATTGCTCCGCGCCGAACTCATGTCGCCCAAATGGGAACCCCACCCCATCGCCATGAGCGGCGTTACCGATTGTTACCAGCCCATCGAGCGCAAACTCCAACTCACCCGCCGTTGCCTCGAGGTTTTCGCCGAGTTTCGCCATCCCGTCATCATCATCACCAAAAACCACCTCATCACTCGCGATGTTGACCTGCTCGCCGAACTCGCCAAATACGACGCCGTCTCTGTCCACGTTTCCATCACCACCCTCGACCCCACGCTCACGCCCAAACTCGAACCCCGCGCCTCGCTCCCCAAAATGCGCCTGGCCGCCATCAAAACTCTCAGCGACGCCGACGTGAACGTCGGCGTCCTCGCCGCCCCCATGATTCCCGGCCTCAACGACCACGAACTGCCCAAAATCATTGCCGCCGCCGCCGATGCTGGTGCGCGCCACGCCGGTTTCACGCCCTTGCGCCTGCCCTTCGCGGTGAAGAATATTTTTATCGAGTGGCTGGAGCGCCATTTCCCCGACCGCAAAGAGAACGTTCTCAACCGCATCCGCGCCATGCGTGGCGGCAAGCTCAACGACCCCAATTTCGGCTCCCGCATGGATGGCGACGGCATCTTCGCCGACCAACTCGACCAGATGTTCCATGTTGCCCTCCGCAAAGCCGGCCTCGATAAACGCACCTACCACATCTCCACCGCCGCCTTCCGCCGCCCCGGCGGCACCCAAATGGCCCTGTTCGAATGACCCATTGGATGTTCCCGATTTCCCTACTTCAGACTTCTCCCTTTAGCCTTTAGCATTCTTATTGAGCGTTGTGAAAATGGCGATCAACTGGCGCGTTTCGTCGAGCAGAGCAGCCATCTTGGAGGTGGGCACACAGCCGCTATCCACAAGCAACTCCAGCCAGTATTCAGTTTCTTCTATTTCTTTCAAACAGTCGCCGGTTTTGGAGATGAATTCGGGTTTGGACCGGGAACGGGACGCTTCGCGGTAATTTGCCCCTACAGATGTGCCGGAACGAAGAACCTGTTTGCCGAGCACTTGTCCCACAGTGTCGTTCTTCGCCAACTTGGAATACATTTTGATGACGCGCAGGGCAAAAGCTTTAGTCCGGGGTTTCAAATCCTGCGGCGTATCGTTCATGTTTTTTCCTTCAGCCCTTATTTTATTTTTAGCCTTCAGCCTTCAGCATTTAGCCTTTATTTATGCGGCGTTTTCCCCCTCGTCCACTTATCAAACACGTTCATCACCGGCAGCGCATTCCCGTCATCATCAAAAAATCCCCGGCTCCGCAATCGCCCTTCCACCGCCGGTTCCCACCAAAAAATCCCGATGCACCGCTCATCCGGCACCGCCAACGCGATCCGCGTCACTTCATCCAAAAATTCACGCTGCCCTTCCGGCGATTCCGCGAACGGCGGCGCCTCCGTGCGATACTCCGACGGCCGCCAGTTATACGCCACCTCCGCCAGCACGATGTCTTTGTGATACGTCGTCGCCAAAAAGTTCAGGTTCTCGCGCAAGTCCAGCAACGACCCGTGCCACCACGGATAATATGACAATCCGATCACGTCATACTTCACTCCGAACATATTCAGCCGGTCGAAAAAGTATTTGCACGCCATCCATTCCCCGCCCTTGTCGAAATGGATCATGATCCGCGGCATCCCATTCGTCCCGCGCCCGGCATCCACCCCTTTGATGCCTGCCTTGAGCAATTCCGTAAAATTCTTCCAATGATCCGGCACCTTGCCATCCGGCCAGAGCATTCCCGGCCGCACCTCATTGCCGACCTGCACCATGTCCGGCAACACCCCCGCCTTGCGAAACGCCGCGATGCTGTCCCGCGTGTATTCAAACACCGCCTGCACCAGTTCTTTGTGCGATTTCCCCTCCCACGCTTTCGGCAAAATCTGCTTTTGCGGGTCCGCCCACGTATCCGAGTAATGAAAATCCAATAGAAACTTGTACCCCAACTTCTTCGCGTCCTGCGCCAGTGCAATCGTGTATTCCAGCGAGTTCGGCAACTGCGTCGGCGCATTGAACAACCGCAACCGCACCCAGTTGTAACCATGGTCCTTGAAGATTTGCAGCCCTGGCTTGGCCGCGCCACCATCCTTGAACACCGTGCCATGCTCCTCCGCCTGTTTAAGAAACGAAAAGTCCGCCCCCACCGCAAAATCCGCCGCCCGCACCGACAACGATGACAGAAAAATAAACGAGCAAAGCAGAGCATTGACAGAAAAGAGGTAGCGATGGGAGGCGGAGATTTTTGGGATTGAGCGAGGCTTCGGCGAAGGCGCAGGTTTGAAAACCCTGTAACTGAGCTGAAACGAAGCACAATCCCGAAAAGATCGCCAATCAAAGATTCTTGTCACATCGCTACATATTTTATGGAAATGCTCTGAGGATTTCATGCGCCCAATGAAACGCCTCACCCGCCCAAGAGACAAGCCGAAATGAAAATGCCATGTCCCGTAGGGACATCCCGACAATAGCCCGGCGTTTCAACGCCGTGGTCTGGCCATAACGCGATGAGTCCCGCAGGGACGAATGAAAACAGATTTGGCGCGGAGTCGCACGAGGGTTTCGGTCGTCCCTCTGGGACTCATGTTTTTGACCGGATATAGCCGGCATTGAAATGCCGGGCTATTCTCAACGGATCCTGCGGAACCAAACGCAAAGCGATTTGTCTCCCCAATCGCGCCACGCATTACGGAATGCGGCGGCCCTCCGCCGCTTTTCCTGAAGCGCGGACACCCATGTCCGGGAGATCGTTCCAGCGCTTGAACCTCATCCCCACGCAAAGCTGGGAGTTCCGCCTTTAGGCGGTTCCGACACATCAAAAGCAGATCTTTTCCAGGATACACTTTAAAGTTGACTTCAAAGTCATATATAAGTGTAGATGATTCTGTCGTGAAAGTATTTTTAGCTACTCTTTCATTCTTCGGACTCGTTATTTTTTCCCGCGCCCAAATTCCACCCCCGATTCAATGGCAAAAAGATTTTGGCGGAAGTGCTGCAGATGATATCTACAGTCTTCAACAAACGGCGGATGGTGGGTACATCCTCGCCGGTGTAACGTCATCAGGAATATCGGGCAGCAAGACAATTACCAACAATGGCCCGACCGACGCTTGGTTAATTCGATTGGATGGTAACGGAAACGAGCTCTGGGAAAAATCATATGGAGGAACGAATGGTGACGCATGCCTCAGCATTCAAAAAACTTCGGACGGCGGTTATGTGTTAGGAGGCGGCTCCACGTCCGGGGCTTCTGGAAATAAATCCAGCACGAATTATGGAAGTTTAGATTGTTGGGTTGTGCGCTTGGATGCGAACTTCAATAAACTTTGGGATAATTCATTCGGCGGTTCCAGTTTGGATATCGATTTGAGCGTTCAGCAAAATACGAACGGTGGTTATATTCTTGGCGGCTATTCTTACTCTGGCGTTTCAGGAAATAAAACTACTGCTGTTTTCGGTTCCGGTTTGCCTGATTTTTGGGCCGTCTGTGTCGATTCAAACGGGAATAAGCTCTGGGAAGGTGATTTTGGAGGCACTGGGTCAGACACACTGTATACCGCAATAACCACCCGCGACGGAGGCTACCTGCTGGGTGGAGATTCTAGTTCAGGGGTTTCGGGCAATAAAACTAATGTAAACTTCGGAGCGACCGATTTCTGGCTCGTTAAAATCGATGCAAATGGGAACAAAATATGGGACAAGGCATTTGGTGGTGACGGTTCCGAGACAGTCAACGAAATCCAACAAACCAGTGATAACGGTTTTATTTTAGTCGGATCTTCCACTTCCGGCGTGTCCGGTAACAAAACAACTCCCGGCTACGGAGGTGAAGATTCTTGGGTTATTCGGTTGGATGCAACCGGAAATATTGTCTGGCAGAAATCATTTGGTGGAGATGACACTGATTGGGCGAGTAGCGTTTGCCAAACGAGTGATGGAGGGTTTATTGTGGGAAATTATTCTACTTCCGGTGTTTCTGGAACAAAAACAAGTCCCAATTACGGAAGTTCGGATATGTGGATCATTCGTCTGGATTCCGCAGGTAACGAAATTTGGGAGAGTTCATTTGGAGGAAGCGGTTCTGACGGGGTTACAGACATCCAACAAACATCTGATGGAGGTTTCGTGATTGGAGGAATCACACTTTCCGGTGTCGGCGGCAATAAGACAGTGCCCAATTTTGGCTCCGATGATTACTGGGTTATCAAGTTGGCGCCGGAACGTCCGACGTTGAGCGCAAACCTGACTAAAACAAATGTCGTTCTTTCCTGGCCCGATTGGAAACTTGGTTTCCATCTAGAGGATTCAGCCTCATTGACGGCTTCTTCGTGGTCCGCGACATCAGGCGCGACGTCGACCAATAGTGGCATCATTTTCCTCACAGTGGCCGCCACAAATCAAAGCAAGTTCTTTAGGTTGGCCAAGTAATATTTGGTCCCGTGAAGCCCAGGCATTTATACCCAATTGCAAACACTCGGTTTTGACACCTCCCCATTCGCCGCCGCTGTCCCAGTGCCCATTCGCCATTCGTGCATTCGTCATTTCCCTCTAATTAATTTGTCGGCTTTCCCCGCTCCACGCACATTTACCACCGAATGCAATCAACGGACGACGCCCTGCTCCTCCGCCGCTTCGTGGAAAGCGCTTCGGACGAAGCCTTTGCCGCGCTCGTCGCCCGGCACGTCAATCTCGTCTATTCCGTGGCGTTGCGGCAATGCGGCAATCCGCAGCATGCCGAGGAGATAACCCACGTCGTCTTTGTCATCCTTGCCAAAAAGGCCGCCCGCGTGCGGCACCAGGCGCTTTCCAGTTGGTTGTTCCAGACCACGCGGTTGACCACTATCAATTTTTTGCGCAGCGAAGCCCGCCGTCATGCACGCGAACAGGAGGCCTACATGCAATCCACTTTGAACGAATCCGGCAGCGAAACCTGGCTCAAGATCGCCCCACTCCTAGACGAAGCCGTCTCCGGCCTGCGCGAGAAAGATCGCCGCGCCATCCTCCTCCGCTTTTACGAAGGCCGCAACCTGCGCGAAGTGGGCACGGTCCTGAACACCAGCGAAGTCGCCGCGGAGAAACGCGTCAGTCGTGCATTGGAAAAAATCCGGCGCTTTTTCTCGAAACGCGGCGTGGATTCCAACACCGGCACCATCGCTGGAGCCATCTCTGCCCATTCCGTTCATGCCGCGCCGGCCCTCTTGGCCAAATCCGCCACCGCCATCGCCCTTACCAAAGGCGCCGCGGCCACCGGTTCCACTCTAACCCTCATCAAAGGAGCATTGAAAATTATGGCCTGGACCAAAGCAAAAACCGCAATCGTGGCCGGCGTCGTAGTCCTGCTCGCCGCCGGAACCACCGTCGTGACCGTCAAAGAAATACAGGCGCACCGCACCTATCCCTGGGAAGTGCCCAAGGCGGATTTTCAGGTGTTCTATAAAGCGCCCGCCGGAATCTTCATTCTTCCGGCGAAATTCCGAAATAATGGCAGTGCCTGTTCCGACAGCAGCCGGGGCGCGATGGGCATTTCCGTGGATCTCAAACAGATTTTTGAGACCGCCTACCAGGTGGGCCCGCTCCACACCGTGGTGACCGGAAACCTGCCGGCGGACAAATATGATTTCATCGCCAAACTGGTCGGGCCGATGGAGCCGCATAAAAACATGCCGCAGGATGAAAATTGGACCATTGCCTTGCAGAAAGAACTCACCCGGAAATTTGGCATCCAGGCCCGGATGGAAATGCGCGACACGGATTGCCTCGTCTTGAGACCGGCCAACACCGGTACGCAGGGATTCACGCCCAGCACATCCATGCCCGGTGGACACGCCCTCGTGGAAAAGCCGGGCAGTTTATCTTTTCACCAGCAGCCAGCCGGGACTTTGATCGGAACAATACAAAGAAATTTCAAGGTGCCCATCGTGAATGAGACAGGTCTTGATGGCGCTTACGATTTCACCCTCCAATGGGATGAACCCGATCCGAAACATCCTAATTTGGATGGCTTAAAACAAGCCCTGCACGACCAGCTCGGCCTTGACCTCGTCCCCAGCCGCGAACCCATCGAGATGCTCGTCATCAACGCCTCCAAATAAACCCCGTCACGAACCGCGCCAAGCGTCATGGAGTGCGGCAGCCCTCTGCCGCTTTCCCCACCACTGGATGTTGGTTGTTCGATTTTGGATGTTGGATGTTTCCAATCAACTTTGTGTCCTCTGCATCTCCGTGGCAAATCTTGGCGCTTTATCTCTATGCCCTCCATGGTTAAATCTCGGCCCCATACTTGACGCAACACGGAACACGGAAGCGCCCATTCGTCATCAATACCACGCGCTACTTATACACCTCATGCACTTTGGCCAACACCTCGAAAATAATTTTGCATTCTGCACTGACTTTCCCGACTCAAAATTGAAATCCCCCGTAATAATCGAACGGCACATTTACCGCTGTAAAATTTCTTCCGGCGGATCAGGCGAAGCGATTCGCACCGCCGGAAGGTTAAAAAATACCAAGAGAAAGAAATCCCGTTATGAAAAAAGATATCTTTGATGAACAATCCGGAACCACTACCGATCGCGCGCGCAGCGGCCAGACTCCCGGTTCCTCACGCTCCGACCTCAGTAAAGAGGAAATGATGAAACGCGCGAAAGAAGCCGGCACACCCGGCGCTGGCCACGAAGCGCTCAACGCCTTCGAAGGCGATTGGATCGCCGAAGTCCAATGCTTCATGGATCCCGGCGCCCAGGCTGAGATCCATCGGGGCACCGCCTCCGCCCAATGGATCCTGGGCGGACGTTTCCTGGAGGAGGAATTCCACGGCGAGATGATGGGCAAACCATTCACCGGCCGGGGCATCTTCGGCTTCGATAATACCAAACAAAAGTTCGTCAGCATTTGGCTGGATGACATGAATACCGGCATCTACACGAGCGAAGGCAAGGGTGATAACGGGAATAAAGTCATCACGCTCGAAGGCAAAGCCAATTGCGCCGCGACCGGCGAGCACGATGTCCCCATGGGACAGGTCATCCGTGTGCTCAGTCACGACAAGCATACCGTGGAATTATACCACGACGGCCGCAAAACGATGCAAATCACCTACACCCGTGCGTGACAGCAATCCTGAAAGGATTGCGATCATTCAGCCCAGGGTTGTCCGCAACGCGGGCTACCCTGGGTTGAACATAGCAACATCATCAACCCTGAAAGGGTTGCATCAAATATTCCCCGGAGCGCGAGCGGTCCCCGCTCGCAGCACCTCCCTGCGCCATCAATCTCACAAATAGCTGAAAGCGGTTGGGCGGTCACTCCGTGACGACGCTTTCCTCACAACAGATCCAGAATCACCCAGCCGGCCGCGGCAGCGATCAGGAATTTCAGTAGAACGATTTTTATCATAACCGATTTGAATGTTTGATGCTTACGCGCCCCCCCGCTGCCGGAGATTTTCCTCCTCATGCAACTTCATCCGCGCTGAGAGGATGGACGCCCGCCCGAGGTAACCGACTATCCGCATCGGGTCATTGCGCGCCACCACCGGCAACCGGCCGATGTTGCGATTCAGCATTTTCGTGAGCGCGACTTGCAACGGCTCGTCGGGAAACGCCGTCACCAGGTCGCGGCTGCCCGCCTCGGCCACACTCATCTCCATGTCGTGGTTTTGACGCAACGCACGGACGATGTCTCCCCGCGTGATGATGCCCACCAGCCGGTTCTGCTCGTTCACTATCAAAGTGCCCTGTCGCTGACTGAGGTCGGCATCTCCCCGGGCGATCCGGTCCGATAGTTCTGTGAGTTTCATGCCCGCCGGAACGCTCGGCACCTCTTCGTCCATCACATCCTGCACCCGGGCGAGTTCGAAAGTATCGATGCTGTATTCCCGCGTAACATGATGTCCCCGGCGCGCGAGTTTTTCTGTCAGGATGGAACGGCGCATCAGCAACACCGTCACGCCCAGCGCCGCCACCGAACCGATCAGCAGCGCGGGAAACAGATTGAAGTCGCGCGTCAGTTCCACCGCAAAAACCATTGCTGTCAGTGGCGACCGCATCATGCCCCCCATCATCGCCCCCATCCCGATCAACGCCCAGAGCCCCGGATCACCGGTCGGTATCCATGTACCGACCAATGCGCCCAGCGCGCCCCCGATGATGAGCAACGGCGCCAGCACACCGCCGGAAGTTCCCGAACCCAGCGCGATGGCCCACACCAACGCCTTTGCCACCAGCAAGCCGATGACCACCGCACCCAATAGTTCGCCGCGCAACAGGCTATGGATCGTGTTGTAGCCCACGCCCAGCACTCGTGGCTCGATAAGACCGCCAACGCCCACGAACACCGCGCCGATGGCCGGCCACCACATCCAATGCACCGGCAGCTTCTGGAACAGATCTTCCCATGCGTAAACCAGGATCGTGAGCAGCCCCGCGGCGAATCCCGTGAGCACACCGATGCCGGCGGCGTAAGCGAGTTGTTCCGCGCTTGGCGCAGCATGGGCAACTACCGGAAAGATCGGCCCGGCTCCGAGCAACGGCACGCGCATCATGGAGGCGACAATCGCCGCCACGGCCACCGGAATGAAACTGCGCGGCTTCCATTCAAAGAGCAGGAGTTCCACGGCGAGCAATACCGCCGCGACCGGCGTGGCAAACACCGCCGACATCCCCGCCGCCGCACCCGCCACCAGCAGCGTCTTCCGCTCAGCCGCGCTCAGATTAAATTGCTGGGCCAGGATCGAGCCGAACGCGCCGCCCGTCATGATGATCGGGCCTTCCGCCCCGAACGGCCCACCTGTGCCGATGGAGATCGCCGCCGAGATGGGTTTGAGCAACGCCACTTTCATTTGAATCCGGCTTCGCCCCAGCAGGATGGCTTCCAGCGCTTCCGGGATTCCGTGCCCACGAATTTTCTCCGAACCGAACCTCGCCATGAGGCCGATGATCAGCGCGCCCACGACCGGAACCAGCACCACCCAATATCCCAGATGATGCCCTTGCGGCACCGCCGGGGCAGCGGAGAAACGGTGATAGAAAGCCAGGTTAGTGATGGCCGCAATCAGCCAGATCAACGCATAGGCCACAAAAGAGCTGATGGCGCCTACCACCAACGCCATCGCTGACAACAGCAGCACCCGGTGGTTCGTGCTGAAATCCGCGAGTTCATCTTTAAACAGGACGTGGCCGTTCAAGGCGGGCGGGGCGGCAGATTCAGTTTGCATTTATCCGACGAACATTTTATATCGTAATACGATATTGTCAAACAATGATGGCGATGGGCCGGTTGGTCTGACTGACCTTTAAGCACACTAAGACGCAGGTAAGGAGTGAGACTGCGGATGATTCTCCTTCTCCTCGGGGAGAAGGCCGGGATGAGGGCGAGCTAAGCCTCCTCCCGCGCCAGCGGGACTGATCAAGAAAGGAACTTAGGATGCCGTCCATCGTTGGACAAAGTCATGTTAAACCTATAAACCTTTGCGTGATGGCCAGAACTAAACAACTCGGCAAAGCGGAATACGAAACCCTCGCCGCCTTTCGTTATGCGTTGCGGAAATTCATCCATTTCAGCGAGCAGGCCGCCGAAGCCGCCCGCGTCACTCCCCAACAACACCAGGCGCTGCTGGCCATCAAGGGTTTTCCCGGACGCGACCGCGTCACCGTCGGCGAACTTGCGGAGCGGCTGCAACTTCGCCACCACAGCGTCGTCGGGCTGCTCGATCGGCTGATGAAAGAAAAACTCGTCGCCCGCACCCGCTCCGCCGGAGACCGTCGCCAGGTTCTCATTGAACTCACCAGTCGCGGAGAAAAAACGCTAGCCATGCTTTCCACGATGCACCGGGAGCAACTCCAACGCATCGGCCCCGAAATCACTCAATTGCTCGCCCGGCTCAATTCGGCCGAAGAATAGTCCGTCGCACCGCGGGTCTGCGACCCGCTCTGTGCCCTCTGTGTCTCTGTGGCTAATTTTCCCCGCATCCAGGCCCCGTTCCAATTCGTATCTCTAATTGATGCTGAAATGCTTTACAACCTCAGGGCCTTTATTAAATTCACAGGCGGCTATGAAACCCACCCGATTCCTCTGGCTGTTGCCTGCCCTCGCCCTGCTTTGCTTCATTTCCTGCAAATCCGACGACCAGCAGACCGAACAAAAATCCCAACCTGTCGTCTACCGTTCCGCGCCCGATGATTTCGCGCAGGTGCCCACGTGGACGCCCGATGACATGGCATTTTTCCTCCACGGCTCCATGAGCACCGAAGTCGTGCCGGAAGTTGTCTTGCGCACGTTCATGCGCATCTATCCCGACCTCTTTCCCGCCGGCGATCTCAGCTATCTGGGACTGATTCCTGACCCGCAATTCGGGTGGCCTATCGGTTTCTCCAAAAAAACCGTTGCGCATCTCGGCGGGCTTTCATCCATCGGCATCAACTGCGCCGCCTGTCATGTCGCCGAGATCACTCCACCCTCCGGCGGTGCCAACGTCCGCGTGCTGGGTGTGACCAGCCATTTCGATGCCGAGGCGTTTTTAGGTTCCGTCATCGTCGCCACCTTCCGCACCGAGGACCCCAACAACATGAAAAAGTTTTTGTCCGCTTATCTCGGTGAAACGGACCCCAAGAGCAACGCCAAAACCCAGGACCAGCTCGCGACCCAATGGGACGCGCAACAAAGTAACATCCTTGCCACGTTGACCGCCGACCTTTCCGGCACCAACGGCCTCGCGCCCGGCACGTTGAACGATATCCGTGCAAAAGATTTGCGGCTCGATCATCAAGTCCTCGCCAATGGCGCGGACCTCACCACCATTTCCTATTCGATGCTCAAGTTGTTCCACAACATGCGCGCCTGCCTGCATTTTCCCGATAGCCCGCCGGATAAATTACCGCCGCCCTCCGGTCCCGGTCGCAATGATGCCTTCGGCCTCCTGTCCGCTTCGCTCTTCGGCATTCCACAGCCGCCCGCGCCCGTGAAATACGGCCTCGTGTGGAATGTCGACCATCGCCCCTGGGTGCATTGGGACGGCAACACGCGTTCGCCCCTCGGCCGCAACATTCTCGCATCGCTCGGCCTCGGTGCGCCGCTCATCGGGCATCAAGGCGAACTGGATTTCGCCCTCGTCAAACGCCAGACGGACATCTCCGAAAAAATCCGTCCACCGCGATATCCCTTTGCCATCGACCAAACTGCCGCCGCACGTGGCGCGGGTTTGTATCAAGCATCGTGCGCGCAATGCCATGACGGCGAGCAGACCGATGCCCGCCTCTATTCGCCCGCCCAGGTTGGCACCGACCCGCAACGCGCCATCGGCTTCACCCAACAACAGGCCGACCTGTTCAATAAATTTTTCGCTGACCTTAAGATTGATGGCTACACAGCACCCACGAATCCGCCCATCCGCAGCACTGGAAAATATATTTCCCCGAACCTCGACGGCGTTTGGGCGCGTTCGCCGTATCTGCACAACGGTTCCGTGCGCACCATGCAGGAATTGTTGATGAAGCCCGCCGACCGCGCCAAAACCTTCCATCGCGGCTCCCGCGCCTACGACGCCACCACCATGGGTTATCTCGATGGCGGCTCGTTCCAATTCGACACCACCGTCCCCGGCAACTCCAATTCCGGTCACGACTATGGCAGTGAACTTTCCCCCGATCAGAAGCGGGACCTTATCGAATATTTGAAGACGTTGTGAACGGGGGCGAAGCCATTGGGGAACTTTTCAACCACGGATTAACACAGATAGACACGGATGGGGAAATATTGGTTTAAATCCGTGTTCATCCGTGCCCATCCGTCGTTAATTCAATTTCGCCGCCGCATTCTCCGGCACGATATCCAATTCCAATTTCTCCGTGTGCCGGATCACCGTCATGCGTGACTGCACACCCACTTGCGCACCTGTCAGCAACTTGTGCAGGTCATCAATGCCCGCGACCGCCTGGCCGGCAAACTCCACCACGATGTCACCATCGCGCAATCCTGCCCGATACGCCGGACCGTTCGGCTCAACTTGCAACACCAGCATTCCCGTATCATTTGGCAGATTGAAAAACCGCACCACGCGCCGATGTATCTTCGTCGTTTGTCCGCCCAATCCGATATAGCCGCGACTGACCACCCCATCCTTGATCAACCAGCCAGCGATAACCTTCGCCGTGTTGATCCCGATGGCAAAGCACAACCCTTGCGCCGGCAGAATCACCGCCGTGTTCACACCGATGACCTCGCCCCGCGAATTAACCAATGGCCCGCCGGAATTGCCCGGGTTCAACGCCGCGTCCGTCTGGATAATATTGTCCATGAGCCGGCCAGAGTCCGCGCGGAACGACCGTCCCAACGCGCTCACCACACCTGCCGTCACCGTGTATTGGAACCCATACGGATTCCCGATCGCGATGGCCAGTTGCCCCACGCGCAATTGGTTTGAGTCGCCCAATTTCACCGGCTTCAAGTTCGGCGCGTAAATACGTATGACCGCCAGGTCCGTGTCCGGGTCTGTGCCCACCAAATGCGCATCCGGCTTGCGACCATCAGCCAATGTGACCTCGATGCGCTCAGCGCCATGCACCACGTGGCTGTTCGTGAGAATGAAACCATCCGGCGTGATGATGAAACCCGACCCGCTGCCGCCGGCCTCCTGGCCGCGACGCGCACCCTTCTTGCGCACATCGATCTTCACCACGGACGGGCTCACCGTATCCGCCGCATTCGTGACCGCATTGGAATAGGCGTCCAGCAACGGCCCATCCGAAACCGGTGCGCCCTGCGCCGCCGATTGGCCGCCCAACACATCCTGCTCACTCAGGACCGGCACCACATAATTCTCAGCGATTTTCATAAATCCATCCCGCCTTTCCCGGGACAAAAACACCATTAATGCCAAACGCAATTCTGTCAAATCAGCCTCCATCCGGTAGTCGCCGACGTCAGTCGGCGCATTCTTCTCATTGGATGTTGGTTGTTGGATGTTCGATGTTGGATGTTTTCCGCGTCATTTCACTTTGCCTCCACCACCATTTCCGGCAACCTCCCGCCGGATAATTCAGCAATAGTACCAACAGCGCCCATGACCAACAAAATCGTCTTCCTGTTCGACGTGGATAACACCCTCCTCGACAACGACCGCGTCATTGCCGACCTCCACAGCTATCTCCAGCGTGAAGTCGGCCCCGAACGCTCCGAGCACTATTGGACCATTTTCGAAAACCTCCGCACCGAACTCGGCTATGCCGATTATCTCGGCGCTTTGCAGCGTTACCGCATCGAACACCCGCACGACCTCCGCCTGATGTCCGTCTCCAATTTTCTCGTCAATTATCCCTTCGCCAACCGCCTCTATCCCAATTCGCTCGACGCCGTCGAACATGTCAAAAAATGGGGCCCGGTCGTCATCCTCTCCGACGGCGACGTGGTTTTCCAACCGCGCAAAGTGGAACGTTCCGGCCTGCTGGAAGTCTTTGAAGGCCACGCCCTCATCTACGTGCACAAGGAAGTGGAACTGGCCGACGTGGAAAAACGCTATCCGGCGGAGCACTACGTGATGGTGGATGATAAACTGCGCATCCTCACCGCCATGAAGAAAATTTGGGGCGACCGCCTCACCACCGTCTTCCCGAGACAAGGCCACTACGCGCAGGACACCAAAGCCATCGCTGGATTTCCACCCGCCGACATCACCATCGAACGCATCGGCGATCTAGTGAATTACGATTTATCCAAATTTGCGTAGCCGCCGACGTCAGTCGGCGCAAATTTCCTTACGCAGACTATCCGACAAATCACTCCATTTCCCGCCGTGGCAAAACTCTCTTTTCAACATTTGCTTCCCGCACCAAATAATAATGTTTCCAGAACCAAGGCCAATAATCGCCCCTGAACGGATTCACATTGGGATAACCAGGAATCACAGCGCCTGAAAAAGGCCATTCAGCGGGGCTCTTCACCAATTCCTCCTTTACCGGATTGAGCAACACATACTCAGCACACGCCAATCCAAAAAACTTTCGCTGCCGCTCTTCGGTCTTAAGCACGTGATCATGTGCCTGATGTTGGAACTTTGCCGGTTTTAGATATGGTCCCAAATGCGCACGAAGAAATTTAATTCCATTTCGCTGGTCCGTGCTGATTCGCAGCCCCATCCAGACGAAGTGAATATGGTCCGGCATCAGACAATAGGCGGGGCAAAGCAATCCTTCGCGCACCGCGGTGTGCAACATCATTTGCTGAAAGGCCGTATGGAACCGTTCATCCAGCCAGCCCTTTTGGCGAAGATGGATGGGCATCGTCCAAAACACGACTGCATCTCCCTGGTAAAACTCTCGTTTCAGGCGCGGCAAATAATGGGAGAAAGGAGAACGTTTTCCGTCGGAAAATGTGGATGCCGGATTATCTTGCATCGCCGAAAATCTAGCGCGGACTCACGTCCGCGACTACTTAATTTACGTAGTCGGCGCTGATCCTTCTTGCGAACACTCAAGACTATCTAAGAAGAACCGCTCCCCATCACCCCAACCGCCAAACGATCCGCGCCTTCGTCAGATCGTACGGGGACATCTCCATTTTCACGCGGTCGCCGATGGTGAGACGGACGAAGCGCTTGCGCATCTTGCCGGAGATCGTGGCCAGCACCTGATGCTTGTTATCCAACTCCACGCGAAACATCGTCCCAGCCAGGACGGACAGGATGTTTCCTTCTATTTCGATATGGTCTTCCATGAATCCCTAAAGAAAATAAAAAGCGGGGTTCGGGATCGCCGAACCCCGCTGTACTAAAGAACTCTTAAATTCTTAGTAACGGTCACGGCCGCCGCCGCCACCGCCACCGCCACGGCGAGGTCCGCCGCCACCACCACCGCCGAAGTCACGGCGTCCACCGCCACCGCCGGGAGGACGTTCTTCGCGAGGACGGGCGACATTCACGGTCAAAGCGCGACCATCGATGGATGCGCCGTTCAAAGCTTCGATAGCCTTCTGGGCTTCTTCAGCAGTGCTCATGGTGACGAAACCGAAACCGCGAGGACGGCCGCTCACGCGGTCCATCATCAGGTTGGCTTCCACGACCGTGCCATGCGCCGCAAAAGCGTCCTGGAGGTCGTTTTCAGTGGTGTTGAAGGAAAGATTTCCTACGAACAATTTATTACTCATGTGATGTTTGTCCCTAGACCAAACTTTGCTTAGACCAGACCGTTCCCGACTACCGGGTTTCAAATCATCACTGAACCGAGTTCACTTGAGATTCACCATGCCTTGTAAGCGACAAGC
>Ga0265338_10002719_pt1 | contig 25951 bp, 25 predicted proteins | sample 42126metaG_FD_193579 | JGI IMG/M metagenome (GOLD analysis project Ga0265338, IMG submission 193579) | Rhizosphere microbial communities from Carex aquatilis grown in University of Washington, Seatle, WA, United States - 4-21-26 metaG | ecosystem: Host-associated > Plants > Roots > Rhizosphere...
GAGCGACACCACCGACGCGCTCGAGGCCGGGGCAGGCAATCCCCAGGTCCGGGCGGGGGTGCTGCGCCTGCTCTCGACGGTGTCGGGCATCGTCGTCACCCACGGCACCCTCGACCGGCAGCCCACCCTCGTCGTGACCGAGGTGACCCCCGGCGCCGATGGCAATGGCAGTTCAGCCGCGGCGATGACGCTCAACGCCACCACCGGGGTCCCGCTCGGGTACACCGACGGCCTTGTCGGGAAGGCGCCGGACTCTACGACCACCTATCAGGTCTCCCGGGTGACGGTCGCCGACATCGCGGCCGGCCGGTTCTAGATCAGTCCCGCTAACCCCGCCGCCCGTTCGGGGGAAAGATCTTGATTCATCCCCCGAACGGGTGGTGCCTGCTGTTGACCGCTAACCGAGCTGCCAAGCGCGCGACAGCAGATAGGTTACGGACATGACCAAGTGGGAGTACGTGACCGTGCCGCTGCTGACGCACGCGACCAAGCAGATTCTCGACAACTGGGGCGACGAGGGCTACGAGCTGGTTGCCGTGGTGCCCGGGCCCAACGCGGAGCAGCTTGTCGCCTACCTGAAGCGGCCCAAGGATGCCTGAGCCGGCCGCCGCTGAGCGGCTGGCCGCCCTCGGCCTGGCGCTGCCCCCGGTGGCAGCGCCGGTAGCGGCCTACGTGCCGGCCGTGCGGACCGGGAACTACGTGTACACCTCGGGCCAGCTGCCGCTAGCCGGCGGCAAGCTTCAGGGGACCGGCAAGGTGGGCGACACGGTGCGCCCTGAGGAGGCGGCCGGGTTCGCCCGCACGGCCGCGCTCAACGCGCTGGCGGCCGCCGCCAGCGTGGCCGGCGGCCTCGACGCGATCACCCGGATCGTGAAGGTGACCTGCTACGTCGCCAGCGCGCCCGCGTTCACCGGCCAGGCCCAGGTGGCCAACGGGGCCAGCGAGCTGCTTATCGAGGTGCTCGGTGACGCCGGGCGGCACGCCCGCAGCGCGGTGGGGATGGCGGTGCTCCCGCTCGACTCACCGGTTGAGGTCGAGCTGATCGCCGAAGTCGCGTAGCGGCGAACGTGGAGCGGATCAGGCGGATACGGCTGGGCAGCCGCGGCCTCCGGCTGGCGGAGCGGATAGCCGACCTCGAGGCGGGACGGGTCGGGCCCGCGGCCCCGCGTGACGCGGCGACTGTGATGGTGCTGCGGGCCCCGGCCGGCCAGCGAGCGGAGGCAGGCCAGGGGGCGGAGGTGCTAATGCTGCGGCGGACCGCCGCCATGAAGTTCGCCCCTGGTGCCTACGTCTTCCCGGGCGGATCGGTCGACCCGGCCGACTACAGCGAGGAGGCCGGCTGGCAGGGACCGTCGCCCGGCGAGTTCGGCGCCGCCTTTGGCACGTCGCCCGAGCGTGCCCGGGCCCTCGTCTGCGCGGCCGTGCGGGAGACGTTCGAGGAGTCAGGGGTGCTGCTCGCGGGGCCGCCCGGCAGCGGGCCGCCGGCCGTGCCAGCCGGCTCGTCGTGGGAGGCGGACCGGCTGGCGCTGACCGCCGGCCAGCTCACCCTGGCCGGATTGCTGACCCAGCGCGGGCTGGTGGTCCGGGCAGACCTGCTGGTGCCCTGGGCCCGCTGGATCACGCCGACCGCGGAGCCCCGGCGGTTCGACGCCCGGTTCTTCGCGGCTGTCCTGCCGCCCGGCCAGGAGGCGGCCCGGCACGAGGCGGAGGCGGACCACGTGGCCTGGCTTAACCCGGCCAGCGCGATCGAGTCGGCCCGGGCGGGAGAGATCTCGATGCTGCCGCCGACCGCCGTCACCCTGCAGGAGTTCGCGGCCGCGGCCGCGGCCGGACACGGGCCGGCCGACATCGTCGGCCAGTGGCGGGAGTTCGAGGCGGTGACGCCCCGGATGGTCCTCGAGGACGGCGTGGTGTGGCTGCTGGTCCCGGACGAGATCGAGTACCCATTGTGAACCGGTAAGCGAGGGCAGCGGATGAACGAGGTCAGGCCGGGCGTGGACGGCCAGGCGGTTAGCGGCATGGGCACCAGCCAGGCCTGGTGCGTGCTCGCGCCCAACGCGTCGCCGATGACCCTGGACGGCACCAACACCTGGGTGATCGCGGCTCCCGGGGCGTCGTCCGCGCTGGTGGTCGACCCCGGGCCGGACGACGAGGAGCACCTGCGGCGGGTGCTCGCGACGGCCACCGCCGGGGACCGGCGGGTAACCCAGATAGTGCTCACGCACGGGCACCGGGACCACTCCGCGGGCGCGGCCCGGCTCGCCGCGCTGGCCGGGGCGCCGGTCGCCGCGCTCGACCCGGGCCAGCGGCTGGGCAGCGACGGGTTCAGCGCCGGCACGGTGCTCACCGCGGGCGACTGCGAGCTGCGGGTGGTCGCCACCCCGGGGCATACCGGCGACTCGGTGAGCCTGCTGCTGACCACGGACGGCGCGCTGCTGACCGGCGATACGGTGCTCGGCCGGGGAACGACGGTGATCGCGGCCGACGGGTCGCTCGGCGACTACCTGCGGACGCTGGATGAGCTGCGCGGCCTGACCGACTCAGCCGGGCTGCAGGTGCTGCTGCCCGGCCACGGCCCGCTGCTGCGCGAGCCGGCGGCGGTTCTCGACTACTACATCGCGCACCGCCGGGAGCGCCTTGACCAGGTGCGAGCGGCGCTCGCGGCCGGCGCGCGGACCCCGGCCGAGGTGGTGGCCGTCGTGTACGCCGACGTGGACAAGTCGCTGTGGCGCGCGGCCGAGCTGTCCGTCCGCGCCCAGCTTGACTACCTCCGCCCGGGCGAGTTACCTGGCCCGCTTGCGCAGCCGCTCCGAGTCGAGGATCAGCACCGAGCGGGCCGAGATCTGCAGCCAGCCGCGGGCGGCGAAGTCGGCCAGCGCCTTGTTAACCGTCTCCCGTGAGGCGCCCACTAGCTGGGCCAGCTCCTCCTGGGTGAGGTCGTGGTGCACGTGCAGGCCGTCCGGCTCCTGGTTGCCGAACCGGTCGGCCAGGTCAAGCAGGTTCTTGGCCACCCGTCCGGGCACGTCGGTGAACACCAGGTCCGCGGTGACGTCGTTGGCCCGGCGCAGCCGCTGCGCCAGCGCCCGCAGCATGTGCAGCGAGACCTCGGGACGCTCGCGCAGCCAGGCCATCAGCGCCTCGTGCTTCAGCGAGCCAAGCAGCGCGTCCGTCACCGCGCTGGCCGAGGAGGTGCGCGGCCGCGGGTCGAACAGGGACAACTCGCCGAACATCTCACCCGGGCCGATGACGCTCAACAGGTTCTCGCGGCCGTCCGCGGCGGCGCGGGTCAGCTTCATCTTGCCGTCGATCACCACGTACAGGGCGTCACCGTCGTCGCCCTCCATGAACAGGTGCTCACCCCGGGAAAGCTTTACCTCCGCCATCTGCACACGCAGCGTGCGCGCGCCTTCGTCGTCGAGAGCGTCAAACAGTGGCGCCCGCCTGAGCACTCCTTCGGTGTTATCCACCGGTCCTCCTTGCTGCCAACCTTGCATTACCAAGTGTGAATCATGGGACGCCGTGCTCCGTGCCGACAACCGTACGGCAAGCAAAGTATTCCCGCCTGCGACCAGAAAGGTGCACGGATCTGCCCAGGTTTCTGGCGGAGTTCGAATACGCTAGGTAACAGCGTGATCGCGCAGGGGGGACGGGATGGGTGACCGGGGGTACCGCCGGGCCGCGGGCGGGCTCCGGCGCCGGAGCGCGGGCACGGCCGGAGCCGTCGTCGTGTTCATCGTCGCCGCGCTCACCAGCCCCGCGCCCCCCGGCGCCAAGCCGCCCGCCCGCGCCACCGGGCCCGGTTCCCTCCAGGCCGGCCGCGCCGTCCAGGTAGACCGCGCCGTCCAGGTAGACCGCGCCGTCCAGGTCGATAGTGCCGTCCAGGTAAACAGTGCCGTCCAGGTAAACAGTGCCGTCCCGGCCCGCGACACCCCGGCCGGGATCGCCTCGCTCGCGGCCGTGCGGGCCGCGCTGCGGTCCCGGGCTGAGGTGCTGACCGAGGACTACGACCGCGCGGTGGTGCTCGGCCAGCAGGCCACGGCGGCCTACCGGCTGGCGGCCGCCCGGTTCGCCGCCGCCCGGCGGACCGAGCAGCAGGCCGACCACCGCCTGGCCCAGCTCGCCGCGGCCGACTATGAGGCCGACGGCGGCCCCGCCGTCGCCACCGTCACGCTCAGCGGGCTGGCCGGCCCGCAGCAGTACCTCCAGGTGATGGGCGCGCAGCAGGTGCTCACGGGCCAGCGGGCGGAGCTGCTCGCCGCCAGCCAGGCTGACCGGGTGGTCACCCGGCTGTTCGCCGCTCAGGCGGCGGCCCTGCTCGCCCGGCTGCAGGCCGAGTCCCAGTCGGCCGACGACCTGCGGCTGGCGGTGACGGCGGCGGTCCGCCAGCAGACAGCGGCGGTCCGGCTGGCCATGGCCGCGTGGGGCAAGATCGCGGCCCGGCTGGCCCGGGCCGGAACCGGGGCTGCCGCGGTGCTGCCGCCGAGCGCGCTGGCGGGGGGGCCGTCCGGCGCGGCCGCTGGCGTGGTCTCGCCCGCCTGGTCGCTCGCGGCCGGCGCCAGCGCGGACCAGGGGCAGGCCGCCGTCAGCTGGGCGCTCACCCGGCTCGGGCGGCCTTACCAGTGGGGCGGCGCCGGGCCCGGCGGCTACGACTGCTCGGGCCTGGTGGCGGCCGCCTGGGCCAGGGCCGGGGTCCGCCTCGACCACTGGACCGGGTTCCAGTGGGTGTCCGGGCCGCACGTGCCGATAAGCCAGCTCCGCCCGGGTGACCTAGTCTTCTACGCGGCCGATGTGGCCGACCCGGCCACCATCCACCACGTCGGCCTCTACCTGGGTGACCGGAAGATGGTGGACGCGCCGTACACCGGTGCCGATGTGCGGATCGACAGCATTTACGCCTACCCGGGGCTGATCGGCACCACCCGTCCGGCCGCCGCCGATTAGGCATCGGATGCCATTTGGTTACCAGCTGTTTCGCCGATGTTCCATCGCCAGGGCTGGGTGCACCGGCCTGTTACGCGTAACATGACCAGATGGCGGAGACTAGGCGATGCGAGCGCTGCGGCAAGGAGTTCGAGCCGAAGCGCGAGCACGCGCGCTTCTGCTCCGCGCGCTGCCGGGTCGCCTGGAACCGGGAGAACTGGCACCAGGCCAGCGCCGACCAGCAGAAGTGGGGCAGCGAAAACTGGGCGGACGAGGTGCGCGGACCCCAGCGCACCGGGACCAGCGCGCTGAGCTGGGCTATGACCGCCATGCGGGATACCACCGAGCGGCTGGGCCGGGTCCAGGCGAGTGACCGGGCGCAGGCGTTCGCGGTTATCGGCGAGGCCGTCTGGTGGGTCACGATCGTCGACGCGACGCTGGTGCGGTACTACCCCGAGGAGTACGAGGCCGCCCTGGCCGGCCTGGGCGGCCAGCAGCGGCGGGAGACCGAGACCACGCTCGGCGGCCTGCGCTTCGTGCGCAACCGGATGGGCTACTACGCCGATCACGCCGACTTCATCGAGCCGGCTCCGGGGGCGGGGGCTGAGGGCGGCGGCGACGCGCCGATCCCCGAGTGGCACTGGCGGCCGCTCCCGCCGCCCGCGGTGGCGGCCCTGCCGGCCCGCAACCAGGAGTGGGAGATGGCCCGCTACCAGGCGTACCAGGACCTGCTGGCCGGCCGCACGATCGGAGACACCTTCAGTCGCACGGCCGCCTTCCATGACCTGGTGGCGGCGACGGCGCGGGCAGCCGTCGGCACCGCCGGGGGCGAAACCGCCGCCGAAGAGCCGGGCCGGCCACCGGGCGCCCGATAAATTGTCTCTCACCGTGTATTGCCTGTTACACGGCGTTATGTCACGATCTTGGTGAGGGTCGTTGGTAGTGGTCTAACCCGGGGAGTGGTTCGCGGCATGTTCATCGCCCGGCACGAGCGGTCAGCTCGCCGCCCCTCACTACGGCAGAGCACCCTGGAACGCCGCTACGACTTCCACCTGGGCGAGTCGATCAGGGCCGCGCTCGAGGGCAGCCACGACAAGGCGGCGGGCCACTCCGCCCACGCGCTGCTGATCAGCCGGGAGCTGTGCGCCGCGGCGGCGGACCCGGCCCGGCACCAGCCGGAGCTGGCGGCGGCGCTGTGCGCGCACGCCCGTTACGGCGGCAGCGCCTGGCAGGCCATCGCGATGCTGGCGGAGTCGGCCGGCTATTACGCCAGCCTGGCGGAGGCCGACCCGGCTGCCTACGAGGTGCCGCGGATCGACGTGCTCACCCGGATCGCGCTGGCGTCGGACGCGGCCGGCAGCACCGGCGACGCGATCAGCCTGCTGCGCGAGGTCACCGGCATGTTCCTGAAGGCGCCGGCGGCCGACGAGGAGGAACGGGACCTCGGCCTGGCCCGCGCGCGCTTCCACCTGGGCCGCTGCCTGATCAAGACCGGGCTGGAGGCCGACGGCCTGGCCGAGACGGAGGCCGGGCTCGAGCTCGCGGCCGACGTGCTCGACCGGCTGGGGGTGCCGGCCGGCACCCCCGGCTGGCTCACCCGGGCGCCGCGCTACCTGCAACTGGCCGCGCCGGACTGGGCGGCGGCCGCGGTCAGGTGCATGACCAGGCACGCCGAGGACGGGCGGCTTGACCTGGCCGCGACCGCGGCCAGGACGGCGGTGCTGATCTCCGGCGGCCTGGCCGACCTTGGCGGTGACACGCTGAGCGGTGCGCACACGACGATCAGCGCCCGGGCGGCAGAAATCATTGACCGCGCCGCGCAGGCCCCGCGCACATCGATTGACCGCGCCGCGCAGGCCCCGCGCACATCGATCGACCGCGCCGAGCAGGCCTCGCGAGCGTCGTGACGCCCGGGAATTGAAGCACCCCGAGCGCACCGCGGCCTGGACAGGGCCTGCTGGCGTCCGGGGTGGAATAAGCAACCGTTGGGGCTGAAAAAAAGCCCTTTGCCTTGCGTTACTGGTTCTCGTGCTCGATAAGGCGCTTGCGCGACCGCTCCACCTCGACCTCGGCCGCCGCGCGGCCCGCCCAGTGCGAGCCCTCGACCGACTTGCCGGGCTCCAGGTCCTTGTAGACCTCGAAGAAGTGCTGGATCTCCAGCCGGTCGAACTCCGGCACGTCCTCGATGTCCTGCAGGTGCGCCTGCCGCGGGTCGCTCGCGGGCACGCACAGCACCTTGTCGTCGGGGCCCTTCTCGTCGGTCATCTGGAACATGCCGATGACCCGGGCGGTCACCAGGCAGCCGGGGAACGTCGGCTCCTCCAGCAGCACCAGGGCGTCAAGCGGGTCGCCGTCTCCGCCCAGGGTGTCCTCGATGAACCCGTAGTCGGCCGGGTACCTGGTCGAGGTGAACAGCATGCGGTCAAGTCTGATCCGGCCGGTCCGGTGATCGACCTCGTACTTGTTCCGCTGCCCGCGGGGGATTTCGATGACTACTTCAACGTCCATTTTCCACTCCACCCATAGCTGCTGATTTACTCCATTGTCGCGGGTCGCCCAGGTGCGCCGGGACGGCGGGTCCTGCGGCGGGTGCCAGGCGCTGGCCCTAAGCTTGGGCCACCCGGATCTCGCGAAAGGTATGTTCGTGCGCCGCACACGGACCACCGCCATAGCAGTACTTGCCCTGCTCAACGTGTTCGCGCTCGCCGCCGGGCTGGCGGTCGCGCACATGCTGCCGCCCCGTCTGGCGCGGCTGCACGTGGCCGTCGCGGCGGACCGCCCTGTGGTCAACGCCACACCAGTGCTTTCGCCCGCGGTTAGCGCCACTTCCTCTACGCAGAGTACCTCTTTGCCTACGGAACGTGGTCTCGCCGCCCTGCTCGGCGGACTGCTGCCGCCCGCCGCGACCGGGTCCGGCCTGGGGGTCGAGGTCGCCGACGCCGCCACCGGCCGGGTCCTCTACGCCGACAACGCCGCCACTCCGGCCACTCCCGCCTCCACCACCAAGGTAGCGACGGCGGCGGCGGCGCTCGCGGTGCTCGGTCCTGATGCCCGGTTCACTACCTCCGTGCGGCAGGCGGGCGGCACCGTGGTGCTGGTCGGAGGCGGTGATCCCACCCTGGCCGTCGATGCGTACCCCTCCTCCGATTACCCGCGCCCGGCCACCCTCGCCCAGCTCGCCGCGGCGAGCGCGAGCGCGCTCAAGGCGCAGGGCCGCCGTTCCGTCCGGCTAGGGTACGACACCAGCCTGTACAGCGGGCCTGATCTCGGGCCCGGCTGGGGCGACGACGTGGAGACCGGGAACGTCACCCCGATCGTGGCGCTCGAAGCCGACCAGGGGCGGCTGACGGCCAGCGGGGGGCTGCAGGACGCCGACGACCCGGTCAACTTCCAGCCGCGGACCACCGACCCGGCCGGGATGACCGCGGCCGCCTTCGCCGCCTTGCTCAGCCAGGACGGCATCACCGTCAGCAGCCCGCCGCAGCCCGCCGCCGCCCCGGCCGGGGCGGCCGAGCTGGCCAGCGTCAGCTCACCGCCGCTGGTGCAGGTCGCCGGGCAGATGCTGCTTGAGTCCAACAACGTGATCGCCGAGAACCTGGCCCGGCAGCTCGCGCTCCGGCTGGGCCTGCCCGCCACCTTCGCCGGCGCGGCCAGCGCGGTCACCACCGAGCTGCGCAGGCTCGGCATCACCACCCCGATCAGCCTGTCCGACGGCAGCGGCCTGTCACCGCAGGACGCGATCGCACCGGAGACGCTGGTCCGGGTGCTCAAGCTGGCGCAGGACACACCGCGGCTGCGCGGGGCCCTGGCCGGCCTGCCGGTGGCCGGCTTCGCGGGCACGCTGTCGGCCGGCCAGAGCGTCTTCGGCGGTATCGGCGGCACCGCCCGCGGGGTGGTCCGGGCCAAGACCGGCAACCTCGCCACCGTCGCCACCCTGGCCGGGCTGGCCTACGACAAGTCCGGCACGCTGCTGCTTTTCGCGATCATGGCCCCCCAGGTGCCGGCCGCTTACGAGCTGCAGCAGGCGGCCGACGCGATCGACGCGGCGGCGGCCGGCCTCGCCGCGTGCGGCTGTTCGTGAGCCTCGCTCTCCCGCTACCAACAGCGAGCACGTACGGTAGGACTGTGAGCAGCGCACAGATGATCGACTGGGACGTAGCGATCTCCACCGGAACCAGGTTCGCCCGGCAGGGGCCGCAGGTCAGCCTGGCGGACGCCCGGGCCGTGGTGGCAGAGCTGCGCGGCCTGACCGCCGTTGTCCAGCAGCCCGTCCGCGAGCTGACCGGGCTGGTCAGCCAGGGAGCGGCGGGCCCGGTGGCGGTGGTGGACCGGCCGGGCTGGATCAAGGCCAACGTGGGCGGGTTCCGCGTGGTGCTCGAGCCGCTGGCGGACAAGCTGGCCGCGCGGGGCGCGGGCATTCCCGCTGCCGGGTCGCTGATGGGCGCGGTCGGGTCGCGGGTGACCGGTGCCCAGATGGGCCTGGTGCTGGCCTACCTGTCGTCCCGGGTGCTCGGCCAGTACGAGCTCTTCCTGCCGCCCGGCGAGGGCGGCGTGCCCGGCAGCGGCGGCAACGGGGCGGGCTCGGCCTACGGGACCGGCGGCGCTTACGGCGCGGCCGAGGCCGGCGGGTCGCCCGGCGCCAACGGCACGTCGACCGCGACCGCGGTGAACGTGGCCGGCGCCAGCGTCGGCCGCCTCACCCTGGTCGCGCCGAACATCGTGATGATCGAGCGCGAGCTGGGCGTCGACCCGCACGACTTCCGCCGCTGGGTGTGCCTGCACGAGGAGACGCACCGGGTCCAGTTCACCTCAGTGCCCTGGCTGCGCGGCTACGTGCAGGGCATGATGACGGAGTTCCTGCTGGCGTCCGACCTGGACACCGGCGCCCTGCTTGAGCGGATGCGGTCGGCCGCGGGCGCGGTCGCCAACGCGGTGCGCGGCGGCGAGGGCGAGAGCCTGGTGGAGGCGATCCAGACTCCCGAGCAGCGGGCGCTGCTGGACAAGATGACCGCGGTGATGACCCTGGTCGAGGGGCACGGCGACTACGTGATGGACGCGGTGGGCCCGCAGGTGGTGCCCTCGGTCGAGGACATCAGGGAGAAGTTCTCGCACCGCCGCGGCTCGACCAGCCGCCCGGAGCTGGTGCTGCGCCGGCTGCTCGGCATCGACCTCAAGATGAAGCAGTACGAGCAGGGCTCGCGCTTCGTCTCCACCGTGGTGGCGGAGGCCGGGATGGCCGGGTTCAACAAGGTGTGGACCTCGCCGGAGACGCTCCCCACCCGGGCCGAGCTGTCGGAACCACGCGAATGGCTTGAGCGGGTCGGCTGACCGTGGGCGGTGCCCTGCCGGCGCCGGTGGCCGAGGTCCGCAACGCCGTCCGCGCGTCGCTGTCCGGGCTGCCGCCCGGTGACCTGGTGCTCGCTGCCTGCTCAGGCGGGCAGGACTCGCTCGCGCTGGCCGCCGCGCTGGCGTTCACCGCGCCGCGGGCGGGGCTGCGGGCAGGCGCGGTCACGGTGGACCACGGGCTGCAGCCGGGCTCGGCCGATCGCGCGGCCGCGCTCGCGGTGACGCTGCGCGGGCTTGGCCTCGACCCGGTGGCGGCCGTCGCGGTGACCGTGGACGGCCCCGGCGGCCCCGAGGCGGCAGCCCGGTCCGCCCGCTACGCCGCGCTCGAGCGGGCCGCGGCCGACGCCGGCGCGAGCGCCGTGCTGCTCGGCCACACGCTGGACGACCAGGCGGAGACGGTGCTGCTCGGACTGGCGCGGGGCTCGGGGCCGCGGTCGCTGGCGGGGATGCCGCCGCGACGGGGCGTGTTCGTCCGGCCGCTGCTCGGCCTGCGCCGCCCGGTGACCGCCGCGGCCTGCGCGGCGCTCGGGCTGCAGCCGTGGCCGGACCCGCACAACGCGGACCGCCGGTTCGCCCGGGTCCGGGTGCGGCTCGACGCGCTGCCCGCGCTGGAGGCAGCGCTTGGCCCGGGAATTGCCGAGGCGCTGGCGCGGACCGCCGGCCAGCTGCGGGATGATGCTGAGGTGCTGGAGGAAATAGCAGCCGCCGAACGGGTGCGGGCGGACGCTCCGCTGACCACCGGCTCCCTGGCGGCGCTGCCCGCGGCGGTGCGCACCCGGGTGCTCCGCGCCGCCGCGCTGGCGGCCGGCTGCCCGGCCGGCGCGCTCACCGCGGCGCACGTCGCCCGGGTGGAGGAGCTGGTCACCGGCTGGCGGGGGCAGCGGGGGGTCGACCTGCCGGGCGGCATCCGGGCGGCCAGGCGGTCCGGCGCGGTCGTTTTCGAGCCAGCGGTCCTCCAGCTCCCGGGCACCGTTAACGGCACCGTTAACGGCTAACACTTATCCGTGAGGAGAGGCTGGCTTATGGACGCTGCCGACATGGGGCCGGGGCTGAAAGAGGTACTCATCAGCGCCGAGCAGATCAGCCGCAGGACCGGTGAGCTGGCCGCGCAGATCGACGCGGACTACGCGGGCCGCGAACTGCTCCTGGTCGGCGTGCTCAAGGGCGCCGTGATGGTGATGGCGGACCTGGCCCGCGCCATGCACCTGCCGGTCCAGATGGACTGGATGGCGGTCTCCTCCTACGGTTCGGGAACCAAGTCGTCCGGCGTGGTGCGCATCCTCAAGGACCTCGACGCGGACATCAGCGGCAAGCACGTGCTGATCGTGGAGGACATCATCGACTCCGGGCTGACCCTGTCCTGGCTGGTGGGCAACCTGAAGTCGCGCAACCCGGCCTCGGTGGAGATCTGTACCATGCTCCGCAAGCCCTCGTCCGCGCAGATGGGAGTGGACGTGGCCTACACCGGGTTCGAGGTGCCGGACGAGTTCGTGGTGGGCTACGGGCTGGACTACGCGGAGCGCTACCGTAACCTTCCATTTATCGGGACGCTGGCCCCCGAGGTGTACAGGGGGAACACATCCCGTTGATGAAAGCGTTCAGGTACCGTCAGGTAATCGCTGTGCGGTCAGGCAGGCAGTCGCGCCGGTGGTCGGCGGGACATGAGGCTGGTCAGGAGGGAACGGCCCCGGGCCGAGGGGGTCGCTCACAATGGAATTGAAGCGCTTTTTCCGCGGACCGCTATTGCTGGTACTGCTTGCGGTGCTGGTCATCACGATCACGCTGGGCTGGGCCAACTCGGGCAGCAGCTACCAGACGGTGGACACCAGCAAGGTTGTCCAGCTGATCCAGAATCATCAGCTGAAGTCGGCCGTGCTGACCGACAAGAACCAGACCATCCAGGTCACTACGAAGAGCGGCCAGCAGTACCAGGCCGACTTCATCAGCGGCCAGGGCGCGCACCTGCAGGACCTGCTGCAGACCGAGTTCGACAACGGCCAGCTCACCGGCGGCTACGACGTCCAGATCCCGAAGACCAGCGCGCTGCTCTCCATCATTGAGACGTTCGTCCCGTACCTGATCATCGCGCTGTTCTTCTTCTTCCTGCTGAGCCAGATGCAGGGCGGCGGCTCGCGGGTGATGAACTTCGGTAAGTCGCGGGCCAAGCTGATGACCAAGGACACGCCGAAGACCACCTTCGCCGACGTGGCCGGGGCCGACGAGGCTATCGAGGAACTGCAGGAGATCAAGGAATTCCTGCAGAACCCGGCCAAGTTCCAGGCCATCGGGGCCAAGATCCCCAAGGGCGTGCTGCTCTACGGGCCGCCCGGCACCGGCAAGACGCTGCTCGCCCGCGCGGTCGCGGGCGAGGCGGGGGTGCCCTTCTACTCGATCTCCGGTTCTGACTTCGTGGAGATGTTCGTCGGCGTCGGCGCCTCCCGGGTCCGCGACCTGTTCGAGCAGGCCAAGCAGAACGCCCCGGCGATCGTGTTCGTGGACGAGATCGACGCCGTGGGCCGGCACCGCGGCGCGGGCCTCGGCGGTGGTCACGACGAGCGCGAGCAGACGCTGAACCAGATGCTGGTCGAGCTGGACGGGTTCGACACCAAGGGCGGCGTGATCGTGATCGCCGCCACCAACCGGCCCGACATCCTCGACCCGGCGCTGCTGCGCCCGGGCCGCTTCGACCGGCAGATCGTGGTGGCCCAGCCGGACCTGACCGGCCGCAAGGGCATCCTCAAGGTGCACGCCCGCGGCAAGCCGATCGGGCCCGACGCCGACCTGGACATCATCGCCCGGCGGACTCCCGGCTTCACCGGCGCCGACCTGGCTAACGTGATCAACGAGGCGGCGCTGCTCACTGCCCGCGCCAACGGCAAGCAGATCACCATGCAGGCGCTGGAAGACGCGATCGACCGGGTGATGGCGGGCCCCGAGCGCAAGAGCGTGCTGCTGTCGGAGAAGGAGCGGAAGCTCATCGCCTACCACGAGGGCGGCCACGCCCTGGTCGGGCACGCGATGGCCAACGCCGACCCGGTGCACAAGGTCACCATCATCCCGCGCGGTCGCGCCCTGGGCTACACGATGGCGCTGCCGACCGAGGACAAGTTCCTCACCACCCGGGCCGAGATGCAGGACCAGCTGGCGATGCTGCTCGGCGGACGGACGGCGGAGGAGCTGATCTTTCACGAGCCGACCAGCGGTGCCGCCAACGACATCGAGAAGGCCACCCAGATCGCCCGCAGCATGGTGGTCGAGTACGGCATGAGCGAGCGGCTGGGTGCCCGCAAGTTCGGCAACGGTGACAGCGAGCCGTTCCTGGGCATGAGCCAGTCGCACGCCCGGGACTACTCCGAGGAGATCGCGTCCGCGATCGACGAGGAGATCAAGCGGATGATCGAGGCGGCGCACGACGAGGCCTGGGAGGTGCTCGTCGAGTACCGCGACGTCCTCGACAACCTGGTGCTGAAGCTGCTCGAGCACGAGACGCTGAACCGCAAGCAGGTGCTTGAGGTGTTCGCGCCGGTGCAGCGGCGGCACGTCCGGGGCACCTACACCGGCTACGGCAAGCGGCTGCCCTCGGACCGGCCGCCGGTCATGTCGCCCAAGGAGCTGGCCCTGGCGGCGGCTTCCGGTACCGACACCATCCCCGGGCCGACCAACGGACAGGTACTCGGCTACGGTCTCGACGGCGGCACGCCCGGCGAGCACAACGACTAACTAGGCAGGGTAAATGAGCGATCAGCCGGCGGCTGACCAGTTCGCGCCTGGACAGCCGCAGGCTGACCGGCTCTCCGCTGAGCGGCCGGCCAAGCCGCCGGTCGACCAGGCGCGGATTGAGCGCGCCGTCCGCGAGATCCTGCTCGCGGTGGGCGAGGACCCGGAGCGGGACGGGCTGCTCGACACCCCCGCCCGGGTCGCCCGGATGTACGCGGAGCAGTTCGCGGGCCTGCGGCAGCAGCCGCAGGACGTGCTGACCACCGTCTTCGACGCCGAGCACGACGAGATCGTGCTGGTTCGCGACATCGAGATCTACAGCATGTGCGAGCATCACCTGGTGCCCTTCTTTGGCAAGGCGCACATCGGCTACATCCCGAACGAGAAGGGCGAGATCACCGGCCTGTCCAAGCTGGCCCGGCTGGCGGACCTGTACGCCCGGCGGCCGCAGGTGCAGGAGCGGATGACGACCGAGATCGCCGACGCGCTGGTGCGGATCCTCGAGCCGCGGGGCGTCATCGTGGTGCTCGAGTGCGAGCACCTGTGCATGTCCATGCGCGGGGTGCGCAAGCCCGGGGCGACGACGGTGACGTCCGCCGTGCGGGGTATCTTCCGGGCCGAGGCACGGACCCGCGCCGAGGCGATGAGCCTGCTCTTCGGTAATAGGTAAGGCCAGGTTAAATTCGGAGGTTTCCTCCGTATCCTTACCCTGGGGCTAAGGCCGCCCGGGTTTAGCTGGCCTAACGCCGGGGCACGCAATAACGGTCGGAATTATTCGAACCAGTCAAGACCGCCACGCGTCTAATAATTGCTGACTTGTTCTCATCCTCTTTAGGTCAGCCAGGGACGCTTGGAGGTACCGTGTCTACGGGGAACGCGGAGAGGCGGAGCTCGCCGACCCGCGCGGCGCATGGCGCCGCGCGAATTATCAAGTTCTCCTGTAGATCAGGGAACGGGCAGTACATGGCGGACATGTCATGACTACGCTGCTTGACCGTGATCCGGGGCCTGACAAGAGATCTGAGATGAGCGAAAGCACCCCTGACGATCGGACCGATCGTAATTCCAGAGCCCGCCTGCTGACCGGCCGGGATGTCGCGCCGAAGGCGTGGGTTCCGGTTGTGGCCGCGCTGCTGACGTTCCTGATCGGCCTATCCGACGTGCTGGCCGTGTTCAAGCCGGGGTGGCACGAGCGGCTGCACCGGGTCAACGCGGTCGTGCCGGGCACGCTGACCAACGTCACCCGCACCTCGGACGTTATCATCGGCCTGCTGCTGCTGATGCTCGCCCGGGGGCTGCGCCGCCGCAAGCGGCGCGCCTGGCAGGCGGTGCTGATGCTGCTCGCCTATGACATCGTGCTCCATCTCATGCACTTCCCGCACCTGATCTCGGTCTCCGGCTTCGTGGCCGTCGTGCTGCTGGCCGCGCTGCTCTACCGGCACAACGACTTCTACGCGGTCGGCGACCCGCGCAGCCGCCGCATGGTGCTGCCGGTGTTCGTGGGGCTCGTCGTCATGGACTTCGCGATCGGGCTCGGCTACCTCGCGGTGGGTCCCCTGGTCGGCGGCTACTCGATCGGCCAGCGGCTGCAGGACGTGCTGTACGAGCTGGTCGGGGTGTACGGCCCGGTGCAGTGGGCCAACGAGGCCCGCGGCGACCTGTACCACGTGCTCACCAGCGCGCTTGGCGCCTTCACGGTGGTGGTCACCATCTACCTGCTGCTGCGCTCCGCCCGCCCGCGCGCGCGGCTGGCGGCGGCCGACGCGACCAAGATCCGCGAGCTGCTTGACAAGCACGGGATGCGTGACTCGCTCGGCTACTTCGCGCTGCGCGACGACAAGAGCGTGATCTGGTCCCCGTCCGGGAAGTCGGGCATCTGCTACCGGGTGGTGTCCGGGGTGATGCTCGCGGCGGGAGACCCGCTGGGCGACCCCGAGGCGTGGCCGGGCGCGATCGCCGAGTTCCTGGGCGAGGCCGGACGGCACGCCTGGCGGCCCGCGGTGATGGGCTGCAGCGAGCTCGGGGCCGAGGTGTGGTGCCGGGAAGGTGACCTGACCGCCCTCGAGCTTGGTGACGAGGCGATCGTCAACGTGGCCGAGTTCAGCCTGGCCGGCCGCCAGATGCGCAATGTCAGGCAGATGGTCAACCGGGTGGCCAAGAACGGCTACACGGCCGACGTTCGCCGGGTGGGCGACATACCGCGGCCGGAGCTCGACCGGATCATCCGGGAGGCGGACCGCTGGCGGGGAACCACCGTGGAGCGCGGCTTCTCGATGGCCCTCGGCCGCCTCGGCGCCCCCGGCGACGAGAACTGCGTGCTGGTCACGGCGTTGGAAGACGGGGTGCTGCGGGCGATACTGCACTTCGTGCCGTGGGGCAGCGACGGGCTGTCGCTCGACCTGATGCGGCGCGACAAGACCGCCCAGGCGGGTCTGAACGACTTCCTCATCGTGGAGGCGATCAAGGCCGCGCCGGGCCTGGGCGTCAAGCGCGTCTCGCTGAACTTCGCGATGTTCCGCGCCGCCCTCGAGCGCGGGGAGAAGATCGGCGCCGGGCCGGTGCTCAAGGCATGGCGCGGGCTGCTGGTATTCCTGTCCCGTTGGTTCCAGATCGAGTCGCTGTACAAGTTCAACGCTAAGTTCTGCCCGGTCTGGGAGCCGCGCTTCTTCGTGTTCACCGGGGGCCGGGACGCGCCGCGGATCGCGATCGCCGCCCTGGAGGCCGAGGCGTTCCTGGTGTGGCCGAAGTTCAGGGTGAAGCGGTATGCGCGGCGGGTCGGCCGCCTCCTCGGCCTTGGCCAGGGCAAGCAGGCCCAGGTGACCACCGAAGTCGCCGTCACGCAGACCGTGACGACGGGGACCGCGACGGCCGAGACCGCGACGACTGGCACGGCCCGGGCTGACACCGAGCGGGCTGACACCGCGCAGGCTGACACCGCGCAGGCTGACACCGTGCCGACCGACGCCCGGTGAGCCTGGCCTAGCATTCCCGGTATGGTCAACCTGCCTGGTCTGGCCGGGTCCCCCCCGGCGGGCCGCTGCCTGGTGATGGGCGTGGTCAACGTAACCCCCGACTCGTTCTCGGACGGGGGGCGGTGGTTCGGTGCCGGAGCGGCGATCGCGCACGGCCTTGAGCTGATCGGCCAGGGAGCCGACATCGTTGACGTCGGCGGCGAGTCGACCAGGCCGGGCGCGCAGCGCATCCCGGCCGACGAGGAGCTGCGGCGGGTCAAGCCGGTCATCACCGAGCTGGTCAAGGCGGGCGCCGTGGTCAGCGTGGACACGATGCGGGCGCTGGTGGCCGAGTGGGCGGTGGAGGCCGGGGTCAGCCTGGTCAACGACGTCAGCGGCGGGCTGGCCGATCCCTACATGCCCCGCCTGGTGGGGAAGGCCGGCATCCCCTACGTGGTGATGCACTGGCGCGGGCACAGCCATGACATGCACACCCGGGCGATCTACGCGGACGTGGTTCGTGAGGTACACGACGAGCTGGCGCAGCGGATCGACGCGGTGACGGCGGAAGGGGTGGACCCGTCGATGATCGTGCTCGACCCGGGCCTCGGGTTCAGCAAGAACCCGGCCGCGTGGGGTCCTGACGCGCACAACTGGCAGTTGCTGGCCGGCCTGGGGGAGGTGGCCGCGATCGGCGGCCGTGACTTCCCGGTCCTCGTCGGCGCCTCCCGCAAGCGCCACCTCAGCCGGCTTTTCTCACCCGGGGGGCGCCCCCCCGAGGGTGAGGCGGGCAGCGAATCCCGCCTGTTTGAGCACAACGACGCGGCCACCGCCGCGGTCACCGCCCTAGCCGCGGCGGGAGGCGCGTGGTGCGTGCGGGTGCACGAGGTTCCCGGCAACGCGGACGCCGTGCGGGTGGCCGCCGCCTTCCGGGCGGCCGGGCGACAGGGGCGCTCATGAGGCCGGGCACACGGTCCGCGGTGCTCGCGCTCGGCAGTAACCTCGGAGAGAGGCGAGACATACTCCAGGGTGGCGCGGACGCCATCGCGGGACTCCCGGAGGTGCGAGTGACGGCGGCGTCACCGGTCTACGAGACCATCCCAGTCGGCGGGCCGCCGCAGCCCGACTACCTGAACGCGGTGCTGCTGATCACCACCAGCCTGCCGTCGGGCCAGCTGCTCGGCCAGCTGCACGAGATCGAGGCGGCCTTCGACCGGGTCCGCATGGTGCGCTGGGGGCCGCGCACCCTCGATATCGACATCATCACCGTGGCGGGCGAGCGCAGCGACGACCCGGTTCTTACCCTGCCGCACCCGCGGGCGCACGAGCGCGCCTTCGTGCTCGCCCCGTGGCACGACGCCGACCCGGACGCGGTGCTCCCGGGCCACGGCCCGGTGGCGGGCCTGCTCAGCCGGGTCGACCAGGCGGGCATCCGCCGCTCGGCGCTGCCGCTCGTCATCCGGGAGGCGGGCTCGTGAAACCGACCAGGCCCTGGGCGCTGCTGCTCACCGCGGTCGTTGCGGCCGCCGTGACCTGGGCGGTGCTCACCGCCATCTACTCCAGGCTGCCCCCGCTCACCTGGACGCTGGTACCCGCGCTGCTGATCGCGGCCGGCGCCGAGGCGTGGCTGGGCCGCGACCTGCGGGCGCGTATCGCCGGCCGCAGGCCCGGCCGTCCGGCCCCGCCGCTATTCGTTGCCCGGATGGTCGCCCTGGCCAAGGCCAGCTCGCAGACGGCGGCGCTGATCGGCGGGATCAGCCTCGGGTTCATGGTCTACCTGTCCGGCCTGACCAGCGACCCGACGCCGCGGGCCGACCTGGTCAACGCCAGCCTGTCCTTCGGCTCCTGCCTGGTGCTGCTGGCGGCGGCCCTCTACCTCGAGTACTGCTGCCGGGTGCCGAACTCCGGCGACGACGACTCGCTCCCGCCGCCCCCCACCGGGTCCCCCTTCCACCATTGACCCGTCCCTCCCTCGCGCGTCACCTCACTTCCCGTCGGCCCAGCGGCCCGTAGGCCCAGCGGCCCGTAGGCCCAGCGGCCCGTCGGCCCAGCGGCCCGTCGGCCCAGCGGCCCGTCGGCCGTGATTGCCGATGGCGGCGTCGTGGCGGGCGGCCCAATCCCACCTCCCATCAATTCTGGTCAGTCTTATGACCGAAATGAACCTTTTGTCACGCCAAAACTGATGGGAGGTGAAGTTGATCAACCAAAACTGATGGGAAGTGTCCGGTGCGGTGAGTGACGGTGGCTGGGAAGTGGCGGCGAGGGCGCGGTGGACGGAGTGCGGGTGGTGGCGGGTCGGCGCCAGGGCGCGGTAGGCGAGTGCGGACGCGGGTGCGGCGGACGGGTGGGGCGGAGGGGCGGCCCTGAGCGGGCCGGGGCAGCGGGGCGGCCGCAGGTGGTTATTCTTGTCGGGGCACTGGCCAGCGTGAGGGTAAGGGAGCGGTCCGGTACTGGTGGAGACTGGAACGAATGAGCACCCCGCCCGCCTTAGGGTCGGGATTATCGGGCCGGGACGCGCGGGGACCGCGCTGGCGCGGGCGCTGGCCCGGGCCGGCCATCAGGTGACCGCCGCGTCGGCGGTGTCGGAACGGTCCAAGCAGCGGGTGCGCGACAACTTCCCCGCCGCCCGGCTGACCGACCCGGCGGGCGTGCTCGCCGCCGCCGACCTGGTGCTGTGCACGGTGCCCGACGACGTGCTGCCGGGCCTGATCGAGGGCCTGGCGGCGACCGGCGCGCCCTATGCGGGGCGGCTGCTGGCCCACGCCAGCGGCGCGCACGGCGTCCGCGTGCTTGATCCGGCCACCCAGGCGGGCGCGCTGCCGCTGGCGCTGCACCCGGTGATGACGTTCACCGGCCGGGAGGACGACGTAGACCGGATCAAGGGCGTCAGCTTCGGCGTCACCGCGCCCGACCCGCTCCGCCCGGCCGCCGAGGCCCTGGTGATCGAGATGGGCGGCGAGCCGGTGTTCATCGCCGAGGAGAACCGCGCCCTGTACCACGCCGCGCTCGCGTTCGCCGCCAACCACCTGGTCACCCTGGTCGCCCAGTCGGCCAGCCTGCTCAGCCTGGCGGGGGCGGAGAACCCGGGCCGGATGCTCGGGCCGCTGCTCGGCGCGGCCCTGGACAACGCGCTCCGCTTCGGTGACGCGGGGCTGACCGGGCCGGTCGCGCGGGGCGATGACGGCACCGTGACCGCCCACGTCACCGCGCTGGCGGAGAACGCGCCGGCCGCGCTGCCGGCCTACCGCGCGCTGGCCCGGCTGACCGCCGACCGGGCGCTGGCGGCCGGCCTGCTGAGCGCCAGCGACGCCGAGCGCCTGCTCGACATCCTTGGAGACCGCCGATGATCACTGTCAGCACCGTGGCGGAACTGGCCGCCGCCCGGGAGAAGCTAACTGCCCCGGTTGTCCTCGTGCCCACCATGGGCGCGCTGCACGAGGGCCACCACGCGCTCCTTCGCCGGGCCCGCGAGCTGGCCGGGCCGGGCGGCTCGGTCGCCGTGTCGGTCTTCGTGAACCCGCTCCAGTTCGGGCCGAACGAGGACCTGGACCGCTACCCGCGGACCCTGGAGGCCGACCTGGAGGCGTGCGCGGCCGAGGGCGCCGACCTGGTCTTCGCGCCTGGCGTGAGCGACATGTACCCGCAGCCGCAGCTAGTCACGGTCGACCCGGGGCCGACCGGGGAGATCTTCGAGGGCGAGTTCCGGCCCGGCTTCTTCCACGGCGTCCTCACCGTCGTGCTCAAGCTGTTCAGCCTGGTCCGCCCGGACATCGCGGTGTTCGGGCAGAAGGACGCGCAGCAGCTAGTGCTGGTCCGCCGGATGTCGGCCGACTTCGGGCTCGGCATCCAGGTCGAGGCGGTGCCCACCGTGCGGGCGGCCGACGGGCTCGCCCTGTCCAGCCGCAACAAGTACCTGTCGGAGGCGGAGCGCGCGGTGGCGCCGGCGCTCTACCGGGCACTGTCGGCCGGAGCCGCCGCCGCCGCGGACGGGCCGGCCGCGGTGCTCGCCGCCGCCGACGCGGTGCTGGCCGGCGCGGCCAGGGCGCGGCCCCCTGCCCCGGCCCCCCAGGTTGACTACCTGGCGTTGGCCGATGCGCGGAGCTACGAACCCGTTCGGAGTGATGACCTGGAGTTCCGCGGGACCGCGGTGCTCGCCGTCGCCGCACGGGTCGGCACCACCCGCCTTATCGACAACGTCCTCGTGGAACTCGGAACGGAACGGCATGCTGCTGACGATTGACATCGGCAACACCAACATGGTGCTCGGCGTGTTCGAGGGGGACGCCATCGTCGAGCACTGGCGGATCGCGACGGTGCAGGACCGGACCGCGGACGAGATCGCCGCCCTGCTGTACGGGCTGCTGGCCCGGTCGAGCGTGGTCAAGGAGCAGGACCTGGCAGGGATCTCGCTGTGCTCCACCGTGCCGTCGGTGCTGCACGAGATGCGCGAGATGTGCCGCCGGTACTACCCGGAAGTGCCGACCGTGATCGTGCAGCCCGGGGTGAAGACCGGGGTGCCGATCCGGATGGACAACCCCAAGGAGGTCGGCAGCGACCGGATCATGAACTCGCTGGCGGCCGTGCACCTGTACGGCGGGCCGGCCATCGTGGTCGACTTCGGCACGTCGACCAATTTCGACGCGGTAAGCGCCAAGGGCGAGTTCGTCGGCGGCGCGCTTGCGCCGGGCATCGAGATCTCGGTCGACGCGCTCTCCCGGCGGGCCGCGCAGCTGCTCAAGGTCGAGCTGACCCGGCCGCCGCGGGTGGTCGGCAAGAACACGGTCGAGGCGCTGCAGTCGGGCATCGTCTACGGCTTCGCCGGCCAGGTCGAGGGCATCGCCCGGCGGATGGCGCTCGAGCTGTCGCCGGAGGACCCGGGCGCGGTCACGGTGATCGCCACCGGCGGCCTCGCCCCGCTGGTGATTGACGAGGTGCCGATGATCGACGCGCACGAGCCTTGGCTGACGCTGATCGGCCTGCGGCTGGCCTGGGAGCGGTCGCACAAGCCTTAATCGATGTGCCCGTAACCGGCGTTCCCCGGTAGCCTTCGGTCGTGGCTGAGACAGTAGTTCCCCGGGGGGACGACCCCGCGTCCCCCACCGCGGTTCCTGAGCAGGTTCGCGTCCGGCTGGAGAAGCGCTCGCGGATGCTCGAGTCGGGCATCGACCCCTACCCGGTGAGCTACCCGCGCACCACCTCGATCGATGCGGTGCGGTCCGAGTTCGGCACGCTGGGGCCGGACGAGGCCACCGGCAAAACGGTGGGCGTGACCGGGCGGGTGATCCTCTCCCGGATCGGCGGCAAGCTCTGCTTCGCGACGCTGCGCGACGGCAGCGGGGACCTCCAGGTGATGATCTCGCTGGCCAAGGTGGGCGAGGACGCGCTGGCGGCCTGGAAGCGGGACGTCGACCTGGGCGACCACGTGGGCGTGACCGGCGAGGTGATCACCTCCCGCTCCGGTGAGCTCTCGGTGCTGGCCGACTCGTTCGCGGTCACCGCCAAGTCGCTCCGGCCGCTGCCGGAGAAGCACGCCGGGCTCACCGACCCCGAGTCCCGGGTCAGGCAGCGGTACGTCGACCTCATCGTCAACCCGCGGGCGAGGCAGCTGGCCGAGCTGCGCTCGGCGGTGATCCAGTCGGTGCGGTCCGAGCTGGTGTCCCGCGGCTACCTGGAGGTCGAGACGCCGATCCTCACCCCGCTGCACGGCGGGGCGAACGCGCGGCCGTTCACCACCCACTACAACGCCTACAACTCCCGGGTGTACCTGCGCATCGCGCTTGAGCTGTACCTGAAGCGGCTGCTGGTCGGCGGGATCGAGAAGGTCTTCGAGATCGGCCGTAACTTCCGCAACGAGGGCGTGGACACCACCCACAACCCCGAGTTCTCGATGCTCGAGGCGTACGAGGCCTACGGCGACTACAACACCATCGGCGAGCTGACCCAGGCGCTGGCCCAGGGAGCGGCGGTGGCGGCGTTCGGCTCGACCGTGATCACCCGGGCCGACGGGTCGCAGTACGACATCGGCGGCCAGTGGCGGTCGCTGACGGTGCACGAGTCGATCGGGCTGGCGCTGGGGGAAGAGGTCACCCCGGACACCGAGTTGCCGGCGCTGCTCGGCCTGTGCGCCAAGGCGGACGTGCCGCTGCAGCCGTCGTGGAACCGCGGCCAGGTGATCCTGGAGATGTACGAGCGGCTGGTCGAGAAGAAGACGGTCGAGCCGACGTTCTACCGCGACTTCCCGGTCGAGGTGTCGCCGCTGACCCGGCAGCACCGGACCGATCCCCGGCTGGCCGAGCGCTGGGACCTGGTGGCGTTCGGGGCCGAGCTCGGCACCGGCTACTCGGAGCTGGTGGACCCGGTGGTGCAGCGCGAGCGGCTCACCGCCCAGTCGCTACTGGCGGCGGGCGGGGACCCGGAGGCGATGCAGCTGGACGAGGACTTCCTGCTGGCCCTGGAGCACGCCATGCCGCCTACCGGCGGCATGGGCATGGGCATGGACCGGCTGCTGATCATGCTGACCGGGGAGAACATCAGGGAGACGATCCTCTTCCCCTTCGTGCGCCCCAGCTAGGTCCCTCAGGGGATGCGGACGGCGCCGACGTAGGCGTCCCAGAAGACCGGCTGCACCTGGACGTCCTGGCCGGCGCTGGGGGCGTCGACCATCAGGCCGTTGCCGATCCAGATGCCGACGTGGCTGATATCGGAGAAGAAGAACACCAGGTCGCCCGGCTCAAGGTCGGCCCGCGACACGTGCATGCCGGAGTCCCACTGCGACCCGGTGTAATGCGGCAGCGAGATGCCCTCCTGGGCGAACGCCCACTCCACGAGGCCCGAGCAGTCGTAGGAGTCCGGGCCGGCCGCACCCCATACGTAGGGCTTGCCGCGCTGGGTGAGCGCCGCCCGCAGCGCGGTAGTGCCGACGTTGGTCGCCTCGGGCAGCACGACGTTGGGGTAGGAGCCGGTCTGGTTGAACACGGCCATCGCCTGCGTCATGGCCGAGCTGTTCAGCACCGCCAGCTTCGACTTGATCGACTTGACCTTGCCGTTGATCTCCGCCTGGATCTGGTTGGCGCTGGCGATCTCCTCCTTGGCGGTCACCTGCGCCCGGGTGGCGGCGAGCTGCTCGCGCTGCAGCGTGCTCAGCCGCATGCCCGCCTCGTTGTCGAGCTGCTGCATGGTCGACGCCTGGCCAAGGAACGATTCCGGGTTGCCGCTGGTGAGTATCTGCAGCGACGGGTCCATGCCGCCGTTCATGTAGCCCATCGCCGCCAGCTGGGCGACCGCCTGCTGGCTGCCCGCCATCGCCGCCTCAGCCCGCTGCGCCGCCAGGTTGGCCACCTTGACCTCTGACTTGGCGTGGGCGAGCTGGATCTGCAGGCCGTCGTACTGCTGGCCGAGCGAGTCGACCTCGTTCGACAGCTGCTTGGCCTGCGCGACCAGGGTGGCGAGGGACGGCTGGGGGCGGACGGTCTGCGCCTGGCTTGACCCGCCAAGCAGCAGCACGGCCACTGCCGTCGCGGCTACGGCGACTCCTGCGAGCCGCCGGCTGTCTGTACGCACGTCGATGCACGATATTAGATAGCCATGCCGCTGCCAACCGACTCGCGCGAAGTTTTGTCATTCTGACGGTAGGGCCGTTCCCTCGCGCGGATTGCCCGAAATGTGGTATCAGGGGTGCCGCGCCGACGCCGGATCGTAACGGCGCGAGCGCGCGGCGAAGTCTATTCGGCCGACCGCTGACCGATACTCGCCGTGGCCGCCCGATTGTATTTAGGCGATACAGTAGTGCCGCGATGGAGTACATAGTGAGGCAAGCCCGCACCAGGGACGTACCGGAAATCCGCGGGCTCATCGATCAGAACGTCGGCTCACGGCGGTTGCTCGAGAAGCACACGGTGAACCTTTACGAGGACGTTCTTGAGTTCACCGTCGCGGAGGCGGCCACTGACGGGGCCGTTGTCGGGTGCGGCGCGCTGCACGTTATGTGGGAGGACCTGGCCGAGCTGAGAACCGTCGCGGTTGATGAGCGCAGCCGCGGCGCGGGCATCGGGCACCTCATCGTGGACGAGTTGCTTGTCCGGGCCAGGGCGGTCGGCGTATCGAGGGTTTTCGTGCTCACCTTCGCGGTGCCCTTCTTCGCGCGGCACGGTTTCAGTGAAATCTTCGGAACTCCGGTGGCGCCGGAAGTCTACGCCGAGTTGCTCAGGTCTTACGACGACGGCGTGGCGGAGTTCCTCGACCTGGACCGGGTGAAGCCGAACACCCTGGGAAACACGCGCATGCTGCTGCGGCTGTAATTGCCGCCCGGCGGCCCGGGCCGCTCATCGCGCCAGGCCGCGCCCGCCGCCGCCCGGCCGGCTGCGGGTAGAGTCTTAGCGCGGGCACGCCACCAGCTAGTGTCCGGTCGCCGCAGTGCCCCCGCTGGCGCAGCCTCGCTGGCGCAGCGAAACCGCGACCGGCGATATGGGCCGAGGTAGTTGTCATGCTGCAGGATCTCGCCGCGCTCGCCCCGCCGGTGATTGTCTGCGCCGCCTTCTTGGTCGGGGCGTGGGCGCTGGTGCGCAGGGAACTCGCGCCAAAACGGCGGGCGCGTGCGCAATCGACTGCGGCCGCGGACAAGGCTGAGCATGAGCACGCAGACGGCGCGCACGATGGAAGCTGAAATTTCGCTTTTATCTAGCCGGGCCTGGCCGGCCGAACATAACTGCCGCCGCCAGAGCGCAGTGAGAGTTTGCGCACATGCCCCGGCGTCCGCCGTTGAGTGATTTGTCAAGTCTGTACACATTGTTCGAAACGTCACTTGGCAGATACTGGACGTGAACGTTCCCTTGAACGCAGGCGTTGCAGTTCGGCTGAGCCTATCCAGAAGACGAAAAGTGCGCACCCGATAATTGTCTTGGTCAAGAACTGGGTATATGTTTAGCATCCGAAAATGGTTGCTCCGCAGAAGGGCTGAATCTCCGATGGCGCAGAAGGTACAGGTGCTGCTGGTCGATGACATCGACGGTAGTGAGGCG
>Ga0265338_10002720_pt1 | contig 25943 bp, 27 predicted proteins | sample 42126metaG_FD_193579 | JGI IMG/M metagenome (GOLD analysis project Ga0265338, IMG submission 193579) | Rhizosphere microbial communities from Carex aquatilis grown in University of Washington, Seatle, WA, United States - 4-21-26 metaG | ecosystem: Host-associated > Plants > Roots > Rhizosphere...
ATTTACAGCCGGGCGGTGCAGGCGCTTAACAACGCCGTCACCGCCTTCAACGCAGCTCAGAACGTCACGCAGAACTTGCGCCAACAACAGAACTCCCTCTCCGACCTCCAGGCGGCCGTCGCCGCCCAGGAATTAGCATACAACGACCAACTCATCGAGCTATATGGCACGCCGTATCCGGACGACGTCGGGCCGGGGGCGACCTATCCTGACGGCTACACCGGCCCCGATTTGGTGCACTATATGTATGTGGACGGACTGCAAACCAACACCTATGGCGGCATCCTGCCCGATCCCACGACAAACCAAAGCTTCGAGATCAGCGCCGCGCAATTGCCGGCGGATTGGGCGACGAAAATGTACCAGAATTTCGACTTCTACGAGTCGGGCAACAGCGGCTCCGAAAACTTCGACCAGAACACAAATTTTATAGTTTACAATGTCGGGCCGGATGGTTTCACCAAACCCGCCGGCTGGACCGACGCGCGCGGCTCCATCGGCAGCCTCCAGACCGCCGCCGTCGCCGTCAATACCGCCACCGACCGATACCGCCAGGCGCTCTACAATGCGCAGACGGCCAAAAAGGCGTTCGACAAAGCCGTTGCGGCTGTCGATTCCCAAGTGTCGCTGGCAGCCGCAAACGCCAACCTGACGCTTGAGAACCAGTCGGACCAGACGGCCATTTCCATCGATCAGGATGCACTTCAAGTGGGGCAGACGGTGAACGCTTATTTCCAGCAGCAGTTCCAAAATCAATTGACGATCGCCGCCAATATCTTTCCCACCACGGTGATCGCCGGGCTGGCGGATGGCGGTGACTTCGGAAAGGCTCTGGAAGCGTTCCCGCTGGCGGCGATTGACGTGGAGGCGACCGTTTCCGGCGCCGGCTACATTCTCGAGCGCATCGCCGCCGGGGCGTCCATCGCTATTCTGAGCAATGACATCCAGGACAATATCAATCAAATGGCCAGCAACAACTTCACGATCAATTTGCAGAACGCCGTTCTTAGCCTCGGACAGCAGTTGACCGCATTGCAGGGTTGCCTTTCCAACATCAACGATGCGCAGGACGCGATTGTCGGCGCGCGGAATAATTATCAGGCGCTGGCGGCCCAGGGATTGCGCATCCAGTCCGAACGCCTGACTTTCCGGCAGCACACCGCCGCGCAGGTCCAAGGCTACACCGTGGCCGACGCCGCGTTCCTTGTGTTTCAGAACGAGGATCTGGAGCGATATACCACGCTGTTCAACCTGGCCGCCGAATACGCCTACATGGCGGCCAACGCCTACGACTACGAAACCGGCTTGTTGAACACGCCTTCCGGGCAGGCGTTGATCAATCAAATCATAAGCTCCTGCGCTCTCGGTGTCGTTCAAAACGGGCAACCGCAAATCTCCGGGGCTTCCACCGGCGACCCAGGCTTGGCTAACGCGTTGGCAGAAATGAACGCGGACTGGCAGGTTCTCAAGGGCCGCCTGGGCTTCAACAATCCTGATGGCTACGGCACGATTGCCTCGTTGCGCTCCGAGAATTATCGCATCCTGCCCGATGCCTCGGGCGACCCGCAGTGGCAGGCCCTGTTGCAGCAGAGCCTTCTGCCTGATTTGCGGGCGGATTCGGACGTGGAAAACAACTGCCTGCAAATCGACAACGGAAGTGGACAGGCCGTTCCTGGAATAGTCTTGACATTCAGCACCACTATCACGGACGGCGAAAACTTGTTTGGCCAGCCGCTCGGGCCGGATGACCACAGTTTTACTTCCAGCTCGTTTGCCACCAAGATTTACGCGGCCGGCGTCTGCTTTGACGGCTACGTCGGCATGAACAACCCGGCTGGGGTCGCCTCGGCCACAAACTCGGTGAACGACCCCAACGCCCTAGCCGCCACGCCCTATGTTTATTTGATACCTTGCGGCTCGGATTCCATGCGCAGCCCGCCGCTCGGCGACGCCAGCGCCGTTCGCACATGGAATGTGGATGACGCGGCCATTCCGCTGCCGTTCAACATCGGCGCGTCCGACTTTTCATCGGAACCGTTCTACACCGCGGCAGATTCGCTCTCCGAACCGCTGTTTGCCGTTCGCAAGCACCAGGCTTTCCGGCCTGTGTCCACCACGGACGCTTTCACGACGAGCATTTACGGGGCGAACGGCTCGCTGCAACCGTCTCAATACACCAATCGCCGCCTCATTGGACGCTCGATCTGGAACAGCAAATGGAAGCTAGTCATCCCCGGCAAGACGCTTTTGTCTGATCCGAACCAGGGACTGGCCCGCTTCATCAATTCGGTGAAGGACGTCCATTTGTACTTCATCACCTATTCCTACGCCGGCAACTAGACCTCTGCGCAATGAACTGATTATGAAAGCCGTGGTTATCGCAATTAGAATGGCTCTATTGGCCGGAATGCTGGCTCCCGCGGCCGCCTGGGCCTATCCGCCTGAGCCGGACAGTGTCATTTATGGATTGGTGAAGGATCAGTATGGCGTGGCGCTGTCGAATCCCGCGGCCACGGTGGTGCTGCAAACACCGGGCGGCGTGCAGATCGCGGCCAACATCCAGCCGGATCTTGCCGTGGGAGTCAATTATTATTTGCGCGTGCCGATGGATTCCGGAAGCATTCCGCCGCCCTATGTTCACAATGCGCTGACCGCCGGCACACTCTACAAGCTTTACGTGGTGGTGGGCTCCGTCACGAATCTGCCCATCGAAATGAGCGCCGGCTTTCAGACCCTTGTGCCATCCGCGCAAATGGCTCTTCAGAATTTGACTCTCGGCTCGGACGGCAACAGCGACGGGATTCCGGACGCCTGGGAGTCCGCCTTTCTGGCGTCGCTCGGGCTTAACGCGCCCCTGGGGAACATCAATCCCAATTCATCCTACACGCAGGACGGCCGGTCGTTGCGGCAGGAATATTTGATGGGGAACTTTCCGTATCAGTCGAATGCGTTTTCCGTCAACCTCGTCAGCCTCAACGCCGGGTCAGCGGCGCTTTCGTTCACCACCGCGCCGGCCAGCCACAGCTACACCGCCGCCGGGTCTGCCGACCTTGTCAACTGGACGCCGCTGGCCTTCACGATTCCCGCGCTTGGGACCAATGTGATGTCCTCGTATTCGTCGTCCGTCCAGCAACCCTTGCAGATCCAGACCATTCAACCTGCCAACGTCCCGCAGATGCAGTTTTTCCGGCTGCAACTCCACTGAGAACCGCGGCTGGAGCGCCGGCATATCCATGACGTGGTTCTGGAGTCGGCGCAGATAAACATTGGCGCTCACAGTTCCAGCGCGCAACACGGCCTTAAAATCGTCCGCCGTGGTGAGGACGAGAATTTGATCGCGGATGCCGTCGAACGCAGGGTCTTTGATCGCGGTCTCCCAGCGACGCAACGTTGGGCCGTTTTTGTCGGGGATGATGTCATTCATCACTTCCTGCCAGATGCGCTCCGTGAGTTCCGGGTCGGCTTTTTGGTGCATGTTTTGGTGCACACCGCTTGTTGCGATCTGGTGGCGAAAGTTGCTGGACCGTTGTCGGACTATATGGCCCCGTTGCGGTTGGAATCGGTGGCATCAATCGGCGCCCAACACCAGACGGGACCGTTGACCGATGTTCAGAAGGTGCGACAGTTGAAGCGTTATCGGGTTTCAGTGCATTCCCGGTGTTATGCGCCCGAATCTCGGGAAAAAATGGAACGACAGCAAAATATCTCGTGAACAATTCGGTATGGCTAAACAGCACATCGGATCCGCCTTCGCAGTTGCTCTCATTGCGGATGCGTTTCAATTCTTAATCACGGGTCTCAAAGCCACGGGGGTTCTCGCCATACCATCCGAAATCGCCGATTTTGTCCTAGACGTTGCCGTTGCTGTCATCACGACCAAACTTATCGGTTTTCATTGGGCGTTGCTACCGACATGAACGGAAACATCCCCGAGGATCGGAAGGCGTCGGAATATCTTGCCAATGAGCGAACGTTTCTGGCGTGGATAAGGACGAGCATCGCGGTGATCAGTTTGGGGTTTGTCGTCGCCAAGTTTGGAGTTTGGATGCGTGAGCTTGCGGCAAGGCTCGCGCCTCAAAATCCCATCCATAGCGCTGGAATGTCACTGCCGATGGGCGTAACGATGATGGCGTTGGGGGGCGTTCTGGCGGTATTAGCGGCGTTTCACTATCACTTTGTTAACCAGTCGATTGACCGCGGTGAAGTGAATGCCAATCGCGGATTGATCATCGTGGTGACCGCTGCCGTTGCATTGTTGGCGGCGATGATCATTGCTTATATGCTATTGACAGAAGCTCACCTCTGATTGCATCGAAGGTGGCGATTTTGGCTGTTTTCTCTCCCAGGCTCCGGCGATACACCACGCCATCCTGATTGACGATGAACGTCATAATCCCCGATTCTCCCCATCTGACCGGGTATGCGACGAGCCATGCCGCATCGGTTTTCACCAAGGGAATGGGGAAGGGCCAACAATCCTGTCCGATCTCCAATGTCGCTTTCTCAGCTCCATCTGAAACGACGTCGCAACGCTCAGCCAAACCGCCGGAAAACTCCTCGAAATGCTTCTCGTCCAGCGCCTGGTCCCCGGTCAAAAGATTCGTGACCTCAAATCCGAACATTTCATGAATCGCCTGACGGTCGTGTGCCTTGGCGGCTCGGACCAACTCGCTCACCGCCTCGCTAAGGGACGCAAAAGTGCGTTGCGATTTAAGCGGCGCCTCATCAGCTCGAACCTGCGCCATCGAAGCGAGGCACAAAACGCCGCAAACCAACCCCACAATCGGGCAAGGTCAGCGTCCAATGTTGCCTCATTTTTAATGTTCTATTCATCACAAGTTAATCTGGGCCGCGGAGCGGAAGCCGCGTCCATTCATGTTCGGCCCGGTGACACGTGCGAGATCTACGACCTTTTCTGGCGTATTTTGATCGCGCTGCATTTCGAGCGACGGCAGCACAGAACTCCATGACAACTTCGCGCTCCGCCTGCGCCAAAGCTGGCAAAGCCGCGTCTGTGCTACACCCACGTTGTCGCCAGAGATCGCGCGCTCGCATTTCAATCTGCCTTTGCACCCATAGATGATCGTCAATTGTAAATCCGCGCCATGAAACCTCATGGCATCCCCTCGTCTGACTCTGCCCTGCAGCGACCCGACACCTTAGTTCGACTCTTTTTAGCAACGGTTTCATAGATATTCCATTTTTTGCCCATGACTCAACGTTGCTGGAAGGGACTCATGCTTCCTCTGAAGCTACGGCGCGAACTGGAGCTCTGCATGAATGTCGCGTTAAATTTCGCTGAATTTTAGATTAAAATTGAGAGGGCAGAGCAGCTCCGGGAATATGTTCGGACTGTCAACCGTGTAGGTTGCGATTTCACGATTGGGTCGACTTGGCTGGCACGGCATCGGTTTCGCTGCTCGCGCCGTCCTCATTTCGGCCGTTGGCGAGTTCACCGCCGAAAGCGAACACGAATGCGTTCGTCGTCGCGACCACGAAGGTGTGGTCTGGATCTCTGATGAGGCGCGCCAGCAGGCGGCCCAAATTGTCGCCGCCGTCGCGCTCCACTGATGAAAAGGGTTCGATGCAAAATACGGCTCCCGTATCATCCGCTGTGGTGATCGCATTAACCAGCCGCTGTTGAACGTCTTTACGAATCATAATTTTCCTTTTTTATGCTCGGGGTCCTTGAGGAAATCAGACGGTTCGAGTATGAATCTTCGATGAAAATAACATTAAAATTGGGAGAAAATCGTCCGGCCGATGCGAGCTAACCGGCCATGGAATGGATGCCGGAAGCGGAAGAAAGCGGCCCGCCTGTTTAGGAGACGCCGCCAGCCGTGTTATCGAGGCGCCCCAGGGTGAAACCAGCCCGCAATGTAGCCCCTACGGCCGGATCTTCAGCCGTCGACAACTAGCAAAGCGTCCTATTTCGCCACCGGCTGGCCGGCTTTGACCCAGGCTCTGTAGCCACCGGACAAATTGTAAAGGTCGTGAAAATCGATCACACTCAGTTTCTCGCACGCTTTCGCGCTGCGTCCCCCGCTGGCGCAGTGGACAAGGTAGGTCTTGTTCTTGTCGAGGGCCTCGACTTTCTGGCCGAAATCCGGCGCGGTGACATCTATATTGAGCGCGCCAATCAGGTGTCCAGCTTGAAACTCTTCTCTCGTCCGCACATCCAGGATCACGTTTTGTTTATCCGCTACGAGCCGCGCAAACTCCTCGACGCCCACGTTATGATACCGAGCGGCGTCTGGGGCGGATGACAGCGGTTTGGCGTGACGCCATAGATTTGAAATGACGCCAGAAGCGCCTCCACTTTCGTAGCCGGCCTCCTGGAACACGGTCTCTCCCGACTCATTCAGCAACACAATGGCGGGCAAACTGTCGCCAACGTTGAATTTTGTCTTTAGCGCCAGATTGGGCTGTTTCAAATCGTCGCTCTGCTTGACGTTCTGCGGAAAATCGACATCGACCAGGACGAGAGCCTTTTGGGCATAAGCCTCAAACGCGGGTGACTCCAACAACTGGCGCTGCATCTCAACGCAGGGCGGGCACCAATCCGAGCCATGGAAGACCAGCAAAACGGACTTTTTCTCCGCGTTGGCTTTGGACTGCGCCTTGGGAAGATCAGTGAGCCATTGGATGGCGCCTGCTTTCGCATTGGCCGAAGCCAACAAAAGAATGCAGCCGCAGAGTTTGATGGAGGCGTTTTTCACGGGACAACGTTACTAGCCCAGCCCGCGTGTCGCGAGCACTGAATGCGCGCGCCGGCGAGATGCTCAACCGATGGCAATGAGCGAGACCTTTTCCATCCGTTCGGCGTCAACGACGCACATCGCGTTCAAATCAAGCTGAGCTTTTCCGTCCACGATGAAGAGGTAATGATGGTGGCCGCTGTGCAACTTGAGATTGATCCACCACGAACCATCCACGTGACGATCCATGGGGTGCGAGGAACAGTTCCAGCCGTTGAAGTCGCCGACAAGGCACACTGCGCGGGCGCCAGGGGCCGCACACCACAATTGAATGTCTTCGGCCCCTGTCTCAGTCGCTTCCGACGTCATGTGGACCCTCCAGGACGGAGTTTATGGAGCCATGCACATTGGGCTTGTTTTCTTCCGCCTTGGCGTCATGAATCCACTCTCCGTCCACGACGAACTTATATTCGTATCGACCGGGTGGAAGAGGCAGATGTTTTTTCCACTGGCCCTGATCCGCCCGGCGAAACATCCGCAGGCTTCGGGGCGACCACTCGTTGAAGTCACCGCATAAAAAGACGGTCTCGGCTTCGGGTTGATCTAACGTGAAGACGACGTCCTTGGATTTTTGCCGACCCACGCCGTTTCCATTGCGCTGCCTCTCAGTTTTTGTAGCTTGTTTTTGCATGTTACACCTGTCGCATGCACGGGGCCCGTGCTGATTTAAACTCAAGCACGCGAAGATGAACGCCGGATGAAAACAACATTAAAATCGCCCCTGCTTCCTGTTTCGGGTTTCGCCTGAATAAGGCGCCCACGGACATCTTTCAGCGGTTCGAGCGCGTATTGACTCGCCGAGGCATTGATGAAGATCACAGTCAAAATCAGCCCCAACGCCAAGTCGGCCTTCTGACCGGCGGAAGTCGGAGAATTTAATCATAAATTCATCGCAGCTTAATGTTGGCTGCGTCTGGTTCATACGACGGCGATGTCTGGGGCGCTCTTGGGGATCGCCCATAAATATTTGAAATTATGAGGAATTCATGAACGCGATCGCATCCGAAGTAAGGTCCAATAGTCGTTTGCACGGCAGCCTCAAACCTGTCAAATTTTACTGTGCGGCAACAACTGCCGAGTCGGTTTATCTGGTCGGCGACTTCAATGATTGGAATCCGACGTCTCTGCCAATGCAGCGACACATCGATGGCTTTTGGCTCTTGGAAGTGCCACTGAAGCACGGACACCACCAATATATCCTTCTCATTGACGGTAAACCCACACTTGATCCGAGTGCGACGGGAACTGCCGAAACCGACTGGAATGGACGAGTGTCCCTGATTTCTGTGAGTTGAACCGCCCGGTCACGACAACGGCTGGCCAGACCTCCAGTCTTCATGACCGTGTTTCACCCCATAGCATTAACACGGCCGCGGGCGGCAATATTGAAAGGCAGAAATCTTTCGCGACCATTGAGGCATCTAGATGCCTTCGGTCCGCTGGGGACAATTCTTATGAGCACAGTCGCCGACAAATCCACGTTGAACAGCGCGCCCGCGCAACAGCCAGCCACCAAGCCTCCCGACATTGCCTCCGCGTCGGTTCCGGACACTCTCGCGCAGCTCAAGGTAAATCCGGATACTGGACTTACGCACGCCGAGGTGGACGCTCGCCGCAAAGAAAATGGCTTCAACGAAGTGGCCGAAAAAATGGGCCACCCGGTCATCAAGTTTCTTAAAAAGTTCTGGGGAATCTCAGCGTGGATGCTCGAACTGATCATGGTTCTGTCAGCCGTGCTGGGAAAGTACTCAGACTTCGTCGTAGTCGGGGCGCTGCTCTTCATCAACGCCGTGCTCAGTTTTATGCAGGAGAGTCGGGCCGCCGGTGTGGTGGAGGCGCTCCGAAAACGGCTGCAGGTCAATGCGCGTGTCCGGCGCGATTCAAATTGGCAAGTCATTCCAGCTCGGGAACTGGTGCCCGGCGACATCGTCCGCGTTCGTCCAGGCGATATTATTCCTGCGGACGTAAAGCTGCTCACCGGGGCGATGAGCATTGACCAGTCGGCGCTGACGGGCGAATCCAAGGACGCTGACAAGAAGCCGGGCGAAACGCTTTCATCGGGATCTGTCGTCCGCCGGGGCGAAGGCAATGGCGTCGTAATGCTGACCGGGGCGAAAACATATTTTGGCCGCACCACGCAACTCGTGCAGGAGGCGCGTCCGAAACTCCACATCGAAGCGGTGGTGGCAAAAATTGTCCGCTGGCTTTTCGTCATCGTCGGCGCGCTGCTGGCCGTGGTCATCGTGCTATCGCTGGTTCGCGGAACATCCCTCATGGAGATGATTCCACTCATGCTGGTCTTGCTGATGAGCGCCGTGCCGGTCGCCCTGCCCGTTATGTTCACCGTCAGCATGGCCGTCGGGTCCAAGGAACTGGCCAAGCTCGGCGTTCTGGTCACTCGCCTTAGCGCCGCGGAAGATGCCGCGACCATGGACGTGCTCTGCGTGGATAAGACGGGCACGATTACGATGAACCAATTGGCTGTCACCGGCGTGATCCCACTGGAGCATGCCACCGAAGCCGAGGTCTTGTTCGCCGGCGCGCTTGCGTCAGAGGACGCCAACCAGGATCCGATTGACCATGCGTTTCTGGCCACCGCTAAGGACCGGCATGTGTTCGACAACCTTCCGAAAGTCACCCCAGTCTCGTTCGCGCCCTTTGACGCTAAGAATCGTCGGACGGAAGCCGTCGTCGAGCAGAATGGGCAGCGGATGCGGGTGATGAAAGGCGCGATGCGCACCATCGCCGAGGCGTGCGGATTTCAACCCCCAGCGATTGATGCTTTGGAGGCAAGGGTCAGCGCCGCAGCCGCGAAAGGTTATCGAACGCTGGCCGTGGCGCGCGGTCCTGAGACGGGCGCCCCAACCTTGCTTGGATTGGTGTCATTGTATGATCCGCCACGATCCGACGCCAAGCAACTGATCGCCACACTCCACGATCTCGGAGTTCCAGTGAAGATGCTCACAGGCGACGCGCTGCCGGTGGCGTGTGAAATCGGACGTGGGATTGGGCTGGCCAACATCCGGCACATTGCGGATTTAAAGGCGGGCAATCAGACGGTTGATCCCTTTGCGGGGGCCGATGGCTTTGCGGAGATCTTTCCTGAGGACAAATACACCGTAGTCAAGCGTCTCCAAGATGCGGGACATGTCACCGGAATGACCGGCGACGGCGTCAACGATGCGCCCGCGTTGCGTCAGGCCGAAGTGGGCATCGCCGTAAGCACGGCCACGGACGTCGCCAAGGGCGCCGCAAGCGTGGTCCTGACCGAAGCGGGTCTGACGAACATCGTGACGTTGGTCGAGCAAGGCAGGACCATTTATCAGCGCATTCTGACCTGGATCATCAACAAGGTCAGCCGAACCATCCTGAAAGCGGCCTTCGTGTCCATCGCATTTGTCGTCACCGGAAAGTTCGTGGTCTCTGCCTTTGCCATGTTGTTGCTGGTCTTCATGACGGACTTCGCGAAAATCTCCCTGGCCACCGACAACGTCCGGCCATCCCAAAAACCGGAGACGTGGAACATCGGAGGTTACATCGCTGTTTCCGCAGCCTTGGGTGTTGCGATGGTTGCAGAAACACTTTTTTTTCTATGGTTCGGCTGGGCGCATTTCGGTTTGGCGACCAATAACAACGCTCTCTACACTTTCAGCTTCCTAATGTTGCTCTATTTCGCCGTCTTCTCCGTGGTGTCCGCGCGAGAGCGCCACTGGTTTTGGGCGACAATGCCGAGCAAGACTTTCCTGGCGGCCATCGCGGCGGATGCGCTCATCGGCACGATTCTGACGCGCGTCGGTCTTCCCGGACTCAAGCCGTTGCCATGGCCGCAGACGCTCGCGACTTTTGGCTTCGCGATGATTTCATGTCTTTTGATCAACGACGCACTAAAGGTCGCGATGATCAAATGGCGAGTTTTTGGCGCCGTTGCCAAAAAATCTGTGGATTTGAACACGGTGATCGCTAAACGCGCCTACCAACTATACGAACAAGGGGGCCGTCACGACGGCCACGCCGTTTCGGACTGGGAACAGGCGGAACGAGAGATCCGGAAAGTGGCTCCGAACAAATAAACCGAACTCGACGCTCTCAGGGCGTCGGTTCGTCCGCCCTCAGAGTGGGCTGCGCTCGCCTGGCGAATCGACCCGTTGATGTTATACGTCGCGGTGGAACTGGATCCTCCGCCGGCTGTGATCGTGTGCCAATCGATGGCGTAATTCTGCGCCATTGTTGGCGCAGCGAGACTAGTCCAGAGTGCGCAGGCCACGGCAATCCATGGCAGATGTCGTTTATAGTTTGACATGAGGCTGTCCTTGCTTCGCGATTTGACCCAACAGGCATTAGTGGGTGATGAGCGTTCCTTCGTGATTGATGGGAAGGAATTGTCCGTTGCCGACATACTGCAACTCAACCGCGCCGAATGCTCCACCTGAGAGAAAGCCCTTTGTCCCGGTCGTCGTAGAATCACGGGATGCGTCAATGCCAACCCCGTATGCGGCCGCAATGAAATTGCCTGGCGCCGACGCTGCCACCGTCCGCCAGGGCGCGGAAGGGACGTGACTCGGCAACCAGCTCACCCCACCGTCTCGAGAGAAGTAGATGTCGCTTACGCCGTACACGACCGCGATCCGCAGTCCATCCGCCGAGCAGGCGGCTCCATAGGCGAAGCCGGCGCCGATCAACGAGGGCTGCCAGGTGCGACCCGCATCAATCGAATACCATGCGTTGGTAGAATTATCAAAAGCCACGATGCGTCCACGATCCGCCGAACCCGTTATCGCCGCCCATGAATTAGAATTCGGAGCGGCGCTCAATCGCCAGGTTGAGCCGGAATCACCCGAGATATAAATCCCTCCATTCACCGCCGCCGCCGCCAATCGCGAACCGTCTGCAGACGAAGTGAGCGCGCCCCATGAATTCGAGGGTGCGCTCGATAAGGCCCAGTTCGCGCCGAAATCTGTCGAAACGAAAATGCCCCCGGACACTTCTCCTTGGCGGAGTGTCTCAACGACTGATTCGGCCAATTTGTGGCTGAGGTGTAGAGGTGTCGAGTTCATGCGTGCTGGGATTTCAAGAGTTTGGAAAAACATGGAATCTGTCGGCGATGCAGGTAGGCGGTGATGGAACTTGTCAAAAAAACTGCGATCGCCAACCCGAACAGTAGTCCGCCGTCGTCTTTGACTAGGATGCCGAGCACGGTCAAATGGCTGACGATTGCGCCGGTGATGACGCCGAGCGCGAGCAAGGCGCCCGCCCAGGCAAACCGCGGAGTCAGGAGCAGGATTGCGGCGATAAATTCTGCGACGCCCGAACCATAACGTCCCCACGGCTCAAGGCCGACTTTGGTGAAGATGTAAACGGATTCTTCCGCGCCTGAGAATTTGAAAAACAGAGTCTGGGCAAGGATCACGGCAGCCGTGATGCGGCAAATCCAACTGATGATCCGTTGTGATTTTGAGAGTGAATGTTGCATGTTGCCGCTCGTTGGTCGCCAAAGCGCGTGAGACCTTACGAATTATTTCCCCTTCTTCTCCACCAAAGCGGGCCAGTTGTGATCTGCTTTGGCGAGGTTTCCCGGCTGATCCTTGTTGAAGTCGTCGCGGACGCCTTTGCTGTACTGAAGAAGCAGACGGCCATCGACAATCTGAAAGGCGTCGACGTCGATCTCGACGACCTTGTTGCGCGACACGCCGTAAGCGCAATAGCCGCCAAAGGCGGGCTCATACTTCGCCGGGTCGGCCTTAAAAAGATCGCGGTTTTCTTTGGAGGCGAAGTGGTAAATGGCGCCGTCATGTTTAATCGAAAATTCGGAGCGGCCGTCCACGCGCGATGGCGCCGATGAGTGGGATGATTCTGTCTTGTGGTTGCATGATGTGGCCGCGGAATGCCAGTCACCCGGTCGCCGCATGGAACTGAGCGAAATGCGCGAGGCGTTGGAGACGGCCGTTGGCAAGTTGCCGGCGCGATTGGCGCAGGTTTTTCAGCTTTACGAGCTGGAGGAACAGCCGAATCAGGAAGTCTGTCGGCGACTGAATATTTCGGGAAGCAATCTCTGGGTAATGCTGCATCGCGCCCGCAAACAACTACGCGAACACCTTGCCTCATGGTGGCTGGGCAAGCCTCGGCAAAGAACACCCGATCGGCGAAAAATCTGAAATTCGAAGAATGCGCTCTTATGCTAAAAATCTCTCAGGCCGAAACGGCCGATCACTCCATCATACTCAAGCTCGAAGGCCGGGTCGTCGGCCCTTGGGTTGCGGAAACGCGCGATGCATGCGAACGCCTCTTGCGCGAAGGGCGCACTGTAAAACTAGACCTCGCCGAGGTTTCATTCGTGGACCGGGACGGCGCGGGATTTCTGGCGGACGTTCGCGCGAGAGGTGTCACCCTGTTTGATTGCTCGCTGTTTGTCGAAGAGCAACTGCGAGCGGCGAGGAACGGCTAAAGGCGCGGATGCCTCACACATTTTCGTAGAACGCTGCCAGCAACGTCGTCAAAGCTGATAAGAACTGGCCGGGGTTGGTTGAACTGCACGGGAAGTAAGAGTCCAACGGGCCGGAGTTGACGCGGTTCAACCTCCAGCCCAAAATCCCTGAGTCGTGGCCGAGAAATTCCAGGAAATCGTCTTCACGGGTTCTGTGCGCGCGGCGCAGGAGCATTACTACGGCAAGTCCCAGAGCGTCGCAGGCGCTCCGGAACGCGACGCGCTGACCGAGGAGGAAATAGCATTCATCCAATCCCGCGACAGTTTTTATATGGCGACTGTCAGCGAAACGGGATGGCCTTACGTGCAGCATCGCGGAGGCAAACCCGGCTTTCTTCGAGTTCTTAGTCCCACATCTCTCGCTTTTGCCGATTACAAGGGCAATCGCCAATTGCTTTCCACCGGAAATTTGGCCGCCAATGACCGTGTGGCGTTGTTCTTGATGGACTACCCGCAACGCGCGCGGCTAAAGATTCTCGGTCACGCGAAGATCGAAGACGCACGTGAGCATCCTGAGCTGGTGACGCAACTCGCCGAACCGGACGCCCGGCGCTTGGTGGAACGGTTCTTCGTTATCGAAGTTGTTTCTTACGATTGGAATTGTTCCCAGCACATTACGCCCCGGTATACAATGGCTGAAGTGGAGGCCGCCGTTGCGCCTTTGAAACAGCGCATCGCCGAATTGGAAGCGAAATTGAAATCCTGATAGAATATGAAGCCAAGACCTCCTAGCCCATTAAGAGAAGGGGGCGAGAATTCTGTCCCTCGATGAAAGCCTCGCCGCAAAAAAGTGACGCCTCGCTCCGAGGAAGACGGAAATAAATGCCCACGTCTCCGGTTTTGCGAGTCTTTCAATCCAAGGAGCAGACGCGGGCTTTTTACAACAAGATCAGCGGGGTTTACGATTTTCTTTCCGAGCGGAGCGAAGCTCCCATGCGCCGGATCGGTTTGGACCTGCTGCGTCCGACGGCTGGGGAGACGATCCTGGAAATCGGATGCGGCACCGGCCATTGCCTGGTCTCGATTGCCGAAGCCGTCGGACCAAAGGGCATGGCTTTGGGCCTGGATTTATCTGACAAAATGTTGGAACAGGCGAGAGCCACTCTGGCCAAGGGGGGCGTGCGCGAGCGCGCCAAACTGCGCCGCGGCGACGCCGTTGCTTTGCCCTATGCCGATGAGAGCATCGAAGGCGTCTTCATGAGCTTTACACTGGAGCTTTTCGACACGCCCGAGATTGGCCTCGTTCTGCGAGAATGCCGACGAGTGCTGCGTCCGAACGGGCGCATCGTCGTGGTGGCGATGTCCAAAGTCGGTCCTGACGATCCACTCTTGCGTTTCTACGAATGGACACACAAACACTTCCCAAAATTTGTTGATTGTCGTCCGATTTACGCCGGCGAAGCGCTGAAGAAGGCAGGCTTTGTCATAAAGAAATCATTGATCAAGCGCATGTGGGTTCCTGTCGAGATCGTCCTCGCCTCCAAAGCCTGAGCCATCCACGAGGGAAGCCAGCATCCGCTCGGAGAGACAACCTTGGACGGGAAGCTACGCACGCTTTCCCGGCCGCTTGATATTCAATTTTTGCATCCGGCTGCGAAGGGTGCTCGGGTTCATGTCGAGGACCTTTGCCGCGCCGCGCTCGCCTTCGATCATCCAATTGGCCTGACTTAGGACGGCTTCGATATGGCGTCGTTCCACTTCGTCAAGGGAAGACGGCTGTGTCGTGCCGCGGGCGGTGGATGTTTCGATCCGTTGGGCTGCGGGCGCCGCGCCGCGGCGTTGGCGCGGATGAATTTGGAATCCAGCCCCTCGTGGACATAAGCGATGGGCGCCTCCTCAAACAAATCACGATAGCGCTCCTCGCTCTCCTGATGCCGGCGATGCAGGGTGGAGTCGCTTCTGAATTCATACCGAAACCAATTCCTTTTAATACAACCACCGACACGGTGCATCAAATCTGAAAGAACCTAAAACGAGTTGCGGCATGTTTTTGCGCTACCACTATTCACTCGTCTCTGCGGCAGACACTTCAGCGCGGAGCAAATCGTGCAGCGTGACCAGGCCAATGATTTTCCCGTTTGGCTCGTCGAGCAAAACCACCATCAGAGCCGTTGACTCGATCAGCACAGATTGAAGCTCGCGAATCGTGTCGGTGGCCAGGCACGTGGCGGCGGTTTCCAGTTTGGGAAGACGCTCATCTTCCATAGCGCTTTCGGCTTCTTTACGCGTGAGAATGCCCGCCAACTTCCCGTTAAGCGTCACTGGGAATCGCTGATATGGGTGCGATTTCAAAACCTTTGAAAGCCCGGCGACGCTCAAGTCGCTCACAATTACCGGGCGAAGATTGGCGATCGATGAGACGGGCGACTGCTGCCAGACCTGCATGTTTCGTGGCGGTTTGACATGTTCGATCTCATGGCCATCCTGGCTGATAAGGGAATCGTAAAAGCTATGGCGGTTCAACGAACGGCTGATCGTTTCGCTCACCAAGGCTCCGATCATTAGCGCTGGCACGAGCGAGAATTCGTGCGTCATTTCGAATACGATCAGAATTCCAGTCACTGGCGCGCGCACCACCGATCCTAGGCAAGCGCTCATTCCCACGACCGTCAGCGCCAACTGATCCGCCGGGCTTAAGGGGACGATCAGCGACGAAATTCCACCGAGACTTATTCCGCACATGCCACCGAGAAAGAGCATCGGCGAAAAAATCCCGCCGCATCCGCCCAATCCATAGCAGGCGACGGTCGCCACGAGCTTTGTCGCCAATAGCAAACCGGCGACGCGCCAAGTCAATTCGTGGTTCAACCCAGCGGAGAGGTCACCGTAGCCCAACCCGAATACCCCAAGGTGGCCCGTTGATACAAATACAGCGGTTCCCAACACCCAGGTAATGACTCCACCCAGCGAGGGCCGAATCCAAGCAGGCACCCGCTCGAAATTCTGTCTTCGGGCGCGCAATGCCAGCGTCCATTTTTGAAACACGACACCCACCAACGCTCCCACGGCAGCGACAACGGGCGTCAACACATACACGAGCCAGGCCGGCGTTTCCGCGCCCGATAGAACAAATGCAGGCTGCCGGCCGATCAATCCGTGAACCACGAAAGCGCCGATCACCGAGGCCAAGAGAACACCGCCCAACAGCCGACTGTTCAAGTCGCCGATAATCTCCTCCAGCACAAACGTGACCGCAGCCAGCGGCGTGTTAAATGCCGCCGCAAGGCCCGCGCCAGCGCCAGCGGCCGCCGCCAAACGGCGGGCTTGTTTAGCTTCGCCCAGCAGGCCTGCAAGATTGGATGCCAGGCCGCCTCCCAGTTGCACGCTTGGCCCTTCCCGGCCCAGGCTGCAGCCGCCGCCAATGCTCAGCACTCCCGCGACAAACTTGACCCATACAACGCGCCATGGCACGACGCCAAAATCCTTCCAGAACGCCACCTTTAGCTGCGGAATTCCACTCCCGGAAGCCTCGCGGCAGAATGATGTCAGCAGATAGCCGACAAGCAATGAAGTCGTGACAACGACGGCGAAGCTGCCGACCAAAAACACAGCTCGGCTTTGGTGGACGAGGTTCAGGAATGTGATCCGGTAGAGGCCGTTCATGGCAAACTGAAACGCCACCGCGATGCCTCCGGCGCTCAAGCCATAAACGCAGGTCAAAAAGACCGGACGCCCTCTTCCCGGCAGCTTCTGCGAGAGTTGCGCAAGAGCGCTCAAATTCATGCGGCGAATGCTCATTTGCGCGGCGCTTCTGGTCACACTTTTTTCACTCGGTTCTTATCGATGATGGCAATGATAATGAGGAGGAAGGCCGCGAGGCGGATGAGATAAACATATGGCTTTAGCTCGCTTTCCGGGCTCATCGCCGCCAAAACGATACGCTCCAAGCCAAGAAGGACGAAGGCCAGGGCGAAGTAGATAAACAGGCGGTCGCGCGTCTTTTTCCAAAAACGAAAGAAAAACAATGCGATGGACCAGACCCCAAGGACAATCGCGCCGCCGATCAATTGACTGAGCGTCGCCACGTTCAGTTTCCCTCCCAGATAAGCGAGGCCAGGAGCATTATGACCCCGACCAGAGTGATAAGGTTTCGAACCAATGAAAGATCAACATTAGGAAGCACAACGAGGTCCACAAACAACAGAACATTCGAAAGCGCGAAACAAAGGAAGCAGCCCGCGCTCCAGAACAAAAGGCGGCCCCGGAGGGCCCTATATTGTCGAAAAAGCAAGCCAGCGCAAAAGACACTGGTCAGGCCGCAGAGTGCATAAACGAATCCTGCCATATCATTTGTCCTTCCTGAGCTTGAATGCGTCCGCGAAATCTTGAATCTGACGCGTTGGCGGTTTGTAAATCAATTCAATCACGGCGACGTAGCGTTCACGATACGCTCGGGCGAACTCCGAGGCAATTTGAAGCAACCCGGCATTATCGGCGATACGATACCTTCCTTCGGATTCCACGATCACCACGCCTTGGGTCGCAAAGTACTGCAGGCAGCGCAAGATCGAATTTTCGTTGCTTTGCACCTTCCGAAAAATCTCGGGCGCCGTCCAGGCCCGATGCTTGTCTTCGCTCACCGCCAGAAAAATTTCCAGTTGCTCAACCGAATGAATATGCTGAGCGAACCACTGTTGCGCTTCGCGTGTTAATGCATTTTCAGGCACGAATCCGAAATGTAACCCTCCGCCGCTGGGCTCGCAAAGCAGGATTGGCTTTTTTTTTGCGGAATTTTCGGTTGAGTCAGGGCGCCGAAACAGCTTCGTTTTTTTTCGCGGCGCGGGGGCGCCAGAAACCCAAGAACGATGCCGCTGCCACAGCTTCGGCGGTATCCTTGAAACATTTCACAGCCTTCGATACGTGGCAGGATTGGCGCGCAAGATCAGCAGGTCGCCTTGTCGCTCAACTTCGCCGCTGATACAACGAATGGCGCAGGCGCGGTGCGGCGCAAGTTGTCCTGGATTCATGACCCCCAAAAAGCATTTGCTGTCCACGCTTTCTCCTAGCAGGGTTTGACGGCCAAGCGGGGTCGACCGGGGAGCAGCCGTATCCGCCGAACCGGTTTGCGATAAATGCATCCACTCCGGCTTCGTTTCGATCATCGTCTGGTTTCCGCGATAGATCAGCGTCCCTTGGAGCGTGATGGATTTGCCATCAAGCCGGGCAATGGCCTCGGGGTCCAAACCAAATTTCCACGGCGCTACGAGGAAGTAAGTGGAGTGAGGATGTCCGTCGGACTTGCCGGGGCGCGGCACGATCAGACATGGATAGTCGCGCCTGCAAAATGCCAGAGAAACTTTTGCGCGTTCCCCATTCAAACACGCTGGCGCCAATCAAGCGCTGCGACACCGCCAGCGCCACCGGAGCCAGCATCGCCAATAGCGCCAAGGCGATGACAGTCTTGCCCAATGTCCTGCTGATGCCCGGCGCCGCCTTGCCTTCCCAACCAATATAAAACTCATCGCTCTGGTTGCCGCCATTAAGAACAGGATGACCAACGCAAAAAAGCCGAACAGTTGGAAGGGAACCCCAGCGACTGACGCCGCCAAAGGGCTGGAAACGAAAATACTTAGGATCGGATTGACGTCGCTGCCTGCATGATGCTGCATCGTGCGCGCATGGCATTGCGCCGTTGCCTTGAGGGAAACTGGTTCGCCAAACAACCGTGAAGAACAACCCCAATGTAAGGATTTGCTGCTCACGCCGACCAACGTTTAGCGCTGAATCCGTTCCGCGCCTGGAAAATGGAACTTTTGAATAGGACATCGAAAGCCCTCAGGACAGGGTTCCGCACGCTCGTACCCACCTGCCGGCAGGCTGCTCGTGTCCAATCCGACGCCCTCGACCAGCCTCTTCCGCCAGGGAAGCGGATCGGGCTATGGCTTCATTTGTTGATCTGCCGATGGTGCCGCCGATATGGCCGGCAGATCCGCTTCCTTCGTCAAGCTGCGCACGATTATCCCGAGGAATTGACTCAATCTGCCGCCCAAACTCTATCAGACGACGCCCGCGAGCGAATCAAACAAAAGCTCCGCGCGAGTGGCGAATAGCATTCTGTAAGGATCTTCGTGCTACCGCGACTCACCTGCATGGCCGGATGAACGGGCGCGTGAAACGCGCGCCTCCGATTTGCGGTCTTACACTGTGAATACATTACTTGACTCAGTTCGATTGGTCGTCAGTTCGCAGAACCATTACGCCGCCCGGTTTGCCCGCCATTCGGATGAAATTCGCGCCGCTCAGGCCTTGCGCTTTCAAGTTTTCAACGTCGAACTGAACGAGGGCTTGGACCACTGCCGAGCTTCTGGCTTGGACCAGGACCAGCAACGGCCACGGCTCGGCTGCCAGGTTTTCCACCCGTCGAAATAGGAATGAAAGTGGGAATAATTCCCGGCCTGTCGGCCCGGTGACTCGAGAATCGTATGCGTCAGACGGAGCCCTACGACGTGCTATGCCGCTAACGTTTGTGTAACGTCGCAGCCGATTTTTTCTTTTTCTTAAGTAGAATGAAACTCAATCTATCCATTAAAAACCAGTCGCCTCCCATCGATCAAAAAATCATCCGCCATCCTCGTTCTTTTGGCGCACAAAGGAGACGACTCCTCCCACGGAGTGTGGCTCTTCCCAGGAGTATGAACCCACGTTCAAAAGCGACTAGCGCTAGAATTCATATTGGACTCGCACTTTTAGCGAGGGCGACCAGTCAAATCCAAATCACAGTCTCGACGCGCGTTTCCCAAAAAGGGCGGAGGAATCAACTTTGATTTGCTGTGAGTTGACTTAACCCGACAGACCTACTCTCGCCCCCCCGGTAGCGAAAGTCGGGCTAGCACAGTCGACGCAGTCGCATGGTTCAAGACCACAACGGCAGGCGCTCGTGGGAGGATCACGCTCGACGGAGGGGGGTGGGGACGGCATAATGCGGGGATGGTGGACGATGCTGGCAAGGCCGCTTTCACGACCACGCATTGGAGCGCGGTGTTGCGGGCGTCCGATGGGAGTTCACCCGCGGCGTGCGCAGCGCTGGAGCACCTGTGCGCCATTTATTGGTATCCCCTTTACGCCCACATCAGGCGGCGTGGTCGCGGACCGGAGGATGCCGAAGACTTGACACAGGAGTTCTTCGCCACGTTGCTGCGACGGAATTCCCTGGCGCGCGTGACGCCCGAAAAGGGCAGGTTCCGCACGTTCCTGCTCACGTCGTTGGATTATTTTCTATCGGACCAAACGGCGCATGACCGGGCGGCGAAGCGTGGCGGAGGCCGGAATCTGGTGAGCTTGGACGGGTTGGCGGCAGAGGAGCGTTACGCGCTGGAGCCGGCGAACGAGGAATCACCTGACAAAGCATTCGACCGCCGCTGGGCGACTTCCCTGCTGGAGCAAGCGTTTAACCGGCTGGAGGCGGAGCAGGCGGAGGCGGGCAAGGGCGCCGCGTTTGCGCGGCTCAAGCCTTTTTTGGCGCGCGAAACGGAGGCCGGCGAATATGACTCGGCCGCCGCCGAGTTGGGAGCGCTGCCGAACACCATCGCCAAAACGGTGCAACGACTGCGCTTGCGGGCGCGGGAGTTGTTGCTCGATGAAGCGGCCCAAACGGTTGCCCACGCGGCGGACGCCGAACACGAATTGCGGCAGTTGTTTGGTTGAATCCTGTCATACCGAGCGGCGGTTGCCGATGAAAACGCAAGCATGACGAATTTTCCCAGTTGCCCACGGTGCGGCGGATGGATGTCCGGCTCCGCCGTGGAAGCGTATTGCCCGCGCTGCGCGGGCCGTTTGCTGCTTGACACGACTGGGACTCCCGAGGCGGGCCAGGGGCCGGCGCCGGGAGCAGCGGGACTGCGCCTGGGTGAATACGAGGTGCGGGAGGAAATGGGCCGCGGCGCCATGGGTGTTGTATATCGGGCGTGGCATCCGCGGCTGCGGCGGGAGGTGGCCGTCAAGATGATTCTGGCGGCGAAATTCGCGGGCGAGTCCGCGCGGCAGCGGTTTCTGACCGAGGCGGAATTGACCGCGCGCCTGGACCATCCGAACATCGTGCCGATTTACGAAGTGGGCGAGACGGCGGAGGGTCCGTTCTATGCGATGAGGCTGGTGGAAGGCGCGCCGTTGTCGGCGCGATTGACGAGAAGCGACCCAGGCCTGAAGGAGGCGGAGGCGGCGGCCCTTGTGGCGAAGATCGCCCGGGCGGTGCATCACGCGCATCAACGGGGCGTGCTGCATCGGGATCTCAAGCCAGCCAATATTCTGATTGACAAAAGCGGCGAACCGCATATCACCGATTTCGGACTGGCCCGCAACCTGCAAGCGGAGGCAGGGATGACCTTGACCGGCGATACGCTGGGGACTCCGGCCTACATGTCGCCGGAGCAGGCGGCGGGGGGACGCGGCGTCACCACGGCCAGTGATGTCTGGAGCCTTGGGGCGATGCTGTATCATCTCCTGTGCGGACGTCCGCCGTTTGCGGCTGCGACGGTCACGGAAATCCTCGTGCAACTCCAACTCAAGGAGGTCGCGTCCCCGCGACAATTGAGGCCCGCGATTTCGGCCGATCTGGACACAATTTGCCTCAAATGCCTTCAGAAGGATCCGGCGCAACGCTACTTCTCCGCCCTGGCATTGGCGGAGGACATCGAGTCAGCCATGCGGCAGGAACCAATTCGCGCGCGGCGCAGTTCGATGCCGGAACGCGTTGTGAAATGGGCGCGGCGGCGGCCCGCGGTCGCGGGATTGGCCGCTGCGGTAATCGTCGCCGCAGTTGCGGGTGTGACCGGCATCGCCTGGCAATGGCGACGCGCGGAAGGCGCTTTGGCTTCGACGCGGGCCGCGCTTTGGCAGGCGTACTTTGACCGCGCCCATGCCTTGCGCACCAGCGGAAAAATGGGGCAGCGCAATGAGGCCCTGAAGGCCATCGCGGCCGCCGCCGCCCTTCGGCCCACGCCGGAATTGCGCGAGGAAGCGATTGCCGCACTGGCGCTCACGGACCTTGCCGCCGCCCCCGGAAGCGGCGGACCGCCGGACAACCTACCGAGGACCGAATCCGAGGAAACCGGCGAGACAAGCGAATTCGTCGCGGCGGTGGCTGGCGACGTCTGGAGAATCCGGGAGCGATCCACCGGCAAAACACTCGTTGAATTGCCTGGCGGAACCAAGCCGGCGTTGAGCGCCGATCAGAATGCGATCGCGTGGTTTGCCGCTTCCAACGTCATTGTGTGCCGCGGGCTGCGGCAGAGCAACGAACTTGGCCGGCTGGAGATAGAGGGCGGTTCGGGCCAGACATACAGGACCATCGCTCTGTCGGGCGACTTGTACGGTGATCGTTTGCTCGAAGTTGAGTTGGAAAAGGAGTGTCGGATCTGGCGCCTTTCGGATCATCGGCAGATTGCCGCCCAGCCGTTGCCGGATCGGAGTATCTGCGCCGGTTGGGCGCCGCACGATGCGGTCGTGGCCCTGGGGTGCGAAGACGGGAATTTGTATGTGTGGGACGCGCTCTCCAATCGCCTGGTCAAACACTCTGGCTCGCGGCGTGAAGGGGTGCTCCCGTGGTTTCACCCGTCCGGCCGCCTCGTTGCGAGCGTGGCTTGGGACGACGTCTTGCGGCTCTGGGACCCGGGCGTCGAAGGCGAACTGATGGAAACGGACGTGGGCCGCCCGCTGTCCTTCAGCGGCGACGGCGAGACGTTGGATGTTCGAAATTCCGGCGGGCGGCTGCGCTTGAACGTCTGCCTGCCGACCGAATGCCGGCTCTTGCACGCGCCGCTCGGTCTGTCGCAATTGTTTTGGACGGTCGCTTTCACGCCGGACGATGAATTCGTCGCGGCGGGAAACATGGACGGAGCCTGGATTTGGAACGTGGCCTCGGGGCGTCCGGTGGCCGATTTGCCTTTGCGCCTGACACGGTCGCTGCGCTTTTTGGACCCAGGCACCTTGCTCAGCTCCAGCGCGGAGGGGGTGTTGTTGTGGACCAACGCCAGCCCGGCCCAAGGTTGGAAGCCGGCGCTGAAATCGACACTGGTGTCGGGCGACACCGGACGAATCTCCGACGCGGAACTCGCCGGCAACCATCTCGCGCTGGCCGTCCGGCACGAGGAAATGGTCGGCGCCATTGTGCATGATTTTGCGTCCGGCCGGGAGCTTTTCCGGCTGACGGGGCAACCCTTCTTTGAGCAACTGTCGTGGAGCGCCGACGCCAAATGGATTGCGTCGGGATATTTCGACAATTCGGGCAACAGCCGGTCCCAACTCTGGATTTGGTCAGGCGCGGACGGCCAGCCGGCGCTGCGGCTGCCCATGGGAAACTGCCATCCGCTCTTCAGTCCGGATGGGCGGTGGTTTCTGGCCTGCAATCCGACGGAATACCAACAATTCGCGGTGGACGGACCGCCGCAGAACTGGAGGGTCACCCGGCGCTTTGCGCGCCACGTCAGCGGCCGGGTGGCTGGAACAGCAGCCTTTTCCGAGGATGGAAAGTGGCTGGCGCTGGAAGCCGACGTCCGCATCATTCGATTGCTGGATGCTTCGACCGGGCAGGAGCTAACGAGATTCACGCCGTTGCCGCAGGCGTGGCGCAGCGGATACCCTGTGTTCAGCCATCACGGCCGCTGTTTGTCCATATCCACCGACATCGGCCTGAACGTTTGGGATCTTCCGGCTCTGCGCGCCCGCTTGCAGCAAATGCGCCTGGATTGGGATTAGGCTGCGGAATTTCTGTCATCACAAGGTCTGCTTCCCGATTAAGTGATAGTGAAGTGCGCTCCGGTTCGCCCCCAGGAGCAAAAACCAAAATCACGAAGCACCCTGATGAGCGACTCAAAACACTGGCGGCGCCGCGCCTGGTGGCCGGCGAGCTTTCTGCCGCTCGCGCTGCTTGTCCTGCTTTGCGAGAACGGCCGAAACAGCGCGTCGGTCATTTTGCCCCCAAGGCTGCTGCCGCCGGTCCGCCAGGCCAACGGCGCCTGGCGCGTGGCGTGGTCCAGCGAAAACGGCCGCACATACTTGCTGCAACGGACGGCCAACGACGCGTTGAGCGCCACGAATTGGGTGGACCTGGCCGTCGTAATCGGATCCGGGTCAAACACCTTTTACGATGATTACTCTGCGGCGGGCCAGAGGTTTTACCGGGCGCTGGCGCAAGGCGATGACGCCTTCCGCTTTATTGCGCCGCCCGCCCGCCAGGTCGATGGCGCCTGGCAGCTATCGTGGACGAGCAAGGCGACCCACGCCTACACGCTGCAAAAGGCCGTCAGTGACAATCTCGGGTCGAATGACTGGGCGGACGTCGCGACCGTCGTGGCGACTGGATCGGTCACCAGTTACAACGATCCGGACACCGCCAGCCACCGCTTTTACCGCGTCAAATTGGCCGACGCGCCAGCCGTTCCGGTGTCGCTTGGCGACAGCGACCGCTTCCTGGCCCTCGGAACCAACGGGCTTCCCACGCTGAAGAACGGAGTTCTATCGCCCTTCGAATTCCACCCTGGCGGGCGCAGCGCCTATGGGTCCGGCTCCGGGTTTTATCTGCGGTTTCCGAACGGGGCGACGATCCTCACGAACAACGGTCAAGAGGAATTTCAGTTCACCAACGTCCTCGCCGGCTTCAGCTCCAACTATCCCCTGCAATTGGCGGCGCCGCTGGCCTGGAGCGGCAGTTCGCCCCGTCAGGCGCCATCGGCCAGCCTGGATTATGGCACGGTTTGCCAAATCTTCGGACTGGACCCCTCGCAGGGGATCGACCTGCTTTTCTTCGGAAAGACGCCGCTGACCTGGCTGGCCGGGGTGGTCGAGGATGACGGCATACGCGGCGGGCGTTTCGGGTTAAAGCAATTGGCGTCACTGCCGCTGCCGCGCTCCAGCGGCGCCTATCCCGACTTCACGCTGGATTTCACCCGCAAAGATGGCATCCGCATTCCATTTTCGGGCAGCTTCTCGCTGCCGGACGGGAGTTCGTTCCCGGCGACGTTGACGATTCCCGCGCAACGCCCGCTGTGGCTCACGATCAAGGCCAGCGGCCAGATCGCCTTGGATGGCCGGGCCGATTTGATTTTCAGCAACGGGCCGAGTTTCAGCGCGGATTTCGGATTCGACGACCCGTTTTACCATCTGAAAATGGTCGCCAGCGGCGTGCATGTCCCGGCCATTGGAAGTTTGTCCACGCTCCTGCCCAATAACCCGTCCAACTGCATTCCCGCCGGGGCGTCGTCCAACCTACTGAATCAGGCCGCTCAATGTCTGCGTAACTTTGACCTGGCGTATCTAAATTTCAGCGCGTCGGCGGTCGGCGCGGCGATTGCCTCCAACGCGGTGTCTGCACCCAGCGCGCCGCCCGATCCCGTCACGCTGGGCGTCAGCGTGCTGCAAGCGTGGATTGGGAGCGCCGCAGCCGCCCAACCCCTGCCGTTCGCCGGGTTGAGTGATTTGCTCGCGCAATCCAGCGATGCAGCGGTGGGCGCGCAGGACTTGGAGACGATTTGCGATTATTACCAAAGCTTGTTGCAGGCCAAGGCAGCCCGAGCCACCAACGCCTTCCAAGGCGACCCCGGGGCGGAGGCGGCGCTGAGCGACGGCCTGGCCAAAATCGTCACGGCCTTGGCGGCGCGCGCCGACCAACCCGACGCCGTGATCAACCTCAAGAACATGACCGCCGCCGCGCAATGCCTGCTCCAATGCCAGGCTTTCTTGCAGCAGATGGGCAGCCCGCTGGACCAGAC
>Ga0265338_10002721_pt1 | contig 25941 bp, 28 predicted proteins | sample 42126metaG_FD_193579 | JGI IMG/M metagenome (GOLD analysis project Ga0265338, IMG submission 193579) | Rhizosphere microbial communities from Carex aquatilis grown in University of Washington, Seatle, WA, United States - 4-21-26 metaG | ecosystem: Host-associated > Plants > Roots > Rhizosphere...
TTGTAATGATAAATTGTAATGCTTGATTAAAGATCCAGTCAAGGCTACCGATATAAACTCCCATTAAAACGCTTAAAATAATAACAATACCCGTTAATCGAATAATTTCATTTCGAGTGGGCCAAGCGATTTGCTTCAATTCATCATACGCTTGACGTACAAACGTTACCGGTGTTGTCATGACTGCAAATACAAAACCACCATATCAATGGTGTCAAGTCATCGTATTTTATCAAACTTCATGAGGCATGTAAAGGCTTACTTCACTATTAGCATTTGCAGAAAGAAATTCTCTTCTTGACTCCCAGAAAATCTGGATTATAATTCTGTTAGGCGTGGCAAGAAACAGATAGCTGTTTTTTTGTACTATAAATATGAGTGTGGTTGGAGAATCCGAAAGACATCTTGGCGCACAAAAACGTTCCCCAGTAGGTAAACTAAGCTTTATACCATTAGATGGAGCTCTTATTGCTGATTTACCTCTCACTATTGAAGGAGCTACAGAACCTTATCATTTTCATGGTAAGGTGGCATTAGCTGCTGACGCTTTATTAAATAGACAAATAACATCTACAGAGACGCTTTCACTTGTTTTAGGTATTCCTACGGAACAGGTAGGGGAACGTGTTGAAAAGGTAGCTAATGTAGCAAAACGTGCAGGTATCACCATTTCTAGGGATCCTGACCATGGAGATGGATATAGCATTGTAGTTAATCGTCAGAGAAATTCTCCAGCAAGGGGATCAAGAGGTGTCGTACATCCATGGCGAAGTGCTGACGGATCACATGTTCCGCCCGGGTGGTTGTCTCAAGTAGGGGGAATACCTGAGTCAGGAACACGGCGTATTAATGGTCCACAGGGTGATTCAGCACAAAGGATGAGAAGAGGATAAAAATAATCTCTGGCTTACGGAAACCTTATTTCACTGTTACACTTTTTGCCAGATTTCGTGGTTTATCCGGATCCTTAATTCCTCGAGCAAGAGCGAGATAGTACGCAAGCAGCTGTGCGATAGCAATTTGTGGCAGAAGTGTTGCTTCCTGGCAATCAGCAGTAGGCAAGAATCTGTCGAAGACTTCATTATTTTTTGGTCCGATACCAATGATAAAGCCGCCGCGGGCTTTGACTTCTTGGGCATTTGAGATAATTTCTTCATAGGTTTCGTCATTTGGCGCAAAGATAATGCATGGTGTTCCTTTCTCGATAAGAGCAATCACTCCATGTTTGAGCTCACCGCCAGCAAATCCTTCCGCATGGACATAGCTTGTTTCTTTAATTTTTAGCGTTCCTTCCATAGCGGTTGCATAGGAAAGTCCTCGACCCAAGATAAAAATATGTTCACGATTTTTTATTTCCTGTGCAAGTTTTTTGAACTGTTCTTGATAGGAATCTTTCAGAATGTCTTTGATGCTTGCTGAGGCATTGAGGAGTTCCCTTTTAGCAATATCAGTTTGCTTTACTATAGTATATGCCGTCAGGAAGAGGAGTGAGAACATACTCATGAAACTTTTGGTTGCAACGACTGCTTTTTCCTGTCCAGCGCCGAGGAGGAATTTATAATCTGCCTGTCGATAGAGCGTTGAGCCTAGGACGTTGACGATTGCAGCAATGGTTGCACCTTTTTGTTTTGCCTTTTCAACCGGATCAACGACGTCAATAGTTTCGCCAGATTGGGAAATCGGGATGACAAGAGTTCCTTTCTTGACGTAATCCTCGAGATATTTAAATTCCGAACCGATGGTAAAGTTGATATGTTTTTTTGTAATCGATGAAAAAAGATATGTTCCTGCAAGAGCCGCATAGGATGCAGTGCCGCAACCAAGCATAAAGGTGCCGAAGGCTTTGTCAATTAACGCTGCAAGTTTTTTTGCTTCATCGTGATAAGTAAGTGCGATGTTCTCAATAACCTTTGGCTGCTCATGGATTTCTTTCAGAATAAAATGAGGATATTTTCCTTTGTCACTGTTTTCAAAATGCCAGGAGAGGCGGGTAATCTCCGGTTTGATCTCATTACCTTTTGGCAGTTCAAGGAGTTTGATCTGATCGCCAAGAATGACCATCTGGTTGTCTGCAAGAAAGATAACGTCCTTGGTATATTCTGAAATCCCGGCAGCATCGGAGGCAATAAAAAGTTCATCTTTGCCGATGCCAACGACAAGTGGTGAGCCGTTTTTTGCGGCGACGATTTCTTTGGAAGGAGCATAGGCAACAACGATTGCATTCATGCCTTGGAGTTGATTAAAAGTATCCCGTACTGCTGTTGCAAAACCCTTTTTATTTTTCATCTCTTCTTCGATCAAATGAGGAAGGACTTCGGTGTCGGTTTGTGAATGGAAGATATGACCTTGTTGGATAAGCTTTTTTTTGAGTTCCTGGAAGTTTTCGATGATACCATTATGGACAACCGCAATATGCTTCTGGCAATCCAAATGGGGATGAGCATTTGCAACGGTGACACCGCCATGAGTTGCCCAGCGAGTATGACCCAATGCAAGTTGCGAGTCGGAAGTTGCAAGTTGAAAGGCTTTTTCATTGCCTGCAATCTTGCCGACATGTTTTTCAACTTTTAATTTTCCATCTTCAACTTTGGCAGCAATTCCCCAGGAGTCATAACCACGATACTCAAGTGTCTTGAGGCCATCAAAGACGATCTCTGCTGCGTCTGTCCTTTTGCCAACGTATCCAAATATGCCACACATACTAGTCCTCAATTAAGAGTGGGTGTAGTGTAGAGCTAAAGAGGGGAGATGTCAAGTTGCTTAGCCAACGGGATCATCCCGATGCTCATATTTTGCAAATTCGTAGACAACATGTGGCTCCCTAGTTTCAGTAGGTCTTAAATCAAAGCCTCTTGGTCTATCTGCTGCTAGCTCTGCAACATGTTCTTTCTCAGCATCTGCTGCTTTTGCCATCCAGTCGGTATGTGTGTTTGTTTGTCTTCTTGTATGATTAATTCTCTCATCTCGTGCCGTCCAAACTGCATCAACGAGATCTATTATTGCTTCTAAGGCTACACGATCAGGATTTTCTCCTCTCTCTAATCTCTTCGCGTGCTGGGCCCTAATTCTTCCAACATCAGCGTGAGGAGGAGTAGACATATCTCCTCTTAGGGTAGCATCTAATTGAGTATTGGCACGCATACTTAAAATTTCGCCTTCTGCCTCTCTGAAAAATCTTTGCAAAAGTGCTGGAGCGTTGAGCGTTGCGGGGACTTCTCCCAGTCTTCTTCTTGCAACCAGAGGATTATCGCCGTCTATAGCTTCATCTTTTATTTGAGGAGGGATTAATACATGTCGTATCGCTGTTTTTCTATCAACACCTTTAGAATCAACATCCATTGCTGTCAGATGAATTGTCGCTGCTTGTATAGCGCCATCAATAGTTGTAGGAAGTTTTTTCAGTGAGACGTCTCCATCCCATATGTCAGGTGCTGCTGGTCGTATTAAATCAGTAGGATACCACAGCACTCGACGCGGCAGCGTCATTAGTCCTTCTGCTTGTTGTGCTCTTTGAGATTGCCACCCTTTTACCGATTGAGCTCTTTCTCTAACTTCAACTGCAGGCATATTAATATAACTCAATTAGTTTATAATTCTTACAGATTTCTTACTTGACCAAAACCTGACATGATTCGTTGTCAAAAAATGTCAACTTTCTAATTTTATTAACGTGTATGAGCACACTTAGAGGCATTAATTCCCCTCACATATTTATGATAGAGAAATAGCAAATTCCTCTAGACGGATCGGATTTTATTTGCTATCATTCACCCATATGGCTAAAAAGATTCGTAAAGCTGTTATTCCTGCTGCCGGTTTTGGAACCCGGTTCCTTCCACAGACAAAATCCATCCCGAAGGAAATGTTGCCAATTGTTGATAAGCCTGTCATTCAATATGTTGTTGAGGAAGCGGTCAAATCAGGAATCAAAGATATTATTATCGTCACCGGTGCACTCAAGCGCGCGATTGAAGATCATTTTGATGTACCAAATGCCGATCTTATCCAAAATCTGGAAGCCGGCGGCAAAGAAAAACTTCTTGAAGAGGTTAAAACAATCTCTGAGATGGCAAATTTCATCTACATCCGCCAGAAAGGCATGTATGGCAACGGCACGCCTGTTTTGTCTGCGGCACCTGTCATTGACAATGAATTTTTTGCAGTTCTGTGGGGAGACGAATTTATTTATAGCGAGCCTCCGCGACTTGCTCAGATGATGGAAGTGTATGAGAAATATGGCGGTGCGGTCATTTCAGGTGTCCGTATTCCAAACAAAGCTGATTTGAAAAGGTATGGTATTGCAGATGTGGAGACAGTTGAGGGAAATGTCTTTAAGATTAAAAAGATTGTTGAAAAACCTGATCCTGATAAAGCGCCTTCCAATCTCGCAACCCATGGTGCCTACATTTTGCCACCAGAAATTTTTGACATTCTACGAGCTCAAAAACCAGGAACCGGTGGAGAGATCTATCTTCCTGAAGCAATTGATGCGCTGATCGAGACAGGATATCCTGTCTATACCTGTGAAATTAAAGATGCGCATTATTATGATACAGGCAATAAGCTGGAATATATGAAGACAGTTGTGCAATTTGCTCTCAAGCATCCTGACATCAGTGAATCCTTCAAAGAGTTCCTCAACAGTTTGGATTTGAAGTAACTACAATCTCTGCTTTTTTGTCAGATTCCAGTCAAGTAAGAATTAGGTAAGAACATATATAATCATTGAATCATGCCAATATTAGAGCTAGAACGCGCACCAAGTAAAGATGAATTAACGAAAGGGATTGAGGTGCCTCCAGATCCACGACCTTATTATAAAGGCGCAACCGGATTTAGAAGGGGTGAGAGAGTAGAAGAGGGAAAACCTTTCCCAGGCGCAGAGCCTGATCAAATTGTTGTAGGTATAGCACCATTTTTTTCTGGTGGAAAAGTTGAATTAGTCGCATTTATAAGAGGTGTTGATCATCAGATAGGTACTCCCCACATTGGACTAGATGCTCCTATTGGACCAAATAGTACACCTTTGGCGAATGAGACGAGAAGAAGTTTAGCTAGGGGACGAGTAAAGCAGAGCGAAAGAGTTGGAGTTTGAATTGAGAAAGAAATAGATAAGAAGGAACACTAAATTCCCCAATAATTTTTATTTTACAGAGAGGCTACTTTTAGCTATAATGAAAAGATGCCCAAGCGTCTTATTCTTTTTGTTTTAGGAGTGATTTTCTTTTGTTGCTTTATTTTCTTCTCTTATCTCGTCCATAAAAATCTCTTCACGCAATTTGATTTTAATACCACAGTTCATCTTCAGGATCATATCCCGCGTCGGCTGGATGGGCCGTTTTCTGCCTTAAGTGAGATTGGGCAGTTTGAAGAAATGACTGTGGTCCTCGCAGCAATTTTTCTTATCATGCGTAAGATTAAAAAAGGCATTATCGCTTTTGTTTTTTATATTTCATTTCATCTGATTGAGATTTATGGCAAATATTTTGTACATCATCCGCCACCACCTGGTTTTATGGTCAGGACAATCAATCTCGTTCCACCGTCGCCATTTGATATACGAACGCAAAATTCTTATCCGTCCGGACATGCAGCGCGGGCACTTTTTATTTCTATTGTGCTTTTGGTTTTTATATGGCAGGCAAAGCGGTTTAGCGTCCTCACAAAAAGTATCTTGACTCTTGCTATTATCGGGTATGATATTCTGATGCTTCTATCACGAGTATATCTGGGAGAACATTGGTTTAGCGATATTGTCGGCGGATCTCTCCTCGGCGCCGCCATGGGATTGTTTGCCGGAATATTCCTTGCTGACACTACGCATTCTCATCATAACGAGAAGAAAAAGAGCTTGTTCCCCAAATTTAAGATTGAAGTGAAAAGAGTAGAGTAAACTTATTATTATTTTTTCGACTGTTGTTTTGTAATTGTTTTTATGGAAAGGGCTATAAGATTTTTGGATAATACTAATGGTCGCACTGGAGCCAAGAAAAGGTTTGTACTAAGAAAAGTCGCTGAGTTTAATGCTGCGTTTTCCGCTGATCCTCAGAGAGACCAGAGAGAAGCTGATTTATTATTAGCAGGGAGCTTATATAGAAGAATGGCTAGGAGAGATAGTGCTGGGAGTGCTATTGGAGTATTTGCTGGTGATGTACGAATTATTGGCAGCGTGTTAATTCTGTCTGCCAATGGTTATCCTGTAAAGCCAAGTACAATTGCTGGTGCACGTTTAGAAGCAAAAGGAATATTAACTCCTAATGTTGAAAAGCCTGTTACTACTGTTAAGGGTGCTAAGAGACCAAAAGGTTCTGAGAAAACAGATTTGGATAAAAGAATATTGGAAGCTTTATATGGCGACCATGGATGAGAGCAATTCTTCTAGCTTCTTTTTATTACTTTTCCCCGTCGAGATAAGAACAAGGTTACTTCCTATCTCAATAAAGCTACCGATTTCAGGTTGCGTGCCGGATGGGGCATTTGAAGGAATGGATTGATAATCAACTGACCTGAGTCCGTTAACAGACCTGCTGCTAGTCTTGGTAAAATTTTCCGTTGTTGCGTTGGCTTGAGACAGTGGACTTTTGATTACTTTGGTCGTATTGTTTGGTAGTGCATATATGCTATCAAAATTTTGACCAACTGCCATTGCAATTGTTTTTGGCATTAAGAGGATTTGGAAATCAAGATTGCCTTTGATATCTTTGAGAGCAAGACTGGTAACTCCGAATCCATATGATTTTGTCTGGGTTGTATCAGTGGGTGGATAAGAGAAGGAGAATTTGTCATCGGTATTGGTATATGTTTTCCAGCCGGTGGGTTTGTTAATTTGTACTTGTTTGCTTGCTTGCGGTGTTGGTGCTTGTGAAGATTTAGTTTGACCTTTGACGAGATAGGCAATAAAAAAACCGGCAATTGCTATGACAACATACATAAGAATAACGAGAAATACCCAGAGTCGTTGTTTATTTGTGGACATACTTATTTTTCGCTCGGGATGAAAAATTTTTTCTTGGTTTCAAAGAAAGCAGAAAAAATCTTTATCCCTCGCGTTGCTAACTCTTTTTCGCATTGTAGCAAATTGCTTGCGATTTTTCATAAGAGTTTCTATACTAAGGTCAATGAAAAAGCTTTTTATTCCTGTTCTTCTTGGTACCACTCGTCCCAAACGGGAATCAGTAAAAGCAGCTCGTCTCGTTGAGAAAGTTGGCAAAGAGATTGAGGAGATCGAAGTGCAATTGGTTGATCCTTCAGAGTACAAATTTCCTTTTGATGGCAATGATCCTGAGAATAAAGACCCGCGGTATACAGAGCTTACTGCACGAGCTGATGGCTTTTTTATTGTGACGCCTGAATATAATCATAGTTTTCCCGGGACGCTTAAGAGAATGCTTGATTCTGAACTTTCAAATTATATTCATAAGCCTGTTGCGTTCGCAGGAGTCTCAAATGGTATTTTTGGCGGCGCTCGCGCAATTGAAGCACTCACATTAACTGTTCGCGAGATGGGTATGGCTGTGACGTTTTCTGATATTTATTTCCCGCAGATTCAGAATTTATTTGATGAGAAAGGCGAAATCAAGGATGAAGGATACATCCGCAGAATAAAACGAGGATATGAGGAACTTATCTGGATGGCAAAGGCACTGAAGTGGGGGAGAGAAAATCTTAAGAGTATTTATCACTGATTTTTAGCACAGAACCAAGCGGAACGATACGCGAAAAGACGCAGACAGCTTAGTTCAGCGTTTTGTTCGGCATAATTCAGCGCTGTAACACCGGCAGCGAGAATGAGAATGTTGATCCTTTACCTTCCATACTTTCTACCCATAATTTCCCTTTGTGGGCTTTTATAATCTCCGAAGCAATATAGAGTCCCAAACCTAAGCCTTTGACATTGTAAGCATAATTACTGTTTTTTATCCTGAAGAATCTCTCAAAAATTTTGCTTTGCGCCTCCTGAGGAATTCCCGGTCCGAAATCCTGCACACTGACGATGACATGTTTTTTCTCTTCTCGAAGTTTGACAACTATTGTATCCGCATCAGGTGAATATTTGATAGCGTTGACAAGCAAGTTGACGATTACTTCGCGGATGCGTTCTTTATCAAGGGGAATAGGCCTTGTTATTTGTCCATCGATGCTGATAGTGTGGGTTGAGGTTGTATATTGGAATACTTCAACTGTTTCTTTGATTATTTCAGAGAGATCAGTTGTTTCTTTTTGTAGCATCAAAAGTCCTGATTGTGCCTTATAAACGTGCGTAAAGGAATTGAGAAGATTTATCAATCGCTCCAATTCACCGGCGATTTTTGCAAGCAGGAATTGAGATCTCTTATCACCAGTTTTTGCATGATAGCCTTGAAGAAGCTGGACAAACGCTGAGAGCGATGTAATCGGTGTCTTGAGTTCGTGGGTGACATAACCGACAAATTCATCTTTCTGTCTCTCGACCATTTTTCTTTGAGTAATATCTTCTATACTCAAAAGGATAAAATCAAAGTGTTTATTTTCATAGGAAATTCGCTTTGCGTTAATAAGAAGTGTCCGCTCGCCGATGTTACGAAACGGATAGGTTAATTCAAGTTCTTCAAAAGATGCATTCTGTTTACTAAGTTGTTTCAGGCGAGAGATAAGTTTTTTTGCTTGTGGTATATTACTATTGAGAAATATGGGTTTGCTTAGTAGTGATTTTTTTGTCTCTTTAAATTTTTTCAGAAACGTTTTGTTGACAGCCTGAATGGTTAAATCTTTCTCAAGAATGAGAATGGGTTCATGAATAGCCTCAATAATTGCTTCGATATATACTTCTTGGTCGGTTACAAAGTCCAACTTGTCCGCATGAATAATACGACGCGAAGGCTGCTGTTGGGATAATGCAGTTCTTGGTACAGAAATTGCTAAGGATTTCATTGTAATTAGAGCTCGACTCGTATATAACACAAACTTTGTTGAAATACAAGGTGTCCTACTGGATCAGTTTTATTCCCAGCGCATGGTCGCCGGTGGTTTAGAGGTAATATCATAGACAACGCGGGAAACATCAGGGACTTCATTAACGATTCTTGTTGATATCTGTGCCAGAACTTCATGGGGAATTCTGGTCCATTCTGCCGTCATGATATCAACAGAATCATAAGATCTGATTGCTATAACTTCTGCATAGACTCTAAAATCGCCTTTAACAGCTGTGCTATAAGCTCCTGTCATCAGCGCAAAACATTCAAAGACTTTGGAATATAGTCCTGCATTTTTCATTTCTTCAACGACGATTTGGTCTGCCTGCATGACCTGAGAAAGGCGTTTTTCTGTCACTTCACCCATGATGTTTACGGCATGTCCTGGACCTGGCCAAGGCTGCTGCATCACGATTTCTTCAGGAAGTCCGGCAAGTCTTCCTAGCTCACGGACTTCATCTTTATAGAAATTTCGCAATGGCTCAAGAAGTTTCAATTGTAATTCTTTCGGCAAACCACCGACATTGTGGTGTGACTTTATGTGAGAAGCGTGTTTGGAACCCTTAGATTCGATAACATCTGAATAAATTGTTCCTTGTCCTAGAAAAGTTGCTTCCGGGTATTTTGCAGCAATTTCCTGAAAAATTTCGACGTAGAGCCTTCCAATAATCTTTCGTTTCTGTTCAGAATCGGTAATTCCTTTTAGCTCTTTAAGGAAACGTTTTCGTGCATCAATGATCACTAAATCTGAACGGACAAGCTCTTTAAAAATATAGGCAACATGCTTTTCTGTTCCTTGCCTCATGAGTCCTGAGTCGACATAAACAGGGATGAGGTTTTGTCCTATAGCTTTTGCGATAAGAAATGCTGCGACAGTTGAGTCAACACCTCCGGAGACTGCACAAATGACTTTATGGTTGCCAACATTTTTTTTGATATCGTCAACGATTTTTTGAGGATCAAGCGAAATTGGTTCAAGTTTTTCTTTACAAATTGTAGCAAAGTTCTTAAGAACGTCCAGGCCACATTCTGTGTGGTGCGCTTCGGGATGGAACTGAATGCCATACAGCTGTTTATCAGCGTTTTCAACTCCGGTAAACTCTACCTTTTGCGTGACTGCGGTTGTAATAAAACCCTCAGGCAGTGATGTGACCGTATCACCATGTGAAACAATTGCTATAAATTGTTCTTTGGGCAGCTTATCAAAAACACCGACAGGTTTTATTACAGTAATTTTTTCAGGTCCATATTCCTTGGCGGTATTTTTAACCTTTCCTCCTAATAGATAAGCCATTATTTGCCATCCATAACAAATGCCAAGTACAGGAAGTCCAAGAGTGAATATTTTTTTGGAAACAGTCGGTGCACCTTCGTCATAAACAGATGATGGGCCACCAGAAAGAATGATTCCAGTTGGTTTAAATTTTTCTATTGCTGAAAGTGTATCTTCGGGATTTGTGTATTCGGTTTTTACACCAATTTGCCGCAAGCGTCTGCCGATGAGGTGGGCAGTCTGCGAACCAAAATCGACAATGAGGATCATGTGTTTTTATTATACCTGCTTTACTAGATTTTCGTCAATCCTTTAGACATGTTTTATTTTTTACATGACATGAAAAATTTCCTTAATTAGCAGTTATTGAGAAGTTAGTAAATTTGAATGTTTGGTTTGTTCCATTTGTTGAGTCTATCTCAACACCATAATCAATCTGACCTAACGTAGAAGTAGCAGGAAAAATATTTTTTGAAATAAGATAATTAAATACTGCTTTTAGATCTACTGTCCCTGATGTATTATATGGTACTGCCTGAAGTGCAATATATCCGTTTCCATTTTCATGCACGTTATATGTTACTCCGTCTATCGTAGTAGTTCCAATACTTTTGTAACCATTTATTGCAGATGCCTGTGACGCAAGTGCTTGTGTCCATATCATAACCTCTGTTGATCCTGATGTTGCAACACCATTTACCCAGATATCATAAGCAACATCATAATCACCAACGGAAGGAGGTTGGTCTGCATAGCTACTAGTTATCGTATTGAATGAGCTAATTGGTTTTTCGTTGAAGTCTTCATGCACATTTGGATAGGTTTTAATTGCTCCATCTCCTGTATCGGTTGCATTTGCAATTACATACCAATTATTATAATTGCAGATATACATTGTTTGTGAAACCTGGTAACCTGTTACATTCCATGTGTCATTGGTCAGATAGTAATTACCGATGGTAACACCATCTTCTGGATTAGAAGCATTCATAAGTAATGTCTGAGATGGATTTGTGCAGGATGATGAAGTAGTTTGACCTGCTGCTTGTGAAACGGCAGGGCTTTTACTGATAGTTGTCTGTGATGGAACGCTCGTTGCAGGAGAAACAGTGTTTACTGATGGAGCAGGTGATGTTGAGACGGAAGGAACTGCTACTGACGGTAGTGGTGTGCCCGTATTGGAAGTAGGGAGACATTGGGTAATCAATTGCAGGAGTAATTGCAACAATTCCAGAAGGAATTGGAAGAATTTGCTCAACCAGCCATTATTCGGATTAGTATTATTTCCACCGCCGTTATTTCCGCCACTGCCGCCACCTGATTCGCATTTGATGTGCACTTTTATTCCTGTTGCTGGTTGTTGAGAAGCAAGATTATAAAAGGCCTGGTCAACGTTCACATTCTGACAGACCTGAGTATTACCATTGCTGCTACCTGGTGTACCACTTACAACAGGGCTTGGGCTGCTACTTACATTCCCGTTTTCTTCCGATGATGGTGAGATAGAAGGATTCTGCTCACCACCTGAGATGGGTGCACCGCTTACACCAGGTGAATTTTGACCACCTCCTGAAGCAGGCGATACGATTGTTGTACCACTAGGAAAAGGCTGGCAGGGAGAAACGCCTTTTCCTCCAACGCAAAAGACTGTGGGAGTAATAAGTGCTGAACTTGGTTGGGGTGCTGACGGAGCTGGTCCGACTGCTGCAGCGGCATCAACCCGTCCATGGACCCAATATGTACCGGTACCTGCGATCTTATCAGCAGTTGCATACAGTCTATTGATAATTGCCTGTGGTGTCGTCCCGAATGCCGTTGATGCAACAAGTGCCGCTACTCCTGAAACATAAGGCGTTGCCATTGATGTTCCTGAAAGATAAAAATAAGGTACTGAGATATTATAACCGAAGGGTTCTAAATCTGGATCAAAAGAATGTATGGGTCCCGTTGAAAGAATATTGTCACCAGGCGCTGCAATTCCCACAGAGGATCCGTAATTTGAATAACTTGCTTTAGTATCTGTATTGGTTGTCGCTCCAACTGAAACAACTCCCGGTACACCGGCAGGATACGTTATCTCGTTTTGCACAGTGCAGCCTTCCTGAAGATAATCAGATCCACCACAATTTCCAGCTGCTGCAACAACAATGGCGCCTTTACTTTCCGCGTAACTAACAGCCTGTGCATATAATGATTTCATTGACGAGTCAGGTGTCCCAAGACTCATATTGATTACTTTTGCACCTTGATCTGCGGCCCAGGTAATGCTAGCGACGGAATCAGAAGTAGTACCGTCTCCATTATTATCAAGAATTCTGCCAATAATCAGTTGGCATCCCGGACAGACACCGGCAACACCAACGCCGTTGTTGGTATCTGCAGCAAGAATACCCGCGACATGCGTCCCGTGTCCGTTTTGATCTTCAACACTGCTTGTATCAGTGCCCGGGGAAGGCTGAGAAAGAAATACTTTTTCTGCAACTACTTTTCCCGTTAGATCTGGCTGATTGAGATTAATACCAGTATCAAGAATTGCCACTTTTATTCCATTTCCTTTTGTGACATCCCAGGCGGCTTCGGCGTGGATATCATCACCCGCTATACCTTTTTTTCCTTGGATTGTTTGTCCCGTATTATTAAGTCCATATTGGAAGGAAAAATTGGGATCATTTGGGGTAAAAAATGCATGGGTTGTATAATCGCGCTGAACCGTGTCTACATAAGGATCTGTCTTCAGTTGTTGGGAAATTGCATCTTCTTGTCCTGCGGGAACTTTCACCACTGTCTGATTGATACCTGTTATTTGTTTGAGGATGCTTGCGTTATATTGCTTCAAGTCTGCATTGATCTGGGCAGTTGTGTATTGCGGCTTGAATTTTACAATGATTTGTCCAGTAACCGGTTTACTCTGAGCAATTGGTTGCATTTTTGCTGTAGTGAAGTTTTTTGATGATGGTTGAGGAGTTGGAGAAATTTGAGTTTTGCTTGTCTGCGAGCCATTAAAACTAATAATCACAAGACCGATAATCGCAATAAATCCTAAGGCAATCAGAAATATTTTATTGGATGAAAAGTTTTTTAGCATAAAAGCTCCTCTCTTAACAGTAAATAAAAAGGAAGGGTGCTGTCAAGTTAAATTTTTTTTGATTGGCGCAAAGGATGCATAAATGTGTTACCATATTTCTATGGCAAATAAAGTTTGTACTCATCAAGATCAGATAAAAGATTTTCCTCAGCATGATACGACAGTTTGTGAAGATTGTATCAAGACAGGAGATGAATGGGTTTCCTTGCGGCAATGTCTGACCTGCGGACATGTCGGCTGCTGTGATAGCTCCAAGAATACGCACGCGACCAAACATTTTCATAAAACAAAGCATCCTATTATGAAATCAGTTACTCCAGGTGAAGAATTTACCTGGTGTTATGTGGATGAAGTATATCTCTAGCTATTTATCTTACAATAATTTCTTCCCGTGCAGGACCTGTGGCAATCAGTGACACTTTCACTCCCGTTAATTTTTCAATTTCTTTAATGTATGCTTTCGCAACCTTAGGAAGTTTGTCGAAATCGGTAATGCCTCTTGTTGATTCTTTCCAGCCGGGAACTGTCTTATAGACAGGAGTAACTTTTGAGAGAAATTCCGCATCGCCGTCATAATAACGGACAGCTTTTCCTTGATATGTGTAGCCAATGCAGATTTTTATTTCTTTGAAAGTATCCAGTACGTCAATTTTGGTAAGTGCGATACTGGTAAATCCATTAAGTTCTGCGGCAAAGCGGATTAATTCCGCATCGAACCATCCGCATCTACGTGGTCGACCTGTTGTCGTGCCATATTCATTGCCTTCTTTTCGGAGTGCTTCACCCTCAGTATCCAATAGTTCGGTCGGAAACGGTCCTGCGCCGACACGTGTCGTATAAGCTTTGACAACGCCGATGACTTCCGAAAGTCCTTGTACAGGGATGCCTGCTCCAGCGTTGATACCGCCTGGCAGGATGGTAGAACTCGTTACGTACGGATACGTGCCCCAATCGTTATCCAGAAAGACAGCTTGTGCTCCTTCAAAGAGTAATTGTTTATCCGTTTGTGCCGCTTTAAGAAGAATTGGATATGGTTCTTTGACATATGGTTGTATTTTTGCGTACGCAGCCAAGATGGTCTTCTCGATCTCTTTTTGGATGAACGGCTGTTCACCAAATGTTTGTAAAATAGGATTTTTTATCGCAAGTTGCATCGCAACTTTTTCGGAAAATTGTTTTTTATCCATCAGATCAAACAATCTTATACCGTCATGGGTAATTTTGTCTGCGTATACAGGGCTGATTCCTCGTCCTGTCGTGCCAATTTTCTTTTTGCCTTTAACTTTTTCAAACAATCCATCCAGCTTTTTGTGATAAGGCATAATGATATGGCAGCGAGGAGAGATAAGAAGTCTTCCTTTGAGTTTGATACCAGCCTTTTCAAGCATCTCAATTTCTCCTGCGAGCACTTCAATATCAAGAACAGTGCCGTTTGCTATGCAAGCAATTGCATTTGAGAAGATTCCTGAAGGAATAAGATGGAGTGCAAACGTGCCGTAGGGGTTAATTACTGTATGTCCTGCGTTATTGCCTCCATTGAAGCGGATGACATAGTCTGCCTTGGCAGAAAGGAAATCGGAAATTTTCCCCTTTCCTTCATCACCCCATTGGGAACCAATGACAAGCGAAGCACGCATAAAGCGTTTATCATTATAGGGAGTACTTTGGAAGATTACAAGAGCGAAAATAGCACGTGTGGTATACTATTTTTTTATGAAAGTATCTTCCTTTGGGGAAAAATTAACGCAAAAAACAGGCATTCTTGAGCTCATGGATGATTTAGGGAAGGCAATGAGTACTCATAAACATATGTTGCTGCTTGGTGGCGGCAACCCTGCTCATATTCCTGAAATTGACGCTCTTTGGCGAAAGCGCTGGCAGGAAATTGCTGACAATAGTGATGAATTGGAGCGCATGCTTGGTAATTATACAACTCCGCAGGGAGATGATCTATTCATCAGAACAGTCGTTGATTTTTTCAAAAGAAACTATCAGTGGCAGATTACTCCTCGTAATGTTACGATTCTCGGCGGCAGCCAAACAACATTTTTTTTCCTGTTTAATATGCTTGCCGGAAAGTTTCCTGATAATACAAAGAAAAAAATTCTTCTTCCCTTGGCTCCTGAGTATATTGGCTACGCAGATCAGGGGATTACAGAGGATATGTTTGTATCGTATCAGCCGACCATAGAGTATCTTGAAGACCATACGTTTAAGTATCATGTCAATTTTCAAGATTTAAACATGACAGATGTTGGAGCCATTTGTGTTTCTCGTCCGACCAATCCTACAGGCAATGTCCTAACAGATGATGAAGTAGCAAAACTGCATATGCTTGCGAAAGAACATGATGTACCATTAATTGTCGATAATGCCTATGGTGCACCATTTCCCAATATTCTTTTTACCGAAGTTACGCCTTTTTGGGATGACCAGATTATTTATGTGCTGACGCTTTCCAAGATTGGACTTCCCAGCATCCGAACTTCAATCGTTATCGCTAATGAAGAAATAACGGAAAAGTTGACGAGTGTTAATGCCATTGTTTCACTCTCAACGGGGACTGTGGGACAGCATCTCGTGATGCCTTATCTGGCTAATGATGAAATTCTAAAAATAGGGACAGATATTATTCGCCCGTTTTATCAGAAGAAGGCGCAGGAGGCGATTGCGTTATTCCATCAGTATATGCAGGGAAGCAATGTACCATATTATTTACATAAAAGTGAAGGATCACTCTTTCTCTGGCTCTGGTGTAAGGATCTTCCAATTACCAGTTATGAATTATATCAGCGGCTAAAGAAAAGAGATGTCATCGTTGTCCCTGGAAAATATTTTTTCCCTGGATTGCAATCTGATTGGAGACAAAAGGATGAATGTCTGCGGATTACATATAGTAGTCAGGATGAAGAGGTCGTACGGAAGGGATTACAGATTATTGCTGAAGAAGTCAAGAAAGCGTATGCATGAAGAACTTCCAATAAGAACGCAACCTTGTCCCGTTTGTGGTGAACCGATGGGCGATATGCCGGGAAGTAGAGATGCAGTCTGTCACAATTGCGGCTTCAAAGATCCGTGTTGTGAGTAAAAAAAACTATGCGGCAGCTTTAACAACAGCAACCGCTGCAGAATTAAATCCTGGAATTTGTTTTGGTGCTTCTTCAAGCGTACGTATAATAGGTTGAACTAAAGGGAATTCATAACTTCTGAGGATAGTTTCATTCGGTTGAAATTCAGTTTCTTCTTTGCCCCGATATGCAAGCCTGATAGTAACAGGCTCCTCGGCTCGTACATATTGATTCTCTGTATATCCTCCTTGAACTTTAAGAGCTAAAGAGTCTCCTCTATATACAGATACTTGTCCTCCACGACGGCCTAGATTAATGTGGTCAAACTCTGGTGTGAGGCAAAACGTAAAGGAAGTATTATCATCATAGTGGAGTTCTGGTACAGTTAATCCTTTTATTTTTCTCCTTTGTTCATTGTATCGATCAATAACGGTTTGTTTTAATCCGTTAGTATCAAGTAGTTCTTGTTGCTGTAAATGCACAGCTCGTGTCTCAGGAGTTTCAAAATCGTAATTCGATTGAGACCGCATTTTTCGTAAAGCTTCTGTGGTAACTTCGGGATCACCAGTATTAATAATGCCATATGAGGTGAATCTTCCTGAAGCGGCGTCAAAATGTCCCACAGGTATCCTCTCTGGCATTCGATAAAATGCTCGAGGAGTAACTGTTATTGCCATGACATTTTGTGTCGGTGGATTTCCCAGTGACAAATGATATTTGGCAGGACGCTCTGCTCTCCGGTCGCCCGTAGCTACAAAATATGTCATTGCTCCCTCTTGCAATCTTTGAGTGAGGCTTGATGGAGGTTGGCTCCGTTCTCTTAACACAAGCGTATTATAAAACCTATAGTTTATTTTGTAAAGAGGAATTTTTTTTGGTGTAACTAATTAATAGTTCTCTCCCGGATTGGTGATGAGGATATCGTGCGGGTGGCTTTCGGTAAGGGATGCCTGCGTGATCTGCATAAAGCGACCCTTTTCTTGTAACTCTTTAATTGTTTTAACACCGACATAATACATCCCTGAGCGAATGCCCCCAATGGATTGATCGACAATTTCTTTGAGCGTTCCTTTGATTGGGGTTAAGGATTCCACGCCTTCAGCAACGAGTACGCGGTCTTTATAACTCTTGCCATGGAATTCGTCTTCAGATTTGATCCGTGCGCCTTCCTGCATTGCGCCAATTGATCCCATTCCACGATATTCTTTGAATTGATACGTTGCTTGTTTTTTACTCAAAATACTTTTGAAGCGAGAAGGAACATGTTCAGGTTTTAATTCATGCACTTTGCCAGGCGCTTCCAAAGCTCCTGCGAAATAGCTTCCCATCATCACCGTTGATGCACCTGCCGCAAGTGCTTTTACCATATCACCGGAATATTTGATCCCGCCATCTGCAATGATCGGTATACCGTGTTTCTTCGCAGCTGAGAAAGTTTCGATAATTGCAGTGAGTTGTGGGACGCCCATGCCGGAGATAATTCTGGTTGTGCATATAGCTCCTGGGCCCATGCCAACACGCAACGCATCAGCTCCTGCCTTTATCAAATTTTCAGCGCCTTCTTTTGTCGCGACATTACCGGCTATTATTTCTATCTCAGGAAATGTTTTTTTCATATAGTGAATCGCATCAATTATGGGTTTTGCATTTCCGTGAGCAGAATCAATGACAATAACAGATACTCCAGCGGCAACGAGTGCTTTTGCCCGATCTTCAAAACCAGGATTTGCTCCAATTGCTGCACCAACAAGGAGCTTATACTTTGCTACTTCTGCCACGTGGTCTGCCTGATCTGAGATAGCTAAATTTCTATGGATAATGCCGATACCGCCTTGCTCTGCAAGTGCTATTGCCAATTTACTTTCTGTTACCGTATCCATTGGTGCTGAGACAAAAGGAGAGAGAAGGTTAATTTTTTTTGTTAATTGGGTTGAGAGGTCAATATCGGAGCGAGAAAAGCCAGAATAACCAGGGATTAAAAGAACATCATCGAAGGTAATGCCGAAGGGGAAAGGATTACGTGCGTCCATAATTTACTTTACCTGAAATGTATCAGATTGTCAAGATGTGCTTGCAGGAAACTAGGAGTAGATGTATGATATTTCTAAGTATATGTATCATTATTATGGCTATGGTTTATGGTGGGGATTTCCTTTCGGACCACTCCTAGGGATTGCTTTTTGGCTCTTTATTATTTTCTTTGTTTTCGGACGACATCGTCATTGGGAACGACATCAGGATTCAAAAAAGGATATGACGGCTGAAGAAGTGTTGGCAGACAGGTTTGCACGAGGACAGATTGACGAAAAAGAATACGAGAAACGGCTTGAAGTGCTGAAAAAACATAGCAAATAAGTAGTACAACTTTATGAAAAAGGATTGGCTGAGAATACAGGCGCATATTATTTTTGGTTTTTTAATTATTGAGTATCTGCTTGGTATGGTTGCGAGTCTTTTTGTTCAGTTTCCTGATACTAACAAAGAACGAATACTGTGGCAATTTGCAAACGGACAATGGTCAATTGTGCTCCACATGCTTATTGCGTTAGGTTTGGTGTTAAGCGGGATTGTCTTTCTTATCAGGACTATTCGAAAAAGGAATAAATACTGGATTATTTCTGCAAGCGTTGGTTTGGTATCTCTTCTTATTGCGACATTTGCAGGTGTGGAATTTGTTTCTATGCAAAATGATGCTGCTTCTTATACAATGTCGACTGCCTTTATTATTGCCTTGGTTTCTTATGGATGGGGAATCTACAAAGGGAAAAAGTGAATTTATTTTTTCTTTTCCATCTGTTCAATAATTCGTCTTTTTATCATAAAACTCATTTTCATGCTTCTATCTTCTAATAATTAGTTGCTATAATAATTCTATGGATAAAATAGAAAAAGAAGAGAAAGAGGCAGCCTGGGGATATAATGAGAAAGGAGAATCACGGTGGCCAGCTGCATTTGCGGTAATACTCGCAGTTGTATTATATATTTCTCTTCCCAATCGTTTTATTACAGGTCCTGTTTGGCTCCTTCCTGTTTTACAAGCTCTTTTTTAATTCCACTTTTTATCTCTGCACCACGAAGACATAAAAATGAACAATCTTGGCAACGATTATTAGCAATTTTGGTTATTGTTGTTATTAACATATATAACATCTTTTCGTTGGGTATACTTATTGACGTTTTAACACATCCTCATAAGTATCATGCTCTCAATGGAGAACAATTATTAATTACTGCCGCACAGATTTGGCTTACAAATGTTATTGTCTTTGGGTTGTGGTATTGGGAGTTGGATAGGGGCGGTCCAGCAGCGAGGTGTAAAACGCATCATCGATATCCTGATTTTTTATATCCTCAAATGGTTACCCCTGAAGCAACAAGTGAACACTGGGTGCCTAAATTTATCGATTATTTATACGTATCATTTACAAATGCCACTGCGTTTAGCCCAACTGACACGATGCCTTTAACTCATTGGGCAAAATTACTTATGATGATTCAGGCTTTGGCTTCATTTGTAACAGTGGCACTCATTGCAGCTCGTGCGATTAATATTTTGGCGTAAGTTATCAATTTTTGATTTTATTCTCTTCATATTTCTAGCTTAACATAGGTTTTGCAATATTTTCAAAAAGCATCTTGGTTTGTTCATAATTGATCACCCAGCCGTTGTGAAGGATGCTATGATAGAGTCTGCTGCTGAGAATTTTTCCATTTTTATCATAGAGCTCCGGATAGCCACCGTAGGTTTCAATGTTTTGTTTATACGCTGCTAGATGCTTCCTTGCATCATCAATCTCTCCCAAATAAATAAGCGTCTTGATGTATTCCATACCCCAATGGCTCCAGATGCTCGTGCCCATATAGGAGGGTGCTAAGTATCTGACAGGACGATACAATTTTTCAGGAAGATCAACGATGCTGTAATGCAAAGGAAAAGGTTCATCAAGTTTTTTTCTTTTGACGTATGCCACCATCTGGTGGAGATATTTTTTCTCATTTACTTTTTTTGGATCAAGAAATTGTGTGGAGAGCACGATAAAGCTATCAGCGGAGAAAACCTTTTTTGTTTGAGAGTTTTCTGAAAGATCATCCAGAAAAAGACCTTCTTTTTCGTCCCAGAAGGTTTGAAGAATCTGTTTTTTCCATTGTGCAAGTTTGCTTTCAGAAATTTTGTACAGATCAAGTTTATTTGCCAGCCTGATTGTCGACCAGGCAATTACATTATCATAAAAAGATGATTCTCGTTTGATGCCGTCCCTAGCGCTTGCCATAAGCAGGGCTTTTTTTATCAGTCCAGTGTGTGGATCAAGGACTTCTTGATAATATTGTTGGATAAGATGACGTAAGGAATCTTTATAGTTTTCATATAACATTTTTCCTTCCTGTTTGGTTTGCAGCTTGTATTTTTTTATTGCGGATGCTGGGAAAATCGTTTCGATAAACGTTTCATCAGTTAGCACGCTGAGAGTGTAGAGCATTGCAAAAAGTGAATCTGACGGGCGGGCGTAGAAGTTAAAACAGGAAAAAAGATTTTTTTTGATCGGGACAATCGTCGTATAATCTTTACCGGTTTGCTGAAATACTTCCAGATCAATAGCGACTGTTCTCAAGGCAATTTCTTGTCTTTTGATCCAATCTGTTTCGGAAGTTTGGATTCTTGGATCAAGCAGTGCATTATAAAAAATGCCGAGATTGCGTACATACAATTGATAAAAATGCCCGCCGGTTATGACATAAGGATTTTTTTCGTTAAATCGGATCGCATGGATTTGTTTTATGATTTCTTTTTCAGAACCGGAAAGTTGTTTTTCCTTAGCAAATTTTGCTTTGCTGATATGATATCCTGCTTTGAGATATATATATCCTTTGTGATATTTCTTTTGAGAGACAATAATTTTACTTTTTTGCATCGGTTTATTATATAAAAATCCGAATAAAAAAACATACTACTGTAGTATGATGTGAATTCGTGATTGTACGAGTGTTGTAGGTGCTTGCAGTTGGGTTTCCATTTGTACCTGATAGAGCTTAGCCCCAGTATCATAACTAAGTGCGGGGGATGTCAGATAGGCAGTCGTGGCTGGATCGGTGGTTACTTGTGAGTTCCATACAGGATGTTTGTCAGTCTCATTATAAAGCCTTACTGATACCCATTCATTGGCTGTCGGAATATACAGTGAGATTTCAAAATGGATTTCCTTGACGTGCGGATACTGTCCGAAATCAATAACAGCCTGTACACCCGGTACATCTGTCCACGTATTGGCATCACTTGCCCCTGAACCAAGAGATATATAATAATCCTTTACTGTTCTTGGGACAAACGTTTGTGCAGGAGGTTGAGTTTTTGAAGGAGTTGCCGGTGAAAGCGTTGTCTGACGCGTTGGTTGTGTTATTGGAGAAGGAGTAATGGAAACAACAGGGGATTGTACATGACTCGTATCAGAGGGTTTTGGTAACAAACCTCTATTAAAAAGATAGATATTGAGATAGATGATATTTGCCAGAAGCAAAAGGGTCAGTATTCCTTCAAGACTGACCATCACGGCTGCCCATTTTTCATGCCGTTGGAGTTTGGTAAATAGTGATTGTTGTACTGGTTCGATATCCACTTCTACAAGAATGTGAAACAAAATAACTTTACAAACTTACAGGTCTTTTTTGCGAGATTCTTTGTTGCAGATTTATTCAAGTATGCCTTTCATACTATCATAAACCAGCGCCTCGAATCTCACAAAAAATACTCAGTAATTTTGCACAATTTATTTTGCTCCGCATTCTTAGCGTATAAGAGGAGTGCCAAAAAGTAAAGAAGCGGAACTTAGGTACTATCTAAAAAGATACCACTTGCAAAAGGTACCATAAATTTTATATAGTTAAAGCTCGATGGAAAACGAAGAAAAAAGAGAAGAACAATCAGCACAATCCGGTGGCGGTGCAGGAAAAGCAGTAGGTGTTATTATTGTAGTCGTTATTATTGCAATAGCTGCTTTTGCTTATGAACAGCATGCCAAGCAAAAGACCGAGACTGCAATGACTCCTCCAACTAAGAAAGCCATGGTGCAACCTACTAGTGCTCCGACAGCACAATTAACCTTAAAAGATGGGACCTATACTGCAGAAGGAGACTATATGACTCATGTCGGACAAAAGAGTATTAAAGTAACGATTACTTTGAAAAAAGATATTATTACCAACGCAGATGTTGTAGGTGAGGCGGATGATGCAATGTCGGTGCATTTTCAGGATTCATTTATCAGCGGTTACAAACCAGAGGTTCTCGGAAAAGACATCACTCAAGTCCATCTGACCAAAGTTGCTGAGTCATCTCTTACTCCAAATGGCTTTAACGACGCTCTTACTAAAATAGAGAAGCAAGCGCAATCCTAAGTCTCATGCAGACAACCTCATTGCAATTTGAAGCAATCGGCACTCACTGGCAAATAGATATTCCCTACGATACAAATTCTCAAAAGCGAGAGTTTCTTTTAGAGAAAGTAATTGCTTTGATTGAAGACTTTGATAAGACCTATTCACGATTTCGTCCTGACTCACTTATTACCAAAATGGCAACGAAAAGAGGAAAATATTTGCTGCCCAAAAATGCAGAAAAAATGTTTACAATCTATAAAGATTTATATGAATTAACAAATTATTCTTTCACACCGCTTATTGGACAAGTACTGGTTGATGCGGGCTATGATGCTGCCTATTCTTTGTTGCCAAAAAAGCTTTATCATCCACCGAAATGGGAAGACGTAATCGATTATTCTTATCCATATCTTATGCTGAAAAAGCCTGCAATTCTTGATTTTGGTGCAGCGGGTAAAGGGTATTTGATTGATTTAGTTTCAGAAGTCCTACAGAAGGAGGGGTTAGATTATTTTTGCGTTGATGCAGGCGGTGATATGTACTTTTATAACAAAAAGAATGACAAACTTCGAGTCGGACTTGAACACCCTGACAATAAATCCCAAGTTATTGGTGTTGCAGAGATTCACAATCAAGCAATTTGTGCTTCAGCGGGGAACAGACGGCGGTGGCGAGAATTTCATCACATCATGGATCCACATACACTTACCTCAACGCACAAAGTAAAAGCGACCTGGGTGATTGCGGAAACTGCTTTGCTTGCGGATGCAATCGCAACCTGTCTCTTTTTTGTACCTGCCAAGAAATTACAAACGTACAAATTTTCCTATGCGCTTGTTGATAAGAACAATAGGCTTGAAGCCTCCAAAGATTTCCCTGCGGAGATATTTGTTAAGAAAGAATCTTCTTAATTGTTTCTTACCATCTAAAAAGAGATAATTCATTTAGCAATATATTCATTGACAGGAATATTCCTCATATGATATATTATTGTTGCAATTATGAATCCAGTAACTTTTAGCGCACTTGCAGAGCCGAATCGGTTTCAGATTGTCGAGATATTACACGAAAAACCTTTGCCGGTTGGCGAGATCGCAGACAGAATGCATATCCGTCAACCGCAAGCCTCCAAACATTTAAAAGTTCTTGCTGATGCAGGAATTGTTGAAGTTCGTCCTCAGGCAAATCAGCGGATTTATGAACTCTCACCAAAAAAGTTTCAGGAAATCGATCAATGGCTTACTAAGTATAGGAAGATGTGGGAGGATAGATTTGATGCGTTGGAAAAAGTACTAGCCATAGAAAAAAAGAAGCATGAGAAAGTTTAGTAAATATGTCATTAATCCATTTTGAAACTAAATTATTTAAAATCAAAGACTGGACTATTCTCCGACTACCTGAGGATGCAAGTGCGCACCTTCCATCCAGAGGCATGACAATGGTAACCGGCACTATCAATAGTTTTCCTTTTAAGGCAGTGCTCGAACCGGACGGGTCATATGCTCCTGGGAAAAAAACGAGCCACTGGTTTAGGCCAGACAACAAGCTGCTTTCCGATGCTAACGCTACAGCAGGCGATACTGTGCAAGTAACGCTAGCGGTGACTAAAGAATGGATAGATCCAGAAGTGCCAGTTGATGTAAAAAAAGCTTTAATAACTTCTCCCAAAGCAGAGGCTTTATGGAAGGATATTACCCCAATGGCGCGCTGGGATTGGGTTCGCTGGGTACGAGCTGTCAAGACAGCGGAAACTCGTCGGAAGCATCTTGATGTTATGCTCGACAAACTTAATAGAGGTATGAGACGACCCTGCTGTTTCAATCGCAATATGTGTAGTGAACCGTATGTATCGCATAATTGGCAGCTCCTTGGCCCGACACAAACAAAGTAGAAGAGGGAGTGAAAATGAATCTGTTTTTTATCTTGAATCTTTTTTCGATAATGATAAATATCCGACACAAATTATAATAAGAAAAGCTAAAATCAGGCTGATTTTTCCATCTCCCAATCCAAGTCCTCCAAGATATGGTTTACCAATCCAATCAGCAAATGATGCACCCAATGGTCTTGTCAAAATATAGGAAATCCAAAAGGCAACGATGCCGTTTAACCTAAAACGGTAATACAAAAGCGCTGGTAAAAGGAAAAGAACTGCAAAAAGAACTCCTGAGGTAAAATATCCAAGCGCAAATGTTGAAGCAGTCATATCTCCAACCGCCGTGCCCATAGCAAATGTTGCGGTAACGGTTGCCCAGTAGAAAATTTCTCGTCTGTGAGTATTAATGCTATGAATAGAAAGAGTATGTTCTATCCGATACCAGAGAATAAAAATGATTGCAAGAATGACTGCATAAAGCGATGAAGAGGCCCAATAGGGGACATTAAGAACAATATGCATGACATCTGCCACCATTGTTCCAAATACTGCAACCATCACAACAGCAAACCAATAAACAGCAGGGATATATCTTTTGACAAACAGTTGTAAAAGAATCGAAACGATAAATATAACGCCGCACACAATGACTGCCAGGTAGGGATCAACATGAACAACAAGATAATCAGATGTTGATTCACCCATAGCAGTTGTTAACAACTTAATAATCCAGAAAAAAAGCGTTATCTCTGGGACTTTTCTCAAAACTGTTTTTGTTAAAAATGTAGAAAAAGACATAAGTGGGATTTTTTAACTATACCATATATCTGCATTAAAGATATGTCGTAGTCAAAATGACTATAAGAAATATCGTATAATAACCAATTTGTAAGAGAAGTGCATAACGGAAGCCTTTCTGGTGCATCAGTGCAATCCCGAGAAAGATCATCATGATAAACAATCCTATCCAAGCTATGCTTCTTAATATCATTGAAAAATGTGGCGAAGTTGCAATAATAAATACGAGTGGTAAAAGTGCTATTCCTGATATCCCAGTCAAGATTCTGTGTATGAGCGTTTTTCTTCCTTCTTCTTCAGGAATCCATGTGCAGAGTATCTGAAATATGATAGCAATCGCAGCAAACTCTAGAAATGCGTTAGGTAGGTTTTTGGTAGGAACAAACCATTCCGCAAAAAATAGCATGAGCATTGGTAAGGTGATTAAAAAGAGTAAAGCATAAAAGACCTTTGACCAACGATTCGTTGCTGCATGTTGGCTGAATGTCATATATAGCCCGCCTTTCCATTTTGTG
>Ga0265338_10002722_pt1 | contig 25934 bp, 31 predicted proteins | sample 42126metaG_FD_193579 | JGI IMG/M metagenome (GOLD analysis project Ga0265338, IMG submission 193579) | Rhizosphere microbial communities from Carex aquatilis grown in University of Washington, Seatle, WA, United States - 4-21-26 metaG | ecosystem: Host-associated > Plants > Roots > Rhizosphere...
ATGTTCCTGGTCGAGGCGGCCGAACGCGTCGCCGCGGTGAAGGACGTCATGGTCGGCGACATGCCAGGCGACAACACGTCTGGCATCACCACGCTGGCCGTCATCGAGCAGGGCCTGAAGGTCTTCAGCGCGATCTACAAGAGGATCCACCGGTCCCTCGGCTACGAGTTCCGCAAGCTGTACCGCCTCAATCGCATTCACCTCGCCGCCGAGCAGGGCTTCGGCAAGAACAAGAACTGGGAGATCATCAAGCGGGAGGACTACGAGCTCGGCAGCGGCGTCGAGCCGATCAGCGACCCGCAGATGGTCACCGACATGCAGCGCATGGGCCGCGCGCAGTTCATGCTGACCTTCAAGGACGATCCGCGGTGCGACGGCCAAAAGATCATGGTCGAGGCCTGGAAGGCGGCGATGATCCCCAATCCGGACAGTTTCCTGGCCAAGAATCCGTCTCCGCCGCCGCAGGTCGCGCTCAAGTCCCGCGAACTCGACATCCGTGAGAAACGCGAAATGACCGATCTTGCCTTGCGTGCCAGCCACGATAAGGCAATGATGATCCGAGAAGTGGCGCAAGCCGAGTTGTATCTGGCGCAAGCACGCAAGCTGGACAACGATGCGCAACTGGACTGGGTAGAGCAACACCTGGCAGGCTTGAAGGTACAGATCGATGCCCTCGGTGCCATCACCGACGCAAACCAAGCCGCAGCAGGTGCGGGCGACGGAGCAGCAGGAGGTTCCCCAAATCCTGGGTGAACTGGCTCCCGAACAGTTCGCAGCATGGCGGCATCACCCGGTAACCAAGCTGGTATTCGACCACTATCTGGTGGATTTCCGCGCCAATCTTGAGCGTGGCATCCTCAATAGCTGGCTCGCTGCCAAGCTGACCCTCCAAGCCGAGCAGGAGTCGAAGGGGTACATTCTGGCCAGTCACATGGTCCAGGGCCTCACGCTCGATAAGATCCTCGCGTTCTACAATATGCCGATCGGCGATGCCGTAGGTGCCAATCTGCGCAGGCCGGCGCCGAACGCGGCGGGCTACTGATGCGCGCGCCTCTCCCGCCAGATGGCCGAATCGCGATCGGCGTGCTGCTTGGCACCGTGTTCTGGATCGTCGTGCTGGTGCTGCTGTGGAGGTGGCTTTGACGCTTGCTGAGGCCATCCTGATCATCGAGAACAAGTTCATCGTCCACCACGAGGTGGGTTACCCGATCCAGTCCTACGACCAGCAGGACAAGGCGATCGACACCGGGGCGGTCAATGCGTCCATGGCACCGTGCGGCGAGCCCTACGTCACCATCACCAGCGGCGGCCTGAAAGAGCACGGCGACCAGATCGCCATGTGGTTCGCCAGCGAGTCGAAGGCGGTCTACGAGTGGCACCTGTTCGTGCTGGACTATGCCGCCGAGGTAGCGCCGGGCGACGAATGGATGAGCCTGCACCTATACTGGCGGCAGCCGCCTGAGTTCACCATGCGGGACTATGTCGCGGTCGACCAGGCTGCCATCCTTCAGGCGCATCCGGAGCGCGGCGATGAGATCATTCTGCACCTCGGCACGGTATGGAGCCGGCTGCTGATCACCAAAACCAGACCCGACGGGAGCGTTGCTGATGGCTGAAAAGTGGACAGCGTGCGCCACACCTGGGCCGGAGTTGGTGGCTGAGATCGTCGGTAAAGAGGTGACCCTGACAATGCGGTTCGCCTCGCACTATGAAGCGATCGAGTTCTACGACAAATGCGTGCAATCCTGTCGAGCAGGGAACTTCACGCTGGAGCTTGGAGTGAAAACGAATGGCCGATGACGAACTGACCTTCGCGAGCGGTGCCAATGATCAGATGACCGAGCGCGGCATGTCGAACCAGTTCGGCAGCTACACCATGGCGCAGTACGACGGCACCAATAGGTGTGGCTGGCAGCCGTTGTGCGACAAGGTGCTGGTGCTCGCTGACCAGCCGGCTCCCTCGCTGAACTGGACCGATGCCGATGGTAAGGCGATTGAGTTCGTGCTGACCGACAAGACGCAGGAGGATGCCGGCTTCGCCGCCATCACCGGCGTGCTGGTGGCCGTCGGTCCGCAGGCGTTCGCCTACGATTCGCACCGCGTGGTGCACTGGGAAGGCAAGCGGCCGCAACCCGGCGACCGGGTGACGTTCCGCAAGTATGCCGGCCAGATGTACACCGGGCGCGATGGCCTCGGTTACCGCATCATGGAGGATCGGCTGATCGACGCGGTCGAGGTGGCTGACGTGCCTCCGGAGTAGCATTTCCGTGCCCTGATCGCGTCACCGCAGATGCAGTCAGGAGTGGTTGAATGTCTGGTACTGAGCAGCGTACCGTTGAAGGCGAAGGCGGCGGCAACGCCGGTGGCGCCGGCGAGGGTGATCCCGAAACCCGGGCCCGTGCGTTAGGCTGGCGCCCGAAAGAGCAGTTCACCGGAGATCCGGAGCGCTGGCTGCCAGCCGAGCAGTTCCTGCAGCGCGGCTACGAAAGCCCGGGCATGATGCGGCAGAACCTGCATCGGCTGACCGACGAGATCACTGCGGTCCGCAACCAGAACCTCGAACTACGCCAGCGCGTCGACGAATCTGTGCAGGTGGTGACCGATCTGACCGGCCTCGTGCGCACCGCCGACAAGCGGGCCTACGACAAGGCGCGGCAAGAGTTGCTCGCCGAACGTGAAAAGGCGGTGCAGACCGGCGACACCGATGCCTTCAACAAGGTCGATGGCAACCTGCGGGAACTGGAAAAGACGGCACCGGTCGAACCGACACGCGCCGCTCCGGATCCCACCAAGCCGCTTCCCCACCAGCCGACACCCACCGGTCAGCCGGGCAACATGCCAGCCGAAGTGCGAGCCTTCTACGGCCGCAACGCTTGGTACAACAGCGGGATGCACACGGAACTGGCTCGGGAGGCCGATGCCATCCATGTAGGGCTGCTCAACACCCGGAAGGACCTGAACCTTGAACAGAACCTCGCCGAAGTGGAGCGGCGCATCCAGCAGTTCTTCCCGCAGTTATGGGCTGCCGCGAACGGTCGCACCACGATGCCGAACAATGGCGATGGTGGCGACGGTGGGGGCGGTGGCCGGGCGGCGGACACCAGGCGGGACGTTGTGAGCGACGTCAGCCCGAGCGGCGGTGGCGGAGGTGCGACCCGCCGCGGAGACCGCAACGCGCGGAACTGGGACAATATGCCGCAGGAATCGAAGGTGGCTTACGCCCGATACGCCAAGCAGCTTGAGGGCAAAGGGCAACCGCTGACGAAGGAAGAGTGGTCCCAAACCTACTGGGAACAGTTTGAGGAGACTGTGTGATGGCATTGCGCGACATGATCGCAGGCGAGACCAACGATGCGCGGACGGCGGCAACCAGCGCTGCCCTCGGCCGGTCGACCACCGGCTTCTCTGGCCGGCACACCGAAATGCCAGAGCCTCTCGCCGGGCGCTTCGTCGAGGCACCACGAGTCGCCCGAATCGGGGGCGATGAATCCGTCCAGCAACAGCAGTTCGCTGATCAGCCGCCCCTGCCGCGCCGTCCCGCACCGCAGGAAGGCGAGCGCGTTCCCTTCGAGGATGCCGAACTCAAAATGGCCTGGCCGTCCCGCCCGGGATACCGCCGATACTGGTTCAACGACGTTCCAGGGCGCATCATGCGGGCCAAGCGGGCCGGCTATACCCACGTCATTGACAGCGACACCGGGGGCAACGCGGAGGTCATTTCCGACAAAACCATCCAGGGCGGCCGAAAAAGCTACTTGATGGAACTGCCAATGCCGTTGTATCAGCAAGATATGGCTCGCAACGCTGCTCGTGTGCAGGCGGGCCTCGACCAGATCCGATCAGGCCAAGCAGGCCCCGGCGCTGGTGACAACCGCTACATCCCAAGCACCGGGATTAGCATCACTCACGGGGTAGGCAACCGCCGCTAGGCACAGTCCAGCGCGTCAGGAGCTTTCCCACCCCGTTTCCTGTCGCTCCCGTCGGAACAGCATCTCCCCCAGAGCGAAACGCAGCCAAGAGGCTCTTCTGAGCCTCCTCGGCGCTTTCCCTTTTCAACATCCCGGGGGCTATCCCGATGGCCAATGCGAACACCCCTTTTGGGCTGCGGCCCATTTCGTATATGTCCGGCGCTCCATGGGGCGGTGCCGCGCGCACGTACTATGTGCCGGTCGGCAATTCGACCGCGCTCTACTTCGGTGACCCGGTCAATCTCGTGGCGGCATCCTCGGACGGCAACGGCATTCCGACCGCTGAGATCGCGACGGGTGGGTCGGCACATCAGATCCTCGGCTCCTTCGTCGGCATCTCGAACAACGCCGGCCTCGCCACCATCCCGCTGCTCCAGAGCCAGACCCCCTATCTCGCGGCCGGGCAGGCGGCGTACATCTACGTCACCGACGATCCGTTCCTGCTCTACGAGGTCCAGGAAGACTCGGTCGGCGGCTCCATCACCTCTGACAACGCTTCCAGCGCCAACGCGAACCTGATCGCCGGCGCTGGCAGCACCGCCACCTCCGAATCCGGGTGGCTGCTCGACAGCTCCACTGTCGGCCACGGCGGCAGCGATCCGACCTTGCAGGTCCGCATCATCCAGGCCCTGCAACAGGTCGACAACGCGATCGGCAACTATTGCAAGTGGCTGGTCAAGATCAACCAGGGCGTCTCCGCCTTCACCAACCCGAACTCGGGCGGGACCTGATCGCGGCCGGATAGCGGTCAGCACTGAAACATAGGAGAGCGGTATGCCCGTGATCACAACCGGAAGTCATCCTAAGGCACTTTGGCCCGGGATTCGGGCCTGGTGGGGACGCAGCTACAGCGAGCACGTCCCCGAGTATCCGGACCTGTTCGAGATCGACACTTCGGACAAAGCCTACGAAGAGGAACCGGAGATCACTGGGTTCGGCCTGGCGCCGGTGAAGCCGCAGGGTCAGCAGATCTTCTACGACACCGAGGTCCAGGGACCCGTCTCGCGCTTCACGCATGTGGCCTACGCGCTCGGGTTCATCGTGACGTTTGAGGAACTGAGGGACGATCTGTACGAGGTGGTGGCCAAGCGGCGCGCGCAGCAGCTTGCGTTCTCCATGCGACAGACCAAGGAAAACGTGCTGTCGGCCGTCTACAATCAGGGCTTCAACAGCAGCTTCCCTGGCGCCGACGGCGTGTCACTGTTCTCGGCATCGCACCCGACCCTCTCAGGCAATCAGTCGAACCTGCTGACGGTGGCCGCCGACATCTCCGAACTCGCGATCGAGGACATGGTCATCCAGATTATGAACATGACCAACAACCGCGGGCTGAAGATCAGCGGTCTACCTCTCTCGCTGAACGTGTCGACCAGCCAGTGGTTCGAGGCCAATCGCATCTACCACTCGATCCTGCAGAACGACACGGCGAACAACGCCATCAACGTGCTGCGGGCGACCGGCGCCTTCCCGAAGGGCATCAAGGTCAACCACTACTTCTCGTCGGCGACGGCCTGGTTCATCCGCACGAACATCCCCCGCGGGATGCAGTACTTCGAGCGCGACAAGATCACCTTTGATCAGGACAACGATTTCGACACAAAGAACGCGAAGGCAGCCTGCTACGAGCGTTATTCGGCCTTCTGGGCCGATTGGCGCGGTGCCTTCGGAACGCCCGGCGTCTGACGCTCGAGGTGTTCATCGCCGGCGGCAATGGTGCCGTCGGCTATCCCGGCGCCGCTGGCTTCGGCCGGCGGCATCCTTTTGGGGAAGGACTGATCCATGGCTGAGAAAGAGGGCGGACACGGCGCCGAGCACAAGATGGCTGAGGTGCACGTCCACCATCACCATCACCACCACCACGCTGGCGGCAAGAAGGCCGCGATGCACGAGGGTGGCAAGAAGCATCACGGCGAGTCCAAGGCCGAGCACAAGATGGCTGGCCGGAAGGGCGGTAAGGCGGAGGCTCGCAAGAAGGAGCACCGCAAGGCCGAACACAAGAAGGCCGAGCACAAGAAGAAGTAGGCCAACGCATTTTTGCGTCGGCTGAATATCCCTTGCTGATCGGCGGATCATTGCGCATTCTCCGCTGCACCAGAGCAGCGGTGGATGGGTTCGATGTATGTGTTGAGGCTGGACTACAAGAACGGCAGGCGGTCCGAGTATGTCTGGGCGAACGGTCCGGACGGCGGTCTCGGCCAGGCCAAGGCCAATTACGACGTCGCGAAGGACTGCATGGCGCGCGGCGCCTTTGGGTCCATCACGGATGAGGCTGGCCGTGAGGCCGGCGTCCGCGGCACCGAACTGATCTCCGTCGAGCTTGGTGACCCGGCGATCGAGGCGCAGGTCGGCTACCTGCTCCAGGGCGAGCTGCAGGCCGTGCACGCGAAGTATGGTCCGCCTCCTGCTCCTGCACGGGAGCAGCAAGGGCAGTGGCCACCGGCGCCGGTGGAGGACAACGGCTACCAGCCCGCGATCGGCGGTGGTCCAAGGTTCGCCGCGTGATGGCCACGCATGAAGGACTGCCGGTCGCCGGCTACCATTCGCAGAATGATTCAGCGATCGAACTGGTCAACAAGAACAAGGTGATCGAGGAGCAGGTGCTGCGCATCATCGACGCTGCGCAGAAGAACGGCTTCGGTGATCCTCGGTGGCTGGCCATCGCGCGCACTGACATCGAGAAAGCGTTCATGGCACTGAACCGGGCGATCTTTCAGCCGGGCCGGATCAAGCTGCCAGGGGATCCTGACTGACCAATTTGGAAAGGTGTGAAAATGACGGCAACGATCAACGTGACGGCCAATGGCCACGGTAGCTTCACGATTTCCGGCAACACCGGGATCGCGGCGGCAACCATGGTCGGGCTCAGCTTGTCCTACGTCGGCGGTGTGAATGACGGCAAGACTGGCCCAAGTGTGGTCCTGGCGACGGATACCAGTGGCAATTACACATGGACCACGCTGACCCCAAGCGGGACCATGCAAGCGAACTTGTTCCCGATGCAGCCGAGCAACGCCGAGGTATCGAGCGCGCCGCCGTTCCACACCTGAAGTCTCGCTTGCTGCCTTCCTGACATTCCGCCTATGGTGCGCATGCGCGAGAGCAGCCGCGTTCCCTCCCCTTGTGTCCCAAGCGTGGGTAAGCGTCGGTGCGAATCCGGCGGGCACTGCACCGGAGTACGCGCACCATGGGCTTCACCAATTTCCCCAACGGCATCACCTCGCTTGGCATCCCGACCTTTGGCACGGGCGGCATCCCTCCGTTCACCGGCAATTACTTCTTCGTCGAGGAGGTGACGACTGCCGGCGTTGCGGCCGGACAGGGCACCGCGCAGTCGCCGTTCAACACGCTGGACCAGGCGCTCGCACAGTGCGTTGCCGGCAACAACGATGTGGTGTTCCTGATCGGCACCGTGCACGTCACGGCGACGGTGGCCTGGAGCAAGAACAACACGCACCTGATCGGCCTGTGCGCGCCATCCGATAATGACCGGGCCCGCATCTCCGCCTCGGGCGCCACCGTCTTCACGCCGCTGGTCAATGTCACCGCGTCCGGTTGCATCTTCATGGACATTGCGACGTTCCATGGCTTCGCCAACGCATCGGCGCAGATCTGCTGGGCTGAGGCCGGGGGCCGGAACTTCTACCAGGGCTGCCAGTTCCTCGGCATGGGCAATGCGACCGCAGCGGCGCAGACCGGCGGCCGTTCGCTGACCATCGCGGGGAGCGGCGAGAACAAGTTCTACGACTGCACGATCGGCCTGGACACGATTTCCCGTGGCGTGGCGAATGCCTCGCTCGAGCTGTTGTCGGCGACGCCGCGAAACGTCATGCGCGGGTGCATCTTCCAGATGCTGGCGAGCGCCAGCACGCCGCTGCACATCACCGTCGGCTCTGGCGGCATGGATCGCTACCTGCTGTTGGACAAGTGCTCGATGATCAACTGCGTGGACTCTGGTGGCAGCACGATCTCGGCGGCCATTGTCGCGAACGCGTCTGCTGGCGGCACTGTGCTGGTGCAGGACGGCTTCAGCGTCGGGGCCACTGCGATTGCGACCACCGGGCCGGTCCGCGGCACCGGCAACATCCCGACGGCCACCACCTCCGGCATTGCCATCGCGCTGACCTGATAGCCGGATAGGAGGCGAAGACATGCGTCCTGTCACGATCACCGTCACGAACACGGGCACGTCGGCGCCTGTGATGATGGACGCGCTCGCGTGCCCGTTCAACGTGGGGATCGGGTGCGTCATCTCTGGTGCACCGGTCTACAACGTCGAGCACTCCTTTGAGTATCCGCCGGCGAACTGGTTCATCAATGCCAATATCAACGGCGGCACGATCAGCGCGGACACCAACTATATGTTCCCGGTTCGGGCGATTCGACTGCATATCACCGGCGTCGGCAATGCCACCGACAGCGTCACCATGACGATCCTGCAGGGCAGCAACTCGGGGTAACATGACAAGCTCCGTAACCCTCACCGGCTCCGGAGTCTCGCTTCTTGGTGTCGGCGTCGCGCTTGGTGGCGAGGACGTGCCGCTCGGGACGCTGGTCATTTCGCCGGAGCCTGCGGCCGCTCCTGCCAGTTCGACGCTGCTTGTGCTTGGCGTCTACGCGGTGGCAGCGCCATCTGGCGTGACCGGCAAGTGGAATCCAGGCAACATTTCATCGACGGTCACTGGTTTCTCTACCGGCATACAGAATACTTGGTCGGCGACGTTCTCCACGCCGGCGGCTGGGACCTATACGCTCACGGTTACAGGGACGGGCTCCAATACGGGAACGGCGACCAGCACGCCTGTGGTGATAAGCTGATGGCAGACGACCGCCATTATGTGCCAGGCGACAACTATATTTTGGACGATTTAAGCGGGTTCAAAATTCGTGCCCGTAAGGCGCGCATCATTCCTGGCGGACAGACTGGCAAACTGGCGGTAGCGCCATCCAGGTGGGAGCCGCAGCAACCGCAGGATTTCGTCCGTGGCGTACGGGACGATCAGACCGTCGCTCTGTCCCGGCCGCGGCAGGTCAATCAGTTCACGCTGGTCGGGACAACGGTAGCGGCGCCCTCGGCGCGCGGCACGCGGTTCATAACGGTGGCGAGCAGCGCGGGCTTCACTGCGGGCAACGTGATCCAGATCATGCTGGACAGCGGCGTGAACTTCCTGACGGCCATCGCGGCGATCAACGGGAACGTCTTCACGATCCCGCAGAATTTGCCATTTTCGGTGGGCAGCCTGTACGGGGATCCGATCGAGAACAGCGTGCTTCTGCGGAAGGACCTGGTGCTGCCGGTGGTGTTCGTGCTCGGTGAGCCCGGGCAGGACATCTTTGGGTTCAACGTGCTCGGATGACAAACTTCGTCGACGGCGAGACGCTTACTGCGGTTGACCTGAATGCAGCCTTTGCCGGCGTCACGCCTCCGTCATCTGACCTTTTGGGCGGCACCGGATCGGCCTTTGTCCCGATCGTGGTTGGGTCTGGCCTCGTACTGTCGGGGAGCACGCTGACCGCGACGGGCGGCTTGATCAGCTTTGGCAACGGGCTTGTCGAAAGCAGCAACACCGTGTCGGTGCGTGCCGGTGTCGGTCTGGATTTCAGTGGCAATACGCTGATCGCCAACTGGCAAGAGGGGCCTGTCGCCAGTTTTGCCAATGGCGTCACGGTCGATGCTGGCACACTGAAGGTCCAGTGGAGCGCTGGCACCGTCATTGCGATCGGGACAGGCCTGTCTTCGTCTGGGGGCACCCTGACGGTTACCGGGGGCACCGGTAGTGTCACGTCTGTCGTTGCTGGCTCTGGCCTTGCTGGGGGCACAATCACGACGGCTGGTACTGTCAGTATCGCCGCGATCACGGCGACCAGTCTGTTCGGCAATGCGGGGACTGTTGCGGCGGTGCCGGCTGCGGTTGCGATCGGAAGCGGGTTGTCCCTCTCAACAGGTGGCACGCTGACAGCGACCGGGTCTGGTGGCTCTGTCACCAGTGTCATCACGAGTGCGTCGCCATACCTAACCGCAGGGACAATCACTTCGGCCGGGACGATTACGTAGGCCTCCGCAGCGGCTTCGACGCTGATCGGGAATGCAACCACGGCTAGTGCGGTGCCCACGGCCGTCCCTATTGGGTCTGGATTGGCTTTCAGTAGTGGGACTCTGACGGCCACCGGTTCTGGCGGCTCGGTGACCAAGGTGTCTACGGCGACGCCAATCGCCGGCGGTGACATCACCACGGCAGGCACCATCAGCTTGAACAGTGGCGCCGGGTTGCACGTCACCAGCGGGACGCTCCTGGCGGACTGGAGCGGCGGCACGGTTACCTCGGTCGGCACCGGGCTTGCCATAACGAGCGGCACGATCGCTGCTACGGGCACGGCTGGCGTGTCGTCCGTCGTCGCTGGCACCGGGCTGTCAGGCGGAACCATCACCAGCACCGGCACAGTGGCGCTGGCGACGCGCACGGCCAGCACGCTGATGGGTAACCCGGGGACTGCGGCGGCCACGCCGAGCGACGTAGCGATCGGGTCTGGGCTTTCCCTTTCGACTGCCGGAACGCTGACAGCAACCGGCAGCGGAGGTTCTGTCACCAGCGTTGTAACGAGTGCATCGCCCTATCTGACTGCGGGCACGATCACCTCGGCTGGCACGATCACGGCGGCATCTGCCGCGGCGAGCACTCTGATCGGCAATGCCACAACAGCAAGTGCTGTTCCTACCGCTGTGCCAATCGGTTCCGGCCTCGCGTTCACCAGCGGCACCCTCACGGCGACAGGATCGGGCGGCACGGTCACCTCGGTGGTTTCTGGGGCTGGTCTGCATGCAGGCACGATCACCACGTCTGGCACCCTGCTGGCGGACTGGAATGGCGGGACCGTGGCGGCCCTGGCGACCGGTCTGTCGATCTCCTCGAGCACGTTGACGCCCCAGTGGCAGGCAGGCTCGGCGTCCACGCTGGGCGGCGCTCTGGCCATCAACAGCGGCACCATCAGTCCGCAGAACCAGGGCACACTCACGCTCTCCGGCACCACGACGGGTACGATCAATCCGTCCGGCGTCGACAGCTTCTTGGTCAACAACGGGACGGCCGCTGGCACCATCGCGATTTCACCGGGTTTTCAGGGGCAGCGACTGCGTGTCGAAATCAAGCAGGGTGCGACGGCGCACACGATCACGTTCACCAGCACGGTCAGCTTTGGCACCACGGTGACCAGCTACACTGCGACGAACACCGCCAGTGCGCGTGATCTCTGCCAGCTGTTTTGTGTCGATGGGACGAGTTGGGCATTCGCCGCAGTGAGCCAAGGATTCACGATATGACGGACTTTCTCAATGAACCGGGCACAAACGGTTTAATTCAAGCTAAGTTCAGTTTGATGACGACTGAATTAAATACGCTGAGTAACGGAGCAGTGGTAACTAGCAGCGTTAATGGCTCATCGGGCGTGTTTACACAGACGAATTGGAGCAATGCGGCGTGGGGTGGGATGCAATTCTCATCCGGTGGGGCTTTTACGCCAACGGCGGGCGGTCTTCTTGCTGTGTGGTTTCTTCTATCGGAAGATGGCGGTTCGACTTTTGAGGCATTGATCTCTTCGGCATCGACAACCATCCCGGCATTGGGGCGGCCTCCGGACGTTATCATTCCGACATACGAAGGCGGCGCCGCGTGGGCTTCGGGGAATATTCGTGCGGCGCAAGGCCGGTATTTCAAGACCCCCTGGGAGACCCACAAGATCGTCGTGCAGAACCTGTCCGGCGTGTCGTTGCCGTCGTCGGGCAATGTGCTGAGCGCAACCGGCATGGCAATCAAGTACTAGGTATTTTGATTCATGCAACTGCCAATCATAGGTCGGCGTGGCTGGTATCCAGGGGGAACCTGGAGGCTGAACCGTGGCCATCCTCTGGCTGCGGGGATAACCTGCGCTTGGGTTCCGACTGGACGTTATACGGGCAGTTTGGTTGGAACCAATACCGTTGTAGAAAGCCTACCAGGAAACCCTATTTTTGGTGGATTTGCTTTCACACCGAAGGGCTTTGGGCGTCAATTTGGTCAAAATCAAGGACCTACAATAACAATAGGGTCAACTGCTCAATTATTTTCGTCCACGGCTGCAACTATACTCATAATTCGCAGGGTATGGCCGGGTTCTGGTAGCTCTGTCCCGTTGGGTTTCAACACAGCCACGGTGGCACAAACGGTTCATTGTTGGCTGCCGTTTAGTGACAACACCGTGTATTGGGACTTTGGCGGACAATCAGGTTCCAATCGTATAACTTATACGCCGAGCCCCGCTATTGATACTACGGTTGCTGATACATGGGTTTTCTCAGCAGGATCAAACGGCTCCTCTATTTGGCAGAACGGTATTCAAAGAGCGAGTCAAGGCAGCTCTATTAGTGCCACTTTATCCAGCAGCAATCTTTACGGCTTGATCACTAATACCAAAGATACTATAACTGGCGTAATTGTCGCGAATTTATGCTATACGTGGAATAGACAATTATCACCAAGTGAAATTGCTGCTATATCAAATGATCCGTGGCAGATTTTAGATAGCACGGATGATGATCTTGCTTCTATGCTGACGGGGCCTCTGGTGAGCAACAGCCAGATGGCTGGGATGCTCTTCGGGGGATAGATGGCAGCCACAAGCACCTCTGGCACGTACTCGTACAGCGCTTCCGTCATCAACATCCTGACGGCATCGCTCAGGCTTGCACAGATCATCGGCGACGAAGAAACGCCGACCGGCGCGCAGTTGCAGAACGGCTTCGATGCCTTCTCCGCGATGGTGGCCGGCTGGAGCGCGGCGCAGATCCATGTGTGGTGCGAGGAGGAGATGATCCTCTTCCCGCAGCCTGGTCAGGTGCTCTACAGCCTTGGTCCGGTGAGCACCGATCACGCGACGCTGTTCAATGGCCTGGCACAGACCACGCTTGCGACCAACGCAGCGGCCGCTGCAACCGTGTTGGCTCTGACGTCGGCCGCGGGCATTGCTGATGGCGATCATATCGGTGTGCAGCTTGATGCCGGCACGAACTTCTGGACCACCGTCGATGGTGCGCCGAGCGGCAACAACGTGACGCTTTTCGATGAACTGCCAAGCGCGGCAACCGCGCCTGCTTTGGTGTTCGCCTACACGACGCCGCTCATGCGACCGCTCCGGATGATGGGGTATCGGCGGTACTCGCTGACGTCGGCCGTGGCCTCGCGCTACGACGTGCCTATGACGATCTGGGCTCGGCTGGACTATCAGGCGCAACCGAACAAGTACACGCCTGGCGTGATCACCGCTGCCTTCTTCGATCCGCAGCAAGGGGAGGGGGAGTACACGTTCCCGACCGCCCAACTGAATCTGTGGCCTTCGCCGGCGGACTACACCTATGCCTTCCGCGGCACGATCCAGCGGCCGATCCAGGATCTTGGCTCGCTCGCCAGCATCCCGGACTTCCCGGTCGAGTGGAACGCGGCGCTGAAATGGAACCTCGCCATGGAGATCGGACCGCAGTACGGCACCACCACCGAGCAACTGTCGATCATCGATAAGCAGGCCACGCGCTGGTACAGCTTGGCGTCGCAGTGGGACCGGGAGCCGGAGTCCGTGCTGTTCGGGGTCGCTATGCAGCCGGGCTACAGAACGCGCTAGGGTAGCGCATGCCAGAGATCCAGTTCGCCGCGCAGGCCTACCAGACACGCTCGGCGCAGCTCCTGTCGCAGCAGTGCATCAACGCGTTCGTCGAGCCAACGCCGAAGGAAGGCAAGACGCAGCTTCCGGTCTACGGCATCCCTGGCCTGACGCTGTTCTCGCGCCAGGGCGGTGGACCGATCCTCGGCATGCACGTCTTTGATGTGCTGGACCTGGTGTTCGTCATGTCAGGTCCGGAGCTTTGGTCCGTGACCGACCAGGGGACGTCCACGCTGATCGGCACCACAAACCTCGGCGGCAGCCTGGTATCGATGGCCGACAATGGCCAGCAGCTCGTGATGGTCGACGGCGGGGCGGGTTGGGTTTACCAGCCTGGCGGCCTCAACATCGTCTCGACTTTTACCGCCGTCGCCGGAGACACGGACATCGCGGTCAACCTCACGGGTGGTGTCGGCAACGGCGATACGCTTATCATTCCGCTGGACAACGGCGCGACGTTCACCACCACCTCGTCTCAGGCCACCGGACCTGGGTTTACCACCACGTTGGCGTTGAATGATGCCCTTCCGAGCACGGTCACTGCCGGGGCGGTGATCAAAGACCCGGCGAACGTATTGGCGCAGATTGTCGCACCAGCATTCAAGCCGGCGAGCACGGTCCAGTATTTTGACGGTTACTTCGTCTTCGATGCGGCTGGCACCAGGCAATTCTTCATCTCGTCCATCAATGACGGAACGCAGTACAGCGACCTGGATTTTGCAACTGCAACCGCATCGAGCGACGTTGTCAGGGCGGTGCTGGTCTACCATGAGCAGTTGCTGATTTTATGCACGTATCACACCGAGGTCTGGTGGGACACCGGCAACGTCAACTTCCCATTCCAGCGCTACGATGCGGCGCTGATCGCCCGCGGCTTGGCCAATCCGTGGTGCGTCACCTCCGAGGACAATACCGTCTTCTGGATGGGTGACGATGGCATCTTCTATCGGCTGAACGGGTTTGTGCCGGAGCGCGTCAGCACCTTCGCGATGGAGCATGCGTGGGCGCAGTATCCGAACAAGTTCCTGGACAGCTCGTGTTTCACGCTGGATCAGGAAGGCCACAAGTTCATCGTGGTGAACTTCCCGAGCGGGCCGGCCACATGGTGTTACGACATTTCCACCAAACTGTGGCATGAGCGCGTGAGTTGGGGAACGCGGTGGGTGTGAGGCATCATGGGGTACGATCTCAATTCTCTGCTGCTGAATCCATCTCCGGCCACGGAGTCGCTGATTTCGATCAATGGCCTGTCGCCGCCCAATGAGACGTTCCCGAGTTCCTTTACGACGTTCCTGCTTAGCGGATGGTTTTGGCCTGATGGCAACAGTGCCACGCCTCGATTTTCGGCGGTGTCTGTTGCAGCAGGAACCTCGTTTTTTTACGGGTTCACGTTCGTTCTTGATCCCGGCCCCGGCACCGCAACGCTGACAACTGGCAATGGGTCGGCGGTAGCTGCCAGCAGCAATGTTGTAAACTTTACCACACCGACGATCTCTTTCGACACCTGGCTCAATGTGTTGTGTTCGGTCAATGTGGCCACAAGCACTGCGCAGCTTTACATTCAGGACGTGGCCGCGACGGTCTCGTCTCATTCCTGGGTGCAGGGATCGGTTCATTCAGATAGCGGGGCGCTCGCCGGTGTAGCCGGCCAGACATCGCTCGATCTTATGTGCATTGGCGACATTTACATGGCTGCCACTGCATCGTTCTTTGATCTGTCGGTTGTGGCGAACCGGCGCAAGTTCATCGATGAGTTTGGTTTTCCGGTCGATCTCGGCACGGCAGCCAGCAGCCCAACCGGTGCGGCGCCGCAGATTTACCTGTCGATCCGCACGCCGGGCGCAGCGTCGGAAATGCTGACCAATCGCGGGACAGGAGGCGCCGACTTTATTACAAATCCGATCTCCAGTCCCACTGTCATCGGAACGTGCGTCGAGCTTCCGCTCCCTCCTGTTCTGCTCTCGTGCGGCGCCCACACGGCGACCAGTACGACGTTCGTGTGGGAACCAAATCCATTCGGGGGGACGCCGGATCATTACAACCTGATCTACAGGAAAGAGGGCGACGTCGACTGGATTTATGCCAGTAATTTGGCCACCACAAGTTACACGGCGACCGGCCTTGAAATGAACGCTGTTTATGAGTGGCAGGTAGCTGCTCTTCGTGACAATAATCCAAGCGACTTCACGTCCAGCAGCTTCTGTTCTACGGGCACGATCCTGCCGGTACAGCCGGTGCCGAACTCGCTCCTGCGCTGGCGCGGGCAGGTTGGGGTGAACTGGAAGGGCATGGCGCTGGTCGGCGATGCGTTCGATGGCGTAGTCGGCCTGAGCGACTTCGCCAATTTCACTGAGTACGGGAACACGATGCAGTTCCTGGTCACCACCCCGCCGTTGCACGAGGACCGCAAGCGCATCTTCGTGCCGAGGTTCGAGATCGAGGTTGAAGCTGGACAGGGACTGCCGGATGATCCTGCGATGGGCGGTACTATCCTGTTGGACTGGAGCAAGGATGGCGGCGTTACATGGTCGACGCTGGTGCCGCCGCGGTCGATGGGGGCGATCGGCGAATACATCAAGCGGCTTCGGTGGCTGAACCTTGGCAACAGCCGCACTTGGGTCTTTCGGCTCCGTTGCAGTGATCCAATCCGTCGGTACATCATCGGCACCTATCTGGATCAATGGAAGGGCATCGGCTGATGTCTAGCACGACGGGCTTTCAGGCGCCGACGGAGCTCACGCCGGCAACGGGTGACCAGCCGATCTCCGCGCCGGATGGCCGTCCTACGTTCTACATGCTGTCATGGATGCAGCGCATCCAGTCGTTCCTCGGGCAGCCAGGCGGCTCCGGAGGCGGCGGCGCAGGCGGTGTGACGGTGTCAGAGCAGATCAGCATCCTTAACAGTGAGATCGCATCACTCTCCGCGCAGGTGGCGTTACCGGCCGCCGCGCAGAACCGCAAGAGCAGCATCACTGCGGAGGAGGTATTGGCCATGATGACGAATGCGCCGTCTCTTGCTGTGTCGCCGGCGACGATCGCCGCATTTCGCGCGCAAATTTGGTTCGGCAACTGATGGCGATTCTTGACGCTACAACGAAGTCGCTTCGGATCATCCTCGGCGAGGCCAAGGGAACACTGGACTGCGACATTGTCGCGTTCTGGGGGGCGCAGACCGGCACCGGTTTCCAGCCTGCCTCGAACGACTTGGTGTCGAACGGGACGACGGCCGTCACGGTGGTGCCTGCACCAGGCGCTGGCGAGCAGCGGCAGGTCAACGAGGTGCGGCTCTTCAACAACGACACGATCACGCACAACGTCACCCTGCAGTTCGACAATGGCGGCACGATCAGGGTGCTTGAGGCGACGCCGATCGCGGCCGGCGGCGAATTTCTCTACACGCCGACAAGGATCAATGAGCAATCGACTGCCAGGCCCGTCTATCTGGCGAATGCAGTCAGCAATGCGGTCACGCTGACCGGAACCTCGCAGGCTGGCGCACTTCCGATCGTGGCCGGCGATACATTCATCTCCAGCACGCCGACCAACACTGGCGCGGTAATGCCACCGATCGGCACCGTGGTTGCGACCGGAACCGTCCAGATAGGCACTGGTCTGCGGATATGGAACGCGGGCGCACATACCGGCACCATCTACGGCAATGGCGCGCAAACCATCGACACGATCGCTGGAACGATCGGCGTGCCACTTTCGGCTGGCAACCGGGCGCTGTTCGTTGCCAACTCTGCCACCACCTGGATCTCGGCGCTTCTCGGCACAATTAGTTCCTGAAAGCCTTCGCGCTTGTCCCGCTGCGCAATAATCAGGTAGGGTCGGCAGCGACGGGGCATAGCAGAGCCCCATGTTTGCAAGCCGCGAGCATGGAATCACGCATGTGTCTTCGCCGATCCAGTCCCTCCTCATTGGGCAACTCTCGACGGGTCCGATCCTGCTGTACACGTCGGCGACCGGCGTTTGGACACAGATCAGCAAGGTCACCTGCCTCAACACAGACTCGGTTTCCAGGACTGTGACCTTCTGGGTGACCACTTCGGCAGTCAGCCCGACGGACCCTTTCCTCACTACCGATGCGCAGGGGATACTGCCTGGAGGCACGTTCAATAGCCCGAATGAAGTGGGTGTTGTGCTCAATCCTGGGTATTCGATCTGGGGCGCTGCCTCCGCTCCCGCCGTGATAAACTGCAACATCTCTGGCGTGCTGACGGTGTCATCGTGAAGCACTTCAGACTCCTGCGCAGCGGCTTCGATGTTGGGCCGGTGGTCGAGCAGCTCGCGGCGCACCCGGAACTCTGGGACCAGTACCCCGCGCGCACGGCATTGGCCGGATCGCCGCACGTCGAGACGTCGGACATCTGGCTGCGGTTTCGGGATCAAGGCGAACTCGTCAGGCGCGAGGACTACGGCACGCCACACTTCGCGGTGTTCTATCCTGCGTGGTATGCGCTGCCGGCCGCGCACGCGATCGTCTTCCGACTGATGGCTGAGGTGAAGGCCGTCTACCTGGGCGGCATCCTGATCACGCGCATCCCGGCCGGGGCGTGCGTGCGACCGCATCATGACCGTGGCTCCTGGCACGCCGAGTACCTGAACACGAAGGTCTACGTCGTGCTGAAGGCGAACGATCAGTGCACCAACTGGTGCGAGGATGAGCGCGTGATCATGCGACCAGGCGACGCTTGGGAGTTCGAGAACCTCCGAACGCACGGCGTCATCAACGATGGCGACACTGAGCGTCTGGCGCTGATCGTCACCATGAGGTGCGAGCCATGAGTGACATGCCAGCAGGCCTATATGCGTGGGCAGAGCATGCCGCGCGCCTGAAGACGGCTGATGAGCAGCCGCCGAACGTCGAGATCAAGATGTGCCCTGGCCTGTTCGTGAAGCAGATGGGGCCTCTGAAGAACGGCTACGTGGTGCCCCAGCACTCTCACGCGCACGCGCACCTGTCGATGCTGGCGGTCGGCGCGGTCTACGTGTGGAAGGATGGCAAGCCGCTCGGTCGCTTCGATGCACCGACCGGTATCCTGATCGAGGCCGGCGCCAAGCACACATTCGCGGCACTGGTCGATGGCACGCTGCTCTACTGCATCCATGTCGTGGATGAAAACGGTGAACCGAAAGTCGTAGCCGAGCACCAGATTGCGGGGAGCGTGTAATGCCCTTCGGCGCTGTGGGAGCTGCTATCGGCGGTATCGGTTCGATCATCGGCGGCATTCAGAGTTCCAACGCGGCGAAGTCGTCCGCGAACGCGCAGAGTGCGGAGTTTCAAAAGTCGATCGATTTCACGCAAGGCGTCTACAACCAGGGGCAGACAAACCTCAATCCGTTCATCGGCGCGGGCACCTCGGCCCTGCAATCGCTGCTCGGATTCTATGGGTTGCCCGGCGGTAACGCGAGCGGTGCCAGCCAAGGCTTCAGTCAATTCCAGCAAACGCCGTTCTACCAATTCCCGCTCCAGCAAAGCACGTTGGCGACGAACCGAGCGCTCGCCGCGTCGGGCTTGATCGGATCCGGTGGGCAACTCCGTGACCTGTCGCAACTGAACGCTGGCTACGCAAGCCAGGGCCTGACGGGATACCTCGGTGGCTTGGGCGGACTGGTGACCGGCGGCCAGGGCGCTGCGCAGTCTCTGCTGACAGGCGGCAACAATGCAGCGAACAACCTGCTGCAGGGCTACACCGGACAGGGCAACGCGCAGGCGGCCGGTATCGTCGGCTCGAACAATGCGTTGCAAAAAGGCATTCAGAGCGGCTTGACCCCGCTCACCAACTCGCTTTTCGGCGCTCCGAACACGACTGGTACCGGCTATGCTGGAGGCTCGGTCCCGGGCACTGGCGGCTTCATCGGCAACAACGGGCTGATCGGCAAGATTACTGGATTGCTGAGCGGCGGCGGGGGCGGTAGCGCCGATGGAGGCTCGCCGTTTGGCGGCTCCTTCAGCGAGTACGGCTGATGAGCGGCACACTTATCCCCACCATGGTGCAGCCGGCCAATCCGTGGATTGGGGCATCGCAGTTCTACAAGTCGCAGGCGGATGCGTTGGCGCCGGCGGCCGCGGCTGCTGGCATCGGCAAAACGCAGGCGGAAACGGGCGAAACAACAGCCCGGGCCGGGTTGATCGGGGCCCAAACGACGGGCGCCAATATCCAGAACACGCTTGGCGGTCTGAACCTGCAACTCCAGGCGCCGATAATCCAACAGCAGATCGACGCTATCAGGGGAGCGAACCAACAGCAGGTGAGCCTGCCGTGGGCACCGCTGCAGTCCGCCGCTCCTGGTGCAGCATCGGGTGGGCAAGGCGGGGGCGCTCCTGGTCCTGGCGCTCCTGCGGGCTACCTCAGCGGCGGCGGGGGTGGTGGCGCGGCAGCCGCGCCTCCTCCGGTCACCACTGGCGCTGATGGCGTGATGGTCCCTGGCATGGGCATACCGATGCCTCGGCAGTGGTACATCGGCTATGTCCAGGCACAGGACAAGCCGGCCGCGCTCAAGCAAATCGCAGATAGCCGGAAAGCCCTGATCTCTCAAATGGTCCAGGGGACCATGGGGCAGAACGGCCAGGTCGATCCTCAGTTGTGGAATCAGGCGGTCGAGCAGGCCTACAACTCGGGCCTGATCACCAGCACGGATGCGTGGAACTACTATCAGCATCCCGAGCGGGCGACGAACGCGGTCAACGCGAACCTACCGGCGGGTGACCTGCCTGCCGTACGAGCCGCGCAAGCCGGTGCGACCAAAGGCGCGGAGGTCGGCGTCGAGAACCAGAACACGCTCGAATCGAAGACGATCGAGACGTCACCTGGCATCTACCAGCCGGTCACCAAAACCCGTGCGCAGTGGTTGCAGGATGGCCAGTCCTCGCTGCCGGTGGTCACGCCGACTACCGTGGCGCAAGCACTGACCGGAACTGAGCGTAGCGGTCCCAATGCAGTCAGCCAGAAAGGGGCGCGTGGCACGAGGCAGATCGAGCCCGGCACATTTCAGCGATACGCGCTTCCTGGTGAGAGTTTCGATCGAGAGGCTGATCGGGTACGAGCGTCGGACCGGGCGATCGATGATCTTTGGCGGAAGTACCCGAACGATCCGCAAAGGGTAGCTGTTGGCTACTTTTCTGGCCCGGGCAATGTTGCGCCGCCGGGGAGCTCGACGCCATGGGTCAATAATAACAACGATGGCAACATGGACGTGTCGCAGTACGTCCAGCGGTTCAATAAGAAGCTCGCCGGCGTTACCGGTGCCGCTGGAGGAGGAGGTGGCGGCGCAGGGAATGGTGGACCAACGGCTGGGGCTGCCGCGGTCGGGCCGCCGACGCCGACCAAAGGCCAGGAAACTGGCATGACCAATGACTTGAACATGGTCAAGGATGATCGGAATACGGTGCAGGACACGCAAACCAGCGCGCTTCGGGCCCAGTCAGCGATGTTCAATATTTACGATGCTCTAAAGACGCTGCCGGCGACAGGATCGGGGACTGGCGCTTTTGCCGCCCAACGAATGGCGGCGGCAAATGTTATCGCCACGATAGCGCCGGATTGGGCGCAAAAGTTCATGGCGGCCACAACCAATATTGATCCGACCAAAGTATCGGATATGCAGCGCTTGTACAAGGAGCTTTATACGAACACCGTCGGCGCAGAGACGTCTGGTCTGCCAGGGGCACGCTATGGTGCGATGCTGACGAAGTTCTTCCAGGACGCGACGCCGAACATCAACATGCAGGGTCCAGCGATTAAGGAAATGCTGAACATGATGTTGGTCGGTCAGCAGATGGTGCGGGACTACAGTCAGGGGGCCGCTGGTCATTTCAACAATTCGTATGGTGCTTGGCGTGCTGATCCTCTTAGCAATCAGTACACGCCAATGACTAACTTCGATGAGAAGTGGACCGCGCCGGGTGCAGTGAGTGCGCCGAACGTCTACGAAGGGGCGTCTCTCCTATTGAATGGTCGCGGATATGGCGACTGGTCCAAGGGCATGTCGCCTGAACAGCAGACCGAAGCTGTGCGTGTGGCGCACCGTGCGGATCCAGCATGGCGTCCGGTCCGTGGGCAGGGCAACTCGGCGCCGGCGGCTCCTGCTCCAGCCGCGCCGCCGCCTGCGGTTCCTCCTGCTGGGGTGACGGCCAATGCCGCCCCTGGATAGCGCTGCGGCCGCGCCGTTCGATCCCCTCGCCGCTGCTGGATTCTCGCAAGGCTCGGACGGCGCCTACCAGCCACCGGCGGCCGGACCGACGCAACAGCCAAGCCTCGTACCGGTCTACGGTCCGAACGGCCAGTGGATCGGCTACCAGCGTCCGTCTGGGTGGTCACCACCGGCCACCTCGCCTGAAGGGCAGTCTGGTGGTGGTGCGGCCACGCCTCCTCCAACGCCGCCTCCGCCGAATGCCGCGCCTACTGGTGTGGTGCCAGCGGCCGCGCCAACGGCTGGCGCCCCTCCTGCGAGCATCGAAGTCAGCCGCGGCGCTCCTCCGCCTCCGGCTTTTGATCCACTGGCGGCCGCTGGCTTTCAGCAGGCGCCGACGGGCGCGTATCTTGCTCCTGGCGAGCAGCCTCCCGCCGCGGCTTCTACAGAGCAGGCCGCGAAGCAGCTACCTGGGCAGGAGTTGAAGAACACCCCCTGGTACGAGCCGTTGGTGTCGAACATCAAAGGCGCGATCGGCTCACTCGAGCACGGTATGAGTATGGGCCTTGATGAGATCGTCGATCCCATCATCCCGGCGATCGTCTCGGCGCAGCGCACCGGCAAGCCTTTCACTCAGGCCTACGATGAAGAGGTGGCGAAGCAGCGTGTGCCGCGCACCGAGTTCCAGGCGGAGCATCCTGTTGCGGCGACTGCCCTCACCATGGCTGGTCAGGTGCCGGCGATGGTCGAAACCTCGCCGCTGTTCGGCACGGCCGGCCCTGGGGCATCCTTGGCATCGAAGGCAGCGACGCTCGGGCGCAACGTGGGCGCCTCCACGGCGGTCGGTGGTGGCACCGGCTTCACCATGACGGATGGCGACCTGGCGGCACGCTCGCGTGGCGCGGGCGAGGGTGCAGCGATCGGTGCTGCGCTCGGGCCTGTGGGCGACGTTGTTACAGGCATAGGCCGGGCTGTGGGCAGTCCCATGAAGGCGATTGGACCGCTGATCAACCCGGATGCTGCCGGTAAGCGTGCGGCCGGGCAGGTGCTGCGCGAGGCGGCTGGCACTCCTGCTCCTGTGATGCAGCCGTCGCCTACGGCCGGGGTATCACTGAACGCTCCGCAGGCATCTGGCAATCTCGGCTTGGCGTCGCTGTTGGACACGCTCAATGCCGGCGACGTGCCCGGCATGAAAGCCGAGCAGAGCGCACAGAACCAAGGGCTTCTGGCGGCGGTTCCCAGGTCGACTGCTGCGGCTACCGCTGGCGGACCGGAGCCGGCTGCTGCGGCGGCGTCAGCGAAGGTCGAGAATGCGGTTCGTGCGGCGGGGGACATCATCAAAACGGAGGAGCGGCGCGTCTGGAATACGCCGGCGCTGACGGATCCGAACGGCGTCTCCTCGCAAACGGCAAAGGACATGGTCGAGGCTGAGGTCCGCCGCATGATGCGGGAGGAGCCTGGCCTCGCTGACGTGCTGCACGATCCTGCCTTGATGCGCGTGCTGAAGGATCTGGCTGCGAAGCCGGAGAAGCTGGCGGCCAATCAGCTCAACGGCATCTCCAGCCGACTGCGCTCGCTCGCGCGTGATCCCAACAGCCCGGGCGATGTGAAGCTGGTCGCCACGCGACTGGCCAACGCCGTGCAGGAAGGCATCTGGAATGCGCCGGAGGTGGCAGGCCGCGCGCCGGTCCAGGCCAGCCAAGCGGGCGCTCCGGCTGCGCCAGCACCAACGCCTCCCGTGTCTCCAACGCAGGCTGCGATCACGGCCGGGAAAGCTCCGCGACGTCCCGAGACCCTCGTGCAGTTCCTGACGCGCAAAGGTGGCGTCCAGCCTGACCCTGATCTCCTGGCCGCCGGTGCCGACACGTACCACCACCGGGCGGGTGGCAGGCTGATCAACAAGAACGGGATGACCGTCCACGAGGCGCGCGAGGCTGCACGCGACGAGGGCTTCCCGTTGGGCAATGACGATCACGAACTGCGCAATGCGGTGGCTGAGGAGTTGTCGGGGCGTCCCATGCACAGGACGAACGACGCCAGCGACGTCGAGTTCTGGCGGCATGCTGATGCAGAGACGGCCGAACAGGAACGGCGCATGGCGCAAGGCCACGCTGCGGCGGCTGAGGCGGCGGCGCAGAACGGGGTGCGGCTGACACCCGAAGCGCAGGAGCATGCTGCCAGCCTCCTGGCGAACGACCCTGACATGCACCCGGAGGAGGCTGTTCGGCAGGCGGTGCAGGAGCAGGAGGACCGCGAGCTCGGGCAGAACGCGCAGCGCTCCGCCATGGGGCAGCCAGGTGTGCCGCTCGGCTCCTACACGCCGCCGCTGGGGACGCAGCAACTGGCGGAGGGTGTTCCGCCAAATCCGCAACTGGTCCGCGATCTGAAGGCTGCACGCGCGTTCACGCAGCGCGAGCACGAGATCATGGGGCACGCGTCGTTCGATAACATCCTGCGGCGCAACAGTCAGGGCAACGAGACCGGCGTCACCGGCACCGGCATGGCGCGCTTTTTCGACTTCGCCAACGGCGTCGAGAAACCCGGGGCGATCAGCAACGTCACGAAGTTCCTGGATGACATCCGCTCCGAGTGGCTGAGGCTCAACAACGCCAGTGGCACGAGGTTCGATCCGGCAACCGTGGCTCCCGTCATGCAGGATTTGGTCGATGGCACGCGGGATTACATCATGTCCAAGATGCTCGGACGTGTGTCGAGCAATGAACTGGACATGCAAGGCTCGCGGATGATCAACGCGGCGCAAATGTCGAAGTGGATCGAGACGAACCGCAACCTGCTGGAGCGGGCCGGCGTCTTCACTCCGTCGCAACTCGACGCGCTCGATAAGTTGGCGGAGACCGGACGGATGATCCAGCGCGGCTACAGCCTGGGAAAGGGCAACGGTTCACCGACGTTCACCCGGCTACTGGGCAAGTCGTGGCTTGATGCGTTCCTGTCGCCGGTGGTGTCCGCGATCACTGGTGCTGGCATCGGCGGAGCGATCGGCGGCGTGGTAGGCGATACCAGCCTCGGCGTCATACTCGGGGCGGAGAGTGGTGCGCTTGGGGCGCAGATCCTCCAGCGCCTCTACTCGGCCCCGCGCGCCGCCGCGATGGAATGGCTCAACCGCGGCATCCGTGATCCCCAGATCGCCGAGGATCTGATGAAGGCGGCCACGCCGAAGAGCGCCTCGCGGTTCTCGCCGGCGACAAAGCAGTGGCTGCGGTCCGCCTTGGCACTTCAGCCGGTCGCCGAAGCAGCCAGGCAGTTCGGCGTGCCAGCCAATCAGCAACAGCCGGAGGCAGTCCAATGAGCAGACCGTCGTTCAAGATGGTGAAGCCGAAGCTGCCGAAGTCGAACACGCTGGCCAAGGGCATGCGGGAGGCCGGTGTCACCTCGTCGTTTGCCTACCATCCCCCGACGCGTGAGGTGTTCGCGCCGGCGAAGCTGCACCGGCCGAAGGGTGGCAAGGGGCCGCACAACTGAGGAGCTGAGCGATGGCTGCCGTCGGCACGAGATTCGATACAACCAACGTCTTCTATGTCGATGCCAACGGCGTGCCAGGTGCGCGGTATCGCCTGTTCTTCTATGCAACGGGGACCACCACGCCGCAGGCGACTTATAGCGATGTCACTCTCTCGACACCGAACGCCAATCCGGTAGAGGCCGATGCCAACGGCTACTTCGGCAACATCTTCCTGATCCCGTCGAACGCCTATCGCGTCGATCTCTACAACGCGGCGACGACCGACAATCCGACCGGCGTGCAGATTTGGTCGTTGGACCCTGTCGGTCCCGCAGCAGGCGGTGCGCCGTCGAACACGGCTGGCATCATTGGGGAGGTCAGAGCGTTCGCCGGTCCGGCTGAGAACGTGCCGGCACAATGGTATCTCTGCTACGGCCAGGCGGTCAGCCGCTCCACCTTCGTCAGTCTCTTCAACGTAATCGGCACGACGTGGGGCATCGGCGATGGGACCACCACGTTCAATCTGCCTGACCTACGCGGCCGCATGCTGATCGGCAAGGACGATATGGGCGGCAGTGCGGCGAACCGGGTGACGAACGGGGTCAGCGGCATCACTGGCAATACGCTCGGCGCTGCTGGCGGCAACCAGAACTCTCAGGCGCATACGCACACGTTCAACGATC
>Ga0265338_10002725_pt1 | contig 25925 bp, 41 predicted proteins | sample 42126metaG_FD_193579 | JGI IMG/M metagenome (GOLD analysis project Ga0265338, IMG submission 193579) | Rhizosphere microbial communities from Carex aquatilis grown in University of Washington, Seatle, WA, United States - 4-21-26 metaG | ecosystem: Host-associated > Plants > Roots > Rhizosphere...
ATCGAATAAAAGTATAATGCACGAACAAAATGGATCAATGTCGATTTTGCAAACGTTGGAAGCAATACAAAATCAACATAATAAACTTCACGATAGTGATACAAAACGTATTGATACGTGGCAAAATGAGCATAATGCAAGACATGATAGAGACGAAAAACGTCGAAAATGGTTTATTGCAATATCTGTATCGTCAATAGGCGCTTGTGCAGCATTATTGGGTGTTTGTGTAACATTAATAATACATTTTTGGTAAAATGTCTGAACTTTTAACAAAATCCAAAGAACGCATTAAACGTCTCGGCGAAGTTTATACACCAAAAACTCTCGTCTTGCGAATGCTTCGCCAAATTCCCTTAGAAATCTGGTCTGATCCCACAAAAACGTTCTTGGATAATAGTTGTGGAAATGGAAATTTCATAGTCGAAATCATCAAACTAAAAATCAAAATGGGCTCATCGCCAATACAAGCATTATCATCCTGTTTTGGCGTAGACATCATGAGCGATAATATTGAAGAGTGTAAGGAAAGACTATTACTCGCCGCTGAAAAGACTTCTGGATTGAAACGTGAACAGTCATGGATCGACATCGTGAACAAGAATATAGTGTGTCATGATGCGCTCACGTACAATTACGATTTTGAGTGATAACACAGGAGCATAAACATGAAAAACACATGCACGCTGTACGATAGCAACACTAACGAACCACTAAGTCACACTGATCTTGGCATCACGCCAAAGCAATATGCGCAGTTAGTTTTCGAGTCGCTTGACGCTGACACGTTCGATGGATACACGCTGACTGACACCGGTCGCCGTGTTTACGCACTGTAAGTGTAAACGAGTGTGTAATGTGATACTATGGTTAACATGAAGATCGTATCTAAAGACAACAGAGACATGCTCGAAGAAAATCGCGTTGCAGACGTCACACTCGCAGAAGGCGTGTCGATCGGCTTTGCAAAACTGTTTTGCGACGCAGTCAACGCGGTGTACAAAAACAAGAAGACTGACAGGTGGTTCACTGCAACCATTGAAGATGACGATTACGTGCTCAAGAGGCTTGGAAAGAACGTGATCTTTCCACGTGAGTGGCTGAGCAGGATGACGTTGCTTTGGCGATGAATTTTGTTTCCCGTTGAGAATGAACATGAAAAACAAGAACTCTTTTGTGATAGACGTAGACGGCTTCAACTTCACGCCTGACAACGTGACACATGACATGATAAAGCGTGCGATTGGCGTTGCAGTTCATGAGGGCGCGTACAGCGAAAGAGAGGAGCAAGTGATGCTCGCTGAGCTCAATCGACTAATTGGCGTTGACAGGAGCAAAAAGTAAAATCTATGGACACGACTCTAAGATCACTAAGGTGCATGATAACAGAGATGTTGTTGCTTGAGAGAGCTCCCTCAAGGGGAGACTGGCAAAATCACATTGTTGGTTTTTTGTCAGGAGCAATCAGGGAATTCTACAAGGCTCGTCTGGGAGAGAAAAATAAGCTCTCTGTGCCGCAAGACATTGATCACTGGTACAAAGAAGTAAGACAGCTTCGTGATGCTGCGTGTAACGTGTATAATCAAAGAACGAAGAAAAGCTTCAACAAAGAAAAAGCGTACAGACAAGCAATTGAAGAAATTAAAGACATTGACGCAAAAAAGCGAAGAGAAGCTGAACACATCATTGAGAGAGACTATAAAACGATTTTATCGCTTCACGTGTCAGACAAAGACACTGAGGATTTTTGGGAAATGATCGATTACATAATTCTTTCAGGTTAAAACGGGAGACTTAAATGATACTTTACGCCTATATGGGTATATTATTGCTAATCATAACAGCTATCATGCTGTGGGTTTTAGCGACAGGAGATTGACATGTTTGGAACATTAATTGTATGTGTTGTAATTTGTTACGTGATCGTGTGTGTAGTCAAGTGTTGCGTGAAAGAGTGACAACGTGACAGCACTATCAGTTTGCGTTGTAGTATTTTTTATTGTTTTCGTCATTGGTTGCATAAGTGAAAAGAAAAAATGAAGATCGTAGTAAAAGACAACAGGCGCATTCCGAATGAAAACAAGTTCGCTGAAGCGCTCATAGCCGAACACGTCACGGCGAAGTTTGCGTACGTGTTTCGCAATGCAACGAACGACATGTACAGACAAAACGCAACCGACAAGTGGTACAAGGCGTGTGTTGAGGAGGACGATTACACCGTGAAGCGTGACGGTGTAGACGTGACATTTCCTCCTGAATGGCTGATGTGAAGGGAAATTAGAGTGACAGTCGTTGTAGTGTGTGTAGGAACTTTTTTCGCGGTGGTGATCGCTGCGTTGTTGTCGTTGTATGAGTGAAAGGAGAAATATGTTGTCGTTTATTTTAGCGTTTTCAGGTGCAATTCTCATATTGATAACGGCGTTATTGATTAGCAATTACATCAAATGACTTATTGGGATGTCGTCTAATGGTAAAGCAGAGGTCTCATAAGCCTCATATCGTGGTTCAATTCCACGCATCCCAACCAAATGAAAAAGCGTAGAGAAAAGAAAGCACGTTGCATTGAAGCGTTGCACATGCTGCTCGCAAGCAAGTCATGTGTGATGCGTGACAGGCGTCGAAGGCGTGAAAAAGAACGGGAGAAGAAAGTCGAAAATGATTTTGACGTGAGTGATAATTATTAACAAATGGAATTCACGTTGAACGAGCTTCGGCAGCTTCTTCGAGAGGCTGCGAATGCTGCTTATGAAATCTTGGGAGTGTCAAAGAACTCGTCTCCTGAAGAGATCAAACGTGCGTACAGGCAGAAGGCGTTAACGTTGCATCCCGACAGAAATCCAGGCGTTGACACGACGTCGAAGATGGCAAAGCTCAACGTTGCGTATAGCATCTTATCTGATCCCATGAAGCGCAGCAAGTACAACTCGATGGGTGACAGGACTGTTGACGCTGAAATTCATGCTGCGTCGACTGCACGAAAGGAACCGCAAGCAAAGCAAAGCGCTGCCGGTTGGAATTCTCCCTACGATGCATCATGGAATTCTCCCTACGACAAAAATAACAATTCATGGGGATCTTCAAAACAAAAGGCTGAGCCTCCGCCTTGGGAGAAGAAAGAAAAGAAAAAGCGCCCGGCGCCTGACGAAAACGATGGATGGAAAGGCTCACGCAAGACACGTGAAACTGTAGACGATCCTTATCAAGTACAATACTTTACATACGTCAATGGAACGTCAAACAAATTTTGGAGCATACAATTAACACCTACTGCGACAAGTGGAACGTTTGATGTCATGGTACGTTGGGGTAGAATTGGATCAGTTGGACGGAATAAACTATTTTATTTTTCAAATCTTGGCTTGGCGCGAAGGTTCATAAGAACAAAAATTGGTGAAAAGTCGTCAGAGGGTTATGTGAGATCTTCAGACACAACGGGTAACAAAAAAGAAGAACCAAAAACACAAACTCCGCCTGTTGAAAAGCCTCAAGAAGCTGTGCCTCCTCGCAAGCCTCGCTCGTCTTACAAAGTCTATGGGCCTCACCATGGTAAGCCCGCTTCTGCTCACTACGCTGGTCACATTTACACACCTCAAGGTGGACAGACGAAGTTCAGGCCTGGGATGCGTGCAAACATGGGCTTGGGTTCAGATGGCAGACTTGGTGTGAATAATCCCGAGACAGGTGACACGGAAGCGTGGAACATTGACGAGAGCGTGATACACGACATGCTCATAGAGTACGCATTGCGATGTGTTGAATATAATCTTTAAATGAAGATAGAAAATCTTGATCCACTTAACGAAAATACACTTAAAAAAGTAGAAACAACTTTTGGAGAGTATTATTTTAATTTATTGTTGAATAACATGCAGTGGACAAAAATAGACGGCGGCCGTGTCTATAATTTTAGAAATACGTTGCCAAAGTACGTTAAAACTGTCGTATATGAAGATTTTTATAATTTCGATGCAGTCGCTTTGTGGCCATCCATATTACGAATATGGACAAAAAATGATAAGATATGCGTTGAAGCGGTGAATGAAAGAGAAAAAACGTACAGAACATATGCAACGTGCGGATTGAAAATGTCGTTTGATTTGCTTAAAACAAAGTATCCAAAACAAAATTGGACACGTGACACGTTTTTAGCATGCGTTGAGAAATATAAAGAAAATTTAAATGAGGCTCAACACATTATTCCTGTATCAACAAAACGAAATAAAACGACAACATCACTAATGACACATGCGTCTGCATTAAGCTGTGATTATGAGCGATATGAAACAAAATACATCAACGCAGTCATTGAACAATGTAAAAAAAATGGAATTAGTGTTATTACACGAGAACATGATGGCGTTGTTGTTGATCGTAATATTACAAGCGACGTGTTTGAACAAATTAAACAAATTGATGAAAATTATGTTAACATAATGTTAAGAGTAAAATAATTAAAAATCATGGCACGAGTTATTACACAAAAATCTTTACGACGGATCATAAACGAAGAAATTTTAAAAGAAGGTAACAAAAAGAAGTTGGTTAAACAACTTAAATTGCTTAAAGAGCGCGTCAAGGAACTTGAAGCAAAAGTTGACGACGATCTAGGCTTGTATGATGATGCTTTTGACAGAGCAACAGCTGCTTTTGATCGAGCAACAGATGAAGATCTAGGCTTGTATGATGATGCTTTTGACAGAGCCACGAGTCGTGTTGTTAGTAAACGTCGAAAATGATTGAATACGTCATAATTACAAGCGACGCAGGAATAGAGCTTCATGACGCCCAATGTCATACTTGTTTATACAAACAAATTGTACACACGTTGGGTGATGAAGATGATCTTGATCGACAATTAAAACTTTTGTCAAGTGGACGTAAAACGTTGCGTTGGTGGTTGACACATAAAACGTTTGCTGATTGGATGTTTTTTTGTGATGACGATACGTGGATTTTTGTTGATAATCTTGAAAACGTATGTTCTCATCTTTCAAACGATAAACCACAAATATTTACACACACGTGTTCACCATGGGGTGCAAAGCATGTGATGCGAGATTTATTTGGGTATGATCAATTTCCGCGTCGTACACAGGAAATGTATAACGCAATTCCCGGCATAACGTTTACGGGACAAGGTACAAGCATTTCATGGCATGGTGGTGCAGGTTTATTAATGAACAAAAAGGCTTGTGAACTAACACGATGTGCAATGTTTCAAGATGAATTTTATAAAGAAGCATTTAACGTTTTATGTTTTGTTGATATTAGTGTGGGACCCGATGTTCTTTGGCCATGGATGTTACCACAGGACTTAATCATGCCAAGAGCATTAGCATTAGCAATAAATTTGTCGGGATTAAAAAAGTGCGACGTTTATAAGGGAATTCACGCTCCGCAACGAATTTTTTCAGAAACTCAGCACGCGTGGACATCTTATGGAACAAATTTTCCATCGCGATTAGGACAATCGATTGATATGCACAAAACACAACATCGATGTGTTGCTGACTTTAACGAAGCATATTGTGTAAAACAAAATACAAAAGACGAAATTGACGTTGAACAAGCGATTAAATTATCACGTGTACACGAACCAACGCGTAGAAAAAACATGCACTTAGTTGATGATTTTGCATCACTTTGTACAATGCATCGCATTAAAAAACCTAAAATGATGTATGATTTATACGCTGCACAAAACAAATAGTTATAATCGTGGCAAATGATTTTTCGACGTTGGATAGCATATTTACAATGCTTTCGCCGGCAGATTTAAACGGCAGTAGCTTCAATCTTAATTTGGGTTCGCCGATGAACGTTTCAAAGCAGCCCGTTGCGTTCTTGACGGACGCGTTAGATAGTGACGCGAAGGGCGTGCTTTCTATAAAAGATTTTCTAAAACGTTTTGAGGACATCGCGACGACGTCTGACGGGAGCACAAAGATAAAAGACGACTTGAACATGTACTTTGACTTGTACAGCACGAAGGGATTTCTGTCATTCGCGAGTGATGACATCAAGTCTTATGACGACGTAGATAACGGTAAGATGGCAGTCAAGAAAGTCGGTGGTATTGGTGAAATAATTGGAAGCAAATTTGCACAATACATGGATCCCACGTTCGACGTCATGCTTCTGTGCTCCCGTTCGCCGTTCTTTCACCCAGCAAAGCGAAACACGAAGAAGGTGGAAATATTCCTCAACTCAATGCCACCCATCGTTGCGTCGTCAATGACGCCTTACCTTGATATCGAGTTTCAAACGGTGCGTGATCCAAGTGACAGAATACAATCACCAGGCACGCTGAAGTTTCTGTTGGGTGCCGTACCAAAGGATGGCTTGTCGAAGCCTGACTTGGCAATGCTCGACGCTCAGACTGCGTTGACTTCAAACAACAAGGAAAACAGCTTCTTTGGCATGGAGATGTTCACATCGCCGCAGACGCTCATTAACCCAACGCCCAACACTGACGTCGGAGTCAACGGGATGCGTTATTCACGTGTCTTAGATCCGTTCAGGCCTTTTGCTTCAATCGAGGGTGTCTCGATATCAATCACTCCCACCGTTGGTATGTTTACCTACAAACGTGCTTCAGTGACAATCAAGATACACGACAGGTCACGGTTGGCAGAAATAAGCGACTTGCTTCAGCCACTCACGTACAGCGACGTGACGGTGTGGATGACATATGGGTGGCGGTGTCCAAGCAACACTGACAATCCGTACTTTGACTACGTGAACTCAAACATGCTTTGCAGGGAGGCGTATGGCATCATCAACTCGAACTTCGCTTTCGACAACGTGGGCCAAGTGACGCTCACGCTTGACTTGTTCACGAAGGGCGTGGGCGAGATGCGCACCGCAAAGATAAGCGACACGATAGGCGATGCTGCGTTCGTCATGAAGCAGGTGAGGCAACTGGGCGATGCGATTCGTGCGTACAGAAAGTCATTGAGGCTTGATCCGCCTGAGGGCAGCAACAAGGAAATAAGAATATTCCAACTCCTTGACAGCGCGCAGGTGGGCGAATTTCCCGATATGAGCGCGTCTGACGTTCAGTCGACGATACAGACGCTGTCGTTGAACTATAAACGCAACAAGAAACCTGTGCCCGATGACGTCACGAAGCTCGTAAACGCATTGACGACTTTGTACAAGCCCGATGGCACAGTGAAAAGCCAAAAGTTCAGCCTCAAGGAACGAATTCAGACGCTTGCAACGAAAGGAATCGCTGACAAGTTCAACGAGCTCTTGAGCGGCCCTGACACGTTCTTACCCTCTGACACAAAGACTGATCCCGCTCGTCAGCAGGACAGCTCGCCCCTCGTACGGGAGATAAAAAAGTACAAGCCAAACCCAAAGGCAAACGTAGGCAAGCTCAACAAAAAGGTCGTGTCGTTCGGGAAGCTGTTCAGCGTGTTCGCAGTGCAGTCTATCGTCTCCGCACAAGTCGTCGATGAGTTGCAAGTGTTCTTCTACAGCATGAACGAGCAGTGCGGCCCTGTGAGCTGTCACTCGATAGCAGAGTTTCCCATAGACATGCAGGTGTTCACTGACCAGTACAGGCAACACGTGATACAGCGCGGCGGTGAACTCATAACTCTTGAAGAATTCTTACAGCTCGTCATCAACGCACAGGTGCTCGACGACAGGGCGATAGGCTATGGCTTGCGAACGTACTACGAACCATATGATCCCACAAACAGGGACGCACAGGTGAATAAGAACAAGGAAAAGGACTTCGAGAGCGCACTGTCGGCGAGGACGCAGAAGTACGGTGCGTTCAAGAAGCCCGTCATAGAGATGTACGTCGAGACAACGCACCAGAAGTCGCCAAGCATGGGACAAAGCGACATTCTACAACAACTGTCTTACTCGGCAAAGGACGCCACGAGCGAGCTCCAGAAGACGCTGAAGGAAAATCAGTTGCATCGAATAATGCGAATTCACATCTATGACAAGCAGGCGAACACCGACGTCGAAGCGAGTCAGCTGCTTCGAAGCAGCGATGGGAGAGGATTTGTGGAATTTCCATCGACAGACTACGCAAAGAAGCTGTTTGGCAACCGATCACTTGGCAACGTTCAGGACACCGCAAAGGCGCTCGGCGTGACGATACAGAAGTTGATAGACGATCCTACGAGCGGCGTTAAACTCGCACAGGCGACTGACGGCACGCAGGTGAAGAATTTGGTGTCGAAGCTGATGCCAACGATAACGTACGGGTGTAATGGCACGTTAATCTTGAAAGCTGAATTGGCGAGCAAGTCTGATCCTTTACTTGCGACTGCGAACATGATGCGCGTCAACACGACAAAGAACACAGCGGCACCAAATGGAAGTGGTGAAGGTGGAATTCCATTGACGATTATCCCGGCTGCGTTACGTGTCGTCGCAATGGGATGCCCGCTGTTGATACCTTCTCAAAGGTATTTCATCGATTTCAACACGGGTACAACTGCGGATAATGCCTATATTTTGAACACATTGACACACAACTTGTCACCCGGTAAATTTGAAACTACGTGTGAATTTGGATTTTCAGACTGTTATGGTGTTTTTCGTGGGACGCAGACAGTTCAACAAATGTTAAGTAGTTTAAATCCGGACATTCCGACAATCACAAAGTGATTACAAAAACGGGTGCATGTTTTATGTTCTCAACATGTATAACGTCATACTTTCATACAAAGATACAACAATTTTTAAGGCGGGTCCCGTATCTACTCAAAGCAGCGCTGAAGCACTTTTAATCGCGTGTGTGGGAAAGCAAATGATCGCAGACAGCGCGTCAATCATTGAGGTGGCAGAAAAAGTGATAGTGCCTGAGGGCTACAAGAGCGTTGAGATCGCAGACGATGTCAAGATTTTAATTAAGGAGTCATTGATTGACGCGGCAACGGGAGTGTCAGCGGAAAAACAACGTGGCATTGATGTTCTTAAAAAGATTGCCGATGAGAATATTTGCCTCGCGCACCAACACAATGCTGATGTTCTTGATAAGATCACATCAACGTGTCCTAATTTTAAGGACGCAATCGTGGATGTGTCACGTGGCGATGTCGTCACACGGCGATGTCGTTTTTGCGGAAGCATCGCTGACACCGCAAAAAATCTGATGAGAGAAGATTTGATTGATCAGTCTGATGAAAATAAAGCGAATGCCGTTCGAATGTTTAATGACGACGGTTCACAAACAGAAATAAAGTTGAACGACGTAATGCTCGCTCCTGAACTTCTTGAAGTCGCGCGCTCACCCATTTTTCCAATAACATTTGCTAACGATGCTGATACTGCAAAGCACGGCGCGCCAACAACGAAAATTATTCCAATTACAACGAATGATATTGGAGGATACACAACGTTGGAAGTTAACGTTGAACATTTACTCGATGTTGCGTGTTCACCTGTCAGAGGTGTCACTGCGACCGAACCGACAATCGTAGAAGGCACGTTGCCGCACTCGCAGATACCTTCACTTTATGACGAAGGTAAGGGATACAATTTTGACGATACCAACGTCGCGCCTTTCGATACAGACGTAACGTCATTGACTTCATGATTATTCTCTTTGTACAATTTATAACCTGTGATGTAATATCTTCATAAGAAAGAGGTTACACATGAAGTTCACGTCGCTCGTAATAAGTCTCCTGCTCACTGTGTCTTTATCGTCAACGTCGTCTGCGGACGACTGCGCTTTGAAACACGACTTTGGAGACGGCAGCGGCGCAGTTTGTGCACGGCGGCACTTGAACAACGATGACACGCTCGGCGGGTGGGTCGCTGACACTGCTACGGTCGCACCCACTGCACACGTTGAGAGAACTGCGGTTGTGTACGGGAACGCAAAGATATTCCAACGAGTGTACGTCAAGGGTCACTCGGAAGTCTATGGTGACGCTCGATTGTACGATGACGCACAGATCATGGAGCACGCAAAGGTGTTCGGGAAGTCTAACGTCTATGGGAACGCTCGAGTCGGAGGCCACGTCAGCGTGAGCGGTAACGCGTACGTGGGTTGTAGCAGCCAAATCGCAGGTGGCACGTTGATCTTTGGGACAGCATATTTTTGCACCAACATTTTGAACGTAATAACAACAGGGGTGTACTATGCGGGAGAGGTTAAGTAATAATGATCAAGTGTCCAAGTTGTAATTCGACTTCTCCTGATAAATGTTTACCCACGTGGGTATTAAAAGCTGGTAGCTGTAGCTTGTGTTACTGTGCGAATGTGTATCACAATGCACACGCCAACTCGCTTAACGCGTGGGCTTCACGAAACTATCAAAATTGTGTTGAACACGGGTTTCACGACGACGATCAGAACAAGTCTCTGCAAGAAAATCTCGCCGTGTGGATGATGAACTTGCATTCTGAAATTAGCGAAGTGTGGGAAGCCTATCGAGCAGGAAAATTATTTGAGCCTTGTGACAAGAGCGAAAAACTAAAGACGCTGGGATTACCCGTGTTGACGTGCATTGAAGAGGAGTTTGCTGACATATTTCTTAGGCTCGTTGACGACGCAAAGGCAATGAACGTTGATCTCGAAAGAGCAGTCAACATAAAACACACGTACAACGTCACCCGTCCTCACATGCACGGAAAGTTGTGTTGACATGACAATTCAATTTGACGAAGACATCACAGTTTCAGACGCGATTGATATCGTTGAAGATGTCAAGGTATGGAAGATTAAACAGTTTGATAAATTCATTGAAAAATTGCGTCAACTTGAACAAAATCCAACAAAGTGTGGTGCGTCAAGTTTAATATACACGTGTCAAGATTTGTTGGGCGAAGAGTATTGGTACTTGATGCAGGACGTTAGAGAAAATATTGATAAAATCGATGATTTTGATGATGTAAAGTGAACAATCAATTCATTTAATATAAGATTGTACAATGAAGATAATTTTTCTCGACTTTGATGGCGTGTTGAACTCAGCTCCATTTTTGGAGCGTGAAGGTTGGTTCGAAGGGCCGCTGACGCAACGGGAACACAAGTTTATGTGTGAACATGCAAGTTCAAACGTAGATTTTAGTGATTTACGAATGATTGATCGCACAAAGGTTATGCTTCTAAATCAGATCATTGAGCGAACAATAGCTCAAGTTGTCATATCATCGTCTTGGCGCTTGGGACGAGATGTCAACGATTTGATCGATGCATTGAAGTTTCACGGATTTGTCGGTGAAGTCATTGGAATGACACCCGAATTGTCTCATGCCATTCGTGGCGAGGAAATAGACAGTTGGATGTATGATCAGATGTTGCTTCCCGATAAAGACATAACGTTCGTCATTCTTGACGATGATAATGACATGGGAACGCTTCGTGGTAACCTTGTGAAGACTTCAATGAAATACGGGTTGACACCGTACGACGTTGAAAGAGCGATTATGATGTTGAACAAAAATGATGACAATTGACTACACTGTTATTGCAAACGAAGAAAGCGAAGAAGAAAATGCGAACTCCTGAACAAATAGCGTCAACGATTGATCACGCAATTCTCTCTCCTTACCTGTCACAGCAGGAGCTCGAGGAAGGACTTGACCTCGCGTGTGAGCTCAACGTGGCGTCGGCGTGTGTGAAGCCGTGTGACGTGCGGTTTGCAAAGCACTACGTGTGGAACAGGATGAAGCTTGCAAGCGTCGTCGGGTTTCCGCATGGCAACTCGTGCTTGCACACGAAAGAGTATGAGGCGTGTTTGGCGTTAGATCACGGTGCTGATGAAGTAGATTACGTAATCAACACGTCAAACGTGCTCAACGGTGATTGGCACGCTGTTGCATGTGAGATGGAAAGAATGCACAGTACCATTCACGCGAGAAGCGGCATCGTGAAGGTGATCTTTGAGACGTATTACACCGGTGATTACATTCAAATGTTGTGTCAATTGGCGACGAAGACGGGTGCAGACTTCGTGAAGACTTCAACAGGATTTGCACATGATGGAGCAATGAGGTACGACGTTGAGCTCATGACAAAGTGGTGTGAGGGAACAAAGTGCCAAGTGAAGGCATCAGGTGGGATTAAGACACTTGAACAAGTCGAGACGTTTTTAAACGCAGGTGCAACTCGTGTGGGTAGCTCAGCGACGAAGAAGATCGTTGAAGAAGCGAGATTGAGACAGGTGATGTAATGTACGGGCATGACTTCGTCTGCAAAATATGTGGATACACGTGTGATTCTGATCATGAGGTATGTGATGGTTTACACGTGTGTACTGACTGCGTTTCAGCTAAGAAACATAGGCTGTGGCGTTGGCAGCAAAGTGCTCATGAACGTGGATTGTACGATTTACATAAGATAGAACGCGTCAAGGTGAACGATTCAAGAGCCAGTCAATCATGATGTTTGCATCAACGTGAGTGTAGTTTTCCAAATATTAATGTGAAAGTTCATTACGATTGAAGCAGTGAACTCACGTGTTCTTCGACGAGCTTTGCACGTCGTTCATCCAACACATTTGACACCTCAACGGGAGCAAAACCCCAACAGTCAACACCAACGTCGATATACGTTCGTGTGTCACCTTCAACGTGTTGTCGAGTACCATGTGCGTGGCCATGCACGACGACTTTTACGTCAGCGTCAATGAGTGATGTAATAAGATAGTTGTGACAGTACATCGTGTCATCTATGATAAAACCATATAATTTCTTTTCGTTTGGAGGTTGTAGTTCGTTTTTGATGACGCGCCACCCGCATTCTTCGTAGAATGAAAACATTCGCTTGTCATCATGATTGCCAGGTACAAGAATTATTCTTCCGTTCAAACTTTTGATGAGCTCGACAAAGTCAGGACGCTTTTCGTGCAACACGTCTTTGTTGTAATTTATAAGAGTAACGTCACCCAAGTATAAAACGCAATCGTTAGATTTGATACATGCGTTCCAACGTGACACAAGTTCATCGTTCATGTGTTCAACAGATGTGAACGGGCGGGAGCAAAATTGAATGATGTTACGGTGTGACAGGTGATGATCGCCGCTGAGGAATAAAGTCATTGTGTAGAATTATATACTAAAATGATGAATAATTATCAGTTATGAACAAGCTCATTGAAACACGAATTTACGAAATGTTGCTTGAGAAGTTCGCGACTGTCGAAAATCCTGAAGAAGTTTCGTACTGTCCAGAATGTGGATATGCGCACACAGAAGAAAAAGAAGACGCAAAGCGTGCTCACGAAAAGATGGGTGACGTTGAACTGTACGATGAGTTAAATGACATCGACGAAAGTGCTCCCGCGGGTTACGAGAAGATCGTAAAGACATTGAAGAAACAACCTGGTGTGAAGAACGCGTGGGCAGTAGCAAATTCCATGAAAAATAAAGGAATTCATCCAAAGAAGTGATTAATCACATCCGTACATGTCAAACATGCGTCCTTGAAGATTTGCGTAATCAGTTTCAAGTTCTTTGTAATCATTTTTGAGCGCTTGATACGCATCGAGTAGTTCAATCACTCGCGCAGCACTGACATGATCAAACGTTGCGTCTTTTCGTAGGTCTTCTAACGAATTTACGTCTAACATGTAAATGATTATAACAATCACGTAACGTAAATTCACTTCTTCACTAAAATGATAGCTTGCGTTGGTTCAACTGATATAACAGGTTCAACAGTTGTAGGAATGACTAATATAGGCATTTTGTCAACAATTTTGATCTCGTCTTGTTTTTCAACGATTTTTTCATTTGCAACAGGTGCAGTACCAGCAACAATCGCATAGTATTGTTCAAGCGTTATTTTACTCGCTCTGAAATCATTGAGTGCCGCACCAACACGATCGTAAAAATTATCCATGTCTTATACATAAGACTTTGTCGGTAACAAGAAATGAAAACAAAGATTACTTTGTGTAGTAATTGTTTGCAGATTTCCACTCGTCGTTCATACGTTCAGGCATCCCAATGTCATCAAACGTGATAAGATGTACGTCAGGTGCTTTTTCGTGCTCAATTTGCACGTCATTGATGGATGGTGTAACGTTGTTGCCTTTACAAACACGTTGCAAAAGATAACAATGACTTTCATGCACGTCTGCGATTCCAGCCACAAGATTATCAATGCCTGTTGTCAAAGTGCCATTCGCCTTCATTGACTTTCGAAGCACTTCGCACACGCACAAAAATTCGAGTTCAAGTTTCAGCGATTTCTTTGCGAGGTCGTCAGGAGAAGGAATTACATTGACGCTTGAGTTACTGAACACGATTTCAAGCGCAGTTTCAAGCTGCTTGTGCAAGTCAACGTTGTTCTCGTCACCAAGCCCAACGCTCTTCTCGGCGACTGCATCGATTTCAGGCAACACTTCTTCGTAAATTCTCTGAAAAAGTAGATGATTTCCGAAAAAGCTGTCACCCTTGCTGATCCAATGATGCGTCTGGTGCGTGAAGTAGAGCGCACGTAGCCAAGTGAGCAACACTGAAAGTTCAGGCCTGCTCACGCATTCCCACTCGGTGAGCAGGTGTTGAATTTGTAGCGTGCATTCGTTATTCATGAAAATTTCCTTGGTGTGGCTTTCCCTGAGCTGTCTCGCATTCGCAGCAAACGATCCATACGTGAGTCAGCAGCTGACATGGGCTTTTCGTTCATAGCGTTTAGTTCGTCTTTGCGTTCATCGTAATATTTCATCCACACGCCGGCAGGAATGTGTATTTCACCATTGTCATCAGCCTTTTGTAAGCTTCGCTTTGCACGAGCGAGTTCTTTTAGGTCTCCTGCGTTTTTGATCGCGTCGATGAAAGGTTTATTTTCAGGTTGCTCAGCAATTTTTGTCCAACGATCTTGTTGTTGTTCGGGCGTCTCAACGTTGTCCCAATCGTCGCTTTCCTTTATGATCACGCTGTCAATGAGCGCGTCGATGTTTTCCATGACATCATGATCGTACGTTGCGTCAGGTGCAAGGCACGTACAATTAAAACTATCATTTCCACATTGTGGACACGTATCGTCAAAGTTTTCTTCTTCTTTGTCCCATGACAACATCGCTTCGTGTCCACTTGAAAACGGTTTGTCATCACTTTTTTCTCTCACAATGCTCTCACCCAAGTCACCGACGTCAATGCCATGTCGAGCGTCGTCTGCGAGAGGCCCAGCATATACGCTTATAAATGCGTCATGCTCAACGTGTTTCTTCTGAAACGTAACTCTAAACGTGTCGTCAACGCTCAGCACGTCGCCGCTATACGGTGAAACGTCCACGCTATAACCCGCTTTGTTCAACGCGCTTACAGCTTCCTGGGAGTTCGTGATGTCGTCGCCGGGAGCAGATTTGTCAAGCCAACATTTGATCTCGCCGGTGTTCTTCTCTCGACTTGAGACTTTGTAACCAAGCGTTCCCATGACTGCGATCAATTGCTTCATCAACGAAATCGCCTTCATCGAGCGTGCAGGCTTTACTTTTTCGTCAACGCGCTTGCTTTCGCTCAGAACTCGTCGTGGCTCTCTGAACACGTCCTCTTCAAGTGCCAAGTCTTCACGCTTCTCGATCAAGTCCATCAGTTTTTTATAAAGCTTCTCTCGATCGATCTCAACGCCACTTGTTGCTTTCGTTGCGTTGCAGTAGTTGTTACAGGCACCGCGTTCCCATGAGTATTCAACGTTACCGTCATAGTCCTCAAGTAGCTTGAACGCCAGCGTCTCGTACCACTGGTCTGACAGTTCTGGAAATTGTTGCTGTTTCCCGGGATCACCAATTCGCTTGTCAGAGTGAAGCTCAAGTGTCTCTTCGCTGTCACCGTCTTCGAGCGTTGGCTCGTCAAGCAACCGCGTCAAGTAAGTAGATCGCATTTGGTCGTCTGAGGGCCACATTGACAAAGCTTCTTTTAATGACTTCATGCTGACGCGTTCAGCGGCTGCGCATCTGACGGCGGGAGACTTGTCTTTCAACATGTTGTCCAAAAACTTCTCGGGCACCAATCGAGTCGCAAGCTTTCGAACGTGCTCGTCGCTGTGCTTCAGGCACTCAACAAACAATGAAACTTTGACACTCGGTGCTTTACCAACGTGCGTGAGCTCGTTCATGTCGAGCATGTAATTCGCGCTCTCTGCGACAGCCCGTGGCACGTAGCCTCGAATGCAGCTACCAAACGATCGTTTTACCTCTTCACAAAATAACGTTGATAGCTTGTTTTCGTTGCGTACGTTGTTCACAATGTTCTCCAGATGTGAAAGCTTTAGCTTCATAGTTCTACAAACATAATTATATGTCTCACGCCATCTGGAAATCAAAAATATTGTAATGTGTAAGTGTAATTCTTTGAAGAAAGTGATATACTTTTTGTATGTCAAACAAAACATTTCGAAAGTTACCAATTGTCACGTTCGACAACACTCACTGCGACGAAACGTGTCCACAATTAAAAGGCTTTGCAACAAAGTGTAAGATTGATGATAGCGTTTTGACAGTTGAAATTGTAGTTCTTGGCTCAGACAAGGTGATAAACATGTTTCTTCGCACTGAAGAGTGTAAACGCGAAGAAAAAAAATATCGAGAAATTATTGATTTCGATCCAACTTTTATTGGGTGAAACATGGCATTGCCAAGCGGTTCAACGTGGAGATTTTCAAACCTTCCTGGAAAAACTGAAGTCACTCGTCATCATGACAATCGTGAGACTGCGAACGTCGAGGTTGATGGTGATTACATTTTCATCACGTCAGTGTCACTCGATGGACGTGCAAGTCACGTGTCAGTACCTGTGTCGACAATGGTGAATTTACTTGCGGTTGCAGGTAAGATTAAATGAAAATTACAACACACGAACAGTATTACAATTTGTTAGGAATTGTTGAGAACTTGTGTTCGCTTACACATCTTTCTCCGGTAGAAGCTGAACAACTCGACAAATTGTCATTGAGCGTAGAAGAATACGAAAAATTACATTTTTCAATCGATGACACCGCACATCGTCAATAGACACCGTTCAATTCTCATCGAGTGGTTCGACGGGAGCAAAGAAGTGGGACACGTCGAAATGTGCATTGATGAACGCCCAGTTGAGACGTTCTATGAGACACACTCGTTTCTTGACGAAGAGCATAGAAACAAGGGCTACGGCGTCATGATGTATAATAAGGCTTTTGAAATAGCGGAACTACTTCGTGTGACAGTCAAATCGTCGCTCGTGCCGTCAGACGATGTTTTACGCGTCTGGAACTCACGTTCGTTGAACAAAAAGTGGAACATATGTTATCTTAACAATCGATACGTCGTGTGTGGGCGACGGGAGCCTACTTAATCTCAACATGAAGCTAAAGCTGTCAGAACTAAGAGAAATCGTGAAACAAACACTGAACGAGCGTGCACACACAGGAACGTACACGCTTCTCGACAAGTTTAACCCACACATGCACACCGTTGACGACGTGTACCACGCCCTGATGAACGAGTTTTATGCAGTCGCTTCAGAGCTCGAAGTGAAGTCAGCGACAGATCCAGAGTTTGTGAGCTACGCAAAGGACATGATGCGTGGAAACGTGCCACAGGATGTGGTAGACGTTGTGATGAAACGCTTGACGAACAAAAAGTGAAATATGAAAAGACAAATTGAGATTGAACAAGAAGAACTGCTACGAGACTTGATCAAAGAAACGATCATTCTCGAGAAGATGGCTTATGATCGTGAACACTTCATTGACAAGATGGATGAATACTTGACGGGTGCGATCAGAGAATTCTATAAGGCACGTTTGGCGGAGAAATATTTCTCCTGTCGAAACCAAGACGTTAATCACTGGTACGTTGAAGTTCATCGACTTTTGACTTCGTTTGAAGAGGCGTATCGACACAAAATTAAAGGATTTTCAGACAAAGACAAGGCATTCAAGTCTGCGAAAGCAGACATCGTTGGAATTTCTGACGAGCGTAAGCGACTGGCAACGTCAATCATCATTGATGACTATGACATTGATGAACTGAACGTTCAAATAACAGACGATGATACAAGAGACTTTTGGGAATTAGTCGACAATGTGCTCGACGGAAAGCGAAAGCTCGTCACGAGGTATCTGTTAGATCGCAAGTGATTATAATATCGTCCATTCACCGTTTTGCGAATTTAGTGTTGCTATCTTTTTTGCTGTTATTGGTTTTGTGGCCCAGTGTTCGTGTGTCTCAGGTGCATCAGGAACTTGTCCTTTCAACGCACGAATTGCTGAGTGTTTCGATTCAGGAGGGGCGCGCAACAAATCTTTTGGCCATCCTTCTTCTTCTGCATAATCCATGAATTTACCAACATCGAACGTTGAACCGTATTCATTATCAGGAGACGAGGGAGCGTCAAGAAAATTTTCTTCAACGTCAACTTCACCTGGAAGTTTGTTCGTCGCATAGACGTAGAGCGTGTCTGACTTGTTTATGGATCCTCCAAGCGCATCAAGCGCGTAGTCAATGCTTGGTGCCCAACTAACACGTGGCGTAAAATCGTCTTCAATTGTAAATCCGTGCGGTCCCGACATTGGAAAGCGGGGCGTTCGTGGCGTGAACGTAAACTCTTTTCCAAGATCGGTTGCTGACACATGATACCAATTAAATCCGCCAAAGTGTGGGTTAATGGCTTCATGAAGAGCTTTTCTGATTATCGTGCGAAGTTCACTAAGTCGTAAACGCATGTCAATAACTATTATCGTTGTTGAATGCCTTCAATGCAGTTGAAGCAGTACACGAAATCGTCAACGTTGAAATCTGAAATTCCGTGTTTCGCTAACGTTCGCATGATCTCAAGTTTATTAGTCTTGGGAGAAAACTTTGACATTTGATTGTCAATCTGCGTCTGTTGTTGTAAGGACAAAGTGTTATCACCGAGGTACACCAAACGATAGTTTCTTTTGATGATGTCTACACCCTCAAGAACTTTTTTGTACGTCTTTTGTTTTCCTAAATTTACTTGAGAATAATCAAATATATGTTGAATTAAAACGTCTGTATCTGTTCCTAACATCGGAAAACATTTCGCCGCTGTTTTAAACCCAACGCCTCCTATCGAAGGAATATTGTCTCCGCCTATGGGTTCTCCAACTATCGCCTTCGCAACCGCCCAATTTCTTGCCGAAATTCTGAACTCGTCAAACACTTGTTCAGCAAGAATGAATGTCTTCTTATGAAAGCTATAAATACGTGTCTTTGCGTCTAACAATTGATAAAAGTCTTTATCGCTCGACGCAACGACTTTGTTGACTTCGTTGAACTTGTTCTTGCACAAATACGCTACGACGTCGTCGCCCTCGCAGTCAGGAACGTACAGTTGACAAACGGGAACGTGTTTTAAAATACCAATAAGCTCAGCTGTTTGAAAAGAACGATTTTCATTACTTTCCGGGATATCAGATCCATAAAATCGATTAAGTTTTTCTGGAGCACGTCCCATCTTGTATTCTTTGAATATCTTACGACGTTTAGTGCTTCCACCACTCTCCCAACAAATGTAGACTTGTTTGGGTTGAATTTCGTTGACGAGCTTTCGAAGTGTCTTTAAAAAGCCAATAGTCCCACCCATTTGTTGCCCATTTGAATTTAATTGTGGATAAACTGCCCACGCGCGTGTAAAACAGTTAAGAGCATCAATTATTAAGATCGGACGATCATTCATAGATTGATTATAATCAATAATCATATGGGTGCAAAAATTATCTTACAACAAAATATAATTGATGAAATTTGTGATTTTTGGGAAAAGAATGGGTTTTGTCAAGGATATACATTTTCAACACTTACAAAAAAGTACAATATATCACATTATATGTTGCTACAGATTTTGTGTTCAAATTTTGGAAAAAATTTTAAAAAAGATGCACCAAAACGTAAAAAGCCAATTACAAACGTCGAACAAAACATAATTGATGAAGTTTGTAGATTGTATCACACGGGAGCGTCGTCTGTTGACATAGCAACAAAACTAAATGTTGATCGTCGTGTTGTTTTTAAAATTTTAAAAAGTTGTTTATCTGATGATGAATATAAAACGTGTGCAAAACTTGCCATAAAAGCATGCGGTGCAAAAGCAGGAAAGAAAACAAAAGGCATTAAAACTGGCCCAAATCCGGATCCTATTCGGGCAGCAAAAATTAGCAAAGCAAACAAAGGACGTCCTGTTTCAAAAGAACATCGCGAGAAGCTTAGCAATGCTCTTAAGGGACATGAAATATCTGACGAACAACGTCAACAAATAAGTGCAACAGTAAAAAAGTTATGGGAAACAGGACATTATAATAATCGTAAAAAGCCAAGAAGAACAAAGAAAATAAAACTTCCTAAAGTAGATCGACGTAGAAAAATAATCGATCAAAGTATCATTGTCGAAATGTGTAATTTGTTTCGTGATTGTGTATCAATCAAAGAACTTCGTGAAATGTTCAAGCTTAGTCGTAATAAAATTACGGCAATTTTGCGAAAAGAATTGGGTGATGAATATAAAGAATGTGCAGAACGCGTCATTCGATCATGTTCAAGAAAAGGTTGGAATAAACATCCAATACGTGAATGTAATATTTCACCAGAAAAATTACGTATAAGAAATAAGAAAATCAGTGAAGCAAACAAAGGTCATTTGTTGTCTGACGAACAAAAGGAGAAAATAAGCATTGGCGTGAAGAAAACGTATGCAACGTTCGATGATGAAAAAAAGAAAAACATGGCCATTCACGTAGTCGAAACAAAACGTAAGAATGGTTATTTTGAAATTCACGCCAAACGTCACTCAGCGTGGATGAAAGAAAATTGTCCGAACAGAGGTAAAAAAGCAAGCGCAGAAACTCGTCGCTTGCAAAGCGAAGCAAAACAGCGATTTTTTGCGAACGGTGGAAAACCATCGCAACTTGGACGAAAAAGAACTCCTGAAGAATGTGAAAAAATGAGTTTGACAACTAAGAAAATGTGGGCAGACGGAAAATTCAGTTATGGAAATGGCAACGTCTTTCGCAGCAAACTTGAGATTTCAGTCTACGAAGAATTTCTAAAACGTTTCCCTGATGCGCAACACAGTTTTCCAATCGCGACATTTGAACGAACGTATTCTTTTGACGTTTATGTGCCATCGTTAAATTTGCTTGTTGAAGTCAACGGTGATTATTGGCATTTTAATCCCGTTATGTACGAAGCAAAACACTTTGACAAGTATCGAAACGTTCACGCACAAGACGTTTGGGACGCAGATTTAAAGAAACACGGCGCAGTTCAAGAAATGGGATACAAGACTGCGATAATGTGGGAGTTTGACATAAACGAAATTGGTTTTGAACAAAGTGTGAATGATTTAATAAACGAACATCTCTAAAAATTTTGGTGTTACACAAAAACAATCATTTGGTATATCTTCAAAACAATATGGAACATCAGGGAATCCAGGAATTTGTTTCAATGGTTGTGAATTTTTAACGTAAAATGTTTTCGAAATAAGTTCAATATTTTGTAGCTTTTTCAACCCAACGAGTTCCATGTGCGTCATTAACGGAAACGTTAAATAACCCAGTTTTTCGTATATACATTCTGTTGGACGATAAATACTCGAAAAATATTTATTTCCATATTGATATTTGTAGTTTTCATTTTTGTCAGACCAAATATCGCGTCTTAGTGTTTTATTACAAATTTCATAATTTATTTCAAATTGATAATATTCTGGATGTGGATTAGAAAGTTTGTAGGATGGATTGTGAGACAAGATCCACGAAACAGCCATCAATTCTTCTTTTGAAGATTTACATCTAAAAATAAACGTTTTTGATAATGAATTAACGTTTCGTAAATAACGAAAAGAGCGCGCAAAACGATACATTGAAGGTGCAAATTTTACTATAAATGAAATTAGTTTTATCATGGTGTATGCCGATCAACGTGTTCACGCTTGAATTCTCGCTAATGCGCCCGTCGCGTATAATCCTGCCAACGCGTTCAAATCACTCGCGTGTCGTTCGACGGCGACTTCTCTAACTCTCTCGTCATCATCGCGTTCTAACGCTTGTAACTGTTCATAGCTTCTGCCACTCACGAACTTCGCAACGCTTGCACGTACCATCCAATTATCGTGTGAAACGAGCGAAATCACTACGTCATCGTCGACAACGTTTGCAACTATTCTATCGATTGCACGGGCAGCGTCTGGATCCGCGATCGCTTCGTCCAACATGAGATTGATTATTTGTGTGAGACAGTTTACCATATTTTTGATACTATCACATAGTCTATTTGTGATACACTAAACGCGGTGTAGGTTATTAAAAAATAATCAAGACATTGTGTTCTTGGTAACGAAAGAAAGGTCACATGATTAACTATATTGAAAATTGCAGGCACGAATACGTCACCCGGCAGGCTAAAGAACTGTTTAACGTGATATCTTCGCTAATGGCGCATAAAGTTCCGAGTGAAGTCGATGAAAAAATTTGTTACGATTTTGTCATCAGGTGGAATTCACCCGATTGTAGAAATCCCGGCACAAAGATTGATCAAATGATTTTTGATCGCGTCACCGACATGTTCAACGAGCTCGACATTAGCATTGACATATCGCGCCAAGGTATAAAAAATCAAATTACGGTGTCATTGTTACAGGGCGTCACGTTGTTAAAAAAGAACATAACGTTCTACTGGTCGAATAGTTGTGGTATGTATGTAAATAAACGTACTGGTAAGCCTTCATATGATTACGAAACTAAAATTGGTCCACAATTTACGGGTACGAAGTCACAGTGGAATGAGTTACTCGTTGATACAATTCTTGACTGTGCAAGAGATGTTGAGACAACGCATCATTGTCGTAAGCTTGACACGATATACGTAAATGCAAGCGTGCTCTCTATTTTGGAGACGAGCATGAGACACAAACCCGTGATTGAAGAAAATTCCCTTCGAGGAACGATTAGAGGCATGTTGTGTAACGTAAAAATTATCGTCAACAACGATCTTGACAACAGAGTGATCATTGCGTTGACAACGAACGGAGTAAGATATCAAGGTGAAGTAGCAATCATCGATTAATTCATAATTTGAATACATCGTAAAATGGCCATTTTTGGGTGGCCATTTTCTTATACAAGACTATTCACATTGATTATGAAACGAATATGTCAATCAAAGAATTGTCTCCCGAAGAAATTGTTGCAAATTTTGATAAATTTCGTTCCTTTTGCGAAAAGTTGGGTGATCGTAGCGAAGTTGTGTTGAAGATGGTTGATGAATTGGGAGAGCGTTTAGCGTTAGCGCCTGCGTCAGGATCGCCTAAAAAACATAGTGCATACAGCGGTGGATTAATACAACATACGCTTAACGTTCTTAAAAACATACTGATAGTTAACAAGGCTTTCAAGTGGGAGCTTCAGCAGGAGAGCATGATCATCGTCGCACTATTCCACGACTTAGGCAAAGTCGGGTTGCCAGGCGGGAGCGAAAATGATTTTTATCTCCCACAGACTGACGACTGGCACAGAAACAAGCTTGGTGAGATGTACACGTATAATAACAACATGACGTTCATGGAGACGGGTGACAGGACGATGTTTGTTCTTCAGTACTACGGAATACAATTGACTCCTGACGAGTGGGTCGCCATAAAGACGAGTGATGGGTACGTTGTTGATGAGAACAAGAAATACTGTCTCAAAGTGTCAAATTTGACAACTGCGGTGCAGATCGCAGATTATGTCGCCACAATGAATGAAAAAGAATGACATTTATACGTTATACATCGGATACAAAAATACATGTCATATTAAAATGTGATACTTGTGGATATGAATTTGAACAATATACGAGTAAAGTTAAAAACATTAATGGCGTTCATTTTTGTCCTGGAATTGGTGTAGGACAAAGAACAAATGGATCAGAATGTAAAAAGATTGGTATGGCTCGTGGCGGAGCATTTCAACTTGCAATGCAAGAAAATTGTTTAATAAAATATGGTGTTAAAAGCACATGGGCGGTACCTGAAATTCGTGAAAAAATAAAACAAACAAATCTTGTACATTGTGGTTATGAAAATCCATTGTCAAGTCCTGAAATACGTCGTAATATAGAACAAACAAATTTAGAACGTTATGGTGTAAAATGTGTTTTTCAATTAGAAAGTGTGCGACAAAATTGTAAATCTCCTGAAGCAAATAAAAAGAAATATGAAACTGCACGTAAAAATGGCACGTTATGGATTTCAGGACATGAAAACAATTTGTATGATGCGTTGTGTGAAATATTTGGTGTTGACGATATTTTACGTCAAAAACATGTATATAAATGGCCAATTGATTTTTACATAAAAAGTATTGATACATACGTTCAGTATGACAGTCATTGGCATGGTTATAACGATCAAGGAATAATTCGTGATTTTGATGAAATACGTGAGCGCAAAAATAAACATGACATGTTCATACGTAAACGCGTGATAGATGACATCATACAAAACGTGTACTTTGTCACGCATTCTTTGAAACTTGTTAGATACATTGGCACGAAAAGTGGTAACATTGATCGTGAAGTTTTGAACAATTTGATAAATGAAAGTATGGTAACATGAAAACAGTGCCACAATGTGTAGATTTTTTGAATGAAGCGTTGGCGCTTGATCCCGTAGCGATTAGTGATCTAATGTTAATACATTACGTTTGTAATGAAAAACTTGCGGATCATCCGACGATACAAGTAGGTGGATCGTCAAAAGTAAAACTTATCAGCGCTTTTGGACTTTTGAATGGTCTTTTTGGCACAATCGGTGACACAGGCGTGGGACACATGTTCTACGAAGTTGACGAAGTAAACGGGAAGCGCGTCGTCACGAAGTTTGGGTTGGTTGGTGATCCAAACAAATTTTTGAATAAAGCATAATTATAAACATGTCTTTTGACGAAAGTCTCATTCGAGAGTACGTGTCATTGGTTTTTGAAAAGCGTTCTACTACGAATCACTACAAGACGGTGTGCAAAGATTGTGGCGATGTGATAAATCAGTGCAGGTGTCCGGGAGACAAAAAAGTAACCTACGATACTTGTGAAAAGTGCAGCGAAATCAATGAACTCGACGTCGAAGAAGACAAAGAAGAATTAGACGAGATGTCAACGTGTGCAGGCATAAGCGGCGTGACTTTGCCATTAGGCATGTCACCGCCAAATTCAACGTCTTCACCCAAAAAGAGAGCAACGTGGAAGTAACATGAAAACAACCGTCTCAAAGTTACGTACGCTAATTCGTGAGTATATTGAACTTCCACGTGAAGAGCTTGTCAAGATGATCAATGACATGCCTCCCGACGAAGTTGCAACAGAAGACTTCGACGACTACGAAGACGATGACGATTATATGACAACAAACGATTTGCTCATGAACGCAGTGAAAGAGTTTGCGTCGCACATCAGCAATGATTTACCTGACGACACCGACGCGCAGGACGTTGCACCTGACATGGCAGAAAACTTCTTTTACGAATACCCACAGTGGAAAGAGTGGGCGCGGGAAGTAAAAATGAAAAAGTGGAATGTAAAGGAGATCGTGACAGACGCAGTCTATGACGCACTAACAAAATAAAAACTTTATACTCTTATAGCTTCTTAGCTTAATATCAATATCAGACACGAACGGTGTCCCAACAAAACAAAACAAAAGAAAGAAAAAGAGAAAATAAAATGGCAATGGATCTTGATGCAATTCGAAAAAAGTTGGCTGAGCTCAAGGGCGAGAATCGTGGTGGAGAGATCAACTACTTCTTCCCTGAGGCAGGTGAGACAAAGGTGCGATGCCTTCCCTGGAAGAACGCTCCCGCTGAGTCGCCAATCATTGAGCTTTCGTTTTACAAGATTGGAAACAACAAACGCACTCTCGCACCGTATCAATTTGGTCTCCCTGACCCGATTCACGACTTCCGCATGAAGTTGTACAAGACGAAGAAGGAAGATGACAAGAAGGTTGCGAACAGCCTTCGCC
>Ga0265338_10002726_pt1 | contig 25924 bp, 22 predicted proteins | sample 42126metaG_FD_193579 | JGI IMG/M metagenome (GOLD analysis project Ga0265338, IMG submission 193579) | Rhizosphere microbial communities from Carex aquatilis grown in University of Washington, Seatle, WA, United States - 4-21-26 metaG | ecosystem: Host-associated > Plants > Roots > Rhizosphere...
CACAAAGTTGGTGTTGGAGTACTGCCACTGCGTGCCCGGTTCAAAATCGAGCGGCTTTTTGCCCCAGGTGTCCATGATTTGCTGCGCGGTTTCGGGGTGCAGCATCGGGGTCATTACGTAGTCCTCAGGCCAGTAATCCTGGTAGCCGGAGGTGTGCGACAGGATCTGGCGGATAGTGACATCGTTGCCGCGGGTGAGGCCCGGAACATACTTGCCCACTGGGTCGTCGATCGAGAGCTTGCCTTCTTCCTGAAGCAGCAAAATGGCAGTCGCCGTGAACTGCTTTGATATCGACCCAATGGAGTAGCGCATATCGGGCGTGGCCTTCTTCGGGGGCTGAAGGCGGGCGAGGCCGTAGGCATGCGTGTACACCAGCTTGCCGTGCTGCACCACTGCGACTGAGGCAGAAGGCACGCCGGTTTGCTTGAGCACCTGCTCGGCGATGCGGTCAATCTTTGCGCGCAGGTCGGGCGCAATGGTGTCGACGGTTTGCGCCTGCGCGCTCGATGCAAGGAGCATGCATCCAAACAGAAAACTCAAAAATGCAACTGACCTAATGCGATTACCAAGACTGCGTTCCATTGCCGCGCCCCTTCAGAAGCTGAATCCTGAGCCACACATTTCAGCTTCGATCAAGGTAACAGAACAGCCGCGTGGCATCAGGCAGGCGCCGGGTACGGTAGGCTGGCATTGGCAGCTTTCGATGGCGGGGGGCGAAAGGACGAAATGGACAGGCTGATTGAAGGGCATAAAAAGTTTCTGGCCGATGTGTTTCCGGCGCGGAGAAATCAATTTAAATTGCTGGCCGATTCGCAGGCGCCGGAGTGGCTGTTCATCACCTGCTCCGACTCACGCGTGGTGCCTGACCTGATTCTCGGCACCGGCCCGGGCGACCTGTTTATCACTCGCAATGCCGGCAACGTGGTGCCCGTAACGGCGCACGATGTTGACGGCTGCACGGCCACTATCGAGTACGCGGTTGAGGTGCTCCGGGTGAAGCACGCAATTCTCTGCGGCCACTCCGACTGCGGGGCCATGAAGGCCGCACTCCACAAAAAGGGCCTTGAAAACCTGCCCAAGGCGAAGCGCTGGCTCGAGCATGTTGAAGCGGCCTTTAACCACCGCCAGCCGCTGAACCCACTCGACGGCACCCATGTGGAACTAGCGTCGCTTATTCGCGGAAATGTGGTGGCGCAACTTCAGAATCTGCACGCGCAGCCTTCAGTGCGCCGGGCGGAGGCCGAGGGCCGGCTTACAGTGCATGGCTGGTACTACGACATAATGTCGGGACGCATCGAGGAATATGACGAGAAACAAAAGCGGTTTGTGCCGCTGGCGGAAAAATGAAGACGGGCGAAGGATATTCGTATCCCTCGCCCGCACATATGTAAAGAGATTTGCACCGTCCACCCACAGGTGGCCCCGACGCTGACCTGGAGATCGGCTCGCCGTCCACCCAGGGGTGGCCCCGGCACGCACACTTACTTGGATTGAGGTTGTGACTGCCAGGTTGCCACCAAAGTTGTATTTATCGTGGCGGCAACAATTGCTATGGCACAGCACTCCTAGTGCGCGCCCGGTGGTGGCTTGAGGTGCGCGGGCGGTTTCTGGAATAGCCATGTGCAGATTGCGCAGATTACCGCCAGCACTGCCGTCCAGCGGAAAACATCGATGTACGCGAGCTGCACGGCCTGTTGCTGCATTAATCCGTAAATGAATCCATAGCTGCCGGGCGTGGCGGCGCGCGGCCCAATCTGGTGGCCCAGATAGAGCGCAATGCCGTGCGCGTTTTGTTGCAGCGCGGCGGTTGACGGCGTGAGTTGGCCGCTCAGGAAAGTCTGGTGCAGGTCAGCGCGGCGGATGAGCGCTGTTGTCGCCATCGCAATTCCGATTGATCCGCCGATGTTGCGCAGCATGTTGAACAAGCCCGTGGCGTTGCCCATTTCGTTGCTGGAAATGGTGCGCGTGCTCATGGTGGCGAGCGGCACAAATACAAAACTCAGCGCAAAGCCGGTAAGCATGATGGGGAACAGCAGCGTATACGGCCCAATGGCGAGGTTCACTTCGCCGAAGATGAATGAGCAGACGGCGAAGCCGAGGAATCCTGCGCAAAGCAGCTTGCGATTGTCGATGCGCGAGCCGAGGAAGCCGATGATGGGAGAACCGATAAAGGATCCAATTCCGCGCGGGCCGACTACCAGGCCGGCGGTGAATGCGGTATAGCCCAGAATCTCCTGGTAGTAGAGCGGCAGAATTGCGATGGTGATGTAGATGCACATGCCGAGCATGGCGATCATGAAACAGCCGGTGCGGAAGTTGCGGTCCTTCAGGATGTGCAGGTCGACGAGACCTTTGGGGTTGGCCCACGAGCGCCACACCCAGCCGATGAACGCAATCACCAACGCCGCAACCGCCCAGCGCACCCACATCGCGCCAAACCAGTCGTCCTCCTGCCCCTTGTCGAGCACGATTTGCAGGCAGCCGGTCCACACAATCAGCAGGCCGAAGCCGATGTTGTCGAAGGGGCCAACCTTGGCGTTTTTGATATACGGTGGGTCGTGGACGAAGCGGCTGATCATGATGACCGCCAGAATACCCACCGGAATATTGATGTAGAAGGCGTAGCGCCAGCTGAAGGTATCAGTGAGCCATCCGCCCAGCGTGGGGCCCAGCACCGGCGCCACCACAATGCCCAGGCCGTAAGCGGCCATCGACTTCGATCGATCTGCCGGCGGAAAACTTTCAAGCAGGATGGACTGCGAGAGCGGTTGCAATGCTCCGCCGCCGGCTCCCTGCATTACACGGGCAAGCAGTATTACGCCCAGCGAAGGTGCCGCACCGCAAAAAAATGAGGCAACGGTGAAAATGATGACGCAGGTTAGGAGGAACCGCTTGCGCCCGAAGCGCCGCGCAAACCAGTTTGACGCCGGCAGAATGACGGCATTCGCCACCAGGTAGCTGGTGAGCACCCATGTGGCTTCAGAGTTCGAGGCCGAGAGCGATCCGGCGATGTAGGGCAGCGCCACGGACGCAATGGCGGTGTCAAGCACCTCCATGAACGTGGGCAGCATGACCGAACACGTGACGAGCCACGGGTTCACGCCCTGCGTAAGCGGATATCGAGCGTTGGCGGCGGCGGTCGGAATGGCCATAAAAGCATTGAGAACGATTAAGGGTAAATGATGGGCCCATTGGCTAGTGTGACTGAGGCCACTGCGCCGTTGGAGCGAGGGAGCAAGGGGAGCTTGCTCCCTGCTTCCATGCCCTTGACACAATGAGCCGCGCCCTTGATGCTAAACAGTTCCGGTATATGAATCTTTCTCCGGTCAAATCTCCGGCAAAAGGAAGTGACGGTTTTGCGGGTTCGCGTCTTTTATCACGACAAATGTTTTGACGGTGCTTGCTCAGCTTCACTGTTTACGCGGTTCCACCGTGAGTGCATCGTGCTGGGCGCGAGCTACGAGTATCACGGCCTTGTCCACCGCGCCGGGGCGCTGTTTGATGAGAGCGAGTTCACCGGCGACGAAAACGCTATTGTCGACTTCAAGTACTCCACTTCGCCGCAGATCACATGGTGGTTCGATCACCACCTTTCCGCGTTCCTCACCGCTGAAGATCAGGAGCATTTCCGCGCATGCCAGCGCGACGCAGATTGCGCATCGCGCAAATTCTTTGACCCCACCTACACCTCGTGCACCAGTTTTCTAGCGCACATTGCGTCAACCAAATTCGGCTTCAACACCGAACCGGTCAAAGACCTTATCCACTGGGCCGATATAGTGGACGGTGCAAAGTACGAGAGCCCCGTGGCTGCAGTTGAAATGGCTGCACCGGCCATGAAGCTCACGCTCATCATCGAGTCCACACAGGACTCAGTGTTTATTCCGCGGCTGATTCCGCTGCTTACTGAGCTATCGCTCAGCGAAGTGCTTGAGCAGCCTTTCGTCGCGTCGCTTCTGCCGCCGCTGCTCGAACGCCATCAGCAATCTCTTGAGCTGATTCGCAGCCGCGCCGAGGAGCGCGACGGCACTATCTTCTTTGACATCACCGACCACCCGCTTGAGGGGTTTAACAAGTTCATCCCCTATTACCTCTACCCCAAGGCCACTTACTCCATCGGTTTGTCGAAATCGAGCTTCCGCACCAAGGTGGCCGTGGGCTCCAATCCCTGGACCAAGGCCGGCCCCGAGAAGATGGTTAATCTTGCGGCTATTTGCGAGCGCTATGGCGGAGGAGGCCACGCGCGCGTAGGCGCCATCAGCTTTTCGCCTGACAAGGAAGTGCAGGCCCGCGCCGCCGCTCTCGAGATTGTGGCAGAATTGCGCACGAAGAATCCGCTCGCGTAAAAGCGGCCTACCTCACGTGCGGCCGCTCAAGCAACCACACCAGTGCAGCCGCCGCAAAGTGCAGCAGGGCCAGGCGACTTACCGTTTGCCGTAGCGGTATGTGCCGGCGCAAATTCAGCATTGTCAGCAAGCCTTCCAAGGGAAATTGCAGATAAAGCGCGATTACCGAAAGCACTTTTGTTACCGAGGCGCCGTAACCGAACTCAGGCCGCGCGGCCAGCAACGAGAACGGGAATGCGAGACTTGCCCCCCAGTGCCCCAGTCTGTTGGCAACGTAGAGCACTTCGGGCGCCAGAAAGCCTAGGCACAGCCCCACCAGCAATGGCCAGGCAATGTTGATTAGAGGGGGTGGCGGCACTGGCTTGCGCCGTTCGCGAAACCGCCGGTCAGCGAGCGGTGGAAGCGGCGGACCCTTGGTCACCAGGTGCGGACGCCCCTTGGTAATGGGTATGGTGCGTTGGTCGTCTGGCATGATTGAGGAATTCGTTATCGATCAGGTCCGCCAACTGACTCATCGCCGGCTTTTTCGCTGCGCCAGAGCGGGCCCAGGTAGATCGACGTATTCCGGCGGTGCGGGTATCAGATTATCCCAGTAAGTTGGCCCGCGGACGAGATTTCACAATCATCGGCCACACCGCATGAGGATGCAAGCGCTTTTAGGTAGATGTATTCGGAATGGACGTGAAATGCTACGAAATAGGGTAGCTTCGCCCCCTGCATTTTAGAGCGCCAGAACATCAGCCCGCTTCTTCATCGCCTCAATGCAGAACGCGATGTGCGCGTCGAGATCGACGCCCAGTTCCTCCGCGCCCTGAATCACATCCTGCCGGTTGACGCCCTTGGCGAATGCCTTGTCTTTCATCTTCTTGCGCACGCTGGGCACTTCAACGTCGTTGATTGATTTTGTCGGCTTCACTAGCGCGCACGCAGTAAGAAATCCAGCAAGCTCGTCGCAGGCGAACAGCGCTTTGGCCAGGTGAGTCTCGCGCGGCACGCCTGAGTATTGCGCGTGCCCGAGGATCGCCGTCCGCATCGCCTCGGGCCAGCCCAGCTGCTCCAGTTCGCGCACGCCCACAAACGGGTGTTCCTCGGCCGTGGGATGCCGCTCGTAGTCAAAGTCGTGCAACAGCGCCGTGGTTGAGTAGAGTCCGATAAAATTATCGCGTTCATCGCCGGTCAGTTCCAGGCGGTCGGCCTCGGCCTCGCCGCAAGCCATCACGCAAGCCTCAACCGCCAGCGCATGTTTGCGCAGACTTTCACTCGCTGTCCACTCCGTCAACAATTTCCAGGCTGCCTCGCGATTGTGGGCCTTTTCTGCACTGCTCATTTTTATTTTTCCTCCATGTTGTACAACTTGACTCGTGATTTTCCGGTTTTTTTAGGGTATGATCCCTGTGTCATCGGTTTGACACTAAGTTTCTACTTGACAATTATGGTTCATTTCCCCGAAAGTAACACCAATCGTGGTGCACGTACGTCGCACCCCGGAGAGTCGGCTCTGGCGCTCCGCAACCAAACGATGGACACAGTCAGCGTGGACGCGCGCGAAATTGTTCGCTGCGCATATCGTAACTGCCGCTTGCTCCAGTATCGGACAAGCAATTCCCTTTGCAGAAAATGCCACAAGCCCCTCGATGTGGAGGAGCCGGTTAAACTTGCGCCCCAGCTCGTCACCACCCAGCCCGGCCAATCGACCGAGGCAGGTCTGCAGGTGGCCGCGCAGGTACGCGATATCCGCCGCGCCCGTCATCTGAGCCAGCGCCAGCTTGCCGGCCGGATGGAGGTGCCCCGCACCTACATTTCAAAAATCGAGAACGGCAAGGCCATTCCCACCCTCGGCTCACTCGAGCGGCTGGCCAGGGCGCTTGAAGTTGACATCTGCCAGCTCGTCCGCGACTCGCGCAGCCGCCGGGACGAGGAAGTGGCCGCCATCTTCAACGATCCATTTCTGGCCGAGATCGCGGCCGCGCTGCCAACGCTTGATTCGCTGCACCGCACGCTGGTGATGAGCGCGGCTCGCGATGCGGCCATGGGTCAACGCCGCACAGCCTGATCTTCCGATCCTTTTCTCGCCTTCAACGTTGCCGGCGCGGTATCCCCGGTCGGCAACGTTGGGTGATTTTGCGCGCAACTGCCGGGCGTCCATTCGCTTCTAATTATTTACACGCGTTATCTGTATCTCGCGAACGAGTTCGGCTTTGCGCATTGTCTTGCAACTAACAGGCCATTGAACATCCCAGCTCCGACCTCCGTATAATTGAGATCAAGGCGGATTTTCTTGCCATCACCTTCCACGCTTCGAATCCATGAATTGACCCCTGAGGAGCGGGCTGTCTACGCGACGCTCAAGCCTGAGGCGCTGCCCCAGCACGTGGCTATCATCATGGATGGAAACGGCCGCTGGGCCGGGCGCCGCTCGCTCAAGCGCTTTCTGGGCCACCAACGCGGCGCGAAGAGCGTACAACTGGTTACTGAAACCGCATCGCGCATCGGTCTTCCGTGGCTCACCCTCTACGCCTTTTCGCTTGAAAACAGCCTTCGCCGCCCGCGTGCCGAAGTCAGCTTCCTGATGCGCCTGCTGAAGAGCTACCTTGAGAGCAACGTGCAGCGCATGATGGATAACAACGTGCGCATGCGCTATATCGGCCGCACCCACGATCTGCCGCCAGAAGTGCAGGACAAGATGCGCTGGGTTGAAGAGACCACGGCGCGCAACACCGGCACCACGCTCACCCTGGCGCTCAATTACGGCGGGCGCAGCGAGCTGGTCGACGCTTTTCGGGCGTTGGCCGCCGAGGCCCGCCAGAAACATATCCCTCTCGACCGCATCACCGAGCAGGATATTCACCGCCATCTCTATACGGCGAACATGCCCGATCCCGATCTGCTTATCCGCACCTCGGGCGAGCTGCGAATCTCCAACTTCCTGCTGTGGCAGATCGCTTACTCTGAGATCTTTGTAACTGAGCGCCTGTGGCCCGACTTCAGCGGCATTCACCTGCTTGAGGCAATATCCGCCTTTCAGCAGCGCGAACGCCGTTACGGCGGCTTGGGAGAAGACTGCGGCGAAGTTGAAGAAGACCCTGACCGCATCCACATTGCGGCTAGCTAGGCCCGCGCAAGCCATCTACTTCAAGCCACCTACCCACCCCAGCAGTGTATTCTCAACCCTGAATGAAACGGATCCTTACCGCTGCAATACTTATTCCACTGGTCCTGGTTCTGGTGTTTCTCGGACCCCGCTGGCACATTCTTTTTACTGCCGCCATCGCAATTGTCGCGGCACTGGCCGGGTGGGAGTATCTAGGCCTCGCTCAGCATCGTGGGGCCAAACCGCCCCGCATTGCGGCCGCGGTGGCGCTGCTGTTGCTGTTTGCCGGCAACTACGAGTGGCCTGACTCCACGCCCGCCATTTTTGGCGCCCTCAATCTTTGCCTGCTTATCCTGTGCACTTTCCGCGGCCAGGTGGAGCAGGTGATGGCCGATGCCTCGGCTTCAATTTTCTGCATGTTCTATGTCGGTTCCACGTTGCTGGCGCTCCCCTCGCTCCATGAACAAGCCAACGGCCCTTCGCTGGTGGCATTTCTTTTTTGTGTAGTCTGGGCCGGCGACTCTGTTGCGCTTTACGTAGGTCGCGCCTTTGGACGACACAAGTTGGCGCCGCGGCTCAGCCCCGGCAAAACCTGGGAGGGCTCGCTGGGGTCTGTGGCCGGAAGCCTGATCGCCGCCGGAATCCTGCTTGAACTCGCCAATTACCTGCAGGCCCACGACTCGGCAGTGCTCTCATTCCCAGATGCAACTTTCTACTGGCTTGGACTGGCCGTAGTGGTGAACATTGCCGCCCAAGTTGGCGACCTGGTGGAATCGGCCATCAAGCGCTCCGCAGGGGTCAAGGATTCCGGCTGCCTGTTGCCGGGGCACGGCGGCGTCCTGGACCGCATTGACGCACTGCTGCTGGCCGCCCCGGCGCTGTGGTACGCGCAGGTGATTCACCTGATGTTTTAAAATAGCTTCTAGCTGCTAGCCACTAGCGTGTCTGGAGTGCCATGAGCATTTCCCGGCTTGCCGCTGGCTTTTCGGCGCGCTTACTCCCGAGATTCTCGTCCGGAATAATCGCATCAACTTCTTGCTTCAAGGCTAGGAGCTAGCAGCCAGGAGCTGCTTTTTGAAACGTCTCGCCATCCTCGGTTCCACCGGTTCCATCGGCCAAAGCACTCTTTCCATCGTCGAGCAGTTTCCCGATCGCTATTCCGTAACCTCACTAGCCTGCGGCCGTAATATCGACGAGGCCTTCGCCCAGGCGGTACGCTGGCGGCCTAGACTCATCTCCATTGCGAATAAAGAGCTTGCTGAAAAACTGCGCGGGCGCCTGCGTGAGGCCGGCATTACGGGAATCGAGGTCGCCCACGGCACCGAGGGCACCGTCGCCGTCTCCACTCACTCTGAAGCCGATTTTGTTGTTTCAGCCATCGTAGGCGTGGCCGGGCTCGAAGCTACTCATTCCGCCATCCTGGCCGGCAAACCCGTGGGCCTGGCCAACAAAGAATGCATGGTTGCCGCAGGTGAAATCCTGACCGCTGCCGCCCGCGAGCGCAACGTGCCCATTCTGCCCATCGACAGCGAGCACAACGCCGTTCACCAATGCCTGCGCGTGGGCGCGCACAACGAAGTGAAGGCCATCTGGCTTACCGCGTCGGGCGGACCGTTCCGCCAAACGCCGCTGGTTGATTTCGCAACCATCACCCCGGCGCAAGCCCTCAAGCATCCCACCTGGGTCATGGGCCGCCGCATCACTATCGACTCAGCCACCATGCTCAACAAAGGCCTCGAGGTGATTGAGGCTTGCCGCCTGTTCGACGTGCCGCCAAGCCAGGTGCGCGTGATCGTGCATCCGCAATCCACGGTTCACTCTATGGTGGAATACGTTGACGGCTCGATCCTGGCGCAGATTTCGGTCACCGATATGCGCCTGCCAATTCTTTATGCGCTGGCTTATCCGGAGCGCCCGGCATCAACGCTCACGTTCGATCTTGCCTCGTTGCGCCATCTCGAATTTGAAGAGCCGGATTTCGAACGCTTCCCTTGCTTGCGCCTGTCGTTTGAGGCCGCGGAGAAGGGCGGTGCGCACGCCATCGCTCTTAATGCAGCGGATGAAGTAGCAGTCGAGGCGTTCCTCGGCGGGAAAATCCCATTTATGGGAATCCCGCGTACAATTGAAAAAGTACTCGCATCTACGCCTGAGGCGCATCCAACTACCATTGAGCAGGTGCTCGCCACAGACCGGGAGGCGCGTCAAAAGGCTAATGAATTCGTCTTGTAAAACGCTGACAATCGTTAGCTCCTGACACGGGCACACTCCTGGCCGTCCGCTCTGGCAGATTCCCCACGGAAAGGCTTGGATCACTGATTTTCCCGGAATCTTGAAGGATCTGCAATAAACTTATGCACGACTTTCTCGTCTCTGCCGTTGCATTCATCGTCCTGGTCGGCATCATGGTTGTGGTGCACGAAGCCGGGCATTTCGTCGTCGCCAAGCTTTGCAAGGTGCGCGTCGAAGCATTCTCAATTGGTTTCGGTCCCAAGCTCTTTGGCGTCACCTTGGGCGAAACCGAATACAAGGTCTGCCTGTTGCCCTTCGGCGGCTTTGTGAAAATGACGGGCGAAAGTCCGGAACACAATCTCGAAGTTCCCGGCACGCCTGTTGTCGTTCAAGCGTACGAAAAGCTTCCCGGCACAAGCGCGACTGCCGCCCCCTCCGCTCCGTACAGCGACGATCTAGGCTCCTTCCTCAACCATCCGCGCTGGCAGCGCATGCTTATCGGCATTGCCGGGCCCATCGCCAACTTCATTCTGGCCTTCGTGCTGATGCTTTTTTATTACGCTGTCTTCAACGAGGTGGATGCAATTGAAGTGAAGACACCCACCGTTGAGTGGGTTGTTCCTGACTCGCCCGCCGCGCAAGCTGGTTTTCTTCCTGGCGATCAGATTTTGCGCTACGACGTTTTCAAGAAACCGGACTGGAGCCAGATCGATGCGCAGTCGCGGCTCAACGCCAATCAGACCATTCCGGTCACCGTTCAGCGCGGCGACAATTCGCTGGTGCTGAATCTACACATACTCGCTTCCGCAAAAACCGACAGTTTCGAAATCCCCGACGAGGGTCTGCTGCCCCAGGAATATTACGGCCCCATCAAAGTGAATGATGTTTCACCCGGGCTTCCGGCTGAGCAGGCTGGACTGCGCCCCGGCGATGCCATTGTGGCTGTCGATGGTCATCCTTTCCATACCGTTTACTCCTTGCTGTTTTACATGCAGGAGGGACAGGGAAAGCCGATCAACCTTACCGTGATGCGCAATGGTCAGACTCTGAACTTGACCGGACATCCCACCAAGCTCGACACAGGCTACAAGCTTGGATTTTCGGTAGCGCCCGTGCCGGTTCGTAATCAGCCGCTGCCCCTCGGAAAGGCGATCACGAAATCCAACCAGTTCTTTGGCCAGAATGCGTTCATCATCCTTGAGGTTCTTCAGCGCCTGTTTACGCACAAGGTTGCAGTGTCACAGCTTCAGGGACCGGTAGGCATTGCGCGTATGGCCGGCGAAGCCGCCGAGATCAAAGGCTGGCAACCCAAGTTCACTTTGGCCGCTGAGATCAGCATCAACCTCGGCATCCTCAACCTGATGCCCTTCCCCATTCTCGATGGTGGCATGATCATGTTTCTCATTATCGAGAGTTTCATGAAGCGCGACATCAACTTCATGGTGAAAGAACGCATCTATCAAGCCGCTTTTGTTTTGCTGCTGGTCTTCTTCGCATTTATTATGTTCAGCGACGTAACCAAGTTGCCCATGTTTACGCATATCAAACCGTGAGACGTGGATCGTGATTCGTGGTTCGTGTGTCGCGAACCGCCGGTCGTAGACTGTGAAAAATCACGATTCACGAAGCACGACGCAAGCCATGCCCATTACAACCCAAGTCCGTGTCCGCTACGCTGAAACCGATCAGATGGGCATTGTGTACTATGCCAACTATCTGGTCTGGTTTGAGCTTGGCCGCGTAGAGCTGTTGCGCTCGCTGGGGCTGGCATACAGCAAGCTTGAGCTGGATCACGGCTGCATTCTGCCGGTAATTGAGGCGCGCTGCCGCTATCGCTCCCCGGCCAAATACGACGACGAAATTCTGATTGAATCGTGGCCGTCGCTGGTGCGAGGCAGCGTAATCAAATTTGCCTATCGCATCCTGCGCAAGGCTCTGGATGGCGGCGAAAACACGCTGCTGGCAGAAGGCGAAACGGTGCACGTAGTCTGCGACGACCAGCTCCAGCGCAAGCCTCTGCCGGAGCACTATGCCGAGGCGCTCAGGGGGCTGATGGTCGGCATAGCCAGTACCCCATAGTTTGTGGCCAGTAGCTTGCGGCTATTGGCTATTGGCTATAATCCTTTCATTCATGGAACCGGAACGAACCACTCCGCGGGAGCTTGGTGGCGTGCTTGCCGAACTATCGGCCCGCGAGCCAATATTCCACCACCCTGAATTCGGAACCACACGCGCCGACTTCGACCGCCTTATGGCACCTGACTACTGGGAGACGGGAGCCTCAGGCCGACGCTACGCGCGTGAGCCCATTCTGGAAGAGATGGACCGGCGCTACGCCAACGGCCCATACAAAGACATTTGGGAGACCAGCGATTTCCATTGCCGGCAGCTCGCCGAGAATGTTCACCTGCTCACTTATACGCTGTTGCAGAACAAGCAGCGCTTGACGCGGCGCGCCGACGGCTGGCAGATCATTTACCACCAGGGAACGATTGTGCAGGATGCGTAAATGAATTAACTCACAACAATTGCCAGCAGGATCCCGTCATAGCCCTTGGCGCCGACGTTCTGCATCACGGTTGCGCTTAGACGGGGCTCCTGGGCAATCAGATCGGTCATGCGCCGCGTGCCCACTATGTCAGGGTCCTTGCTCTTGCCATCCACGACCTTGCCGTCGCGCACCACGTTGTCAACCACAATCGTGGTACCCACGCGCGAAAGTCTCAGCGCCCACTTCACGTACTCGGCATTCGATTGCTTGTCGGCATCGATGAAGATGAAATCGAAGGGCGCGCCACCCTCGCTCTGCAGCATAGGCAGAATCTGCAGCGCGGGCCCAAGGCGCAGATCGACGCGATCGAGCACGCCGGCGCTCTTCAGGTTTTTTCGCGCCACCTCGGCATGCCTGGGGCTGAACTCGAGGGTTACTATGCGCCCGTCAACAGGCAGGGCGCGCGCCATGCAGATGGTGGAATAGCCGCCCAGCGTGCCGATTTCAAGCACGCGCTTGGGCTGCGTCATGCGCACCAGCAGGTTGAGGAATTGGCCCTGCAGAGGCGAAACATCAATAGCCGGAAGCCCGGCCTTGCGATTAGCCTTGGCGACTGCATCAAGGTACTTGTCTGGCGGCGCAAGCTTTTCGCGGTAATACTCATCGACCGCGGTCCAGAGCTGCCTTCCCGATTTGAGTGGCGACATTTATTTCTCCCGCGCCACCACAAAGTCGGGTACCCACAAAAGGGCTCTCTTGAAATCGGTGTCGGCCATGGGCGCCAAGGCCTGACGCGACTGCTCTGCGTAGCGGTCGGCCGCGGCCATCGCATATTCAACCGATCCGTTGCGTTCAAGTATCTCGCGGATCTGCTGGCGGCTCACGTTCTCAAAGCTGCGGTCGTCGAGCACGCGCTGAATCGCACGGCGGTCCACGGCCGTTCCGTGATCGTGCGAATGAATCACTGCCAGCGTCGCCTTGCCCTCGCGCAGATCGCTCGCCACGGGCTTGCCCAGAACTTCTTCGGTCGCGGTAAGGTCAAGCACATCGTCAACAATCTGGAAGGCCAGACCTACTGCTTTGCCATAGGTCGCCAAGCTCGTTTCCTCGACGTCAGTGCCGCCGGCCAGCACCGAGCCCAGCCGCATTGAAACGGAAAACAGGCACGCGGTCTTGCGGAAAATGAGGTCGTAATACTCGGCCTCTGACACCGCCTTGCCCAGTTTTTGAATCTGCAGCAGCTCGCCCTCGACCATTTGCTGCGTGAGCCCGATCAGCAGGTCGAGCACGCGCAGCTTTCTCTCTTCAAGCGCCACCTTGAAGGCCTGCATGTATAACCAGTCGCCGGCCAGCACGCACTTCTCGTTGCCCCACGTGGTGTTGGCTGAAGGACGCCCGCGGCGCGTGTCGGCGCCGTCGATAATGTCGTCGTGCACCAGCGTGGCAGTGTGCACCATTTCAACCACCGCGCCCAGTCTGATAGCGCTATGCCCCTGGTAGCCAAGCTGGTGTGCGGCCAGCAGCAACAACGACGGCCTGATGCGCTTGCCGCCGCCCTCGCGAAGATACTCGGCAATCTCGGTGATGGTGCTTACGCTTGAAGCCGCGTCGCGTCCGAGCTCCTGCTCGATCGCTACCAGGTCTTCCCGCAGCAACTCAAAAATCTCACGCGCCGACGCTATGGTGAATGTGCTCAATCATCTCCGATTCTACGGCCTTTTTCGCTTGCCGGGGGCATTCACGAGCAGCACCACAGCTTTTGATCGCAACGCGCGGCAGTGGACACGGCCGTACGCCGCTCTCGAATCTCAGTTCGTGCGATAGTTCGTGAATTGTAAATCCACGCCCATATCCTTTGCCCGCAACATGGCGATAATCGATTGCAGCTCGTCGCGGTCCTTGCTTGAAATCCGCACGGTATCGCCCTGAATGCTGGCCTGCGCCTTCTTCTTCGAATCCTTGACGAGCCTCACGATTTCCTTGGCCTTTTCAATCGGGATGCCCTGCTGCAGGCTGATTTTTTGCCGCACGCTCGAGCCCGCGGCCGGCTCAACCTTGCCATAAGTTAGATTCTTGAGCGACACGCCCCGCTTCACCAGTTTTTGACCGAGAATGTCTTTCACCGCTTCGAGCTTGTACTCGTTAGCTGAAGCCAGTTGGATTTCCTTGTCGTCCTCGGCCAGCGATACTTCGGAGTGCGAATCCTTCAAGTCAAAGCGCTGGCGAATTTCCTTGAGCGCCTGGTCGATTGCATTGCGGACTTCCTGCATGTCCACTTTGCTTACGATGTCGAATGAATTGTCCTGTGCCATATTGGTTTCTTCCGTGTTGCATTGAGACTCTGGGCTGGACTCCCGTCCAGTGCCTCTCTCAGTTTCCCACGTCTCACCCAACCGGGAACAGCCGGAAAAAGTTTGCCGTGGTGGCCTCGGCCAATTCGTCGGCTGTTACTCTCATTGCAGCAGCCACCACCTGCGCGGTCAAAGCTACCATCGCCGGCTCGTTGCGCTGGCCGCGATTGGGCGCCGGGGCGAGCCATGGAGCATCAGTTTCAACCAAAACTCCGTCGAGCGGCATCTTCGCCGCCACGTTGCGCAGTGGCTGCGCCTTGGGATAAGTGACATTGCCCGCAAACGAGCACAGAAACCTCATATCGAGCGAGCGCCGCGCCTCTTCCCAGCCGCCGCCAAAGCAGTGCATCACGCCGCCCAGGCCGGTGGGCCGCCAATGCTCGTCGAGCACGTCGAAAAGATCAGCCCACGCGTCGGTCGACTCGTTTGTTCCCCGGCAATGGATCAGGATGGGCCGCTTGCGTCCCGCCGCAACTTCAAGCTGCCGGATAAGCATGGCACGCTGCACGTCGCGCGGCGCGCCCTCGTGGTAGTAGTCGAGGCCAATTTCGCCGCAAGCTATCACTTCAGGCTCGGCGAGAAGACGGTCGAGTTTGGCAAGGACCGCATCGTCAATCTCCGGCGTGGCATGCGGATAAACGCCTGCACTCGCAAACAGTCGCGGAATTTTGGCTCCTGCTTCGCGCTTCAAGTTGAACTCGTGGCAAAGATCGCGGGCCTGGTGCATCTCCGCGGGCCCCTCGCCAATGCCGATCGAGAGCACCGCGCCCACACCGGCGTCGAAGGCGCGCGTCAGCATTGCTTCGCGATCTTCGGTGTAGCGCGGGCTGTCTAAATGGGCGTGGGAATCGATGAGCAAAACAATCTCCTGAAGGTGCGCGACGCGGCCGCTACTTCAACCTGGCCCCCAGCGGCACATCTTCAAGAAAGCCGGCCAGCACCGGCGCGCCATCCAGTGGCAGTGATGCTGCCAGCAGCATTCCGTTCGACTCAAGGCCGCGCATCTTGCGAGGAGCCAGGTTGGCTACGATCACAATCTTTCGACCGACCAGCTTCTCCGGCTCGTAGTACTGGGCAATGCCAGCCAGGATCTGCCGCTTCTCGTATCCCAGGTCGACCTCGAGCCGCAGCAGTTTGTCGGCTTTGGGAATGCGCTCGGCTACCAGAATCTGCGCCACGCGCAACTCCACTTTGGCAAAGTCGTCGATGGTGATGTACTGCTTCTCTTCGACGGCTGAGGCAGCGGGCTCGCCAGAAGCCGCGGGTGCAACTGGCGCAACCGGGGCGCTAGTTGAAGAAGGTTCCTTAACGGCGGCGGCGCGGGGCTCAAGGTGCTTCAGGTAGGAGTGAACGCCTTCGGGCTTGCGCGTTGCGTGCTCTTCCGATTCGGCATTGGCTGCGGCCGGAGCGCCTGCCGCAACGTCAAGCCGGCTACTCGCATGTTCAGCGGGAACCGCGTGGACTTTCGCCGTTTCAAGCGGCTTGCCGGGGTTCTGCGAAACCACCGAGGACTGCGTTAACGATTCGTTCGAGCGCGCATCCGGCGCACCGGTCGTATCGGTGGATTGCACCGATGGCGACGCCGTGGCCGAGCCTGATGCAGTTTTCTCGCCCCGCCCGCCGGCCGCTTCCACGGCGCTCTTGTTGTTTTCGTCTTCAAGGTTCTGCATACGTTCTACCGCATCTTTCTCCGCGCGCGGAAAGAGCGGCGCCGGTTCGCCCGGCTTTGTTCCCGCCTTCAATCCGCCCCACGCGAGTTTCGTTAAAAATGCTTTTTTCGCCGCGTCGGCAATCTCACCCTGGCCCAACTGCCGCCACACCTTGGATGCAGCCTCCGGCAAAATGGGATACGCCAGCGCTGTGATCACGCGAATGGCCTCGGCCGCCGTCGTCAGCACCCTCGCCTGCAACGCCGCATGATCGGCATCAGACCGATCTGCCGGCTTTTTCCATGGCGCGTTTGCTGTCAGGTAACCGTCAGTCTCGGCAACAATCGCCCACAAACTTTTCAGCGCGTCAGAGAAGTTCATCTCGTCAAACGCCGGCCCGAATGCGGTGATCGCAGCCTCAGTGTTTGTGCGCAGCGTTGTTTCAGCTTGCGTTTCAGCGCCGGCCTCAGGCACCACTCCGCCAAAGAACTTGTGCACCATGTTCACCACGCGGCTCACCAGGTTGCCGTAGCCGTTGGCCAGGTCTCCGTTAAACCGTTGCACGAGCGCGTCAAAAGTAAAATTGCCATCCTGCCCGAAAGGAATTTCACGCAGCAGGAAGTAACGCAGCGCATCCGCGCCCAGCACCGCTTGAACCGTTTCAGCGCGCACAATGTTGCCGCGCGACTTCGACATCTTGTTCTGGTCAAACATCAGCCAGCCATTGGCGCGCACGCTGCGCGGCGGCTCAATGCCCGCGGCCATGAGGAATGCCGGCCAGTAGACGCAGTGGAAGCGGCTGATCTCTTTTCCGATGAGGTGAATGTCCGCCGGCCAGAATTTTTTGAACTTCTGGTCGTCATCGGAGCCGTAGCCGAGCGCCGTAATGTAGTTGGCCAGCGCGTCGAGCCATACATACACCACATGTTTCTCGTCGCCGGGCACGGGAATGCCCCAGCCAAAAGTAGTGCGGCTCACCGAAAGATCCTTGAGCCCGCTGCGCACAAAGCTGACGACTTCGCGGCGCGTCGACTCCGGCCCCATGAATGCTGGATTCGCCTCGTAGAAATCAAGCAGCTTTTTCTCAAAGGCCGACAGCTTGAAGAAGTAATTCTCTTCGCTCACCGTTTCGGTCACGGTGCCGTGAATGGGGCAGATGGTTCCCGGAGGCCCTTCGATCCACTCTTCGCAACTCACGCAGTACTGGCCGGTATACGAACCCTTGTAAATGAAGCCGCGATCGCGCAGCTCGGCGAAAAGCTTCTGCACGCCGCGCTTGTGCCGCTCTTCCGTGGTGCGGATAAAGTCGTCGTAGGTGAGGCCGAGTTTGTCCCAGAGTCCGCGAAACTCCGCTGCGATGCGATCCGCAAATTCCTGCGGTGTGCAGCCGGCCTGTTGGGCGCTGCGCTCAATCTTCTGGCCGTGCTCGTCAGTGCCGGTCAGGAACCAGGTTTCGATGCCCAGCGCGCGCTTGCGCCGAGCAATGGCGTCGCACACGATGGTGGAATAGGCGTGGCCCAGGTGCGGCCGCGCATTCACGTAGTAGATGGGCGTGGTGATGTAAAAACGGTTCTGATTGAAGCTTGATTCGGTCATGGACGGCGCATTCCGCTCGCGCCCACGGTAGAGGCAGTGGGATCGGAGGTCTGCTTCCATTTTAAAGTATTGAGCTGTCGAGATTTTCCCTCGATCACAATTGGTGGACGGCGCTATCGGGTCATCCAATCCTCGCTTGGCGGCGGTGTCCGAAACTTTCGCTTCAAATCCGACCAATGGAACTCGGATACGACCCCTCCCGACACCACTCCGAAGATCACTATGTCCAGGTACGACATTACCGGGACACGAACCCAAACCAGTTTGGCGATAACAAGGAGGAGCCCGTTCATGAGCGTCACCGCGCCCGTCCATGCAAGGACATGGAGGAGAACGTATCGCGTTCGACCGCGCCGCTGCATGTCATCCCATTCTCTGCGCAGCATCGCAAGTCTTTCGTCCTTAGTCATTCTCGATCCTCGGCATAATCTTACGTCCAAACTGAGCCCCATCGGTTATTTATTTGCTCCCTTTGGATCTCACAATAGAGCAACGACAGTCGGCCGGTTCGACTGGAATCCGCGATTGACCGTTGGATAGCGCTGACTGTTCGTTTTCATAGATGGTAAAATCGCCATGTAAAATCAAGGATTTTTGAGGCGCTTCGACTGTGTATCTTGAACTGCAGCAAAGGCTCGGCAGCGCCATTCGCGCACTGCTCAAAGCGAAATACTCGCTCGATATCGAAAGCATTCCGCTGGAGACGCCCGACCAGCGCTTTGGTGAAATCGCTACGCCCATCGCTCTGCAACTGGCACGGACACTGCGCAAAGCGCCCAAGATTATTGCGCAGGAGATCGTGGCATCTCTCGATTCGGTCGAGGGATTTGCGGGATTTGAAGTGGCCGGGGCTGGATACATCAATGCTCGGCTGGACCGGGTCACAGCAGTTCAAGCCGTGGCATGCGCCGAAGGCAGGTCGCCCTCCGCGAAGGAGCATGTGCTGGTAGAGCACACCAGCATCAATCCCAATAAGGCTGCGCATATTGGCCACCTGCGCAACGCCATTCTCGGCGACACATTTGTGCGCCTGCTGCGCGCTGCGGGTAACAAGGTTGACGTGCAGAATTACATTGACAACACCGGCGTTCAGGTTGCCGATGTAGTTGTCGGCTTTCTGCATGTTGAGGGCAAATCGTTGGCCGAAGTTTCGTTGCTGGTGGCCGCATGCGAGGAGCGCGCCAAGGCTTCGGGCCGTCCTGCCGATGCCATCGACTACTACTGCTGGGACCTGTATGCACACACCTCACAGTGGTACACAAACGGCACAACCGAAGAAAATGAAGCGCGCAAAAAGCTGCGTTATCACACCCTGCATGAGATCGAAGCCGGCGGCAACGAGACGGCTGAAGTTGCCGAACTCATTTCCACTGCCGTGCTCCGCCGCCATCTTGAAACCATGGAGCGGCTCGACATCGAGTATGACTTTCTGCCGCGCGAGAGCGAGATTCTGCACCTCAAGTTCTGGGACGCGGCCTTTGAGCAGCTGAAAGCCACTGGCGTTCTGTACTTTGAAAATGAAGGCAAGAACAAGGGCTGCTGGGTGATGAGGCGACCGGGATATTTGGATAGTGAGATCAAGATCAGCCAGCAGGCAAGGCGGAAAGACCCATACGATTACAAAAACCCAGAAGACCGACTTGAACCTGAGGATTCCCTGCTAGGTGACAGCACAGATGTAGATGAAAGCGTTGAGGGCCCAGACGAGAACGCAAAAGTCATCGTCCGCTCCAACGGCACCGTGACTTATGTCGGCAAAGATATTGCCTATCACCTGTGGAAGTTTGGGTTGCTGGGCAAGGATTTCGGCTACAAACCGTTTTTCACCTATCCGGATCATGAGTGCTGGATCTCGGCTATCAAGGGCGATGAGAACCATCCGCAATTTGGCGGGGCAACGGCCATCTACAACGTGATCGATTCGCGCCAGGCTGATCCGCAGGCAAACGTCATTCAGGCGCTGCGCGGCATGGGCCACGCGAAAGAGGCCGACAACTACACGCATTTTGGCTACGAAATGGTGGCGCTTACGCCGCGCTGCGCAATTGAACTCGGCTACGACGTGCCCGAGGAGAACCTCAGCCGCGCCTATATCGAGGTCAGCGGCCGCAAGGGATTTGGCGTCAAGGCCGACGACCTGATCGACAAGCTGATCGTCGCCGTTCAGCCGCTGGTGGATGAAAAGCAGGCCGCCACCCCGGAACTCGTCCGCCGGCAAATCGCCACGCAGATCGCCCTCGGCGCGTTGCGCTACTTCATGCTCAAGTACACGCGCAATTCCGTCATCGCCTTCGACTTTAAAGATGCGCTGAGCTTCGAAGGTGAAACCGGACCCTACATTCAGTATGCTGTGGTGCGCATACGCAACATCTTCCGCAAGGCGGGAACGACAGCAGAGGCGGTGCTTGAAGAATTCGCCAAGACAGCAAGTCAGTCCGCCGCGGCGGACGAGTCAGCAGGTCAGCAGTCCGGCTTGGCTGCATTTCTCACCGGGGAGGAGAACGAAGACATTTGGGCACTATGGCTCCGCGCCGGCCGCTTCTCACTCGTTTTGGATCAGTGCATCGCAGCGTCGGAGCCGGCTTATCTCGCCAGGCACGCCTTCCAGCTTGCGCAGGAATTCGCCAACTTCTACCACAGGCACCACATCCTCACTCAAGAAGACCCCGCGCGGAAGAAGTTTCTGCTGGCGACCGCGGCCGTCACGCTGCGCGAATTGGTGCGGTCGCTGAAGCTGCTCGGCATTGAGAGCCCGGAAGCGATGTAAAGGCAGTTGTCAGTGGTCAGTAACTGACGGCCGTTATACCCGTCTGCGCCTCTGATGGGTCGACGGAATATTCATGTCTTCGCGGTATTTGGCCACGGTGCGGCGGGTAAGCTGGATGCCCTGCGCCTGAAGCATGGCCGCGAGCTGGTCGTCGGTGAGCGGATGGCGAGCGTCTTCATCTTCGATGAGCTTCTTCACCTTGCGCTTCAGTACCACGAGCGGCGTGTCGGCGCCCTCGGGGCCGTTTGCGCCTTCAGTAAAAAAGAACCTTAATTCAAGCACGCCCTGCGGCGTGTGCGCATATTTGTTGGCCACGGCGCGGCTCACCGTGGAGGGGTGCACGCCGATCTCCTCCGCCACTTCCTTGATCATCATCGGCCGCAGCGCCTCAATTCCCTGGTCGAGAAAATCGTGCTGCCTGCGCACAATCACTTCGCAAACTCTTAGAATGGTGCTTTTTCGCTGCGCAATGTTGCGCATAAGCTGCATGGCCGAGCGGAAACGCTCCTTGACGTACTCCTTCACTTCCTTGTCGGTATTGTCAGCGACCAGCATGCGGCGGTAGCGCTGGCTGAGCCGCAGGCTGGGCAGCTCCTCCTCGTTCATGCTTACAATCCACTCGGCTCCGCGCTTTACAAACACCACATCGGGCTCAATCAGCCGGGTCTGATCGCGATTGTAAAGTCGCCCGGGACGCGGATCGAGCGTGCGAATGAAATCAGTTCCCGACTGCGCCTCTTCTACTGAGACATTTGCCGCGCGCGCCAATTCCTTCAAGTCGCGCTTTTGCATCAGCTGCAAATGGGTGTCAACAATCATCGCGGCCACTTCCATGGCCCGGCGCCGCTCCTCAATCTTCGCGTCGGCCTCGTCTCTAAAGCTGCGATGCGGATCTTCGACTGTCTCCAGGAGCGCCGTGCCATATAACTCGTCGAACTCCCGCTGCTGCGCCCTTATCTGCAATAGCAGGCATTCGCGAAGATCGTGCGCGGCGACCCCTGCCGGATCAAGCCCCTGAACCAGTTCAATTGCGTGCTTTACACTATCCAGCGCCTGACCGTCATCTAGTACATGGCCATTTCCGTTACCGTTCAGCTTGGCCTGGGCGGAATCCGCTCTGTACTGCGCGAATGCCGTTGCCAGTTCCTCGTCACCGGCCTCAAGATAGCCGCAATCGTCAAGATTGCCGATGATGTATTCGGCCACCTCGTGCAGCTCATTGTCGACGCTCAGCGATCCCAGTTGCCACGCCAGATGATCGGTGAGAGTTGTAGGCTGGGAGAGAAAGTTCTCAAACGAGGGCTTTTCGTTCTCTTCATACTCAGGCTGCGTGCGATAGCCCGGATCAAGATAATCCTGGAAGTACGATCCAAAGTCGATCTCGCTGAAAACGTCCTTGGGAGGGGCCGCCGCCTCTTCAACGCTGCGTTCCAGGCGTTCCTCGCGTCCCGCAACCTGATCCAGCATTGGAACCGATTCGTCAATCTCTTCCAGGACGGGATTTTCAACCATCTCGGCATCGATCATCTCCTTCAGCTCAAGCTTGTTCAACGCAAGAACGCTCACCATCTGCATCAGGCCCGGTGTGAGCACCTGGCGTTGCGAGACTTTGAGGGTTAATCTTGGCTGCAGTAGCGCCATCGTTGGAACTCATTCCTTGATCTGCACTCAGCGCGAGTGTAATCGCGTTAGTAGAAGCTTATGAGAGAAAGTGCCCGAAGTCGAATCACCCATTAGAGGGAAGTGTGCCAAATTGGGTAACTTCCCATCCAGGTACTATTTTCAGCCAATTGCATTCAAGGGCTTAGAGCCCCGGCCAACGAAATCAGCTCAACGAGAACCCTTCGCCAAGGTAGACGCGCCTCACCTCCATGTCGTTACCCAGTTCGTGCGGCGTCCCGGAACGAAAGATCTTGCCTTCAGCAATAATGTAGGCCCGGTCGGTTACGCTCAGCGTCTCACGAACATTGTGATCCGTAATCAGTACGCCGATGCCGCCAGCCTTTAAATCAAAAATAATCTTCTGCAACTCCAATACTGCAATCGGATCGATGCCGCTGAAAGGCTCGTCGAGCAGGATGAAATTGGGCTGAATACACAATGCGCGCGCAATCTCAACGCGCCGCCGCTCGCCGCCCGATAGCGCGTAACCGCGAGTGGTGCGAATGTGCCCCAGGTTAAGCTGGTTGATCAACCGGTCGGCACGCGTGCGGCGTTCCCGGTTGCCCAGCGGCTGCGCCTCAAGCACGGCCAGAATATTCTCTTCCACCGTGAGCTTGCGAAATACCGACGGCTCCTGGGGAAGATAGCTGATGCCGAAGTTACGCGCCCGCAGATACATGGGCATGCGCGTTATATCGGTCTCGTCGACCATCACGCGGCCGCTCTCAGGCTGCACCAGGCCCACGATCATGTAGAAGCTGGTGGTTTTGCCGGCGCCGTTCGGGCCCAGCAATCCCACCACCTCTCCGCGCGAAATCTTCAGGTTTACGTTGCGGACAACCTGGCGTCCTTTGTAGCTCTTACCGATTCCCTCGGCGAAAAGTGTTTCCATCTATTTCATTTGCTCGCTTCCGGTTCCCTGCTGTTTCCCGGCCTGTTTTCCCGTGGGTTGACCGTTATGCCGCGTTCCTTGGCTCTTTCCCGGCTCGGTTCCCAAGCGCAACTTTGGGGCGGTTGTCTGTGTCTCGGTTTCGTGTCCCCCGCCTTCGATACTGACGCTATCATCGCGGCTATTGAAAATCAAAGCCTCACCGGTTGCCGTTCCCCGTTCAGGATCGCTCATCCGCGGCAGCGCGGCAGGCGTACCCGTCAAAACGTAATTCCCCGTAGCGCCCGTATACTCCAGTTTCTCGCCGGTTCCGCGGCGCCCCTGCGAAGTGACTACCACGTGCCCGCTCGCCGTCATCGATTCCACCTGTGACTGGCCTTTTGACTGGCCTGCGGCCGGCGCAAGCTGCAATTCAACCGTATCGGAGTTTGAGACTGCCGTACCCGTCTCGGCGGTAACGGCGCCAAGCTGCCCGGCATTCATGCGAGCTCTGCGTTCGACATCTGAATAGACCAGATCGCCGCCTTTCACGCGAATCACAGTAGGCCCCGCTGGCTTGTTGCTCAGCACCTGCGCGCCGCCATGAGTCTTACCTTCTGCCGTGTTGCCGGCGTTCAGCAAAACCACTTTCACCGCAGCCGCCTCACCCGCACTCCGAGCGGTCAGCGTGCGCTTGTCGCGATCAAGCACAATCACCGGACCCTCAACCGAGTTAGCAACCTGCCACAGTCGGGCATTGCCGTCGAATTCCACCACCCCGGACGACTGTTGCAAATGTGCCTCATCGGCAATCGCGTGTGCGGGGTCCTGACCATCCAGGGCGATAGAGTTTTGCGTGGCCTGATTTCCAGCGCTTTTGAAATTCGTCCAGGACGTCTTCACGTTGCCGTGCGCAAAAGCTTCACCGGACGCCTGAGCGACATCGATTTTGCCGGCTGTCAGCTCCATCCCGCCATCAACAACATGCGGATTCGCCGTCAGATGCAACAATTGCTCATCGCCCTCGTAGGTGGCGTGGCCAGCCGTGGCCCGCATCTCCGGCCGCGGCTGCGCGCCAGGCTTAGGCGCCGGTCGTTGCCGCAGGACCACATGGCCATCAAGCACCGCCGACCGCACTTCATCGGAGCCCGCCGCGCCCTTGCTCTCCGCCGTGGCGGAAGCCCTCGCTCCCTTGCTCCCTTGCTCCCTTGCTCCCTCGAGTTGTGCCTCAAGCCGGTCGCCGCTCGCTTGCTGCCATGCGCCATTAGCCGCAGTCTGCTCCATACTGGCGTGACCTGTACCGACGATCGACTTCAGTTCCGAGTCAGTGCCGAACTCACCGTTAACCTCATCCGCGGTCATTTTTGACGGCTGCAGCGGCGCGTCGCCCCTCTGCGTGGAGCTGTCGATCATCACGCCGCCAAGCCCATGAATCGTTGCCGGCTCAACCTGGCCCTTACCCGCATCACGAAAATTCACATCCGCAACCGGCGATCGCCATGTCCGGCTCACTCGAGTATTTACCAGCCGGCCGTTGACCATCTGTTGGCTGGCCCCGTCACTCTGCATTATCACGCCGCGCTCAAGATGCGCCTGGCGCACTTCACCCAGTGGAGTGAATTCGATCTCGGCTGTCGGCGAGGTTCCATGCACGGTGCGCGCACCTTTCACTGAATCCATCACAACACCGCCTTCAAGGCGCCCATGCAGCGGCTGGTTCTTCTTATCCAGGTCCAATGATGCCCTGGGCGCCTGCAAATGCCCGCCAGTGGCCGTAGTGGCGTTAAACCCGCCAAGCGCGTCGAGATGTTCAGCCGATCCATCTTCGCGAAACAGCACCCGCGCCTCGGCCGCCGACGCCTGGCCGCCGCGATAATCCGCCGTAGCCGTTTGCAGCCTGCAGATTTGCGTATCGCGCGTGAATTCAAGATGCGCGGCGTGAACCGCCACCGGCTCACCATTGCGCTTTGCCGCTAGCTCCACGCTGCGGTCAAGCACCAGGAAGCCCTGCTGAGAGTCATACGATGCGCCAATTGAGCTGCCGCGGGCCTGCGCGGTCGAAAATTCCACGCGCTCGGCTGTCGTTGCCACGCCGGTATTCTGGTTAAAGCTTAGCCCGCTTGTCTTAACGTGGATCTCGTCGTTCCGGCCTGCGTGCGCCGTGGTCACCGGCGCCAGATCTTTGGCCAGCTTTTTGTCCTTGGGTGTTGCCTCTTTCACATCCTCAGCCTGCTCCGGCCCGGGCCGCATCAATGTAATATCAACCGGGCCCACAGCGGTTGCAGTGCCCGCCTTCTTGTCGTAGGTAAATTCGTCGCCCGCAATGCGGTCCACGCTCTTGCCGTCGTCGCTGTAGAGCTCAATCAGCACCCCATGCAGCTCCGCGCGGTTGTTTTTGTACACCACCTCTTTCGACGCATGAATCTTGTAGTGCTCGTGAGCCCCCAGCGCGTGAGAATAGGTCCAGCCGTTGGCTTCCTGCTGTATATCCAGCCCAAGTTTCTGAGGCAGATCGCGCAGTTTGAATGAGCGCCTGAGTTTTCCGATTGTCAGAAAGATGCCGAGCGCGGCAATTAGCAGCACGCCCGCTGCAATCACCAGCGTCCGCATCCGTTCGATCGTCAATCGCAAACTAATTCCTCATTCCCAATCGCGCCGCGAGCCTTTGCGCCAGGCTTTCGCCCAACTCGCTCCATAGTAGGCGCGCCGTGGCGCCGCTGACCTTTTCAGCCGCGGCCGTCAACTCCACTAACTGGCGCACGTTTTCTTCCACATGCCGCGCGCCCACCACGCTGAGCTCGGCGTCCTCTTCAAGAAACGGTGCGTCGCTGCCGAAATCGATGCGGATGTGCCCGTCCTGCTCGTACGCGCCTT
>Ga0265338_10002727_pt1 | contig 25922 bp, 18 predicted proteins | sample 42126metaG_FD_193579 | JGI IMG/M metagenome (GOLD analysis project Ga0265338, IMG submission 193579) | Rhizosphere microbial communities from Carex aquatilis grown in University of Washington, Seatle, WA, United States - 4-21-26 metaG | ecosystem: Host-associated > Plants > Roots > Rhizosphere...
CATCGGCCAGATCCCCGCCGATGTCCAGCCGCGCAATTCAAAAAACCTTGAGTTTGTGGACAAGGTATCCGAGGCCAACGTGCGTCTGGTCATGCAACAAATCCGCGAACGCAGCCCCATCCTGCGCGAGATGCTGGACAACGGCCAGATCGGCCTGGTCGGCGGCATGTACGACCTCTCCACCGGCGAGATCCATTTTTACAGCAATTCTGACAAATGAAAGTCACCCTCAACTGGCTCAAACAATACGTCGATTTCAACTGGTCGCCCGAGGAATTGACCGAGCGGCTCACCATGCTCGGCCTCGAAGTCGAAGGCGTCCGCAAAACCGGCGGCGAGTTCGACGGCATCGTCGTCGCCCAGGTCATCACCAAGGACAAGCATCCGAACGCCGACAAGCTCACCGTCTGCAAGGTCAACGACGGCCAGGGTGAACGGCAGATCGTCTGCGGCGCGCAAAATTTCCAGGCTGGTGACAAAGTGCCGCTCATTCTGCCCGGCTCGACCTTGCCGCCCAAAGCCGGCGAGAAGGAGCCGTTCACCATCAAGGTCGGAAAAATCCGCGGTGTGGAATCGCATGGCATGATGTGTTCGCCGCAGGAACTCGGCCTGTCCGACCAGGTGGACGGCCTGCTCATCCTGCGCCCGGATGCCAGGGTCGGGCAGTCGTTCGCCGAATATCTCGGCCGCAGCGGCAGCGACGTGGTGTACGACCTGGAAATCACGCCGAACCGGCCGGATTGGAACAGTGTCATTGGTATCGCCCGCGAAATCGCGGCACTCACGGGAAATCCTTTAAAGGTGCCAAGTGTCAAGTGTCAGGTGTCAGGCGAGGCAACGCAGAATCTGGTTTCGGTGCGCATTGAAGATGCAGAGCTTTGCCCACGTTACACCGCACGCATTGTCAAAGGCGTGAAGATCGGCCCCAGCCCGGACTGGCTGCGCTCGACGCTGGAAAAGGTCGGCATCCGCAGCATCAGCAACGTCGTGGACGTGACGAATTACGTCATGCTCGAAATCGGCCAGCCGTTGCACGCGTTTGATTACCATCTCATCGCCAAAGCCGCGGATGGCAAACCGACCATTGTCATCCGCCGCGCCGGAGCGGGCGAGAAATTCAAAACGCTCGACAACCAGGAACGCACTCTCACAAACGAAATGCTGTTGATTGCCGATGAGCAAAAAGGCATCGCCCTGGCCGGCGTCATGGGCGGCCAGAACACGGAAATTAATGACCGGACCGTGGACGTGCTCATCGAGAGCGCCTATTTCTCGCCGACCAACATCCGCCGGACCAGCAAGCAACTCGGACTGCGCAGCGAGTCGAGCTATCGTTTCGAACGTGGCGCGGACATCGGCATTTGCGATTGGGCGAGCCAGCGTTGCGCGCAGTTGATTCTGGAAACCGCTGGCGGCCAGCTGGCGGAAGGCGTCGTGGACATATATCCGAAGCCGGCTGAACCGAAGCAAATCACCCTGCGACACAACAAGGTTGGCGAACTCCTCGGCATTCATTTGAAGCCGGAAGAAATTGAATTTTATCTCGGCCAGCTCGGCCTCAAGGCGGTCAACCGCAAGGCGCGTCCGGTGGATGACAATCGTCCGCCCGAACCGGTGGCTTTTCAAATTCCAACCTTCCGCGTGGACCTGAAACGCGAGGTGGACTTGATTGAAGAAATCAGCCGCCTGCATGGGGTGGATAACATTCCCTCCACACCACCGCGTGGTGCAATCGGGGTGAATGCGTACGACGTGACGCACGATGTCCTGGCGGAAGCGCGGCGGATTTTGAGCGGGCTGGGATTGAACGAGGCCCAGGGGCAAACGCTCGTTTCCAGTGCGGAATTCGGAATGCGAAGTGCGGAATCCGCAGCCCTCGTGAATCCGTTGAGTTCGGACATGGATGTGCTGCGGCCGAGCCTTCTGCCGGGCTTGATTCATTCGTTGCGGCACAATGTCAGCCACAAAAATTACGATGCGGCCTTGTTTGAAATCGGACGGGTGTTCGCGCAAACCAACGGACAAAACCGCGAAGAATGCCGCATGGCCATCGCGCTCACCGGGCAGCGCGCCTTGCCCTTCTGGAGCGGCAACGACCGCGAGGCCAAATTCGACGCCTACGATTTAAAAGGGCTGTTGGAGGAATTTCTCGACCAGTTTGGGTTGCGGGGAATGACCTACACGCGCCGCACAGAAGGCACACTGTTGTTCCTTGAGTCGGCGGTGATTTCGCTCGGCAAAAATCAAATCGGCGAATTCGGCCAGTTGCTGCCCGTGCTGGCCAAGAAATATGATTTGCGGGACGCCGCGCTGCTGGCGGAATTGAACCTGGATTTGCTGCTGGCGCGCCGCAATCCAGCCAAGTCGTCCAAGCCGCTGCCGCAATTCCCGGCCATCCGCCGCGACGTGGCCATGATCGTACCGGAAGCGACGACCCATGAGGCCGTGTTGCAGGTGGTGAGGCAAACCAAACCGGCCAACCTGGAAGCCGTCGAGTTGTTCGACGTGTTCCGTGGCAAGCATGTGCCGGAGGGACAGAAGAGTCTGGCTTATACGTTCACTTATCGCGCCGCGGACAAAACGCTCACCGACACCGACGCAAACGCCGCACACGCCAAAATCGTGGATGCGCTCAAGGCGCAATTGAGCGCATTGGTGCGCGAGTGACCCCGGCCGCTGGATTCCCGATCCGACCGAACGCCTGACCCGGCCTGTGATGCGGTTGGACGCGGCCCGCCGGATTCATTGTTTTTGGAGTTGCGGGAATATCCAAGCCAGCCTCCCGGGCGGAAACACCCTCAAGTTTCCTCACGGGTCGCCGATACAGAGCCACGATCATGCGTCGATGACTGCGGGTTGACGGTGGTTTCGCTATGAATTCAATCCCAGGCATTTGTGTTGGTAAATGGAATACCGCAGCTTTGCCCGGTATGGCTTCCACCCTGTCGAGTTATGTTTCGCGCCAACCTAATCTTTCCATTCTCAGCGCCGGCGTGATGCTTGCCTTCGGCGTTTTAGCCGGCGCCACGGAACTTCCCTCTGCCCCGCGCTTGATCACGTTGGTGGCCCAAATGGCCCAACCGCTCCAATCCAAGACGCGCGAGGTGTTTCAGGCGAAAATGACCGGTGTTGTTTATGGAGTTGACCGGCCGCATTCGAGTTTGATCTTCGCTGACGGCGGCGGATGGGTTTGGCTGGAAACGGAAAACATCCCGGAGACGGTCGGGAGCGGCGCGAGGGTCACGGTGCAAGGAACGATCGACATCGGCAACGGCCATGCGTTTTTGGGGAAGACGGCGATTGTCGAGGGCGAACGCTACCGGGATTGGACCGAGCAGTCCGGGCGCGTGTATCTGGGTGCGGGCAAGCACAATCTGGAGCTGGTTTACCATCAGGGCACCCAAAGGGCGCTGTTGAGTGTGGAATACGAAGGGCCGGGGATTCCGCGCGGGCCGATCCCGGGTTCGGCGCTATGGCATGCGGACACCAATGTGCCGGCACAATTTCTGGCCGGGTTGAAATGTGAAATTTACCGGGGGATCATGGTGGAAAAGCCGGATTTGAAATCATTGACGCCGGATTTTTCGGATCTGGTCGGAGCTTTCACGTGCAGGTTTGTCGGCGCCCCGAACGGTCGCAACGCCAGCGGCACGAGGGTGAACTATGTGCTGCGCTACCGCGGCAGCCTGCAAATCGGGCAGCCGGGGGTTTACCAATTTTATGTCACGGCCAACGACGGCGCGACGCTGGCGTTGGACTACGACAGCCAGTGCCGATTTGACGTGTTGGGACACACCAATCTTGCGGCGCCGGTGCTGCTGACCCCGGCGCAAATGTGGGGAAACATGGCGGAGCCGCTCTGGGCTCAATTTGAGGGGCGGGTGGTCCAAGTGGGCGGAATAAACGGTCAGCTGCAGCTGGGCCTGGAAGGCGATTCCGGCACGATGAGCGTGATGGTTTCGGACGGTGACATCAGGGCATCGGCCATGTTGTTGAACAGTTATGTGCGCGTGAACGGACTCGCCTCCGGCGTCATCGGCATGCATGGGAAAAAGAATGCGGGCGAGCTTCTGGTGCCCAGCATGAATCAAATCGCCATCCTTCGGGCGGCGGAAGGCAACTGGCAGACCCATGCCGGCCTGCCGGCCTGGGACGTGGCTGGCAAATCAACCGGGCTGGACCCAAATCCGGTTGAGATTCATGGAACCGTCGTGAATGTCGAGCCTAGGAAAAGCATCACCATCCAGGACGGTTCCGGCCAGATCCAAGTCCGCACGTCTTTGGCCGACCTCCGGGACATGGGAACCGGCGTGGAGGCGCTGGGGGAGCCATGGCGCACGGACCAGGGCACGCTTCTGTTTTATGCCGTCTATCGCACGCTGCCGCAGACCAACGCCAGCCAGCCATTGCCACTGCTCACCAGCATCGAACAAATCCGCCGGCTCAAAGACAAGGACCTGGGCATTCCGTATCCGTTTAAATTCAAAGGAACGATGATTGGCGTGGTATCCGGCGGATTAGCAGGAACGGTCCGCGGTGAAAGCGAAGCGATTACGATCTCCACCACGAACGATCAACCAGCCGTCCTCCATCTGGGCGATCTCTGTGAATTCGAAGGGGCGTTGCGTTGGCGGCAGAACCGGGCCGAGGCCTATTATGCACGATTCACATTGATTGGGCGAGGCAAATTCCCCGACCCGCAGCATCCCACCTGGACCGAACTGATGAATGGCAACGTTCAATCACAATGGGTCGAAATTCAGGGCATCGTCACTGAGATAAGCCCACGCGCCGGTTCGTTAACCGTTAGAATGCCTGGCGGCGACATTCAGATCCATTTAGCGCAATTCAACGCCGACATCTGGTTACGATGTTTGCATTCGGTCGTCCAAGTGCGGGGAATCGCGAATAACTTTATTTCAAAAAACAATCAGGTCACCGGCGCCCTGATCGAAGTCAATTCACAGGCGGATGTTACTGTCATCCGGTCCGGGCCCCAAAACATCTTCCACCTCCCCGAAAGGCGGGTGGCCGATGTTCTGGCCTTTGATCCCGATGCCTCAACCTATCCCCTGATCAAGGTATCCGGCCAGATCATGTTCATCCGCGACTCAACCTATTACCTCTGGGACGGCACGAACGGCCTGCATTTCACCACCACCAAGTCAGATAAATGGGCCGTCGGCGACGTGGTCCAGGTTGTTGGCCTGCCGGAAAACGACCGCCTGTCACCATCCCTGCGCAATAGTGCCATCAACCGGCTGCGGCATGATCCATTGCCTCCGCCCGTGCTGGTCCAGCCGAAAAACCTCAACAGTGAACAATACGAATCCGCCCTGATTCAAATGGACACCAAGCTGCTCGGCGTCAGCACGAACCTGATCGAACAATTTCTTGAGTTGCAACTATCTCCCAGCCACACGGCCATTGCCCGTCTGGATTCGCGCCGGGGAACATTTCCAAATCTGCTGCCCCAAAGCCGGGTGCGCGTCACCGGCGTTTTTAGCAGCCGGAACAAAACAAGCGAAGGGCCTGCGGAAATCCTGCTGAATTCCCCGTCCGACGTCCTGGTCCTGGAAACGCCGCCATGGTGGAATGTTCAACGCAGCTTGACCCTTCTGGGAGCCGTCACCCTGGCCCTCTTCGGTTCCGTAACGTGGATCACCACTCTTCGCCGACGGGTTGACCTGCGTACGCGCGAATTGGGCGAGGAAATCAACGAACACAAAATCACGGAAGCCAATCTGCACGAGAACACCGCCATGTTGCAAAACGAAATTGAAGAGCGCAAACGCATCCAGCTGGAGGTTGAAACCATCCACCGTCAATTGATCGAGGCCTCGCGCCAGGCCGGGCAGGCGGACATCGCCGCGAACATCCTTCACAACGTCGGCAACGTGCTCAACAGCGTCAATGTCTCCACCACCGTCATCACCAATCGCACCCGCAACCTTCACTTCGGCAACATCGCCAAAGTGGCCGACTTGCTCGAACAACACGCCGCCGATTTTGTAGCCAATCACGAAAAAGGCCGTCAGGTCCCGCAATTTCTTCGCCAGATTTCACTTCATCTCGCCGGGGAACAGGAAGGCCTCCTGACCGAGCTCCGCGACCTGGGGCAGAACGTCGAACACATCAAGGAAATCATCGCCGCCCAACAGACTTATGCCAAGCGCCTCGGCATTCTGGAGGCCTGCTCGGTTTCCGAAATCGTTGAGAGCGCATTAAAAGTCCATGCCGCTGCTTACGCCCGTCATTCCATCCACATCATCCGCAATTACGAAGCCATTTCCAAAGCGACCCTGGACAAACACAAAGTTCTCCAAATTCTGGTCAATTTTTTCCAAAACTCCATAAACGCCTGCGAAGATGGCGGACAAAAGGAAAAAACCATCACCGTTTGCCTTCAGAACTGCCCGCCGGATGAGTTCCGTATCAAAGTGGCTGACAATGGCATCGGCATTGCGCCGGAAAACCTGCCCCGCATCTTCACGCACGGATTCACCACCCGTCAAAACGGACATGGATTCGGGCTTCACAGCGCAGCCCTGGCGGCGAAGGAACTAGGCGGCACGGTGGTTGTCCATAGTGACGGGTTGGGCACGGGGGCGACTTTCACGCTTCAATTGCCCTTACAGCCTCCTTCCGACACGACGTTGTACCAACGAAAAAAGAACAGCGTCACAACCGACGACCGCTCACCCGCAAATGTCTTAATGTAAATTTCGGATCGGCCGCAGAATCTCCAGCGCCGCAATTCACAAGGCCAATCCGGCAATCCGCGCCGCCGAAACGAAACCGGATTATTTTGCGCAGTTTATTAAAAACCTTCTTGCGTCCGGCCGGCACTTCCTTTGAAGTTGTGCCATGAACTTCAAGCCCTTCCTTGTTATTTCCGGTATCGGCATGGTTGGCATTGGTCTTTGGGCGGGTTGTTCCGTTTCCAGGCACCGGCCAGCCGTCATCCAATCGCCGGGTTCCGTGTCATCCCGGCCGCAGCCGGCCGCCGGCATCGCCAGCCGGCTCATCATTCACGCCGACCAGCCGGGCGGGAAAATCAGCCGGAACCTTTACGGCCAGTTTTCCGAACATCTCGGCCGTTGTGTTTATGATGGCATCTGGGTGGGCGAGGACAGCTCAATTCCCAATACCCGCGGCATCCGCAATGATGTCGTCGCCGCGCTTAAAAAAATCCGGGTGCCAGTGCTGCGCTGGCCCGGCGGTTGTTTTGCCGACGAATATCATTGGATGGACGGCATCGGCCCGAGGGATCTGCGGCCCACCCGGATCAATACAACCTGGGGCGGGGTGGCGGAGAACAACCAGTTCGGCACGCATGAATTTCTGGATTTCTGCGACCAAATTGGCGCTGCGCCTTACATCAGCGGCAATGTCGGCAGCGGCACCGTCGAGGAACTGATGCAGTGGATCGAATACATGACAGCCACGACCAATTCTGTCATGAGCGACCTGCGCCGGCAGGATGGACGCAAGGAGCCTTGGAAAATACCATTCGTCGGGGTGGGCAATGAAAGCTGGGGCTGCGGAGGTGAAATGACCCCGGAATATTATTCGGACAATTTCCGCCGCTACAACGCGTTCGTAAAGGATTATCCGGGCAACAAAATTTACCGCATCGCGTCAGGGTCAAATGGCGACGACACCAACTGGACGGACGTGCTCATGAAAAACGTCGGCACGCGCATGAGCGGGCTTTCGCTGCATTATTACACCCTGCCCACCGGCAACTGGAAAAACAAGGGCTCGGACCTCGCCTTCGGCGAAGTAGAATGGTTCTCCACCCTCGAGCGCGCGCTGAAAATGGATGACCTCGTATCCCGGCACTCCGCCATCATGGACCGGTACGACCCGCAGAAAAAGGTCGGCCTGATCGTGGACGAATGGGGCGCATGGTATGATGCCGCGCCGGGGAGCAACCTCGGAATTCTGTATCAGCAAAACACCTTGCGCGACGCGCTGGTTGCCGGCACCACGCTCAACATTTTCAACCGGCATTGCGACCGCGTCAAAATGGCCAACATCGCCCAGCTGGCCAACGTCCTGCAGGCGATGGTCCTGACCGACAAGGAAAAAATGATCGTTACTCCCAGCTACCATGTCTTCGAAATGTATGTTCCCCACCAAGACGCCACGCTGCTGCCGAGCGAAATGCAGAGCGCGGATTATTCATTCGGCGATGAAAAAATTCCGGCGGTCAGCGCCTCGGCCTCGCGGGACAAGGCGGACCGGATCCATGTCACACTTTGCAATCTCAATCCGAACCAGCCGGCTGAAGTCACTTGCGAATTGCGTGGTGCCAAGGCGCAAACCCTTTCCGGCCGGGTACTGACCGCGCCGGAAATGACCGCGCACAACAGTTTCGACCAGCCGGAAGCCGTGAAGCCCGCCGGGTTCAACGCCTTCCGGGTGACGCCCGGCGGATTTGTCACCACCCTGCCGCCTAAATCGGTGGTCGTCCTCCAGGTCGAGTGACGTTGCTGTTTATTGCATCTGGACGAAGGGCGGGATCGGGCAATCCAGGGTGTCCGCCACCGCGCGAAGCAGCTCGGCTTCGCTTTCGACAATCACGCCATCGGCGCCAACCGTATAAACACAGGCTTCGACCAGATTTCTTTTGATGGCCGGCACGGCCAGCGTCAGACGGTTGAGCGCGGCGTCAATTTGATTCACGCCGCACTGATCACGGGGCAACAGCGACAAAGCAGTGTCATCGGGCGCGCGCAAATAAGGCGCGCCGGTTTCAAACGCCTTTTCAATCTTTCCGGGATCATCGCTGCCTACATTGGCCAGCGCGGACAATACGACGGCGCAGTTCGGCACCAACGGTTTGAGCGTGTAATACTGGGCAACCGGCGGACGTGCCCCGCTGAATTTCGACGCGAGGTGGCGGGTGACAATTTTTTGCAGCACGAATTCAAACAGTTCAACCTTCCCGTCGCTTTCAATGAGCCACTGGAGTGCCGGCGAAAATTGATTAAACTGCTCCACATTCATTTGTCGCAACGCTCCCAGCGCGAGGTTGACAACCGGAAGGCGGGCATGGGTGGCGGCGGCGGAAACATCGGGAAACAAAACTGCGGTTTGCTGGCAAATCGCCGGCTCTACCCGGCCGGCCAGTTCCTTCAGCTGCGCAGTACGCGCCGTTTCGTCCGGACTCAGAAGCATCGCATAAATCAGCGCTGCAGCGCCTAGCGGTTCGCGAGCGGCAGCCTTTACGCTCTCCGGCAAGGAATCGCGCAGCTGCTCGGCGTACTTGAGATGCAGCGGCGTCGGATTGCCAAGATTGACCATGACGGAACGCGACCGAATGACCGGCGGTTTTTCATCGTCGCCCGAGGCCAGGATTGCACCCCCAACCATCGTCCCGAATATATTCCGCATGGGCAAAGATGCGGCCGGACCAGATACCGGTGCATAGCGGGAAAGGTGCAGGTTTTCCGGCTGGTCTTCAGACAACCGGTGAAATTTCCCGTCCCAGCCCGGATCAATCGCCTTGATACGCGCTTCCAGCGACGGGTGCGTGGCCATCGCTCCGAAAAACGAATCCGTCAGTCCGCTGGCAAAAAACAGGTGGCTGGCATCGGAGGCATGCGGCGACTCCATGACCGAACCGTAACCGCCGATTTTCTGAAGCGCACTGGAAAGGCCGCCGGGATTGCGCGTGAACTGCACGGAAGAGGCATCGGCAAGGAATTCACGCTGGCGGCTGACCGCGGCCTGGATCAGGCGCCCGAAAAAAATGCCCAGCGAACCGATGACCAAAAGTAAAATGCCGATTAGCGGCAGCGGATTCCGGTCGCGGCTGCTGCTGCTGCGCGTATACAGTAGAATGCGGCCGATCGTGGCTATGCAAAAAATTCCAAACAGGATGCCGATAAGTCGGAGATTCAGTTTCATGTCGCCATTCAAGATGTGGCTGAATTCGTGGCCGATGACGCCCTGCAGCTCGTCGCGGGACAGTTTCGTCATGCAGTTGCGGGTGACGGCAATGGCGGCGTCGCCGGTCGTGTGGCCGGCGGCGAAGGCGTTGATGTAATCTTCGTTGTCGAGAACATAGACCTGCGGCGCCGGCACGCCCGAAGCAATGGCCATTTCTTCGACGACATTGAGCAGCTTGCGTTCGTCGGGATTGGTCGTGTTTGATGCAATCAGGCGTCCGCCAAGCGATTCGGCCACCACCCCGCCGCCGCCCGACAAAGCCATGGTCTTGTAGGCGCTGCCGCAAAAAATAACCGCAATCGTGCCGAGCGCCACACCGGCAAAAAGTTGCGGGTCCCAAAATGCGAAGGGGGTTGGCTCCGCGTAATAATGATGCGGCTGCTTCAGCGCGACATAACCGGAAACGAACACCGCAACGGCGTAAATCATCACGATCATCGAGGCGACCGCGAGCGTGAAATAAAAAATGAGCAGCTTGGTTTTTTTGCGCGCCTTGTCCTGTTGGGCGAAGAAGTCCATGACAGTGGTTGAAGGGTGAAGGGTTGAAGCGGATGCGCAGCAACCCTGGAACGCTTTAGCTCCTCAACGCATCACGAAAATGAAACCTTCGGCGCATCCTTCTGTTCCGGTTTGTCGATGACAAACATTTCGGCCGGGCCAAAATTGAACATGCTGGCGATGAGGTTGCTCGGAAAAATCTCGCGGTCGGTGTTGTAAACCATTACGGAGTCGTTGTAGGCCTGCCGCGCAAAGGAAATCTTGTTTTCCGTGGACGTCAGCTCCTCGGTGAGCTGCATCATGTTCTGGTTGGCCTTCAAGTCGGGATACTGTTCCGAAACCATCATGAGTCGGCTCAGCGCGCCACCGAGCCCACTTTCGGCGCTAGCCAGACTTTTCACCGCGCTGGAATCCCCGGGATTGCTCGCGGCGGTTTTCGCGGCGGCATAGGCGATGTTGCGGGCCTGGGTGACGGCTTCGAGCGTTTCGCGTTCGTGCTTGATGTAGCCCTTGGCGGTCTCGACGAGGTTGGGAATCAGGTCATACCGGCGCTTGAGCTGGACGTCAATCTGCGCGTAGGCGTTCTTGAAACGATTGCGCAGCGTGACCAGTTTGTTGTAGCCCCCGATGACGAAACCCACCACGCCCAACAAACAAACCACCACCACGGCGGCTATAATCAATCCAATAATCATAATTTTCCTTTGTTAAAGTTGACCTACAATTAGGCCAAAGCATGTCCCCGGGCAATAATAATTTGCCCGTCTTTTTGGAATCCTCGGCCCCATCAGGGTTCCACCAGTACCGGCATCCCCACCCACACCAGCCGGCTCAAATATTCCGCATCCCAATTCGCCAGCCGGAAACAGCCGTGTGACTCCGTCCGCCCCACCTGTTCGGGGTTGGGTGTGCCATGGATGCCGTAGCCGGTTTTGTCCAGGCCGATCCATGCCACGCCCACCGGATTGTTCGGGCCGGGCGGCAAAATCAATTTATGATCCAAGGTCCTGGCCTCGGGCGACTCGGGAAACAGTTCCGGATCCAGCGTGTAATTCGGGTTGGGCGCGACGACGACGACATGCAACTCCCCCACCGGCCGTTTCTCAACGTGCTGGGCAATGCTGCAGGGGAAATGGGCGATCAAATTTGTCTCCGCATCAAACGCCTCCAGGTATTTGTCCGCGAGATGGATGGCCACGAACGATGCCTTGTCCGCCGGCACGGGATATTCCACGGCGGGAATTTGCAAAATCGTGCCGGCCGCGAGGTTGGTCCAATCCACACCCGGATTCAGCCGCCGGATCAGTTCGGGATGCGAGTGGCCCTTTTCCGCGACCAGTTCGAGTTCGGTTTCATAATCCAGGGCCGACTGCTCCGATTTGTCGAGCCACGTCTTCCCGATCGACTGCAGTCGCGCCAGATCGCCGGGCGTAACCACGTAGCCGGTCAAAAGCGGCGCGTCGAGCACGAGCTGCGCCTTCGTATTCGTATTAAGCAGGCCGGTCTGGGGCAGGTTTTGGATCCCTTGAAAAATGGAAATAGCCGCACGCGTCTGGGAGCCAAGCGCCGCGTCGATGGAACCCGGAGATATGGCGCGGCGCGCCAAGGCCACCTGCGCTTCAAACACGTCGCGGACCGGCCGTGGAAAATCGTCCGCCGCCTGGTGCGCAATGACCAATGGTCTCGCCGGCGGGCTGACTGCAACGATTGGTCTCGCCCGGGCGGGTTTCTTAGAATGTTCGTGCCTCCAGCAAAACCAGGCCGCCAGAACAATGATCCCCAGCATAAACAGCCAACGAAGGCTGCCTCCATCGCTTTTTTTACGTGGCTTGCTGGCAAAACGATGCTGGCGGTTGCGAGGCACCCGGAGATTAAGCCACAGCCCGATCGGCGACCCAAGACTGAAGTGTCAATCGGGTCTTGAATTCAAGATGGCGTCGCCGATCATTTTCGCAGCGTAATCGTAGGTAACCAGGCCGGTATTGATGACCGCATGATAAAGCAGCGGGTCGTTGATGTCGGCGCCAAAATATTTTCTTAGATATCGTTCACGGCCCCGGTCCATTTCCAGGCAAAACTTGCGCGCCTCGTATTCGGTCATGCAATAAAATCGTCGGGAATGCGCGATGCGGTTTTCGAGAGGGGCCACAAGGCGGACATGGATCACGTGCGGAAGGCGCGCGGTAATGACATTGCCGCCGCGGCCGATGATGATGGCATTGCCCACATCGGCCAGCTTGAGAATGGTTTCGGCGGTATGACGGATGATTTCAGAAGCGGGAGGACGCAGTTCGAATAAATCGCTCACAATATCATCAATCTGTGACATGCGATCTTCGGGCAAAAATTTGGCCAGGCGGGCGGGCAGATTGTGGTCTTCCATGACCGTTGCCATGAGATTACGGTCGAGCACATTCCACGATGGTTCATCGGGCAGATGTTGCTTCAGGTAGCCGGCCACCCTTTCGGCCACCACCAGGGCGCCACAGCCTGCCTGCCGGGAAATGGTCACGGACCGCCGGACCGCCGGTTTAATAATCGCTCCCGGCTGGTCGCCGGTCCGCGACTGGCTGTTGATGAAGGACAAACAATTTTCAACCGGCAGATTCGCAATCATGATCGCCTCCTGGTTCCGCGGGGCTGGTGTTTGGATCTAAATTAAACCCGGGCTCCGGTCGGGATACGGCCTCCATTTGCAAGACCCACCGCAGGGACGATTTAGCCATAAACTGTATCCGGGTTTCGAACCAGCGATACACCAGATTTTATCGCCGGGTCTAACCAAGCATAACGCCTGCCTTGGCAGTTTCAATGCCTCCCGAGTCGATTTGACGATGACTAATCTGAATGATTAACCAACCTGCGGGCTTAGGGCCGGGCGATCATCTCGCAGTAGGCCCGCGAAATTTGTTCGACGAGCGGCGATGGGGCCACCGGCTCGCCGTTGAAAGTCGTCACCAGCACAACGCCCAGCACGCTCTGGGTGACGAAGATGCCTTCGGAGTTTCTCAGATCCTCGGGCTTGATGACGCGTTTATTCGTTGGCAGGCCGAGCGCTTGGCAGATTTCCAGCACCACCGCGCGGGTGATACCCGGCAGCACGCCGCAACCCGTGGGCACGGTGCATATGGTGTTATCGTAGATCCAAAATAAATTTCCCCCGGCGGTTTCGGCGACTTCGCCATTGGAATTGATCAGTAATGCCTCGTCGGCGCCCTGATCCATGGCTTCCATGCGCGCCATCACGTGAAGCAGCTTGCTGGTCGTCTTGAATGACGACAACGGATCGCTCGCCGGAATGAGATAGGACGACGTGATGAGGCTCCACTGGACCGGTTTTTCCAGGTCCATCAGCGGAACCGGATGCAAGGTCATCGCCACTGTCGGCTGGCCTTGTACCGGCGGTGCATAACCGCGCGCGCCCGGCCCGCGCGTCAACGTCACCCGCAGGGCCGCCTCGGGCATTTGATTCTGTCCGATGAGTTGGCCGGCGAACTTCTCCAGCTCCCTGGGCGTGAACGGACATTTGATCTTCAAAAAATCCGCGCCGTGCGTCATCCGTTCCAGGTGCTGCGCCATGCGAAAGGGCCGGCCGTTGCAGACCCGCATCGTCTCGAAAAGCCCGTCACCCAGCATGAAACCGCGGTCGTTGATGGGCACCACTGCCTGGGATTCGGGCACAAACCGGCCGTTGAGAAAAACAATCATGGGTCTCAATTCCTAATGCTCTTTCAACTATCTGAAACGCCATGCCTTCGCGAGCAGAAAAATTACAACAAAAAATGATCCGGCTTCGGGAGTTCCAGTTTCAGTGACGCCAGAAAACCTGCGGCCTTGGCCAGTGTTTCCTCGTATTCCGCGGCCGGATTTGAATCCGCCACGACACCGGCGCCAACGTGAAAATACGCCAGTTGACCATGACGGATCGCCGTGCGGATGGTGATGCTTAACTGGCTCTCCCGGTTGAAACCCAGATAGCCGTGACAACCGCAATACGGCCCGCGCGACAACGGTTCCAGCTCGTCAATGATTTCCATCGCACGGAATTTTGGAGCGCCGGTGATGCTGCCGCCAGGGAAACATGCCGCCAGCGCGTCCAAGTGCGTCACGCCCTTTCTCAGCCGGCCTTCCACCGTCGAAACCAGATGCTGCACCTGCGCGAACCGTTCCAGCCGCGCCAGTTCCGGGGTCTGTATGGAACCGAACTCGCACACCCGGCCCAGGTCATTGCGGAGCAAATCAGTGATCATCACCAGCTCGGCCAGTTCCTTCGGGCTGGTCTGGAGTTCGTAGGCCAGTTGCGCGTCACGTGTCGGGTCGCCATCGCGCGGGCGGGTGCCCTTGATCGGCCGCGTCTGGATGTGCCCGCCACTCAAGCGCAAAAACAATTCCGGAGAGGACGACGCGATTTGAAATTCCCCGCAGTCCAGGTACGCGGAAAACGGGGCGGGCGAAACCGACCCCAGCCGTTGAAACAATTCCCAGCCCGAAAATCCGCAGGGCGCGGCCAGCCGCTGTGACAGGTTGACCTGATAAATGTCCCCCGCCTGGATGTAACGCTGGGCGCGTTCGACGATGGACAGGAAATCTGAACGGGAGAGGTTGGATGAGACGAATGCTGAGTTACGAGTGAGCTGTGTTTCGCGATCCTGGATTCCGAATGCTGGATCCCGGCTCCTGGCCAGCCAGAACTCCATTTGATCCCCTGCCCGTCCCTCGTTCCGCGAACCATCGGCACCGAGGCCGGTGGAGACCACCGACACATTACCGAGGCGATGGTCGAACACCACCAAACTGTCGTAGAAACCAACCTGGCAATCAGGCAATTCAAGATCGTTGACTGCGCGGCGCGGGAGCTTCGGTTCGACAAAATTCTTCAGGTCATAACCCCAGCTACCGAAGCAACCGCCCAACGGGAAGGGCAGATCAATCTCGTCGAGCAATTCGCAGCGGGCCAGCAATGCGTCCAGGATCCGCCACGGGTCGCCGAATTGGACATAAGGGGCAAAATGCGGGATGCCGGGAGCAATTTCGCAGCGCGAGCCGAAGGAACGGAAGGTGAGAAACGGCCGCGCAGCAACAAAGGAATATCGCGCGGACGCCGAGTCGAATGCCGATGTGCGCAGCAAAACAACACCGCTATCGCCACGCAAACTTTCGACGAGTGACTCTGGCGTGTGGGCGGTCTGGATTTCTTGAATCAGCGGACGCATCGCCATGCGCTGAATAATGCACGAACGAGCCGCGCTGGCCACGCCGAAATGAATCACCAGCAGCAATGCTTTTTGGCATGGCGCCACAATTCGATTAGGAATATGCCGCTGGAAACAGCCATAAAATTATCCTGTATAATATTAATATGGAAAATTCACCCACATTCAATGCCCGGCTGGTTTCCAGACGTTCGGACAGCATTTATCGCGTGTATCCACGGGGAAACGACCTTTATTTCATTCAGCTCTCCGGGTTGAGCGCCGCCGCGCAGGCGCTTACCATTCATTTCGGCCTCATCGGAATGCTGATCCGGGAATCGATGAAGCGGCGGGCAAAAAGGAAAGCCGAGGCCCTGCTCCAACGCGTCGGGGTTCAGGATCCGGAGGAATTGCTCCGGGAAAACAAAAACAACTTCAAGGTTTACCTTCCGGAAATTCGCGATGCCGCGATCGAACCTTCAACTTTTTTTGCGCTTCACGGCAAACAGGCGGGCCGTTGGAACTTCACCCTGCGGGACGGTAAAAAAATGCGATTCGAATTTGAGAACACCAACGAGATGAAGGCTGCTCTGGAGCTGCTTTCAGGGTTGCTGGTTGGAATACTTCGGATAAATGTCGCGTGGAACGAAACAAAAGAGCGGTTCCAAAAATCAAAACCCACCCATTGACCAAACCCTCAGGTGACGGATGCAGGCAAAGCTGGATTACGCAGGCCTCAGAGTGAAAGTTGCTTGCCCGCATCCACGATGGTCTCACAGCTGGCCATCGGAGGATGATGGCGGTAGTGAAACAGCGCCAGGATATCCATGCCAATGTCCTTGCTCGAATCGGGGATCACCCGCACCACCAGGCTCACGCCTTTTTGATCGATCAATTCCATCATCCGGCCGATCTCCGTCGTGCAGGCCAGATCCATGGACTCCAGCCGGCTGAAATCCGCCAGCAGACGGAAGCCCGGCGGCAGATCCGCCAGCAGCGTGGCGAGGTCTTCACTGCCACGCTTGATCTCTTCCGGTCGCACCCGGTCGATGTAACTCAGATGCAACAGCCGTTTTGCCTTGCTGGATGTGGCCAAAAACATGGGTGCAGATTAGCTCGCCACCAGTTGGATTACGACAAAATTACTCCCCGCAACCGGCGTCCGGCCGGATCTGACCTACGATAAATCGAAACTACCGCCCCACGCGCAATAAAATGAGCAGATCAATGGCGAAGAAAATCACAATGATGAGTTCCAGCCAGAGCATCCGCTTTTCATTCACTTCCGTGTGAACGACGCTGTAAAGCTTGTCCAACTGCGCGAGGCGCTGCTCCACGCTGGCACGCCATTGTTCGAGATAAAATCGGTCGCGCGCGCCCAAATAAACCCGGGCCAGATACCAGTCGCCAAAGAACTTGGTGATGTGCGTGACCTCGTCCGTGAGCTTCGCCACATCCACGCGAAAGCGGCGCAGCTGCCGCAGGACTTTGTTCGCCGCGCCAAACAACGGCATGGTCCGGCGCTCCAAGTCGTCGTAGGCGCGGTCCAGATACGTGTCCAGGCGTTGGTCCATCACCCGGAATTCTTCCAGTTGCAGATTCGCCAGCTCCAGCGCATACAACACGTCGTCCACATAGCCCGTCAAATCCACCACCAGGGCCGCGTCCCAGTCAATGACCGCCAGATCGGTATTTTCGAAGGAACGTTGAATGCGCAGCACTTCGGTCACCTGCGTCTCGCTCAGCTTTTCCGACGCCGTTTCCGTGAGCAGTCCCGCCACCTCCCGTCGCTGTTCGCCCAGCCAGCGATTCGCATCGACCGCACCGGAAAGTCCGGTGAGGCAAAATACCGTGTAGGATTCCGAGGTTGAGCATTCCGTGCCGCCCAACATCAAATCTTCCAGGGAGCGACAGACATCCGAACACAGTTTCAATGCCACGGCATCCAGGGTTTCACCGTTCTCCAGTTTCGGATTATGAAACGGCATCAGGTCACCCAGCGCATCCACCTCGAATTCCGCCCGCATCATCACCGTGACCACCCCCACATCATAAATGCGGATCAGCAGGTGGACCGGCGCCCCGCGCAACCGCGCCGCCAGCGGATGCGGCTCGATGGCCAGCGGCTTGTAAAGCGGCATGTCCTTCGGCAATGTCCGGTCCATGCGGATCTCAAACGGAAATGGTTTTTCCGACAAGATTTCCTGCACCCTCGATGTGATGATTTCATTCGCCACGTCGAAGGCGTAAAGATAAACCACTTCGCCCTTCATTCTGATCAAACTCTAACCGCTGCGCGGACTTTGTCGAGCCGGTCGGATTAAGGAACGGAGAGCCTGCGCCGCACCTTTGAAACTTTAATTCAATTCTTCGGCGGGCTGTTTGTCTTTGAGGCTTCGCTCGCAGGCGGGTAGAGACCGGCCTTGATGAACGGGGCCAGTTCCGCGCCATAACCTTCCGCCTCCATTTTTTCCACCGGAATGAATTTCAACGACGCCGAATTGATGCAATAGCGCAAATGCGTGGGCCCGGGACCGTCATCAAAAACGTGGCCAAGGTGCGAATCGGCCGATTTGGAACGCACCTCCGTCCGTTGCATGAAATAGGAATTATCCTGGTGTTCCACGATTTTCGAATCGTCCACGGGCTTTGAGAAGCTCGGCCAGCCGCAGCCGGAATCAAATTTGTCCAGCGAACTGAACAGTGGTTCGCCCGACACCACATCCACGTAAATACCCGGCTTGTGATTGTCCCAATATTCGTTGGCAAAGGCCGGCTCCGTCGCCGCCTGCTGCGTGACCGCAAACTGTTCGCTCGTCAGTTTCTTTTTCAACGCCGCCGCCTCCGGTTTTTTGTAATTTGTCATATTGGTTGGCTGATAGCTTGATGTCCCGTTCGTCAATTCGCCGCCTCCGCCGCGCAGCCACGCCGCGGCGCCCGCCACCAACAGCGCCACCGCGGCGAGTCCGATGATTCCGATCGGTTTCAAGCTTTTCATAATCTCATTTCTCCGCATCTGCAATGTTCTTGTTCCACCATATCACTGCTATTGGGCCGCGCAACCGGGTGAATGCTTTTATAAAACGATCCTTTGCCAGGACCGGGCGAAGGTAAAAGCTGCAGAGCGCGGTAAAACCGAGGCAGGAAATCCAAAAGAAAAAGGCCGGATTTTTAATCCGGCCTTCTCTTACACAGAAACAGAAAACACACAAAACAAACACACCTGAGAACAACTGCTATAACTGTAATAAGGATACCCCAAGCCCGGCATGTTGCATGTCACCAATGCTGGTTACATGGAGTGCATTTTTTCTCCCGTCAAAATCAGGGCAAACGAAGGCAATTACAACCAAAGGATGAAGCCGGACGGCCTTTCGAATAGGCCGCAGCTATTTCCAGCATCCGGCACTTAATTCACAGAATTGTTGCCACAAACAAGTTGCGTTCTCCTGTCGTTTTGCGAACTTTAAATTGACGCGAGGAAAGCCAACCATTGAACCATCAAAAATCAATTATGAGTAAAAAAATGGACACCCCCAAACGCGGTCGGTTTGTCTGGAACGAACTTGTCACCACCAATCTGCCGGCGGCCAAAAAGTTTTACTCCGGCCTGCTGGGCTGGAAAGCCAAACCTTTTGGCAAGGGCCTGGACTACACGCTGCTTATGAAAGGCAAGGATTCGGTCGGCGGCATGATGAAATGTCCCAAGCCCGGTCTGCCCGCGCATTGGATTCCCTATGTCTTCGTTGACAACGTGGACGCCACGGCCAAGCAGGCAGCCAAGCTGCGCGGGAAGGTCGTAATGGAACCGTTTGATGTGCCTGACGTGGGACGCATCGCCGTTCTGCTCGACCCCCAAGGCGCAGCCATCGGCATCTTCAAACCCTCGTAAATCATTTCGACAACAACACCGCTTGAACCAGGGGCGGTCGCGGGGAAACAAGCTTTCGAGCGGCCTCTGGTTGTGCTGCGGCAGAGCGCCGGCTTGTCCGCGCACCTGCATGGCACGACGATGACCTGCAGAATCCCAAGACGGAGGCAGGTCCTGCTTTGTCTTGTAGTGCAATTGTTGGTTTGGACAGCGGCCGCATTCCTCATCACGCTGCCGGGGAAATTTAATTCAGACACCACCCTGGTGAGCGCGTGACGTTACACAATCCGGAAAGCACTGGTGCACAGTTCTGGGATACCACTGCCTCAAACCCGTGTCCGAACCATCTAAACGTTGGCAGATGAACTGCTTGCACCCATGTCGTCAAGGAGATATGAGCGCCGAAACAACATTCCTGCAATTGAAGGAGGCCGAGAACCGATACCGTGGCATGTTCGAAAATGCCATTGAAGGGATTTACCAAAGCACGCCCGATGGCCGTTATTTGGTGGTCAATGCCGCCCTGGCCAGGATGTACGGCTACGAACACCCGGACGAATTGATGAATCAGGTGTCTGACATCCAGAGCCAGATTTATGTGGATTCCACATTTCGGGAGCAGTTCAAACAGCAGATAGAGAAAACCGGTTTTGTCCAGGGACTCGAATATCAGGTCCGTCGGCGCGACGGCCGCGTCATCTGGATTTCCGAAAGTGCGCGTGCCGTCCGGGACACCACCGGCGCAATCCATCATTACGAGGGGTTCATTGACGATATCACCGCCCGCAAAGACGCGGAGGCGGAACGGGCGAAACTCGAAAAACAGATGCTGCACGCCCAAAAAATGGACGCCATCGGCACCCTGGCAGGCGGCATGGCCCACGACTTTAACAACATTCTCTGCGCCATCCTCGGTTACACGGAACTGGCCCTGGTGGACCCGCAAATCAAGGGCACGAGCCGGGACAATTTGCAAATGGTGCTCAAGTCCGCCCATCGGGCCAAGGAACTCATCAAACGGATCCTCACCTTCAGCCGCCCGACCGAGACCGAACGTCATCCGCTCAAACTCGGCTCCATCCTCAAGGAAGGCGCGAAAATGCTCAACGCCACGCTGCCATCGTCCATCGCCATCCAGGTTGACATCCGGACGGGCAAGGATGTGGTGGTGGCAGATCCCACGGAAATGCACCAGGTCATCATGAATCTCGGCACCAATGCCGGGCACGCGATGAAGGCGAAAGGTGGCCGGTTGGAATACGAATTGGATGCCATTAATCTTGAACCCGCCCCGGCCGCCACTCTGGACATGCCTCCCGGCCCTTATGTACACCTGATGGTCCGCGATACTGGCCAGGGAATGAGCCACGAAGTCATTGAAAAAATTTTCGAACCCTTCTTTACCACCAAAGCCGCCGGGCGGGGCACGGGCTTGGGACTAACCCTGGTTCAGAAAATTGTCAGCCGCAGCAAGGGCTACATCAAGGTGAACAGTCAGGAGGGCGAAGGCACCACCTTCCACCTTTATCTGCCTCAATCCCAGGAACCGCCGGCCCCGGACTTGGCGGACCGGAACCAACTCTTGCGCGGGCGCCACGAACAAATCCTGGTGGTGGACGATGAAATTCCCGTTCTCAGCATGATGCAGCAACAACTGCGGAATATGGGCTACCGAGTCATCACCCGGGCCGATAGTCTGGAAGCCATGAAAACGTTCCGGGCGGATCCGGACCATTTCGATCTGGTAATCACCGATCATACGATGCCGGGTTTGCAGGGCGCCGAACTGGCCGAGGAATTGGGCGCCAGCCGCCCAAATCTTCCGGTCATTCTCATGACCGGGCTGAACCAGCCGCCGAATCTGTCGGCGTCCCGTCACGCCCCGTTGCGGTTTGTTTTTCAAAAACCGATCAACTTTATCGAGCTTTCCCACCGCATGCGAAAATTTCTCGACCGCCCGGATGGCCCTTAGACGGGATCGCCTTCATCCTGCCGCCGGCAAACCACCGGCCGGACCCTGAAACCTCGGAAAGATAAAACCCGTCCGCTTGGCATATTCCCGATATTCCGCGCTGTAATCCGAAAGCTCCGCCTCTTCCAAGCGGGCGCGGTACAACATCAGGCTGATGTGAATTGCGACCAGAACAAAGTAGGCCAATGAAAAGAACCCGAGGGCCAGGCCGATGTACATGCTAATCCAACCCAGATACATCGGATGGCGCACCCACCGGTACGGCCCGCCAAAGACCACCTTTCTGACCTCGACAAAAATGCCAAATGACCGTCCGAGGACCAGAATGCCCCACAACGCAATTACGGGTCCGATAATGATCAAAACAATCCCGGCAATGGTGAAGGGCATTTGCAAATCAGACGGGCAGAGATTTTTTTGAAGCGCTATGGGAAATGACGGAATCACAACGTAAGTGAGGTTGAAAAATGTTGCGAGCAAAGGGATAATAACACTCTTCGCCTTGTGCGGCGGCACCGCGGCACGGCGCCCCACCAGCAACAGCATGGCCGTAAAGAAGAACAGCAACAGCCGGTTCAAATGACGGCTGGTATCGACAAACATCGCGCCATCGGTGGCCGGTTGGCCCGACCAGCCGAGCCAGGGTCTTCGAAGTTCAATCCAGGTCAGGCACAAATAAACGAACGACAACACATACCTCTCGGTGTAAATCGCCGTCAATGCCACCTTGCGGTTAAAGGTCGTTGACATCAAATCAGGCTGATGGCTGGAAAGATACTTGTGACGTTCGCGGAGTAAAGATTTGTATCCGATCGGTTCTTAAAAATACCAGCAACCGCGCCCGGCATAGAACCAATGGACGGGTTGGAAATGCGTAAAAACATTACCGCACCCGGGAATCATCCCAGCAGATTGTGAACTTCCTTGAGCTTCGCCACAATATTAATATCCGCCTGGCACGCGGGCATGCAATCGCCGCAAGCGATGCAGGCCGTGCCATCCTTGGTCAATGTCTTGTATTCGGCCCGCGCCCGGGACAGGTCGTGGTAATCGAGAGCATAGCGTTCGTATCGCAGGATATCGGCAATCGCAATGTGCTCCGGACAATGCGAGACGCAGTCGGCGCAAAGCAGGCAGGTCAACCCCTTGTTGTAGGCCGCCAGCAATCCGAGCGCCTGGCGGTCGCCGGCACTCAGGGCGCTCTGCCGTGCCGCGCCAAAATTTTCCTCCAGCTGGTCAAAGTTGCCCGTGGTGATGACCGCCGCCGTGAGATTGGGGTTGGACATCAGCCATTTCACCATCGCCGCGCCAGGGGTGCTGCCGCTGAACCGTGCCTCGGCCAGCAGAGCCTGGAATTTATTGTCCGTGGCCGCCCGGCCCACCCCTCCCATGGTCTTCATCGCAATGGTGCCGAAATCCTTCTTCTTGGCCAGCGCCAGCACATCGCTCAACTCCTGCTTGTCGCCGTAGGTGTAGAAAAACTGGGCCGCTTCGTAGGGCGAATTGTCGATGAGATAGGTGACGATGTCATAGGCCATGTCACCGCCGATGTTGTTGTAATGGTGCTGGGAAAGCGCGAGGTGCTTGACCAACCCTTCCTTTTTCAGCCGCTCGTAGGCCCGGACCATTCCCAATTCCGTCTTCGCCTCATTGATCGAATGATAGCCGAAGTGGAACTTGAACACGTCGTAATACCCCACGCCCGATTTGGCGGCGCATTGTTTTACAAATTGATAGTGCTGCTCCTCGTCGATGTGGCCTTTCATGTGGTCGCCACCGACGCGATCCACCACTACTTCCAAATAATATGACTCACGCGGCTGGCTTTTGATGGCCGCAGGCATGGTATCGGCGTTCCACTTTTGCGCCTTGTGCCAGTAGTTCACCCCGGACTGGACGGCCAATGGAATCACGGCCGGACTCCAGTCGGCCGCCCCCACCAGCGTGCTAATCTCCAGCCCGGTCCGTCCATAACGCCGCCGCGGCAGCGGAGCCGGAGCTTCGGCGCCGTAAACGGGCAGTTTTCCCAAAGGGGACAGCGCCAGGCCCATCGCGCCCGTTGCCCCCACCCGGATAAAATTCCTCCGGTTCAATCCTTTTGAATCATGGCTGTCCTTATTCATAATGATGTCTCCTGACGCAGGTTCAAATCTCCAGTGCGCGATTGACCTTCAGTTGTTTTTCGCATTTTAGAACCTTTTGTCAATAGCATTAGTCAACCTTCAGCAATTAAAGGCAACCCCGCGCCTGGCGGTCCGTTAAAATATGAAGGCGCTGGTGTAGTTGGCACCAGCGCCTGTGTGGCGGGATCGCAGTCTCTTGTTATTGCAAATGCATTCCACCACTCCTCCGGCATTTCGTCAAAGACAGATCGGAAACAAAACGGTGACATTCGGGAAAAACCGGCCCCCGTCTCTTCATTTCCCGGCTAAAGTTTCCAACAGCTTTGAAAGCTGATGCGTTCGTTGGACAGAACACCATTCCCGGCAGCGCGCTCCCTGCCGCCTCATCCCGTTTGTCTGGTAAGTCCAGGCCGGATGAGGGAACGCCGACCCACCGATTTTTTAAAACGGGTTGAACCGGTTCAACTCGTTCAGATTGAATAGTTTTGCGGGGGTTTTGCCCATGGTGGCACTGCGGTAAATCCAAAATTCTATCGTTTTTTTGAAAGGTTTTGATTTTTGCGACGTATTAGTTGTAGTCAAAGTTTGACATTTAATTATGACTCCCGAGCATTATTCGACGCTGACGTTCCAAGAACTTCGCGAGCAACTGGCCGGTGTAATCAAGCGCATCCGCGACGTTGACGCCTGTGGTCTGCCGGCGGACACATTGGTTGCAGAGGCGGGCAGCATCATGGCCACATTGCATCAATTCATGGAACGGCACAAAGACACACCGCTTTACGACACCTACTGACACGCTTGGCCCACGGGCCAGCCGGTGGCCTTCAATAAATCCATGGGATGAGGCGCTTGGTTCGTTGCATGTAGCTGCGGTAGGATTCGCCCAAACCTTCAAGCAATGCTTTTTCCTCGATGTGGATGCGCCACAATTGAACGGTGCAACTGGGCACCATGATGATCAGGAGCGAGGCCCAGTTCGGAATGCACAAGCAGAAGCCGAACAGCGTCAGCAGGGCGCCGGTGTAGCTCGGATGGCGGATGAACCGATACGGGCCGGAATCAATGACGCGATGATCTTTCGCAATGGCGACGTTCGTCGTGAAGAAGCGTCCCAGATAAATGATCGACCACCAGCGCAGGACCAGCCCCAGCCCGAACAGGCAGCGGCCAATTTCAAGGTCGGTTTCCGGCCATGGGACTCTAAATTCTCGGAGTTTGTAGGCGGCCACAATGCCCAGCCCGGCGGCGGCGAGATTCACCAGCCAGATTAATTTCAGGGAATGGCGGTCCTTGGAGGAGGCGTTTGATTTGGAACGCTTGAACAAACTGAGCAACAGTTCGGAGACACCCCAAAGCAGCATGATGATTCCGACCGGGGGAGTATGTCTCGCCATCCTTGACCGCCAGGGTGAAACTTGCGGCACTGGGGGAAATCCGGTCGCATCCTCGAAAATTTCCGGCGGCGCGTTCGTTGTCGTGGCCCAATAATGTTTTGCGGAAAGCACCGCAGCTTCAACCGTAATGTTGTCATAATATTCGTGGCTGGTGAGAACGGTGTCCGCCACCAGGTGGTAAAACTCGCGGTCCAGCACGGACATTTCGATCCATTCGAAATTTAGAAACTGTCTTTCATGACGCTCCGCGTTGCTGGTGCCGTTGACCTTGCCGGCAATCCGGTTGGTGCCGAGATACATCACGAAACGCGCCGTGTTGATGAGCCTCTGCATTTGCTGCCGGGTCGGGCCGAGGTTTGCCTGAAAGGCGCGGAAGATAAACATGTCGTAATCGGCTTCGGTGGTGATCTCCGGCCAGTCGGCGGGATCTCGCGGCGCCACGTAAGTCCACTGATAGCAAACCCGGTTGTGGGCGCTCACCGGAAGGGCGCTGGCAAAGAACCAAGCTGCCGCGTCTGCGGTGATTTTTTCGTAATAGGCGATGTTGGTGTTGCCGTCGTGGAGCAGACGATGGCATTGCGCCAGCCGCAATAAACCGCCGACTATGCTTTGCTGTTGATTCCACGGAACGGGACCACTGGACTCGCAATATTTATAATAAATTTTCGAATCCGGATGAATGAGCCGATAGCCATCTTTGGTTTGATGGACATACCAGGGAACAATTGTTGTTTCCGCGCTACGCTGACATTCACGGACATAAGTCTTGGCGCGTTCCAAATAGTTGGCGCCGAACCCGAAATTGTCCGGCGGCGCGGTTTCATTCCAGACGGCCGGATTTTCCAAAATCAACCGTGCCGTGTTGACGATGTGCTCGATGACATCTCCATTTTCCGTGCCGCTATACAA
>Ga0265338_10002728_pt1 | contig 25917 bp, 25 predicted proteins | sample 42126metaG_FD_193579 | JGI IMG/M metagenome (GOLD analysis project Ga0265338, IMG submission 193579) | Rhizosphere microbial communities from Carex aquatilis grown in University of Washington, Seatle, WA, United States - 4-21-26 metaG | ecosystem: Host-associated > Plants > Roots > Rhizosphere...
CCCGCCTTGCGGCTCTACGCCCTCGCCGCCGCCGTGGCCGCGCTCCCCCTCGCCCTGACCGGGACCCTCCTCGAAGCCGCGACCAGGACCGGCGGCACCATCTACCTCGAGGCCCGGCGCCAGGACTAATGCACATGCTCGTCGACAGAAGATAAGGATTCTCGCCCGTGCGCTGGGAAACGCTACTGAATCAGCACCGGGGACGACACTCGGGCGGTACTAGCGACGAGGAACCAGAGGGTCGTTCCGAGCCGGACGCCGCCGTGCTTCCGCCGCTGCCCGCAACGCGGACCCGCGTCCCCGGTCCTGCGCTGCAAGGGCTGCTGGCGCTGGCGATCTACCTCGCCGTCTTCATCGTGGGGTTCGGCCTTGCCCTTGTCGGCGGCCTGAGCGGGCCCAAGGTCGGGCAAGGGTACCTTGATCCCAACCTGTTCATCTGGTTCTGGCGCTGGTGGCCCTATGCCGTGTCGCACGGGCTCAATCCGCTGTACTCGCATGAGATCGGGGCGCCGGCCGGGTACAACCTGGCCGCGTGGACGACCTCCACGCCCTCGGTGGCCCTGCTCGTGTGGCCGGTCACGGCCGCGTTCGGCCCGATCGCGTCGTTTAACCTGACGCTGCTGCTCGCGCCGCCGACCGCGGCCTGGGCGGCCTTCGTCGCCACGCGACGCCTGACGGGCCGGTTCTGGGCCGCCCTGCTGGCCGGGGCCGTCTACGGCTTCAACATCTACGAACTGGCCCACGATGTGTCGGGCCAGCCGAACGTCTCGGTCACCTTGCTGTTCCCACTCCTGGTGTACCTGGTCCTGCTGTGGTGGGACGGGACGCTGGGGCGAACTGGCTTCGTGATCTGGCTGGCGGTCGCCCTCGCCCTGGAGTTCTATACCTTCACCGAGGGCTTCCTCGACGTGACCATCGTGACACTGGTCGCCCTGGTAGCCGGCTTCGCGGTGGCCGGACCCGCCCGGCGCACCGTGGCCCGGCTGGCCGGGCTCATTGCCATCGCCTACGCGGGCGCCGTCGCGCTCGCGTCGCCGTACCTGCTGGACGCGCTCCTGAACCTGCCGCGCGGACTGGACAGGAACGCGCCGAACTTCTCGCTGCACTTGCTCGGGCTCGTCCTGCCGCGGCCGGACCGGGTCGGAGGGCTGCCTTCGCTTGCCGCCCTCAGCGCCAGGAACCCGGCCGCGGTCTACGTCGGTTTCCCGATGCTCGTGCTGCTGCTCGCGTTCGCGGTCGTCACCTGGTCGAGCAAGCTCACCCGGCTGCTCGTGGTCACGTTCGCGGCCGTCATCGTCCTCTCCGTCGGCCCCGTCCTGATCATCGGCGGCAAGCACGCCGTCACCCTGCCCTGGAGCAGGCTGTGGAACCTGCCGATCGCGCGCAGCGTCGAGGCCAACCGGTTCATTCTGTTCGGCTACCTGGTGCTGGCGGTCGTGCTGGCGCTCTGGCTCGCGGCGCCGGTCAGGAGCAGGCTGCGACTCGCGGCGCGCTGGGGCCTGGCCGTGCTGGCGCTCGCGGCGATCTTCGCGAACCTGCCCACGTTCGCCGAGGTAGTCGTCCCGCCCGCGCCGGCCTATACGCCAGCGGTGCCATCGCTGCAGGCCACCAACGCGCTGCCGGCCTTCATCACCGATGGCCTGTACCGGCGCTACCTGAAGCCGGGCGAGACCGTAGTGGTGCTCTCCCACCGCGGTAACGCCGGGATGTTGTTCCAGGCCGACACTGACTTTTACTTCAGGAACGCGGGCGGCTTCATCAACGCGTCGCTGAACGGCGGCAGTGCCGTGCCGCTGCCCGTCGCGCAGCTCAGCGACCCGAGCCCGGCTAAGGAGCGCGCGTTCTTCCGCTACGTTCATCAGGCCGGAGTGGGGGCCGTCATTGTCGAGCGCGCGTGGTCGGAGAAGTGGATGTACGTCTTCGACGGCCTCGGCTTGCGGGGCACGACGGTGGGCGGCGTGACCGTGTACGACACCAGCTCCGGTGACGCCGCGAGCTAACCCGGGCGAGAGCCCGGGCGGGCCTGCGAGCCGGCGCGGCGTGCGCTCAGAGCCGGGACACCGCCGGCCCGTGCCCGTTGCGCGGCTGCATGGCGTTCTGCGGCCAGACGGCCGGGGCTTCCGCGTGGTCCAGCCCGTGCGTCTCGCGCACCACGTACAGCGGCCGGGCCCGCGCCTCGTCGTATATCCGGCCGACGTACAGGCCGACCATCCCCATCACGGCCAGCTGGATCCCGCTGAGGAACGTGATGGCGCAGAGCAGCGACGCGTACCCGGGGACAAGCGCCTCGCCGGCCAGCTTGAGCGAGATCGCCACCAGCCCGTAGATCACCGACGCGAAGGCCAGGAACACGCCCATGCCGAGGGCCAGCCGCAGCGGGGCGGTGGAGAAGCCGAGGATGCCGTTGGAGGCGAGCTTGGCCATCTTACGCAGCGTGTAGTGCGTCGCGCCCGCCTGGCGTTCCTCCCTGATGTACGGCACCGCCGCCTGGCGGAAGCCGACCCAGGAGAACATGCCCCTGACGTAGCGGTTATTCTCCCGCATCTGGAGGAACGCATTGAGCGCCTTGCGGTCGACGAGCCGGAAGTCGCCCACGTCCACCGGCGTGTCGATATCGGCGATGCGGTGCAGCAGCCCGTAGAAGGCCGAGGCGGTCATCGTCTTGAACAGCCCCTCGCCCTCCCGCTGCTGACGCAGGCCGTAGACGACCTCGTATCCCTCTCGCCACTTCTCGATCATCTGCGGGATCACGGAGGGCGGGTCTTGCAGGTCGGCGTCCATGATGATCACGGCGTCGCCGGACGAGGCGTCCATCCCGGCGGTGATGGCCACTTGGTGGCCGAAGTTCCTGGAGAACTGGATCAGCTTGAACCGCGGGTCGCCAGCGGCGGTGGCCTGCGCGAGCGGGTACGTGCGGTCGCTGCTGCCGTCGTCCACCATGACGACCTCGGCCGGGCCGTCGAGCTGCGCCATGATCTCCTGCAGCCGCTCGACGAGGAGCGGCAGGATTCCCTCTTCGTTGTAAAGCGGGATCACGATGGAGTACTTCACCGGGTCCATTGGGTTCTCCGCGTTCCCGCGCTAGCGCGACTAATCGGGGGTATGGTGAGTGACGCTATTTATACAATACGTAACTTCATAGTTACCGTGAGGGAGGGTGTGCAGCATAATGGCAAGATCACGCCGGACGAAGCCCGAACCTCGCGTGTCCTTTCGTAGCACGTGGTAGAAGTAGGCGCCATGGAAGCAACCGAGTTGAGAACACTTGTTGAGGTCGAGGACAGGCACTGGTGGTACGCGGAGCGCCGCAGCATCCTCGCCAGGGAGCTGCGCCGCCTGCCTGCGCCCGGTCGCGCGCTAGATATCGGCGCGGCCGGCGGTGGCAACACGCGAGTGCTGCTCGGCCACGGGTGGCAACCGGTGGCGCTCGAGTACGCGCCGACGGCCGCGCAGATCGCGCGCGAACGGGGCATCGACGTGGTCCGCGCGGACGCCAGGGAACTGCCGGTGCGCACCGGGTCTATGGACTTGGTAACCGCGTTCGACATCCTGGAGCACATTGAAGAGGACTACCTCGCCACGGCCGAGATAACCCGGGTGCTGCGGCCGGGCGGCACCGCGCTGATCGCGGTGCCCGCGGACATGACGCTCTGGTCGGCGCACGACACGGCCGTCGGGCACGTCCGCCGGTACACCAGGGGGACGCTAGCCGACGTCATCGTCAAGGGCGGCCTGGTGATCGAGGAGATGTGGAGCTGGAACGTGCTCCTGCGCCCGCTGGCCAGCCTGCGCCGCAAGTCATCCCGCGGCAGCGACCTCGGCAAGGTCAACCCCCTCCTCAACACCAGCCTCAAGGCGATCGTCACCGCGGAGCGGTACCTGCCGGTCAAGTCGCTGCCAGGCGTCAGCCTGTTCCTGCGCGCCCGGCGGCCCTGACCAGTGACGGCCTGACCATAGACGGAAGGTAGAGTTGCGGTGGTGCGGTGGGCGACGACTGCGATCCGCGACGGGGAACCGGCGGACGCCACTGGTACCAGGGCGCGGCGACCTGGTAACCGCGTGCCCGGTCCGGTGCTGCAGGGGCTGATCGCATTCGCCATCTACCTTGTCGTCTTCATCCTCGGGTTCGGGCAGGGGCTCATCACCCACCTGAACCAGCCGTCGGTGGGACAGGTCGAGGTAGATCCCAACTTCTACATCTGGGCCTGGCGCTGGTGGACCTACGCCGTGTCCCATGGCCTCAACCCGCTGTATACCTATCAGATCGGGGCGCCGGCGGGAAACAACCTGGCGTGGGCGACCACTTCCCCCTCGGTGGCCCTGCTCGTGGCGCCCCTCACGGCAGCGTTCGGCCCGGTGCTGTCGTACAACCTGACGCTGCTGCTCGCGCCGCCGGCCTCGGCCTGGGCGACCTTCATCGCCGCCCGCCGGCTGACGGGCAACTTCTGGGCATCGCTGCCGGCCGGCGTCGTCTACGCCTTCAACGTCTACACCCTTGACCACGACGTGTCCGGTCAGCCGAACCTCACGGTGACCCTGCTGCTGCCGCTCCTGGTGTACCTGGTCTTGCTGTGGTGGGACGGGACCCTCGGGCGCACGGGCTACGTGATCTGGACGACGGTCATCATCGCGCTGCAGTTCTACACCTTCGTCGAGTACTTCGCGGACATGTCGCTGATGCTGGTGGCCGCCCTGGGGCTCGGCCTCGGGCTGGCCGGCCGGGAGCTGAGGCCTAAGGTGTTCCGGCTCGCCCGGCACACGGCCATCGCTTACCTGGGCGCCATGGTGCTGGCGGCGCCGTACCTGATCTACGCGCTCGGCAACTACCCGAGCACGCTCACCAGGCAGGAACCGTTCTTCTCGCTCGACCTGTCCGGGCTGGTGCTGCCGCGGCATGACCGGCTCCTCGGCATGACGTGGTGGGCCGCCGCCGTGAGCCACGACATGTCGGCCACCACGTACCTGGGTATGCCGTTGCTGGTGATCCTGGTCCTTCTCGCGGTGCTCGCCTGGTCGCGCCGGATGGTCAGGTTCCTCGCCATCGGGTTCGTCATCGTGGTCCTGTTCGCCGCCGGACCTAACCTGATCGTCGACGGACACCAGCTGTTCCCGCTGCCCTGGGGCGCGATGTGGAACGGGATGTTCCTGCGCAGCGCCGAGCCCATCAGGCTCATCCTCTTCGCCTACCTGGCGCTCGCGATGGTGCTCGCGCTCTGGCTCGCGGCAGTGGACCGGAGCTGGCTGGCGCGCGCCGGGCGCTGGGCTCTCGCCCTGGTGGCGGTCGCGGCGATCTTCGCGGACCTGCCGACCTTCGCCGAGGTCGTCGTGCCGCCGCCGCCCAAGCACTGGACGCCGGCGATACCGTCCCTGCAGCCCGCGAACGCGCTGCCCGCCTTCTTCAGCGACGGCCTGTACCGGCGTTACCTGACTCCGGGCGAGATCGTGGTCGTCGTGTCGCAGCGCGGTAACGCCGGCATGCTCTTCCAGGCCGCCACGGGCTTCTACTTCCGCATCGACGGCGGCTTCATCAATTCGTCCCTTTCCCGGGTCGACGCCTTGCCGCCGCCGGTCGCCGCCGTCAGCGTCTTGACCCCCGCCAACAAGCTGGGCTTCGAGGAGTACATCCAGAACTCGGGGGTTGGCGCGATCGTCGTCGAGCGGGCGTGGTCGCAGGAGTGGATGTACAACTTCGCCGATATTGGCCTGAAGGGCGTCACCGTCGGCGGCGTGACCATCTACAACACCACGGGCGTCACGGCGCCCACCGACCACCCTGAGGCGAGGTAGCGGTTAGCGGGGGCGGCCCCGTTGTTCCCGGGGTTGATGTCCACCCAGCGCAGCAGCCGCGGGCCGGGGTCCCAGACTGGACCTTCGGCCAGGGAGCACTGCGATGGCACGGCGATGTCTGCGGACAGCTGACGGGCCGATGAGCAGTGAGGAACCGGTCAGCTCGACCGAGCTGGCGCTGCTTATCGCGATGATCGCCGTCTTCGTGGCGGCGTTGCTCCTGGTCTCCCGCTACGACCCGGCCGAGGCGGACAGCGGCGGCTGACTCGCCCCGCAGACATGACAGCGCCCCGGCCGATGGCGGCCGGGGCGCTGCGGGTTACCGGTGCGGCTATCTATTCGTAATGAAGAAGACGTGGCCCCCGCGCGAGCCGGGTATCGGCGTGCTGCTGCCCCAGCCGATCACCGGCTGGTAGAAGACCGTGTACCCGTGGTTGGCCTCAAGCCCGCCGTAGACACCTACGTTGAGCCCGAGCTGGCCGTTCACCCAGCCCTCGTGGCCGTTGATCGCGCCGGGACCGACGATGATGAAGTGGTCCCATGAGGGCGCTCCGGCCTGGATGAAGTAAACGTTCTCGCGCGTCGCGCCCTGGGACACGGCGTGGCCGTTGGACAGCCACGGGACGGGAGCGTAGACCGGCTGGACCGAGGCGTCGAATAGTTCGAAGGCGCTGGCCCCCATTGCGTCCATGGCGCTGACCCCCACCTTCGGGTAGACACCCGGGACCGCCGCGCCCGCGGACAGCACGCCGCCGCTGAACGTGGCTCCAGCCGGGCCGCCCACCAGCGCCTCGGGCACGCCCGGCGGAACCGTCGGGAACAGGACCGTGCCGTCTGAGTTCACCGGGGCGCTCAGCTGGACCGTGTCCGGCGTGACGATGACGGCGTCGGTAGAGGGGGAAACGCCCGTCACCGTCACGGTCGCGATCGCGTTGGCCAAACCGTGGTTCGCCACCAACGTGAACGTGGTGCGGAGAGGCACCACCGGCGCTGACGGCGTGAGCGTGCCGGTGGGCGACAGGACCCACCCGAACGGCAGGACGGAGAAGGGCGCGAGCGACCAGGTGATCGGAAAGCCCAGGCTGTCGGTCGCGCCGAACTGGATGATGTCCACGGGCGGGAGGAACTGCACCAGGCGGGGGGACCCGACGACCGAGACGGGGGGCGCGCCGAACGTGGCGGTGATGTTGCTGATGCTGTCGGTATACGCATTGCTCGCAGTTATCGAGTAGCCGATCGGCACCGGGGGCATATGCTCGGCCGCGTGCGCGGACCCGCCGGCGGTCAGGGCAACGCCCGCCGCCATGAGAGGTACCGCCGCAGCAGCAAGGATCTTGCCGCGAATAGTCATGATTTACCTCAGTTTCCCTAACGAGCTCACCGTGAGGGACCCCGCGTTTTCCGGACGCGAATTGCGGTTTAAATTACACGGTTGCCCGAATTTTCGGCACTCGTCCATGGCCTATTGCAGGTCCGGTAGCGAGTGCGGAGTGAAGACGCTTCTTGATGATAGCGGAGCTCGATGTATTGCGCGATGCCTCCGCGCGCTTTTTTCGTGTCGCGTAGATGGCGCGGCGCGCCCGCTCTACTTTCAGCGCGCCGTTAAAGCTCATTGTCATAATATATCCCGGTCCAGCCGACAAACTGCCTGATCTCGAGATAAACGAGCTCGGCGGTGAACTCCGCAGACGTGTAATTCGAACCGCGGTCGCTGGGAATATTGCCCTTCCGGCAGCCTGACGTTCCGGGCTGCCATATTAACGGCGCTTGTGATAAGCGGGGTCGTGTAATTATCGTCCATCGCCTAGCCGATGACCATCCTTGTCGGGCAATCGATGACGGTCGCGAGGTAAACCCGGCCCTCCTCGGTGAATATGTAAGTGATGTCGCCTACCATTTGTTGCTGGGCCTTTCCGCGGTGAAATCGCGCCCGACGAGGTCCGGTGCCGGGGCCTGCCGCCGCCTGCACGGCCAGCGAGCGGTAGTGTCTCACCTGGCCAGGGAACCGGGCTCAGGTCGCGCATCAGCGCGGATTGGCTCGTCGGCGCGCCCGATGCCCCACCGCAGCTGCGCGCGGACCCGCTGGCAGCCGTAGGCGCCGTCCGAGTCGTCGAAGGTCTTCTTGGCGTACAGCATAATCTCTTCCCTTCTTTTCGCTGTCGCCGGGCCTGGGTTGCCCTGCCATTCGCGGAATCCTGATTTCGAGACCCCGAGCCATTCGCACATCTGGAGGATGGTCGGAGCCGGCGTGGCCTTTCTTGAGGCCGCGGCGGCGTACTCCGCTGCTTTTTTCGGGAAGGCGCACTTTATCTCAAGCTCGCGGAGCCTGGCCCGCTCGGAAAGGGAAGCGGCTCCCCAGCCTCCCTGCCGTGCTTTTCCCGGTAAACCCCTACCAAGTTCTCGAACGCGGTCTCGTGCATGTTGAATTCGCGCGCTACGTCAGCAATTGACCGTGGCGTGTGCCGATAACTAGCTAAACGACCTCTTCATGGAAGACAGGTGCATATTTCCGGTACCCTGAGAAATTATTCCCCTGTCCTTTGGCTGAGAATCCTAAGGATCCGCAGTCCGGAAGATCGGGCAACGCCATGTACTTTAGGTGTTTCAGGCTTCCTGGGGTGTTGTTGGTCTGGTGTTCCGTGCGTGTCCTGAAGTCTGTACTTCCGCACCAAGGGCGTCACGGCGCCCACCGACCCTAAGGCGCGGAAGCGGTTAGCGGGGCGGCCCGTTGTTCCCGGAGTGCAGGCGAAGATGTCGCCGGCGTGGGGCTGGGGCGCGATCTCCGCCTCGGTGAGGTTCTCGCGGGCGGTAGTGATGTAGAGGGTGGAGAGGTCGTCGCCGCCGAAGGTCATCGAGGTGGGCTGGTCGACCGGAAGACCGATCACCGTGTCGAGGTCACCGGCGGGGGTATAGCGGCGGACCTCGCCCGTGCCGAAGACAGCGAGCCATAGGCAGCCGTCAGCGTCGAGGGTCAGGCCGTCCGGGATGCCGTGGTCGATGGTGATGAAGCGGCTGCGCTCACCGAGTTCGCCCGTCGCCGGGTCGCAGGTGAAGACGTCGACGCCGCCGCTGAAGCTGTCGGCGTAGAAGAAGCGCGTGCGGTCGTCGGACCAGTCAAGCCCGTTGGACAGGCCGACCCCGCCGAGCAGTTCCGTCACCTGCCTGTCCGGCGAGAGCTTGTACAAGGCGCAGGCGGGCCCGCCCCTTCGCCAGGGCATGGTCCCGGCCCAGAAGTCGCCCCACGGCGACGGCTTGCCGTCGTTGAACCGGACCGCGGACCGGTCGACCCCGAACCCCTCGACGGGGCTCAGCGGGTAGTCGCCAGAGGCGGGCTGGCCAGGCCCGAGCGCGAACCCGTCCACCATGGCGAAGACCAGGCCGCCCGTTGTCGTCAGCCCGACGGCGCCGACCGGGACGGCGTCCGCGCGCGGGACGGCGGGCCCGTCCGCCCCGGCGGCCGCGAACCGGGTATGCGCGCCGGTCGCCGGGTCGAGCCCGTGGACGTGCCCCGGGTTGATGTCCACCCAGCGCAACAATCGCGAGCCGGGGTCCCAGACGGGACCTTCCGCCAGGTAGCACTGCGAAGGGACGGCGATGTCTGCGGACAGCTGACGTGTCATGGCTACTCGCCTCGCTGGGGAGTTATCTGCGGGTTTGTCTCGAAAGGGAACCTTAGCGGGGAAACACGCCACCGTTCTGCTGAACTCTTTGAGTGCGGAGAAGACGGGCTACCGGTTCCCCTCGGCCGTACAAAACCCAATAATGAGCGACATGTCTGAGGACAAGGAGCAGCCGCGCGGGATCGCCTGGGTCATCTGGACGCTTGAGCATGCCCAGGATGTCGTGTCGGTGATCGTCGGGGTGATGCTCGTCGCCCTGGCCGTGGTCGTACTCGTCTTGGGCGTGGTGGACTTCTTTCGCGACATCGACCACGGGTCGGTGGAGAGCGCGGTGGTCAACCTGCTCAACCGGGTGCTGCTCGTGCTGATCCTCGTCGAGATCATGCACACCGTGGTGTTGTCGCTGCGCGCGCACCACCTGGTCGCCCAGCCGCTACTCGCGGTCGGCCTGGTCGCCGTGATCAGGAAGATCCTCTTCGTCCTGAGCAGCGAGCAGACCGTGGGCTCGGCCGAGCTCGCGCTGCTTATCGCGATGATCGCCGTCTTCGTGGCGGCGCTGATCCTCGTCTCCCGCTTCGACCCGGCCGAGGCGGATAGCGGCGGCTGACCCCGCGGCTGGGCCCGCGAGCACGACAGCGCCCCGGTCGGCATCGACCGGGGCGCTGCGGACTCGTTGTTCGGTTACTGGGCGGCTAGCTCACGAAGTACACGTAGCCCCAGTGTGAGCCGGGCACTGGCGTGGTGCTGCCCTGGCCGGTCACCGGCTGGTAGTACACCGTGTAGCCGTGGTGGTACTCAAGGCCGCCGTAGACCGCCGCGTTCAGCCCCAGCTGGCCGTTCACCCAGCCCTGGTGGCCGTTGATCGCGCCGGGGCCGACGATGGTGAAGTGGTCCCATGACGCCGCGCCGGACTGAATGAAGTACACGTTCTCACGCGACGTGCCGATGAACACGGCATGGCCACCGGACAGGACCGGCACGGGAGCGAAGACTGGCCGGACGACGGCGTCGAACGTCTCGACGGCGGCGGCTCCGGCGGCATCCTTGGCGGTGACGGCCACGTTCGTGTAGTCGCCGGGAACCGCCCGGCCCGCGGACAGCACGCCGTTGTTGAACTCGGCTCCAGCCGGGCCGTTCGTCAGCGTCTCGGCCACTCCCGACGGAACTGTCTCGAAGAAGACCCGGCCGTGCCTGTTCGCCGGGGCCTTCAGCACGACGGTGTCCGGCGTGACGGAGACGCCGTCCTCAGCCGGAGTGGCGCTCGCGCCCACGCCGACGTTCACGGTCGCGAACGCCACGGCCGAACCGTCGGTCGCCTTCACCGTGAACGTGACGGGGGCCGTCACCGGCGTCGTCGGGAGCGTGAGCGCGCCCGCGCTCGTCAGGGCGAACCCGGTGGCGGGTACAGCCGGCGACCAGGTAATCGCCGCGCCCTGGCTGTCGGTCGCACCGAACTGGATGGCGTCGGCGGTCGGCACCTGGACGGCGGTGGACCCGACGGCCGAGGTCGCGGGCGTGCCGAACGTTGCGGTGATGCCGCTGATGCTGTCGGAATGCGCGTTGAACGCAGCTACCGTGTAGCCGATTATCGGGGGGGCCGACTGCGTAGCCGCGTGCGCGGACCCGCCGGCGGTCAGGGCAACGCCCGCCGCCATGACAGGGACCGCGGCGGCCGCCAAGATCTTGCCGCGAATCATCATGAATTGACCCCAGTCTTCCCTCGCGCGCCTCCCGTGGCTCTCACGGGGGCAGTCCGCTGTGTCTCACAGGTAATGACTCCGGTGGGGTGCTCGCGGTTCCCTCACTAGCCCAAATTTCCCCTTATTTCGTAGCTTTCTTTCCGGATAATCACCCAATGCCGATACATAGCGGACGGCCACTCCAGTCCAGGGGTCGGTTCGGGGTTGCCATCGGGGTGTCCCGGTTTAGCCGGCGAGGTGATCGCTGCTCAGGTCGATGTTGCTCACGTTGGCTTCAAAGCAAAACAGCGGCGACCCGAAAGTCGCCGCTGAGCTGGCCCTACATGGTGGAGCTAAGGGGATTTGAACCCCTGACCCCCTCGATGCGAACGAGGTGCGCTACCGGACTGCGCTATAGCCCCTTGGACCTGAGCCAGAGTACCAAACTTTGCGGCCTGCTCGCGCCGTCGGCGGCTGGGCGGGCCCGCTAGTCGCCGACGGCGCGAAGCCGGGGCGGTTCGTAAGCGTCGTAGTAGTCCTCGTCGGCGGCATCAGCGTCCGCGTTGGAGGTCGTGTACTTGCCGGCCAGGCCGGGCGCGAAGTCACGGCCGGGGCCCGAGTCCTGATAGTCGGCCGCGACCGGGGCCGCGGCGAACCGCGCCGCGAGAGCCGCCGCGGCCGCCGCCACGTCCGCGGTGGACGTGTCCTCGGCGGGAGCGGCGCGCCGCGCCTCTAGCAGGCGCGCCCTGGCGTGCGCGGCCGCCTCGGCCTCATGCCCGGCCCGCTCCACGTCGGCCCGCCCGGCCTCGCGGAGCAGCAGCAGGTAACCGCTGAGCATGATCGAGGGCGGGATGACCACCCACACCGCGGCCAGGCCGACGACCGCGAGCGTGACCGCGGCGATCTCAAGGCCGGCCAGCATCAGCAGCAGGCGGCGGCGAGCGGCGAGCATGCGCCGCCGGGCCTCCGCCCCGCTGGCCGGCCCGGCGGCGGGAGCCGCCGGCTCCTGCCGTCGCGCGTCGTCCGCGACGTCCTCGCTGTCCCCGGGGGCCAGGTCCGCTTGATCGGCGAGCCCTGCGTCCACGGACGGGCCCAACGGCTGTCCCGGTGCCTGGGCAGGCGCCTGCGCGGCGGCGGTGCCGCGGGCCGAGTCGTGCCTGAGCCACCGGGGGATGAGCACGCACGCCCAGATCGCGACGATGGCCAGGTAAAGGATGGCGCTGCTCATCGGGGCTCGTGCCTCCCCTCGGTCATTCCGGCACCAGGCACACCAAGCATGTAACGCAGCGTAAAGGGACCGGCCGCCGATAACGAGTACCCGACCGGCGTGTCGCGCAGATCCACGGCAAAGATCCATTATGCGAAGGCGGTCACGGAAATCCCGGAAGGCCCGCCGCGAGTCAGCCCGGGTCGCGATCCTCAGGCGCCCGACCGTGACGCGGCGAGGGAACTCCGCCACCGGGGGAGCATCCCGGTGGCGACCTCCTCGGCGGTGATGGCGTAGCAGATGTGGTCCCGCCAGCTGCCGTTGATGTGCAGTTGCCTTACCCGGATGCCCTCGTCACGGAAGCCGAGCTTCTCCACCACACGGCGGGACGCGGCGTTCTCCGGCCTGATGGACGCCTCCAGCCGGTGCATGCCCATCGCGCGGAAGCAGTGATCGACGGCCATCGCCAGCGCCGTGGGCACGATCCCGCGCCCGGCGTACGCCTCGTCGATCCAGTAGCCGATCTGCCCGGACCGCGACGATCCCCATACGATCGACCCGACCGTTAGCTGCCCGGCGAACACGCCGCCGTAGGTGATCACCCAGGGCAGCGCGACGCCCTGCCTGGCCTCCCGCCGCATGGTCCGCACCATCGCCACGTACGGCCCGATCGGCGACCGGACCAGCGGCGTCTCCGGGTTGGACGGCTCCCATGGGCGCAGCCACGTAGCGTTGCGTACCCGGATATCGCGCCAGGTGCGGGCGTCAGAGACCCGCACCGGCCGGAGCACGACCGGCGCGTCAAGCAGGTCCGGCTCGGTAAGGGTGGTCGGCCACCCGTGGATGCGTCCCACGGCTTTCAATCATTCCCCTGTATGGTGCTGCACATCTAGCGTAGGCGCAGTTGCCCCGGCAGGAGCGCCCCCCTGCACGATAACCGCGCCTGACCGGGAAAAGCCGTGGTCAGGCAGGGCGCACGGCCGCCGGTTGCTCGCCGTGCCGCGGCTGCCTGCCCGGTCAAATGAGGAGCGATCGTATCAGCCGCGCGGGGAGGCCGTCCGCTGCCGAGACGGAATCGCAATGCTATGCCCGATCCGCTACCTGATCCGTGCCGGTGTCATGGGAGTGCCCGGCGCCCGGGTCGGACCGCACGTGGTCACCGCCCCGGATCTGGTCAACGGCGTGGACCAGGATCGGGCGCAGGACGCTCATGCCGTCCCTGACACCGCCGGAGGATCCAGGGAGATTGACGATCAGCGTCCGCGACGCGACGCCGGCCAGGCCGCGGGACAGGATGGCCGACGGGACGCCGGCGGCGGCGCCGGCGGAACGCAGCGCCTCGGCGATGCCCGGGATCTCCCGGTCGATGACCCGCCGGGTCATCTCCGGTGTATGGTCCGTGGGGGTCAGGCCGGTCCCGCCGGTAGTCACCGCCACGTCGTACCCGGCGGTTACCGAGTCGCGCAGCACCTGCTCGACCGCCTCGCCGTCCGGGATCACCATCGGGCCGTCCACGACGTCGCACCCGGCCGAGCGGAGCAGTTCTACGAGCACCGGACCGGAACGGTCCTCGTACACCCCGGCCGACGCGCGGTTGGACACCGTGATCGCCAGCGCCCTGATCATGGTCGCCGCCAGGTGCCCGACTTGCCGCCGTCCTTCGCTTCAAGCCGGACGTCGGTGATCACCGCACCCCTGTCAACCGCCTTGATCATGTCTACGAGGGTGAGCGCGGCGACGGAAACGGAGGTGAGCGCCTCCATCTCGACCCCGGTCCGGTCGGCGGTGCGCACCGAGGCGGTGATCGTCACGCCGGCGTCCTCGACGATGAGGTCGACGGTGACGCCGTGGATGGCGAGCGGGTGGCAGAGCGGTATCAGGTCCGGGGTCCGCTTCGCGCCGGTGATCCCGGCGATCCGGGCGACGGCGAGCGCGTCGCCCTTGGGGACGGTCCCGTCGCGCAGCGCCGCGACGGCCTGCGCGGAAAGCAGCACCCGCCCGGATGCCGTCGCCGTCCGAACCGTCACGTCCTTGGCGGAAACGTCCACCATCCGTGCGCGCCCCGCCTCGTCCAGGTGGGTCAGCCGCGCCGGTGCAGCATCGCTCATGCCAGCAGCCTAACAAGATCATCCCGAACGGAAGCTGGTGTCTCCGCGGTCAGGGCAGTACGAGGACGTCGGCCGGGTGGCCCGCCGGGAGCTGGGTTTCCCGCTCGGGGACGACGATCAGCGCGTTGGCCCGGCCAAGTGAGGCGACTTGGTGCGACTGCTGCCCGGACAGGGGAGTGACCTCGCTGCCGTCGAGCACGCCGCGCAGGAAGGAGCGCCGTCCCGCGGGCGAGCGCACCGGGCCGGTGAGCGTGGCCTGCACCGCGGGCAGCGACAGGTCGTCCGCGCCCTGCAGTGCCGCGATCGCGGGCCTGACGAAGACCTGGAACGACACGTAGGCGCTGACCGGGTTGCCCGGCAGGGTGAAGATGGGAGTTTTGTCGGGCCCGATCACGCCGAAGCCCTGCGGCATCCCCGGCTGCATCGCGACCTTGCGGAAGGTCACGGTGCCTAGCTCGCGCAGTGCCGCCTTGACGACGTCGTGCTCACCGCCCATGGATACCCCGCCGGTGGTGATCAGCAGGTCGGCGCGGGACAGTTGCTCTTCGAGCGCGGGCAGCACGCCGGCCGGGTCGTCAGGCACCACCGAGTGCCGGAAAGCGACCGCGCCGGCCTCGCGCGCGCACGCCGCGATCATGTAGCTGTTGGAATCCCAGATCCGGCCGGGCACGAGCGGGGTACCCGGCTCGGTCAGCTCGTCCCCGGTGGACAGCACGACGACCCGGGGCCGGGGGCGAACCATGACCGCCTTGCGGCCCGCGGAAGCCGCGACCGCGATCTGCATCGGCCGCATGCGCGCCCCGGCGGAAAGCAGCGTCTCGCCCTCGGCCGCGTCGCCGCCCGCGTAGCGGACCGCGTTGCCAGGCTCCGCCGCGCGGTAGACGGCGACCTGCCCGGTCCCGCCGTCGGTCCACTCGACGGGCACCACGGCGTCGGCCTCGGCGGGCAGCCGCGCGCCGGTCATGATCTTGATGGCCGTGCCCGGGGCCAGCCGGTAGGCGCCGACGTCGCCGGCCGCGATCTCGCCCGCCACCGGCAGCATGGCCGGCGCCTGCTGCACGGCGCGCGCCACGTCAGAGGCATGGACGGCGTACCCGTCCATGCTCGAGTTGTCGAACGACGGCAGCGCGACCGTCGCCGTCACGTCCTCCGCGAGCACGCATCCCTCGGCCGCCGCGAGCTCAAGCCGGGCCGGGGCGAGCGGCGTTATCGCCGACAGGATGGCCGACTGGTACGCCTCGACTGTGCTCGGCGAATCGCCGTCCTCCGCCGCGCCGGCCGCGGGGCGCTGGGTCACTGCAGCTCTTCGAGGAACTTGCGCAGCCAGGGGATGAACTCGCTGGCCAGGTCGGGCCGCTCCGCCGCGAACATCACCATGGTCCGCAGGTAGTCAAGCTTGTTGCCCGTGTCGAAGCGGCGCCCGCTGAACAGCACGCCGCGCAGCTCGCCCTTGGCGGCCAGGACCTTGAGCGCGTCGGTCAGCTGGATCTCACCCCCGCGTCCCGGCTGCGTCACCCGGAGCACGTCGAAGACCTCAGGGTCGAGCACATAGCGCCCGATCACGATCCACCGGCTCGGCGCCGTGCCCGGGGTCGGCTTCTCCACCAGGTCCGTGACCATGACCACGTCGTCCTCCCCGGTGGCCTCGACGGCCGCGCAGCCGTAGAGGGCGACCTCCTCCGGGTCGACCTCCATCAGCGCGACGACGCTGCCGCCGCACGTGTTCCTGATGTCGATCATCCGGGTGAGCAGCGGGTCTCGCGGGTCGATCAGGTCGTCGCCGAGCAGCACCGCGAACGGCTCGTGGCCGACGTGCTGTGCCGCGCACAGTACGGCGTGGCCAAGTCCCCTGGGATCGCCTTGGCGGACGTAGTGCATGGTGGCGAGCTCGCTTGACTCCCGGACGAGGCTGAGCTTGTCCCAGTCCTCCTTCGCGGTCAGCGCCTCCTCGAGCTCGTAGGCACGGTCGAAGTGATCTTCGATGGAGCGCTTGCTTCTGCCCGTGATTAGCAGCACATCGTTGAGGCCCGCTTTCACGGCCTCTTCCACGACATACTGAATCGCGGGCTTGTCGACGACAGGCAGCATTTCCTTCGGCGTGGCTTTTGTCGCTGGCAGGAAGCGTGTTCCCAGGCCAGCGGCGGGAACCACGGCTTTGGTTACTGCTGGCGTCCTGGCATTGCCGGTATCGACCATGGGTTAAGCGTAGTGACTTCTCAGGAGCGACGTGACATGGCTGCCTCGCACACCCCACGTGACCAGCAACCGGTCGGGCCGGCCGGCCCGGTCCCAGGTAAGGCCGGCCTGCGAGGGCGGATCGCCGCGGCCCGGGGATGCGTGCCGGGCGCGGAGCGAGCTGCCGCGGGACGACTCATCAGGGACCACGTGCTCGAGATGCCGCAAGTGGCGGCGGCGGGGACCGTCGCGGCCTATTACTCCATCGGCATGGAGCCGGACACCCACGGCCTCATCTTCGCCCTGTGGAAGCGCGGGAGTTACGTGGTCCTTCCCCTGCTGCTCCCCGACGGAGACCTTGACTGGGCGTCCTACGAGGGACCGGACTCGCTCGCTCCCGGGCCCATGGGGCTGCTGCAGCCGGTGGAGCCGGCTCGCGGCCCGGGCACCGTGGCGCGCGCGGACATCGTCCTCGTCCCGGCGCTCGCCGTCGACGCCGTAGGGAACCGGCTCGGCCGGGGCGGCGGATCCTACGACCGGGCGCTCGCCCGGGTCGGCGGCCAGGTTCCGACGATTGCGCTGCTCTACGACGCCGAACTGCTCGATCACGTGCCCGCTGAGCCGCACGACCGCCCGGTCCGCGCGGTCGTCCGCCCCTCACATGGGCTCACCTGGTTCTAGAGGCCGGGCGCTCGGCGTGGAATCAGCGGGTCACCGGCGCGGTTATCCTTAGCAGTCGCCTGTCGCGAGTGCTAACGTAGCAAACCGAAATGGTCCCGCCTGGGAGGAATCGTGCCCACTTACCAGTACGTCTGCACCGAATGCGGTGGCCAGCTCGAGGCGGTGCAGAAGTTCACCGACGCGGCGCTGACCGTGCACGATGACTGCGGCGGCAGGCTGCGCAAGGTGTTCTCGCCCGTGGGCATCGTCTTCAAGGGGTCTGGCTTCTACCGGACCGACAGCCGCGGTAGCGAGCCGAAGGGATCCTCGTCCACGTCCTCCGTGAAGGAGGACGGCTCTAAGGACGGCGGCTCTAAGGACGGCGGCTCGAAGGACGGCAGCTCCAAAGACAGCGGGTCGAAGGAGAGCGGGTCGTCTTCTTCCTCGTCCGATTCTGCTTCGTCGTCCTCGAAGTCGGGTGGCGACTCGACCTCGTCGACTGCTAGCTCGTCTTCCGGTAGCTCATCCAGCACGAAGGTCGCCTGAGCACCATGGGCGCGGCCGCGGAGATCGGCGTCATCGGCGGGTCAGGCTTCTATGAGTTCCTGACTAACGCCGCAGAGGTGCGGGTCGACACCCCGTTCGGCCAGCCGAGTGAGGCGGTGCTCGTCGGCGAGGTCGCGGGCCGTAGCGTGGCCTTCCTGCCAAGGCACGGAAGGGACCACCGGTACCCGCCGCACAAGATCCCGTACCGGGCCAACCTGTGGGCGCTGCGCGCGCTCGGCGTGCGGCGGATCCTGGCGCCGACCGCGGTGGGCTCGCTCACCGCGTCTTACGGCCCGGGCACGCTGGTCATACCCGACCAGCTGGTGGACAGGACCACGGGACGCGCCCAGAGTTTCTACGACTCCGACGCGGTGCACGTGCCGTTCGCCGACCCGTACTGCCCGTCGGGCCGGGCGCACGCGATCGACGCCGCGCGGAAGGCGGGCTGGGTCCCGGCGGGTTCGGGCACGCTCGTCGTCATCGAGGGGCCGCGCTTCTCGACCCGCGCGGAGTCGCAGTGGTACGCGGCGCAGGGCTGGACGCTGATCGGGATGACCGGGCACCCCGAGGCGGTCCTCGCCCGTGAGCTTTCCATCTGCTACACGCCGCTGGCGCTGGTCACCGACACCGACGCGGGCGTCGCCGAAGGCGACGGAGTGACCCAGGCCGAGGTATTCGAGGTCTTCGGTAAGAACGTGGGCAGGCTCCGCGAGCTTGTGGCGAGCATCATCGCGGCGTTCCCGGCGGAGCGCGAGGACGACCTGTGCGCGCACGCGCTCGACGGCATCAAGCTCCCGATCAACCTGCCCTGACCCGCTTTTCACGCCATCCCCAAACTTCTCAAGCCGGGCATTTTACGAACTATCGCCGCGGGGTATGGTCTGTGCGTGACTGAACTCGATATCCCGCCGGCCGGTACCGCCCGGGTGCACGTGCTGCACGAGGGCTACGTCGGGCTCGACGGCGACGACGGGCGCGTGAGCGGGACCGTGACGCTGATCACCGACGGCGACGCGGTGATCGTCGTCGATCCGGGCATGGTCGCCGACCGCGGGGCCCTGCTCGCCGCCCTGGCCGCGCACGGCCCGGCCCCGTCGGACGTGACGGACGTGGTCTTCAGCCACCACCACCCGGACCACACGGTCAACGCCGCGCTGTTCCCGAACGCGCGGATCCACGACCACTGGGCGGTCTACCAGGGTGACCGCTGGCTGGACCGGGACGCGCACGGCGCGGTGCTCGCTCCGTCGGTGCGCCTGCTGCGCACCCCAGGGCACACGGGAGAGGACATTTCCACGATCGCCTCGACGGCGGACGGGGTGTACGCGTGCACGCATGCCTGGTGGTCGGCCGACGGCCCGGAGGAAGACCCGCTCGGCTCCGACGCGGCGGCGCTCAAGGCCAGCAGGGAACTCTTGTTGCGCGTCGCCACGGTGATAATCCCAGGTCACGGTGCGCCCTTCGGCATCGGTGCACGTGCGTGACACTGGAACGCCGCGCGGCGTTCCGCCGGTTATGGGGTACTCTGCGCGGCGCCTGGGCCATGCGGCGCCCATTGGCCGCAGGGGTGACGATTTGCCCAAATCGCACGGTAACGACGGTACGGCCGGCCGCGGAACGGGTACTGTAACGTCCCGAGCGGCCAATGCTCCGCTCGGTCCGGGGCCGCAAACCGGGACCGCCGCACCCCGAACCAATGCGACGAGCTTCCCTTGGCTGACTGGCTACTGAGTTCTGATCTCGGCCCGCTCGGAGCCCTCCCCACGGCCCCGAGCCTTTCCCGAGGTTTCGTTCATGTCACGCTCAGTGACTGGGGGCTCGACGGGCTGGCAGATGTCACCGAACTGCTTGTCAGCGAGCTGAGCACCAACGTGGTGCGCGCCGCGACCGGCCCCGACGGCACCCCGAGGTACAGCGACGACGACCAGCTCCCGCTGCTGTGGATACGCCTGCTCTCCGACGGCTCGCGCTTGATGATCGAAGTCTGGGACACCGTGCCCACCGCACTCGGCGCCCCGGTCGCCCGCCGCCCGGAACCAGAGGAGGAGTCCGGCCGCGGGCTGGAAATCATCGAGACGCTCGCCGAGGACTGGGGCTGGGAGACGGTTCCCGGCTGGCCAGGCAAGAAGGTCTGGGCGACGCTGAAGGTCGTGTAGGGCGTCACGCGGGGCCGCACGGAAACGTGAGCCGGGCCGCCAGAAACCCAGCGGTCCGGGCGGGTGCGGCCTGAGCCGTACCCGCCCGGACCGCGGCGGAGTCACTTCGCCGGCTGCTCCTAGCGGCGGCCCCGGCCGAAGTAGCTGGCTCTCAGCCGGTCAAGCAGGATCGCGATGCCGAGAACGAGACCCTGGACGACCTGCTGGTAGTACGGCGAGACGTGCAGCGCGAGCAGGCCGTTGGCGATGAACTCAAGCAGGATCGCGCCCGCCGCGACGCCCAGGATGCGGCCTTCGCCGCCGAACAGGGAGACGCCGCCGACGACCGCGGCCGCGATCGCGATCAGTTCCCAGCCCGGGCCGACCGACGGGTCGGCGACGTTCATCCGGCCGATCGTCACCATGCCCACGAGGCCCGCGAGCACCGCGCTCGAGACGTAGGTGCCGACGATCCGGCGGCGTACCGGAATGCCGGCCAGGCGGGCCGCTTCCCGGTTGCCGCCGACGGCGTAGACCTGCCGGCCGATGTAGGTGCGTTCAAGCACGAACCAGGCGATCAGCGCGGCGCCGAAGAAGAACAGCGCGGGCACCGGGATCTGCCACAGGTAACCGGAGGACACGTTGGCGAACAGGGAGGAGATGCCGTTGATGGGCGTGCCGCTGGTGATCGCGAGCGACAGGCCCTGCGCGGTGGTGTAGGTAACCAGCGTGATCACGAACGGCGGCACGTTGAGCCGGGTGACCATCGAGCCGTGCCAGAAGCCGACGGCCGCGCAGATGACCAGGGTGATCAGGATCGCCGGCACGGGCCCCAGGCCCTGGTTGACGTCGAACCAGGCGGCGATGATCCCGGCCAGGCCGGCCAGCGCGCCGACCGACAGGTCGATGCCGCCGGTCAGGATGACCAGCGACTCACCGATCGCCAGGATGCCGGTCTGTGACAGGTCACGGCCCATCACCTGGAGGTTGCCGACGCTGGCGTAGGTGCGGGCGTTCAGCGCGATGACGATGAAGACGACGACGCAGGCGACGACGACGCCTGCCTCTGGTGACTCGGCAAGCCGCCGCAGCAGGCGGCCGACCACGCCGGACGCGGACTGCTGCGCGGCGGGCGGCTGTGTCTGCGGGGCGATGCTCGGGGCACTCATTATCAGGCTCCTCCTCTGGGGGCTGGGGTCGGCACGGCGGCGGCGGCGGCGGCGCTGACCTGCGCCGTCCCGGCTGCGGCGGACATGATGCGTTCCTTGGTCGCATCCTGGTGCGGCAGCATGGCGGCAATCTCGCCGTGATTCATGACCGCGATCCGGTGACAGATGAGCAGCAGCTCCTCAAGTTCCGACGACGCGACGAGTACTGCCATGCCGTCCCCGGCCGCCCGCTCGATCAGCCCGTAGATCTCGGCCTTCGCGCCGACGTCGACGCCCCGGGTCGGCTCGTCGAGCAGCAGCAGCCGGGGCCTGGTCGAGAAGGCGCGGCCGAAGACGGAGCGCTGCTGGTTGCCGCCGGACAGCGAGCCGACCGGCTGGTCCACCGACTGCATGCGGACTCGCACGTTCGCGGCGGCGGCCTGGGCGGCCTCTCGCTGCCGTTTGGGGGTGAGCAAGGTCCTGGTTGACAGGGCCCGGAGGATCGAGACGGTGATGTTGTCCTTGATCGGGGCGAACAGGACGAGCGCCTGCTCCTTGCGGTCTTCCGGGATCAGCACGAGGCCGGCCGCGGTGCCGTCGCCTGGGCTGCGCGGCGCGTAGCGCATGCCGTCGACGGCCATGTCGCCGCCGGTGGCTGGCTGGGCGCCGGCCACCGTGTGGATCAGCCTGCTCCGGCCGGAGCCCATGAGCCCGGCGACGCCGACGATCTCGCCGGCCCGCACCTCAAGGTCGAGCGGCCCGAGGCCGTCCGCGGTCAGCCCGTTCACCTGCAGCACGACCGGCGCACCGGCCGCGAACGGCACCGGCTCCGTCCGGCTGATCTCGCCGCCGACCATCTCCCTGATCAGCCGCTCCTCGGTGGCCTCCTCGGGGGTCAGGTCGGCGACCAGCTTGCCGTTCCGTAGGACGACGATCCGGTCGCTGACCGCGCGCACCTCGTCGAGCCGGTGGCCGATGAACAGCACGGTGCCGTTCCGCTCGGCCACCTGCCGGGCGAGGCCGAGGACCATTTCCGCCTCGACCGGGCCGAGCGCTGAGGTCGGCTCGTCCAGGATCAGCAGCTTCGGTGACCGGCCCCAGGCCTTGGCGATCTCGATCAGCTGCCTGGTCGGCACGGGCAGCGCGCGCACCTCGCGGTTCACGCCGCCGAATGATCGCGGGTCGAGGCCGATGTCGCGGAGCATCTCCTCGGCCTCGGCGCGCGTGGCAGCGCGGTCCACGAGACCTCCGCGCCTTGCCTGCCTCGGCCGGCGGCCGAGCAGCAGGTTCTCGGCGACCGAGAGCTGTCCGACGAGGGGGAACTCCTGGGAAACCATGGCGATGCCGAGCCGGGCCGCCGCCTCGGTTGACCCGGGCGCCAGGTGCACCCCGTCGATCTCGATGTCGCCATCGTCGGGGGACACGGAACCGGCCAGCGCGCCCATCAGCGTGGACTTGCCTGCCCCGTTCTCGCCGACGACGCCGACGACCTCGCCGGCGTACAGGTCGAGCTCGGGAAGGTCGAGGACGCGGACCGGCCCGTAAGACTTGTGAACGCCCCGCAGCCGCGCGGTGACCGCGCGGCTGGGGGCTTCGGTTTTCTGCGTCACCTCAGCTGATACCAAGGGACGACAGGAGGGAGTTGTAGGAGGAGATGTCCGACTTGGTGACGAGGCCGACCCCGGAGGACAGGGTGAACCCGTCCGAGGACAGGTACGGCTTGATGATCGCCATCGTGGCCGCGCTGCCGAGCACCTTCTCCGCCGCCAGGACGTAGGCGCCGGTGAAGCCTTGCTGGTAGGGCATCTGGACCACGGTGCCGCCGATGACGCCGGAGTTGATGAAGGAGAGGGTCTGCGCGTCCGAGTCGTCCGACACGATGGAGACCGAGCCGGTCTTGTGGGCCGACTGGACGGCCGTGGCGAGCGCCGGGCCGTCGTAGGAGTAGACGCCGTACAGGCCGTTGACGTCGGGGTTGTTGGCGAGAATGGTCTCCGCGTCCGACTGGGCGGTCGAGGCGGAGAGGTTGTCGTTGACCTTCTGCACGACGGTGATGTTGGTGCCGGCGATCGCCTGCTCGAAGCCGGCGATCCGCTGCGTGGCGTTGGCGGCGGTCAGCGAGCCGACGAGGATCGCCACCTTGCCCGTGCCGTTAAGCAGCTGCTTCATCGCCGTGCCGGCCTGGAAGCCCGCCTCGGTGTTCGGCGTGCCCAGGTACAGCCCGGCTGCGGCGGTGCCGGGCAGCGGCGAGTCGATGGGCAGCACGAAGACGCCCTTGCCCATGTCGGTGGCGATGGTGCCCTTCGCGGACGCCGGGTCGATCGCGGAGATCGAGTAGCCGGTGATGCCCTGCGACCGCAGCGTCTCGAGCTCGGAGTCCTGCTCGGTCAGCTTGCCGTTCGGCGGCGCGAAGTAGGTGCACTTGCTGGACGGGAGGCCCAGCGCCTTGCAGCCGGCCAGGAAGCCGACCTGGCCCGCCTTCCAGTAGTCGGCGGCGACGTTCACGACCATCGCGATGTTGACCGCGGTCAGGGGCTTGCCCTTCATCGCGGCGGCGAGTGCGGCGTCAAGCTTGGCGAGGTTGCCCTGGTTGAACGCGATCGAGCCGCTCAGGGCCGGCGCCGCGGGCGCGCTGCTGGCCGCCGCGCTGCTGGCCGCGGGCGCGCTGCTCGCCGCGGGCGCGCTGCTCGCCGGGGCCGACGTGCTGCTGGTGGATGAGGAAGAACACGCCGCCAAGGCGAGGGCGCTCGCGGCGGCGGCGAGGCCTGCCGCCATCTTTCTGTTCATTCGCTATCTCCTTGGTTGGTTGCCGGGAGCTCAATGGCCTGATAAGGAACGAAGTCCATTGCTTCGGTGCTCTCGACGGAACTGATTTGCGTTCAGGATTTGAAGCTTGTGAACCGTTGTCGCGAAACGTATGTCGGTTTTGCGGATCGTGTCAAGGCCCTTTTCCGTACGTTTTAATTTCGGTTCGCGACTGCCTGATAATCCCCGCTGCGGGCCATCTGGGCAGGCAAATTAAGATATGCAACCAGTACTGGAAGCATCACGCCGCATGCTGGGGTGACCACGAAAAGCGACGTAAAAGATCACTGTCGATGGCGGTGGCGCGATGCGGGCGGCGCGGGCTTGCGTAATTCTTTGAGTCACGTAATGCCGCTGCCGTAGGTGAATTCAACCCGCCATGGGATGCGGTGAATTCACGTGGTGCCTGCTATGTGGTCATTATCGGATATAGCCTCCCGTGCCCGCTTAGATGCCGCGGGCGAGCCGGTAGTAGGCGGCGTTGGCGCGAATCTCAGCTTCGAAGGTGCGGGCGGTGGTGGCCGCGTCGATGACGAGCAGCTCCGTGCCGGCCATGCGGGCGAAGTCCTCGAACGCCTCCATGCCGACGGCGGTGGACATCACGGTGTGGTGCGCCGCCCCGGCGGTGAGCCAGGCGGTCGCTGAGGTGGCGAAGTCGGGCTCGGGCTTCCAGACGGCGCGGCCGACGGGGAGCCGGGGCAGGGGAGCGGACGGGGGGACGACCTCGACGGCGTTCGCCACGAGGCGGAACCGGTCGCGCATGTCGGACAGGGCGACGACGACGGCGGGGCCAGGGTCGGCGGTGAAGACGAGCCGGACGGGGTCGTCGCGGCCGCCGATGGACAGCGGGTGGATCTCCAGGCGAGGGCGGGTCGTAGTGAGGGTGGGGCAGACCTCGAGCATGTGGGCGCCAAGGATCTTCTCGTCGCCCGGGGTGAGGTCGTAGGTGTAGTCCTCCATGAGGGAGGCGCCGCCGGGCAGGCCTTGTCCCATGACCTTGGCCGCGCGGACCAGGACCGCGGTCTTCCAGTCGCCCTCGGCGCCGAACCCGTACCCGTCGGCCATCAGCCGCTGCACCGCGAGGCCGGGCAGCTGCCGCAGGCCGCCCAGGTCCTCGAAGCTGGTGGTGAACGCGGTGAACCCGCCGGCCTCGAGGAACGAGCGCAGCCCGAGCTCGACCGACGCCCCGTAGCGCAGCGACTTGTGCCGCTCTCCGCCGGCCCGGAGGTCGGGCACGACGTCGTAGGCGTCCTCGTACTCGGCGACGAGCGCGTCGATGGCGGCGTCGGGCACGGCGTCGACGGCGGCGACCAGGTCGTTGACGCCCCAGGTGTTGACCTGCACGCCGAACACGGCCTCGGCCTCGGTCTTGTCGCCCTCGGTCACCGCGACGTAGCGCATGTTGTCGCCGAACCGGGCCATCTTCAGCGACCGGGTCGCGGCCCACCCGGCGGCGGCCCGCGCCCAGGTGCCCACCGCGGCGGTCACCCGGGGGTCGGACACGTGCCCGGCCACCGTCTTGCGCCGTACTCCGAGCCTGGCCTGGATGTAGCCGAACTCCCGGTCCCCGTGCGCGGCCTGGTTCAGGTTCATGAAGTCCATGTCGATGTCCGCCCACGGCAACCCGACATTGGCCTGGGTGTGCAGGTGCAGCAGCGGCTTGCCGAGGGCCTCCAGGCCCCCGATCCACATCTTCGCCGGGCTGAAGGTGTGCATCCACGCGATCAGCCCGATCACGCCGTCGTTCGCGCTGGCATCGAGCATGAGCCGGCGGATCGCGTCCGGCCCGGTCAGCACCGGCTGCCAGATCACCCGCACCGGGACCTCCGGCGCCGCGTCGAGCGCTTCCGCGATCACCTGAGACTGGCTGGCCACCTGGCGCAGGGTCTCCTCGCCGTAAAGGCCCTGGCTGCCGGTGATAAACCAGATCTCGCTGGTGGTGGGATTGCTCATAGTGCGGCAGGCTCCGTTCGTGGTCAATGGGTTCTGGCGGGCGGCGGTAGCCGTCAGGGCTTGCCTGGCTGGCCGTAGACGTTCTGGTAGCGGT
>Ga0265338_10002730_pt1 | contig 25904 bp, 24 predicted proteins | sample 42126metaG_FD_193579 | JGI IMG/M metagenome (GOLD analysis project Ga0265338, IMG submission 193579) | Rhizosphere microbial communities from Carex aquatilis grown in University of Washington, Seatle, WA, United States - 4-21-26 metaG | ecosystem: Host-associated > Plants > Roots > Rhizosphere...
CTGACGCCCAACCGGACTTTTGCTCCTGCAACTTCTGCATCTCGGCCAGGATTTCAGCGTGTCCCAGCCCGCTCGCCCGCGCCTGGTCCACGCTGGCGGTGAAGGCGTCGGCCTTGGCCTGTTCGCCCGTGGTGCGAGGACGAAACACGCCGCGGGCGAGGTGGAAGTCCCGCACCAGCCGATGATGTTGTTCCGTCAGGTTCACCAGGTCTTCACGCGAACGCACCGGCGCAATCATCCGCCGGTCAGTCAGCCGGGCCGTCAGCTGCTGGTGCGCCTCCCAAAGCGCGCCGGATTTGGCGCGGTACATCCGGTTCATTTGCACCGTTTCGGGCGCGACCATGTCCGGTTTGCCCGCCGAGGAAACCAAAAAGGTTCCATCCGTGAATACGGTGAAGAACATCGGAAACAAGCCGCGATTTGACTTGGAGGCCTGCTGCCAGGTGCGCTGGTGAATGCGCGCAAAATACTTTTCCGATTCGTGGCGGAACGTCGCCCAGTAAATGGTCGTGCGGGTGCCCGGATCATGAATGGCGTGGTAAACCGGATCGGAAAATCCCAGCTTCATCAATTCCTGCGTGGGCGGTTCGAAGCCGGCCAGGATTTTCGGAGGCAGGGAAGCAACGACAAAGGGAAGCGTGGAATCAGTATTGGGATCGTCGGAAGAACCCGGGATGCGGATATGCAACCATTTGATCAACCAGCCAATGATTACCAGGGGAGATTTTGAACCCCACCAATACTCGCGGTGGCTCACCCGCGTGGAATCGACTTCGTAGAATTGGCTCATACCCGTTCCCCTGCCGGCGGACACCGGCCATCGCCAGGCGAGGCTGAATTAAATGGATTAGGCGCGGGTAAATCCTTCAAGTCAATCCGATTTTCACGCGAACAGCCGTACCCGTGCTTCTAAATCAGCCGCCGCGTGAATTGCGAGCAAACCTTCGTCACGTCGGAGGCATTTAAAATTGCCGCCACGACACAAATGCGTCTGGCGCCCGCGGCCAGGACCTCGTCCAGCCGCTGCAAAGTGATGCCGCCGATGGCAAACCAGGGAATTGTTACATTCGCCGCCGCCCAGCGGACGTATTCCAGCGTCACCGGCTTCGCTGATAGCTTCGTGCGCGTCGCATAAACCGGCCCGATGGCGATGTACTCCGGCCCGGCCGCCAGCGCCCGCTGCGCCTGCTCCGGCGAATGGGTGGACAAACCGATTTGGAGTTTGGAGTTTGGAGTTTGGAGTTCAGAAACGTGTTTGTATCCGGCGTTGAAAAAATCTTCCTGGCCCAGATGGCAGAATTCCGCGCCAACTTCGCGCGCAATTTCCGGATGATCATTGATGACCAGGCCGATGTTGGCGCTGCGCGTCACGGGAAGGATTGCCTCAGCCATCCGGCGGATTTCATCGGGCGACGATTTCTTGGCGCGGAGCTGGATCAGGTCCGCGCCGCCGTCGCACAATTGTTGGGCAAAGACTTCCGGCGCGCGGCCATGGAAGTAAGCCGAGTCGATAAAGGCGTAAAGCCGGCAGTCCGTAAGCGGTTTCACGGAAAAAGCTTAATTCATTTGACAGGAGATAACAGAGGAAACTGAGGCGGAAATCAAAGTTTCACTGCAAAAAATCCACCACGGTTCTCCGAATCAATTCTCTGGTATCTCCGTTCGCTCCGGTTCAAAATAAGACGGCAGTACAGATTTCTCGTACCTGAAGAATGCTCAGCGCGTGCATTCAAACGCCAGCCGCCAGAACCGGTCACTGCGCGCGGCCAACGCCACCAGCAGGTTTTGCAGTGACGGCGTGAGCAGGAACCTTTGCAGCCATTGGGCCCAGGCCAGTCGCCGGACAAACGCCTCGTCGCAACGGCGGGCGATTTGGGTTTGGGTTTCCGGCCAGGATATTTCGCCGCGACTCCACGCGGCCAGCGGTTCGATGGCCAATTCCGCCGATTCGAAGGCCATGGACATCCCGTTGCCGGTGACGGGCGGGATCATCGTGATGGCGTCGCCGATGCAACATTCCCTGCGGGCAACCGCCCGGTGCGGCCGCAATGACAGTCCGGCGACAGCGCAAAACGAATTTTCGTCAAATTCAGCTCCCGCCAACCGCTGGCGCAGCAACGAACCGGCCGACCCGCGCAACAGCTCCAGTCGGTCTTGCCGCCGGTCGCCCTCACCGGCGCGCTGCCGGAACAGGCCGCAGACATTCACCATGCCGCCGTTGACCCGGCATACACCGACGTAGCTCCGCGGCGAGACATGCATCTCGAGGTCCGCCACGAGCGAAACATTGTATGCGTGTGCCTTCAGCCCGAACCAGCGCGCGCCGTTTTCCTCCGCTTGCGCGTGCCGGCCGGTGGCGCGCACGACGCCTTCGCCGGCATCCTCATCGCGCCGGCGTTGTCCTTCCCGCAGTTCGCCGCCGAGCTCGCGCAATTTTTCCGCGAGCCTGGCGTCCAGGATGAACCGCGAAAGACAAATGGCTCGTGCCGGCAATGGTCGTGGGCCAGTGGATCGGGTGGCCGAAAAAAAGGCCGCCGTGTCCGCGCCCACCGCACCCGCGTTTTCGAGTACTTCGCGCAGACCGAGCCGCGCCAGCGTTTCCTGGCCGCGGCCGCTGATGAATTCGCCGCAGACGCGATGGCGCGGATAATGCCCGGCTTCCGACAGCGCCACCGGCACGCCGCGTTGCCGCAACCCGATGCCGAGCGTCAGCCCCGCCAGCCCGCCGCCGGCAATCGTGATGGGTTTCAGTATTTTCATTTTCCATCCAGCCGTTGGGCGATGAACAGATGGCTGAAAGCTCCGGCGGATTGCTCGGTCAAACGCCAGTTTTCCTTGTCCGGCCAGAGCGCGGAAAGTTCATTGTGGGAAAATCCCGCCCGCACGCTCACCGCCGCGTCGTGTCGCGTCACCCGGTTGCAGCCGATGGCCCACAACAGCCGGCCGAAAAGCAGTGGCAGGGAAGCGCGGCGCGGTTCGACGGCGATGAACAGGCGCGCGCGGCCGGCAATCGCGCGGAACAATCCGGCCACGCTTGCGTCGTAGAAATGATGCAGAAACAAGTTTGTGATGACGACTTCCGCCGGGTTGCCGGCGGGCAACCAGTCAAAAACATCCGCGGTGACAGCTTCGGCGCGCCAGCCGAGGGCATCAAACGAGGTGAGTGTCCAGGGCGCCACGATTTTCTGGCGGTCAAGTAATGTCACGCTCACGTCCGGCCAGTGTGAGGAGGCCTTTCGCGCCACCCGCAACAGGAAATTCCCGTCCCCGGCGCCGAGTTCGGTGATTTGTTTTGGCGCGTGGCCGTTCAAATGATTCCGCAGCGCCCCGGCCATGATGGCGTGATTGCGCATCCAGGCGTTCACGCGGCACAAATCGCGCCGGGAGCCGATCGCCAGCGGGTCATCCGGTGACAATTCATCCAGCAGCTCCGGTTCAACAATGCGTTTCATGCTTCATCTTCACGCTTTCACGCTCCACGGATTTTTCCCCACCTCCAGCAGTGCGCCGTGGCAGCTGAACCCCGCGCCGAAAGCCGACATCCACCACAAGCCGTCGGGCACGGCGTTGTGCAGCGCACGGTGGAGCACGAAAATAACCGTCGGGCTGCTCAAGTTGCCGAATTCACGCAGCACCGCGGTGCTGTGGCGCACGTCGGATTCGCTCAGGGCCAGTTTGTCGCGCAGCGCGAGCAGCACGTCGCGCCCGCCCGTGTGCAAAATCCAGCCGGCCACCCGGTCGCGCTTCACGCCGGCATCGGCCAGCGACCCGGCCAGGAGTTTCGCCGCCTCGTCGCCGGCGATTTGCGGGACCTGCGGCAATAAAATATTTCGCAACATCCCGTTCTTGTGGCTGAACCGCAGCATGTCGCGCTGGCCGGGCACGAGGCACGACGAGCCGAATTTCCATTCCACGCGGCGGCGTTTCGGCTGCGGCTTGTTGGCCAGCACCGCTGCGCCCGCGCCATCACCGAACAGGCAGGCGCTGATCAGCACGCCGGGATCGTCATCGAGATAAAATGCCGCGCTGCAAACTTCCACGCAGACGGACAGGACCTTTTGGGCGCGGCCGGCGGCGAGGAGGGCCTCGGCGGTGCGCAGGTTGGGCAGGGCCGCGCCGCAGCCCTGGCCGACGAGATCGAGCGTGAAGACGTCCGGCCGCAGGCCAAGCCGTTCGCTGACGTAGCTGGTGAGACCGGGGCAGAGATAGCCGGTGCAGGTGCTGATGAGCACCGCGTCAATTTCGTTCGCCTTGCACTTTGCGTCCTTCAACGCGCGTTGCGCGGCCCGGGTGGCGAGAGCGGGCGCGTGTCGGGCAAAGCGGGCCTGGAGCGCATCGGGTGTCAGATCGAAAACTTCACCGATCGGTTCCAGCGCGAGATGGCGCGTGGCGATGCCATTGTCGCTGCCGAGGACCTTTCTGAGAATGGCGCGCGAGCGCGGCGCGAGCCGGGTGAAGGGCGCGGACAGTCGCAGCGCGTCCCAGCATTCGCGCTGGGTAAAGCGTTGGGTTGGGGCAGTCACTCCTAGACCGATGATGAACATAAAGCGAGCTTAGCGCGCATTTCCTCCGCGCGCTACTGCATTGAATAGGAGGCCGGGTAAAACCGTTTGTTCCAATCTGAATCAGGTAGGGCGCGTCACTCCGTGCGCGCCGTGCCTTGTGTTCGGACGAGCGGCGTGCAGGGGACTCCGATGAATCGCGAGCAGGCTGCCCGCCCTACCATCCCCGTTTTGTCACCCGCCACTCTGCGCCCATTTGGATTTGACTCCCCACCCCGAAAGCCTTTCCTTCCAATCAAATGGTTGGCCGCCAGAGAATGAATTTTCGATCCCTGGTCTTATTGGCGTTCGCTTTGACGCTGTTGCCCGGCTGCCTGTCGCTGGCGCGGCCCGGTAAACAGCAACGAGAGGACGCATCTGCGCTCGCCAAGAAGCAGCTTGCGGCCCATCGTTCCGAACTTGAGAAAGTCACGTACCTGATGTTTGCCAGCGATCACCCGGCCCCGCTCGAATTTTCGAGTCATGGAGGCAAGGTTGATCTCAAGTCCATTAGCCCCGGAATGACCTTGGGTTTGGCGACCGGCATATCCGACGACGGCTACCTCCTGACCGCGGCCCATGTCGTCAAGGAGCACTGTTATGTGGTTGGATGGATGGACGGCAAGCCGGCGCTTTCCCCGGCCCGGGTGGTCTATCAGCAGTTCGGTCCTGAATTTGGCGAGGAGCTGGCAATTCTTCATGTGGACAAACATTTGGATTGTCCCATTCGAATGGGCGCACTGGACCCAGCCGGAAGCGATGTCTATACCTTTGCCTGCGATCGGCAAGGTGAGCAAAAAATTATTGTCATCGCGGGGAAAATTATTCGGCGGCCGGAGCCAATGCCCGGTAAAGATATGTCCATAATGGCGATGGAGGCACCTCTTTGGAAAGGGGACATCGGCGGCGCAGTCATGTCGAAGGAAGGAAAGCTGGTGGGCGTCTTTGTGGGAGTTATCCAGTCTTACCCGACCTTCAAGGTGTCCCGGGTGACCTGTGTTCCGGACATGGATCGGGTGCAATCAATTCTCGAAGCGGATCGCTTAAGAGCAAAGGAACCGAACCCGGTGCCCGAGCCGCGCCAGCCGCAACAAAATCGCTGAAGCCAATGCCTGTGAAGAGCGTCATCTGTGCGGTGCTTGCGTTGTCATTCGCCATCGCGCGAGGTGCTCCGTCGCAGTTGTTGCTCAGCCACCTGGCCGGGCCGATATACATTGTTGAGGACTCGTATTACTCGAAGGAAAACTCGGTGGTTTACGTCGGCGCCGGGTCGGTGACCGTCGTCGGCGCAACCTGGACGCCCGAGACCGCAAAACTGCTGGCCGGTGAGGTCGGCAAGATAACCAGCAAACCGATCGCCGAGGTTATTGATACCAACTACCATCCTGACCGCGCTGGGGGAAATGCGTACTGGAAATCCATTGGCGCCAAAATTATCTCGACCCGGATGACCTGTAATTTGCTCGAGCACGAGTGGACCAATGTCGTGGACTGGACGCGCAGTGGCCTTCCGGGCTACCCGCGTCTGCCGCTGGTGCTGCCGACGGTGACCTATCCCGGCGACTTTGAGCTTCAGCAAGGACGGGTCCGGGCCTTTTACCTGGGCCCGTCCCACACACCGGACGGCATTTTCGTCTATTTTCCCCGGGAGAAAGTGCTTTACGGCGGCTGTATCCTGAAGGAACAGATTGGCAATCTGACGTTCGCCAACCTTGCGGAATACCCCAAAACACTGCGCAAACTGGAGCGGCTCAACCTGGATATCAAAACGATTATTGCCGGCCACTGGTCACCGGTGCACGGACCGGAATTGATCCAACAGTATCTGGAATTGTTGAAGAAAAATTCACAGGGTTCGCCCCCGGTTAAAAATTCTGGAGCCTGATGAGTCATGCGAGTTACCCGTCACTTTGTACCCTTTGGCGTTGACTCTCCATCACGAAAGTCTTTCCTTCGGTTCAAATTGTCAGCCGCAACTTTCAGCAGCAGCCAATGTTCAATTCAACGGGCTGGGCTGCCGTCGGTGGCTGTGGCTCAGATCACATGAAATCACGTTCCGCTGTTGAAAAAGGGTTTACCCTGGTGGAATTGCTCGTGGTAATTGCCATTATCGCCATCCTGGCTGCCCTGTTGATGCCGGTTCTATCCCTGGCCAAGGCCAAGGCGAAGCGAACGGAGTGTTTGAACAACCTGAAGCAGGTCAATCTGGGCGTTCACGTGTATGCCGGGGACAATGGCGATGTCTTGCCCAACGCCGGCCCGGCCACCTATATCCTCTACAAAGAGGCCGTGAAAAGCTATGTCGGCCTGCACGGGCTGTCGTCGGCGCAGGACAAGGTTTTCGCCTGCCCGGCGGACACATTTTATTACGATGAATCCTCCAGTGCCTATGTGTCGCATGGCCGGCACGAGGAGAGGACAGTTGATTTTTCGAGTTATGTGTTTAACGGTGCAAACCTGCTCGGCACCAACTATCCCAATTTTGCTTACAACGGAATCCTGCCCGGCATCGGCGGCCAAAAACTCGGTGCGGTCAAAAATTCCGCCAGGACAGTATTGGTTGCGGAAGCGTCAGCGCTCGAACCCTATTCCTGGCACCAGCCGAAACCGCCGGTGCTGGGTAGCTGGCCGATGTTCAACGATGCCAAAAACATGGTCAGTTTTGCGGACAGCCATGCGAACTACATCAATATTTATTGGAACAGCACGCTTGGCTATCCCAATGGAGGCGTTTCAGTCGCAGCTTATTACGACCCGCCCGCGGGGTACGATTACCAGTGGAGCGGAAATTGATTGCCGGCCGCTTCGCTGGCCATCTTCCATCCTCTATCTTCGATTTCCGATATTCCGCCCGTTACTTCGCAACCTTTCGGGTTGACTCCCAATCGCGAAAATCCTATTCCCGGGATCGTGATATGGGCTATTCACTCTCCTGGTTAGCGGTCAAAGGCAAGTCGCCGCAGGCGGTGCGTGTCGAGCTTGGCTTCCGTGCTACCGGAGAGCATGAGAAAATGCCTGACTCGGACCTCTCTGCCGCCGAGTTGCCGAACGGTTGGTATTTGATTGTCTCAAATCACACGGAGCAGGTTGCTCCGGATGATGCCTTGCAGAGGCTTTCCAGCGGCTGTGAGGCGGTTACCGGTTTTGTCGAGGAGCATGTGATGGTGAGCAGCGCTTCTGGCTGGAAGGATGGGCAGCGGTGCTGGTCAGTCATCCACGACTCGCAAAAACGGCGCGACTCCCTGGAGACGCAAGGACAATTACCTCCGATGTTCGAATCGATTCTCGAAAAGTTCCGGTTGAAGCAGAAGGAAGCCGATATCAGGAAGCGAGGGGTTGATTTCATTTTTGAAGTCCCTGTGGAGCTGGCCGGCACGCTGGTGGGCTATCGCCACGATCGCGATGTTCCGGGAATGAGCGGCGAGCCGTTCGAGGTGCTGGCCAACGATAATCCGATTGCGGCGGTTGCGGATTCGCGGTTGCAACGGCTGGACCAGAAGTGGATGGCCCTAGCGGGTTGGCAGCGCGGTGTGATCGGCGCACTCATCGTTATTGGCGCGCTCTTCATCATCATTTGCGCGATCACTTTTTTCGTCATGTTGTTTGACTGACGCCGCGCCTTGCCGCTTGACTCTCCACCGCGAAAATCTTTCCTTTTAATTAATTTGTCAGCCACTCCCGACCCATGAACATGCTGCACCATCTCTCCTTCGCCGTTGCCGACCTGGCCCGCTCGGCCGCTTTCTACGACGCCACCCTTTCTGCGCTGGGCTACGTCCGTGTCTGGGCGGACGAAACTGCCGTCGGTTATGGTCTTCCCGGCGGTGACGACCAGTTCGCCATCAAGCTTCGGTCGCAAGGAGTGGTTGTGCCGGGTGAAGGTTTTCATATCGCCTTCCGCGCACCGTCCCGGGAAGCCGTGGCCGCATTTTATCAAGCAGCCCTCGAGCACGGTGGGAAAGACAATGGCGGATCCGGACTGCACCCCGAATACGGCAGCCACTATCACGCCGCATTTGTCTTCGATCCGGACGGCTATCGCATCGAGGCGGTCATCAATGAAGAAGTCTGACCTGATACACCGCAACTTTGGGAGCATCGGCCGGGAATTCCCGTCAAATCAACCATGCAAAAATCATTGTTTCTCATGATCATCGGGCTGGGACTGCTTGTGGGCTGTGCTGGCCGTTCGGAGACCAACACCGGGCTCGTGGCGGCTGAATTGGAGCTAATTCCATTCAATGACGTGGTGGGGGACTACTACTTTGGGGATGGGACGGGAGTAAACTGCAATCTTACATTGGGCGGACGGGGCGAGTTCACGTTTGCCTGGCACGGGTGCCTGGGCACTTACGACACGAACAACGGGAGCGCCGGCATCCGGAATGGCGTTCTCCACCTCACGCCGAAAAAGCCCAACCGCCGGGATGGTTTCCGCGGTACACCAACCGATTTCTTTCCGGTGCGCTGGGGCGATCGGATGTATCTGGTTCCCACGAACGAAATGGTCGCGTTTTGCAGCGAGGTCAACCAGGGCGGTGAACCCCGGTCAGGCAATTGGGGCGGGTATTACCTGCGCCAGAAAGATTGGGACCTGGCCGTCACCGGCCGGCCGGCAGTTGCCGAACCCTGGACGAAGTTTTTCTTAAGCCAGCCGGTGAAGGGCGAGATTGCGCAATTGATCAACGAGCAGGAGGCGTGGCTGAACCGGGGAATGAACGACGGCCTGCTCGAAGGCATGATTCTGACGGCGCGGGCGCATGGCGAGGTCACATTCTCGCAGGTGCGGGTCGAAGCGGTGGAAAAAGAGCGGTGCCGGATCAAGTGCGAATGGAAAGACAGCCGGCTGGCGGCGGGACAGACCGTTTCATCCCGTTTCAGTGAATCAATGTCACCTGCCGCCCGCCCTGCGCCGTGAGGATTTGAAACCATGGGAGCCGGGCCTTGCCGCTTCGGTTTGCCATCCTCCACCCGCCACGTTCGCCCTTTGAGGTTGACTCCCCGTCACGAAAGTCTTTCCTTCTAATCAACTCGTTCGGCAACCAACATGAAAACAACGCCTTTTCTTCTCGCGGCCTGCTCGCTGTTGATTGCGAGTGCCGGCCTGACCTCCGAAACCAACAAAGCAACCGTCAAGCCCGGAGAAAAAACCATGAATGCGCCATCCGTCTCACTCGGTTACGTGGTCCTGTATGTGAAAGATGTCTCGGCAAGCCTCAAGTTCTACGAAGAGGCATTCGGTCTCACGCGGCGTTTTTTCAATGATGACCATGGCAAGGCTTATGGCGAGTTGGAGACCGGCGCGGCCCGGCTGGCGTTCTATAGCCTGGAACTGGCCAACGAACATTCGAAACAAGGAATCGCGGTCGCTACCTCGGATAAGGGGCCGCTGGGTTTTGAGATTTCATTGGTCACGTCCGATGTCCCGGCATTATATGCCCGCGCAGTGAAAGCCGGGGCGACCGCAGTGAGCGCCCCCGAGGCCAAACCGTGGGGCCAGACCGTGGCCTATCTCCGGGACAAGGACGGCCACCTCGTTGCGCTGGGCACCCCGCTGCCGTGAATGAGGAAAATGGAAAACATCGAACATCGAACATCCAACGCCGAACATCGAATCGGAAGAGGAATGACGTGAGTCAGTTCGCGTCACGTCACTTGCCACTCTTTGCGCCCTCTTAGAGTCAGGCAGTTTACACTCAATGTTATGAAACACACATTGCATCTCGGTATTTTGCTCATCGCGGTTTTGATTGCCGCCGTGACGGGTTGCTCCAAACAGGACACGGTTATCAGTGTGACCAAGGATGACCCGGAGATGAACGCCGCCATCGCCAATGCCCGTGCCGCCCTGCCGCAGTTCTGGCAGACATTCGAAAAGCGGGAGCACGGCGAAAGCGACTTTGCGCTCAAGGTTAAAATCACTGATCCGAAGGGGACGGAGCACTTCTGGCTGACGGACATTGAGCGGAAAGATGGCAAGACGCTGGGGACGATCAACAATGACCCGGACATCGTTCGGAACGTCAAACTCGGAGATCGGATACCAATTCCTGAGGCTGACATTTCGGATTGGCTCTACATGCGCGACGGCAAGATGGTTGGCAACTACACCATCAGGGTCCTGTTCAAAGAGATGCCGGCGGAAGAGGTTGAGAAATACAAGAAGATGCTGGCTGACCCTTGAGCGGAGAGTACCTGACAAAACCAGGCAAACGAACCTGTCTCCTTTCGGATTTGCACTTGATCCTCGATACCCAGCCGGCATAGTGCCGTCAACCATGGCAAAAAACCGGCTCAATCAATTTCCCGTCCTTTATCTGACCTTGGCAGTGATGTTTTGTGCCGGACTTGCCCCGGCACAGGAGATTCCCTGGCAGCCGTTCGTCATCGATCACGCGGGCCGGACAAATTCGGCGGCGGATATTTCCTTTCTGCTCGATGCGCCAGCGGGCCGGGATGGCTTCATCCGGGCCAAGGACGGGCACCTGGTCAAGCCGGACGGTCAGCGATTCCGCATCTGGGGCGTCAACCTCACCGGCTGGAGCGACGGTTCGACCATGCTGCCGCCTACGAACGCAGCACCCGGCTGGGCTGCAGAACTGGCGCGGTTCGGCATCAGTTGCGTGCGGTTTCATTTCCTCGACCGGACAACCAAAGAGCGTCCCCAGGGATTGATCGACGGCAACCGCACAAACTCGTTGACACTGGATCCGGAACGGCTCGACCGGCTGGATTTCTTCATCGCCGAACTCAAGAAATGCGGCATTTATTCGGACCTGAACCTCAACGTCGGGCGCAATTACAAGCCGGGCGACGGCGTGCCCGATTACGACCTCATCGGCGTGGCCAAGGGCATGACGTATTTCGGCGACCGGCTGCTGGAGTTGCAGCGCGATTATGCGAAGCAGTTGCTCACCCACTACAACCCGTACACCCGCGCGACCTACTGCAATGAACCGGCGGTGGCCATCGTCGAGATCGCCAACGAAAATTCCATCCTGGAATTCTGGATGCGCAACTGGCTGCGCGGCGAACTGGTCACGACCAACCAGCTCCGCTATCAACTGGATCTGCCGCCGGCGTATGAAAAGCTGCTGACGGCAAAATATAACGAATGGCTGGCCAAGACGAAGCCCCCGGCAGAATTGAACCGGTTGCGCGCGGAAGCCGGGGTAAAGGGTAACGCGCCCGTTCCGCGGCTCCGGCGGGAGGAGTTCGGCGCGGCGCCCAAAGAACGGTTTTATGCCGAGGCGGCGTTTTATACGGACATGGAAACCGGCTACTTCCGCGACCTGGAGAAATATCTGAAGGAAACCCTGGGAGTGAAATCGCTGGTCACCGGGACCGCCGACCACACCTACTGGATTCCCGGCCTGCCTTTGCTCCGGTCCACGTCGCAGCTGGACATTGTGGATGCGCATGTTTATTGGCAGCACCCGGCCATCTACGGTGCCCGCAACACGCCCATGGTGAACGACCCGCTGCATTCCGCGGTGGTCAAGTTGACACGCTCGGCCTTCGCCGGCAAACCGTTCACGGTGAGCGAGGTGAACGAACCCAACCCGAACGAATACGCGGGCGAAATGATTCCGCTCCTGGCCGCCTACGGGGCCTTCCAGGACTGGGACGGCGTTTTCTTTTACACGTTCGAGCCGAAGATTTCCGGCTGGCAACATTTTGTCACCGATCCCTTCGACATCACGCTGGACCCGGTCAAGATGGTGCAGATGGAGGCCGGCGCGCTGCTGTTTCTCCGGCCCGACGTGAAACCGGCGGTGAAAACGGAACTGCGCAGCTATTCCGTGCAGCAGATCAACGAGAGTATCCGTCTGCCGGAATCGGAGCGGCCATACTTCACGCCGGGATTTCCATTGTCACTGGCTTTGCGCCACGGTTCCCGTGTCCAATGCCTGGACTGCGAACCGACCGCGACGTTCACGACGAGGGAAACCAACCGGATTGTTTCCGATACCAGGGAGCTGGCCTGGCAGGTTTCGGGTGGTGCCTCCCGGTGGGGCGAGGCTACTGACGAGCCGGCTCGCGGGGACGCTCGCCCCACCGAAACCAATCAAACGCGCGATAACCGGGGACTCGTGACAATTGACACGGACCGCACACAGGGTCTCATCGGTTTCGTGAAGGCCAATGGCCGAGGGACGAGCCAGTTGTCGGCTGACGTAAAAAATGATTTCTGTGCCATTACCGTTTCCTCACTCGACGGCCAGCCGCTGTCGCGGTCGGCGACGATGTTGCTTACGGCCTGCTCGCGCTGGCAGAATCACGGCGCGAAATGGAACGAGCGGCACACGCTCTGGACGGACTATGGCAAAGGGCCGACGTTGATCCAGCCGGTGACCGGCTGGGTGACGTTGCATGAGATCGAGGGGGCGGTGGGGATGCAATTGATTCCGCTCGACGGCGCGGCCCGGCCCATGGGCGAACCCCTTCGGGGCAGGCGGCTCGAAGACGGCTGGGAAATCCCGCTGGGGAATCCCGCCACCACCTGGTACCTGGTTAAAGTGATCCGGTCCACGGCGGCTGGCGGGAAGTAGGCATATTGTGGTGGGGCGAGGCTCCTGACGAGCCGTCGTCTCAGGATTTTAGTGTGTCAACCGGCTCGCGGGGACGCTCGCCCCACCAAAATTCAGCGCCGGTGGGGCGAGCGTCCTCGCGAGCCGCCGTTCCAAATTCAAACTTCCAAACCGGATATGATTTCCAATACTCTCGGTGATGTGAACGCTCCTTTGGAGAACAAGCTTCCCGAGCGTCAGAACCCATCTCCAGGTGTCCATATTCAATTGGGTCAGTCGAACATTGTGCTGCTGACCATCAACACCGACAAACGTGAACCTTGGCTAGCCAACGAAACAGCGCATCGTTTGTTGCATCAGACCTGGTTGGAAGCCAAAGCATGGTTGGTGGGCGATTACCTTCTTATGCCAGATCATCTACACGCCCTTTGTGCGCCGCGTGATCTGCAATTCGCCATTGAGACCTGGGTCGCCTACTGGAAACGTCAGTTCAACCTCAAACAGGGTCGGAAGGAATGGAAGTTTCAAGCACGCGGATGGCATCACCGCTTGCGTGACGCTGAAAACTATTTGGAAAAGTGGCTTTATGTGCAGGAGAACCCGTTGCGCAAAGGATTGGCGCAGAGGATTGGAGAATGGCCATTCAAGGGTAGGGTCTTTGATTTGATATGGAGTGGAAGGTGAAGCGGCTCGCGGGGACGCTCGCCCCACCGGGAAACCAAAACGGCGGCGGAGATTTTCCGCCGCCGCGTGTGTTGGTAAAGTTTACGATTGTTACTGCAAGCGGAAGAACTGAGCAGAGCCGGTGTTGCTGAAAAGGATGGAAATGGCCGGCACGCCGTTGGTGGCGGGCACCCACGGGCCGGTGGCCAGATTGGTCGTGGTCTGCAGGGTGAAATTCGTCCCGGCCGAGGCGGGCCACAGTACGATGATTTGTCCGCTGCCAGTGCCGACGGTCAGCGTCGGCAAATTGGTGGTGATGATATTGAGCGAAAGCGGCTGGTCGGAGACGCCGCCCAGGCTGTCCGTGACTTCCACGGTGAAATTGAAGGTGCCACTGGCCGTCAACGGGCCCGAAAGGAGACCATTCGTAGCCAGGTTCAGGCTTCCCGGCAGGTTGCCGGACGACAACGACCAGCTGTATGGTGACGACCCGCCGAAGGGAACCCCGGCGCTGGCCTGCAATTGTTCGCTGTAGGAAGTGCCATTGGTCCCGTTGGGAAGGGAAGCGGTCGTGATCTGCACCGCACTGTTGATGGTCAGGGAAAATTGTTTGTTCGTAGTATTCACGCCGTCGGTGACCTGAAAGGTGAAATTGGATGTGCCGGCCACGGTTGGTATGCCAAAGATTTCGCCGGAGGAAGGATTACCGGTCAATCCCGCCGGCGGTGAACCGGAAACAAACGACCAGGTAAGAGAGTTGTTACAGCTCGACGCCTGGACAAACTGGCTGTAAGAAACGCCGACTTCGCCGACGGGCAGCGGTGAAGAGGTGGTGATGGAAATGCCGCCGCACAACTGGACGATGATATTGTTGGTCGCATTGCTGCCGGCGATGTTGATGTTCTGGCTGTTGGGGCACGTGTAATTGCCGTTGCCGAGTATTCCGTCCAGGCTGTCGTCCCCGCCATTGCAGTTGACGTTGACGTTCCAACTGCCATTGGGAACAAGCAGGGAGTAATTGCCGCCGGCATCCGCGTCTGCGCTCAGCGTCTGGTAATTCGTGCCGTTGATGGTCGCGTTGGCGGAAATCCCGACGTTCGCGATGGCGTTGCCATTGCTGTCCTGGATATGGCCGGTGATGTGATTGGTCGCCCGGATGGCGGTGAAATTGCACAGCTGCGCCTGGCCATTGGTAAGGGTGGTGTCCAATCCCTGCGAAAAAACATAGTTGACAGGACTGCCGTCGCTGTTGATGCCCACGTGCCAGTCCGCCGCAAGGGCGCCGGCCACGTAGTTCCCGTTGGTGTCCGTGTGGCTGTCCGATTGATACTGGTTGTTGTTGTCGCTGCTGCCGATGTCAATTCCCGCCAGGGGATTGCCCAGCTCATCCTTGACGCTGCCGTAAAATATCGCGGTCGCCTTGGGCAGGGCATTTGTGATCCCGCTGACGCTTCCTCCGGCGGTGTTGGTTTTGATGCTGTTTTGAGCGGCGACGTAGCCATGGGTAGTCAGGGCCTGGTCATTACTTTGAATCTTCCAAACGTTCGGTCGCGTCCCGGCGGTGAAATTGCCATTGGTGTCGGTGAAGCCAATCGCCAGAAAATTATTGGTTGACTCCATGGGCACCAAGAAGCCCGGCAGGCCGATGGCGGGGGTGTTGGAGTCCGCAATTTTCCCGGAAATGCTCTGCGTGGCGTTGGTCAGCGTCAAATTCGTTGTGATCGTCGAACCGCTGCCCAAAACCAACGTCGGCGAGGCCGTCAGATTCACCAGGTAGTTGCTTCTAAAAGCCGCCAGCAGATAAGTCCCCGGCGGCGCCTTGATGGTGTAACTGCCCGCATTGTTTGCCACGGCGCCACTGACAGGATTCAGCCCGTTATTGCCGGATGGTTGGAACAGGAGGATGACGGCATTGGAAACGACCGCGGCGGTGTTGTTGCTGAATATCGTGCCCGTGAACGACTGCGCGTAAGCAAAGTTGGTGACTGTGAACAGGTTCGTGATGGCCGTAAAATGTCCGGCCGGGCTCGAAAGTTTGTACAGGTATTTCCCGACGATGTTTTGCGAGAAGTCGCCGTTTTGAAAGTTCAACGGCGTGGTGATTTGCGTCGCTGTCGTATCGACATCGCCCGGAACATTGAAGTTCGTCACCACGGTCCCGCCGTCATGAAACACGCTCGCCTGACCATCCGTCAAATTGAACTGCTGCCACAAAATGTCCCGGCCATCAATGATGCCGTTGGTGTTGGCGTCGAGATATTTTTGCACCACCACCGTGTCCCCGCCCGTCAGGCCGGTGACCTGCAGCGTGACCCGGCCGTTGTAAGTGTTGCTGACGGAGGCGGGCGTGACGGTGAAAGCCACCGCCGCGCGTGCGCCAGGAGTAAGATGGACAAGCAATGCCAGCGTGATGAGTGAATAGAAAAAGCGTTTTATCATAAATCCGATTCGGGAGAGTTTTGACCTCAGCTATGACCGTAGGTCATGCCCAACCATAACGCAATTAATATTCCCAATCAGGCATGATTGCCAATGTTTCTGCCCATCGATGTTGCGCAACGTCGCCACCACGTGGTGTCTGGTCAAAATGATGCGGTCGATGAAAGACGTAAACCGTTGAATAGTTAAAGCGTTGAATCGTGGAATTGTTGAACCGTTGAATCGTTCACCAGGCCCAGTTCAACGCTTCAACGCTTCAACGCTTCAACGCTTCAACGGTTTAACGGTTTAACGGTTCAACGAATTACGCTTCAACGAATTTTACTTTATCCCGACCAGGTAACCGAAGCGGGCGCGGAATTGCTCGGGCGTCATGCCCACCACGCCGGCGCATTTGGTGAGTTGTTTCGTGTCCTCGAAATCCTCGCGTTCGAGCCGGATCATGTAGGCCAGGGCGCATTCGTAGGCTTCGCCGTCCACGTTGACCTTGCGGTTCTGCATGCGGCCGGTCTTGGGGTCGAGCATCTTGTCGAACGGCAGCGGGTTCATCTTGCCGTCCACGAAACTGATGATGGCGCCGTATTTTTCCGCCTCGGGCGAGAGCAGAAATTTCACCGCGGCATAACCGAGGTCGCGCGTGTATTCGGCGTCGAACGGGATCGGGTCGGCACAACGCAACTCGTAGCCCAGGTCCTTGTCGATGAAGGCCATTCTAATGCCGAGCTTTTCCAGACGCGTCGTCAGCAATTCCTTCATCAGGCGGCCGAACTCGATTTCGCCCAGGCGCAAATGGCCGTGGTCGTCGCGGATGACCTTGCCGAAACGTTCCAGATGCCCGTCCGGCAGCGCCTTGATCAATCCCTGCTCGCCCATCGCTTCGATGAGTCCTTCGGCCAGGACGACGATGCCGTATTGCGACCCTTCGGCGCGGCGCTTGATGATGGAGCCGATGATGATGTCGCACACCTCGTCCACGGTGCATTGCCGCTCGCGGAATTCCTCCGGGATGATGGCCAGCGTGGCGGCCGATGCCTTGGCGATGCCGAGCGCAAGATGTCCCGCGGCGCGTCCCATGCTGATGATGATATACCAGCGCGAAGTGGTGCGGGCGTCCTCCATGAGGTTGCGGACGATATAAACGCCATAGTGACGGGCTGTCTCGTAACCGAACGTCGGCGTGGAACCGGGCAGGGGCAGGTCGTTGTCAATCGTCTTGGGCACGTGCGCGACCTTGATTTTGCCGTGGCTTTGCTTGGCCACGACGCTGGCGGAAAAGGCCGTGTCATCGCCGCCGATCGTCACGAGGGCGGTGATGCCGAGTTTTTCGAAAACGCTGAACACATTCTTCATCTGCTCCGCGGACTTGGTCGGGTTTGTGCGCGCGGTGCCGAGGATCGAGCCGCCCTTGATGTGAATGTCCTTCACGTCGCGGATGGACAGCGGCCGGCAATACTGCACCTCGCCCTGGGCCAGCCACTTGAAGCCGTCGCGGAAACCGATGACTTCGTAACCTTCGTTGATGCCTTCAATGGTGGCGGCGGAGATGACGCCATTGAGGCCCGGTGCCGGGCCGCCACCGACCAAAATACCTAATCTGCCTTTGCTCATTTAATGGTGCTGGTTAATTGTGAGACCGTAATCACAACAGGATGTGCAAGCAGCCCAAAGAATTCAATTCCATTCTTGGCAAAATCAAACCACGGATTGGCAAAGCCGGGAACGGTTGAAGCGTGGAACCGTTGAATCGTTGAACGGTTGAACGGTTGAACGGTTGAACCGTGGAAGCGTGGAAGCGTGAACCGATTCAACAATTTAACGATTTAACAATTCAACAATTTAACCATTCTGTCTAAACTCGCTGGATAATGAATCGCGCCGTGTTTCTCGACCGTGATGGCACGCTCATCGCGGAAAAAAATTACCTGCGCCGGCCCGAGGACGTCGTCATCTTCCCGGGCTCGGCGGCGGGCTTGAAGCGGCTGGGCGACGCGGGGTTCCGGCTGTTCATCGTGTCCAACCAATCCGGCGTCGGACGCGGTTACTTCACGCTTGCGGATGTGGAACGCGTCAACGAGCATCTTGTCCGTGAACTGGCCCGCGACGGCGTGCGGCTGGAGAAGATTTATTTTGCGCCCGAGGCTCCCGACCAGCCGAGCCGGGGACGCAAACCGTCGCCGCAGTTTCTGTTCGATGCGCGCGACGAATTCAGCGTGGAGCTGGCGGAGAGTTTTATGGTTGGGGACAAGCTGATTGACCTGGAATGCGGCTGGAACGGGGGGGTGAAGCAAAGCATCCTGGTGCGCACCGGTTACGGCGCGGAACTGGTACAGGTGGAGCAGGAAAAATTGAAGCGCGCCGTGGTGGTGGACGATTTGTCCGCCGCGGCGGAGTGGATTTTGGGTTCGTTGAAGCGTTGAGCCGTGAACGGTTGAATCGTGGAAGCGTGAAGCGTGAATTTGACGATTCAACGATTCAACGATTCAACGATTCAACGATTCAACGATTCAACGATTCAACGATTTAACAGTTCAGCAATTTAACAATCGAAAATATGTATACGAAACCTCTGTTAAAAACGCCGACTGATAGTTTCCGGACATTCGAAGATCTGGAGGTCTATCAAACGGCCCGGGAATTCCGCAAAGCGATGTATGCCGTCACGCGCAGGTTGCCGGATTGCGAGAAATTTGGACTGGCTGGCCAGGTTCGCCGCGCAGCGGTTTCCGTGACGAACAACATCGCGGAGGGGCATGGCCGGTTCCACTATCTCGACCAGATAAAATTTACGCTGCAGGCTCGCGGCTCGCTGTTTGAATTGATTGACGATTTAAACATTTGTGCCGATGAAGATTATCTGCCGGCTGATGCGGTTTTGAAATTAAAACAGCAAGCATCACAGACTCATCAACTGATCAACGGCTACATCCGCTACTTGCGGAACCGCAAAACGGGCGAGTCCCTGGCGTTGCACGAATCCTCTTCCCCCAGTGATTTCCCGGATGAAGACCTCGCCGCAATCCTCGCTGAACCGATTCAACTGTTCGACGGTCCAACGATTTAACGATTCAACGATTCAACGATTCAACGATTCAACGATTCAACGATTCAACGATTCAACGATTCAACGAACCATGTGCGGCATCATTGGCTACGTCGGTAAAAAGGCGGTTACGCCCATCCTGCTCGAAGGATTGCGGCGGCTGGAATATCGCGGCTACGACAGCGCGGGCATAGCCGTCCTGTCCGGCAACGAGTTGCTCGTGCGCAAGAAAAAGGGAAAAATCAGCGAAGGCCTCGCCCGGTTGCTGAAAGCCGAGCCGGTCACGGGACATCTCGGCATCGGCCACACGCGCTGGGCCACCCACGGCCCGCCGTCGGACATCAATTCCCATCCGCACCTCGACCAGTCCGGACGGATCGCCATCGTCCATAACGGCGTCATCGAAAATTACGATGCGCTCAAACAGAAGCTGCTCGCCGCCGGCCACAAGTTCAAATCCGGCACCGACACCGAGGTGCTGGCGCATCTGATCGGCGATTATTACGCGAAGCGTAAGGTAGGGCGTGCAGTCACCTGCGCGCCGGGTTCGTCGGGTGGCGGTGCTGAAATCGTAAATCCCCTGACCCAATCCGTTTGCGATGCACTCCGCGAGGTCATCGGCACCTACGGCATCGCGGTGATCTGTGCCGACGAACCGGACACCATTGTCGGCGCCCGGCGCGGTTCGCCGCTCATCATTGGCATCGGCAACGGCGAGAATTTCCTGGCCAGCGACGCCAATGCCTTTGTCGGCGGCGCGCACACGAAAAAAGTCGTTTATCTCAACGATTACGACGTGGCCACCATTACCTCCGAACGCTTCGACGTGTTGAATCTCGGCACTGACACCGCCAACGTCCAGGTCAGCAACCTGGAAATCAGCCAGGAAGACGCCGTGCGCGGCAAGTACGAGCATTTCATGCTCAAGGAAATTTTCGAGCAGCCGCGCACCGTGGAAAACGCCCTGCGCGGCCGCGTGGACAAGGAAGGCGCCACCGCCAAGTTCGGCGGCCTGAACCTCACGTCCGCCGAGTTGCGTTCGATCGACCGCATCGTCATCGCCGCCAGCGGCACGAGCTGGCACGCGGCGTTGGTGGGCGAATATTTGATCGAGGAACTGGCGCAAATCCCGGTGGAGGTCGAGTTCGCGCACGAATTTTGTTACCGCAATGCGCCGCTGGAAAAGAACACCGTGCTGCTCGTCCTCTCGCAGTCCGGTGAGACGGCCGATACGCTGGCCGCGCTGCGCGAAGCCAAGCGCCGCGGGCACAAGGCGCTGGCCATCGTCAATGTCGTTGGCAGCACCATCGCGCGGGAATCCGACGGCGGCATTTACATGCACGCCGGGCCGGAAATCGGCGTGGCCTCGACCAAGGCCTTTGTTTCCACGCTCACGGTCCTGTCCTTGCTGGCCGTGCACCTGGGCCGGCTGCGCAACCTGTCCGCCCGCCGGGCCCTGGAAATCCTGCACGCCCTCGAAGCCGTGCCCAAACAGCTCGAAGCCATCCTCGCGCATAACAACGCGCTCAAGAAGCTCGCGAAGAAATATGCGAAGGCTGACGACTTCTTTTTCCTGAGCCGCGGTTACACCTTCCCGATTGCTCTGGAAGGCGCGCTCAAGCTCAAGGAAATATCGTACATCCATGCTGAGGGCTATTCGGCGGCGGAAATGAAACACGGCCCGATTGCGCTGATTGATCCGAAGACGCCGACGGTCTTCCTGGTGCCACAGGATTCAATGTACGACAAGACCATGGCGAATCTGGCGATGATCCGGGCACGGAAGGGACCAATCATCGCGCTGGCGACCGAAGGCGACAAACAGATCGGGAAGGTGGCCAACGACGTAATTTACCTGCCGAAAGCGTTGGAACTGATCAATCCCATCCTGGCGAGCGTGCCGCTGCAGTTGTTCGCCTATCATATTGCCGTCGCCCGCGGCTGCGACGTGGACAAGCCGAGAAATCTCGCCAAATCGGTTACAGTGGAGTGAGATTCGTTGAATTGTTGAATCGGTTGTGGTCGAAAAATAGAGTCTGTAACTGCAAAATATAGTTTGTAAGTAACAAATATAGTCTGTAAGTGGCCAAAAGGGTTAGCTCTTGGAAGGTCTAGCTTTTCCGAGTATTTCGTCGATGGCGGTCCGGTCTCCGATTCTACTTTCAACAGCGAGCTTAGCTACGGCCGCCCGCCATTCCGTGCCAAACACCAACGCCATTGCAGCGTCGTGCAACGCGTTTCGCGAACCGACGGTTACACTCTCCAAAAATGCCTGGTTGCGCAATTCATCTGGCAAGCATGCCAAAACCACGACCTCCGAATCAAAAGATCTCGCTACCACTAATTCCAGCCGTTTCCGCCCATCTAAGGAGGGCCTGGTCAAACGGACCGTTTCGGGATAGAAGGACTCCTGCGTGCTTGGTTGGTATTCTGGACTGAAATCAAAGTAGCCCTTTTCAATATCGTTCACCTTTACGAGCAAGGGCCGGGATTTATTTCCCTTTCCGACGGCTCGGGCTTCTTCACTTATTTGGGATCGAGATTTTAATCCCGCTTCAACTTCCGCCCATTCCAGCCTGGCTAGGATTTTCTTACTAAGGTTTCGGCTGCCAGCCTTCACCATCATGAGCATTGGCACGCTGACACCAAGCTTCTCCCCTACTTGGTTCCAAGTTAGTTCCTGGAGCCTTCGCAATCGGTCTAATCGATTAAATAAGGCCGGCTTCTTATTGGTATTTCCGGGTTGCATTTTTCCAGCTGTGATATAACGTTATATCACATGAACAATAGCATTAATTCTGTACGAGCGCTCAGTCGGCTCGAACCCGTCATGGGCTCTCACAACACCAACACAAGGTTGCATGACGGCATTGTTAACCCGCAGAGGGAAAAAGCAAACAGGAAACGTGGGTATGGCTACTGTAGAAGGAGACGAGGCCGAAGGGCCGAAGTCGCACCAAGCGGCAAACATCGGGAAATCATGGAGGCAACCAAGACGCAAACTTACGCCGAGGTTGGTGCCAAATTCCGGATTTCCAGACAGCGCGTCGGCCAAATTGTTCGGCGCTGGAAACAGTATATGCCTGTCCGGTCGCTGCGGGTCCGGAAGACCGATCTTGGACTCGAAACCCAACATTTACCAAAGAAAGAAAATCGAATTCACGTCATCTCGTTTCGTTTGACTGCCAACCAGTTGGAGCTGCTCCAATTACGTTATCCCGACATGAAATCCGTGGATCGAGCCGCTCGTGAAATTGTGGTTAAGGTTCTCTCAATCTAACGGAGGCGACGTGGGTCGGAGATACGCACAAATAAACATTGAGAAACGCGTGAAGCAGGGCTTTGGGCAGGGGCGTGGCCGAGGCTACAAGCCATGGCTAATCGCGCAGAGTTTTTCTTCACTAGGCTACACCACTCGTGTGCAGGGGTGGAAGACAGGACGCGAGCATCATCTCATGAGTGATCTAGAACTAAATTGTTTTTTTACATTTGATTTCTCCCCGCGCGTTTTGGACGTGCGCGAGCAATTCCCGTTGCTTCCCGTCGATGAGACGCTTGCCATCGCCGATGCCTTAGGCATCCGCCACCCGGTCGACCTAAAGACAAAACGGCCCATAGTCCTCACAACCGACTTCTTGGTCACTATCCGAGCTGAACCACGCGACGTGGATGTCGCAAGGACAGTCAAACCGGCGAGCGCATTGCAGTCAGTTCGTACCCTGGAAAAACTGCAGATTGAAAGGTCGTACTGGAAAACGCGCAACATCGAGTGGGCAATCATAACTGATTTGGAGATTCCGCAAACCCTCGTGCGCAACCTTAGATGGCTGCACCCATACGTCGAAATGCCCCAAATGCCCGCCTTGCCGGAAAACTGCGCTAACAAGGTTGACAGTATGCTTCGGGAATCCTTGGAGTCGGGCCAAAGTCTGGCTGCTGGCGCGCAATCCTGCGATGACAGACTCGGTCTTGAACCCGGAACCAGCCTTGCGCTGGCGCGGCACTTCATCGCAAGCCGCCGGTGGAATGTCAATCTCAACGAAAGAATCGATCCCACCTTGCCGCTCAAGATTGCGAGCGACGTGCTATCTCCTATGTGAACTAGGTATGGAACTGTATGTGAACATGCTGTTGGACTGGGTAACAGCGGATGGCGCCCAGAAAACTCAACGCCTGCTGGCGATCAAAAGCACTGAACAGCTAGCGGTATTGATCGATATCTTCGATGAAGCGTTGATGCCGTACGAAATCCCACTTCCTGATCTGCTTGATGCCGGAGAAAATGGTGACTTTCGTTTTCTTAAGGACGACCCTTATGCGCCAGCTGCGGTAGATTCCAAAGTTCCTGAAAAACACCTGCTGCGGATGGAACGCATCTGGGGCCTCATTCGTCCGATCGTGGAGTTGCCCGATGGTGGCATGTTTGACGCAAAACGGCGCTTTCAAATGATACAGGAGATTTCTGCCCAGCATCGGATCCCGTTGGTCTCACTCTACAGATACTTGCGGAGATTCTGGAAACGCGGTCAGACAAAGAACGCACTATTGCCGGACTACAAGAATTGCGGTGCGCCGGGAGAAGAACGTGCCCTCGGACAGACGAAGCGCGGGCGACCACATGGGCTCACCAAAAATGATGGCGTTGAACGTGGGGTGAATGTCGGACCCGATGATAAACGAATCATCGAACTCGGGATGAGGCTTTTCTACGAGAATTCGAAAGCGCCAAATCCTCCAAGTTTGCGACGCGCCTATCATCTGCTGCGGCAGAAGTACTATAGTCCTGGATTTATGCTGAACGGAGGGGTGCGGACGCCAACGCACGCACCGGCTCACGAAACACCGACATATGGCCAAGTGATTTATTGGTATCGAAAGCAGAAGGGCCTGGCGAGGGCAATAAAGGCCCGAGAAGGTATAAAGCGATTCAACCTAAGGCATCGAGCAATCGGAGGCGATGCGGCTGCTGGCGCGTTTGGTCCGGGTTCGGTGTTGCAGTTCGACAGTACCATACCCAACATAAATCTTGTCAGCGAACTTGACCCAAATCGTCGCATTGGGCGGCCAGTCCTGTATTTTGGCATCGACGTTTTCAGCCGAATGATTTCGGGATTTGCCATCACACTTGAAGAGGAAAGCTACGTTGCAGCGATGTTGGCTCTGGAAAATGTGCTTGCTGACTTGATCGACTTCCACCGCCGGGAGGAAAAGCCAATGTGGTGGCGGATGTTTGACCGCGCCGATGCTATACCCGAAGAACTTCGTGACGACCCCGGATGCATCGAAGGCATTCAAGCCATTGGATCTACAGCGACTGAGAAACAATCGCTTGTGCAAACATACAGCTTCGATCCGTCGCAGGAATGCAAACTTGCCGCCGGTGACAGGTTCAGGATGATGTTCACCTACAATTTGGAGCCTCTGCTGCCGTCGCGACCTCGCGCTTTTGGTCTTTCGATGGCCCACCAGTGGCCATCGTAGCTGATGTGCCCACGCAGATAATGTCTTGGTTCAATTACGAATGCTTTTTGAGGCCGTTTAAGCAGTAGGTCTCGGCTTAGCGCAATTAGCAGGGATCACCCGCCGACCTTGCGGTAGGCTGCTTCGATGAAGGATTTGGCGATCTCGACGTCATGCATTGACTTCAACTCCAATTCAAAATCGCCGGTACCGAAATGACCGATCTCGCGAACGTCCCGACCGATAGCAGGCATGTCCTTTATAGCGGCCGGATCGAGCTTCAGGTAAATGACAACCGTCTTTTTGAGAACTACCACGCAGGCAATGTTCTGAGAAATTTTGTAGGCGATGTAGAATTTCTTCGGCGCTTCCTGAATCGACGGATCAAGGCCGAGAATATATTCCTGAATCGCGACGACAAGCTCTTGCAAATCTTTAGGCCGTCCCTGTAAATGTTGCTCCACAGTGTACGTGCCGGTTGCACGGGTAATCGCCGCCTTCTTACCCGCTGCCACCATGACCGGATTCTTGTTTGCAGTCTGATTTTCGGTCGATGCAGCGATGGTCTTCCCGAATATCTCTTCGAGGTAGAGCGTGGAATCCTTAAATAGGCGATACTGCCACAGTTCGATATTCGCGCCCATCACCTGAACGGCGTGAACGTCGTACTTCGTGAAGTTCGGTGCGATGCAGATCACCCGGACTGCTGACCAATCAACCTCAACCTTGTTACCGAGGGCCTTGCGCGCCGCGAGTTCGAAGTCGCCTCGGTGGTCGCCAATCCAATGAAGGTAATAGAGGCTTTGGTTAATCAATTCGGACGACTGGATTTTCTTATATTCGATGATGACAGGATTGTTGTCTTCGGAAAGCGCGAGCGTATCAATCCTACCGGCGTGTTGCGCGCCGGTCGGGAACTCCGAAGCGACCAAGCGACAATTGAAAACGGTTTGCAGGTTACGCTCGATCAGCGTTTGTAGCGCCTTCTCTGTAGGGAAATTGGTTTGTTCCACAGGATCCAGCGCCTCACCACCAATATGAAAGAGTGGCATGGATGAGAGTGTGCCAGCGTGAACCGGTCGGGGCAAGCTCGTGATTTACCGCCGGCAAGTCTGCCAGTATGACCTGACCCCAATAGCTGGACACATCATAAGTAGAGTTCTGCCATTGGTTTGATGTTTGGTACAGCCGTTCGGGACGGAGGGAGGGCGTAGCCCGACCGGAGTACCG
>Ga0265338_10002731_pt1 | contig 25902 bp, 49 predicted proteins | sample 42126metaG_FD_193579 | JGI IMG/M metagenome (GOLD analysis project Ga0265338, IMG submission 193579) | Rhizosphere microbial communities from Carex aquatilis grown in University of Washington, Seatle, WA, United States - 4-21-26 metaG | ecosystem: Host-associated > Plants > Roots > Rhizosphere...
GGATTGCTAGAGGGCACCGTCACTGCCGACCAAGTGTTGCAAATCGGCCGAAGCTTGTACGCATCGAGCGAGGCTTATAACCAGCTCTTCGCAGAGGTCGAGCCATATGCAAATGCAGCGACATCGCACGGTGGTGGAACTGTATACAACGGTAGTGAAGCGCTTTCAGGTTCTAGCACTAGCGGTCTTTCGGACGCGGATCAGAAAAAGCTTAAAGACCTCCTGGCCGAGCAAGCGCAATTGCAGCAAGCCGCGCTCACTCAGCAGTATCAACAGCTAGCGCAAGAGATCGCGGAAATCGCTACAGCAAAGGGCGAAGACTTCACCCAGGTCATGAAGGATATGGGCATAAGCTCGGCGGATCTCGAGAAGGCGCTTGGGCTGAAAGATGACGCGGCGCTCGCGACCTATATGTCGACGATACAGTCGCAGACGGACAGCCAAGGCAACAACACGCAATCCATTGTGACCGCGATTCAAAATCTCCCGTATGAGCTGGCCAATCTGCTGCAAGGGAAATCCTTCGGCGGTGGCCCCGTCATAGGCGGCGTGCAGACGCGCACGGCGCCAGACGGCACCGGGACATCCGTAACGGTCGGGCCGCCAGCCACGGGCAGCGGAGGGCCAACGCGCGGCCCTGGCTCTGGTACGCAGTTACCTCCCGGGCGTACCATGACCGACGCGGATGCAAAGGCTATTGGCCAAGCAGTCGGCACTTACGGCGTGAGACCGCATCTCGCGCCAATACAAGCGAATTACCCCCGCAGTTCGAGGATTCCGGCCAATGTCCGATAACGTACGCCGCAACCTAGCCGTTCAGCTCGTCGCTGGCGGCGACAACCCGCTAAAACTGAGGCTCACAATGAAACTTCCAATTGTTATAGGCATCGCGGCGCTAGGAGCGCTCGTTGCTCAAGGTGGAACCGGCCCATATGCGTTTTCCATCACGTCAGGAGCGACGGGATTCGCAAGCGCTGGATTTTCTCTCAACTCGTCTACGGGCGAAATCACCGGCACGCCTAGCGCAATCGGTCCGGTCGAGTTTGTCGCTCAAGTCGAAGACGCGACTACGACGATTTTTCAAGGCACGTTCGAAATCAATGTCGTGAATCCGCTCGCGTGGGTTCAGGACACGCCGCCGAATTGCGAGGATGGAGTTGTATACAATTACCAGTTCAAAATCAGCGGCGCGACTGGCGCAGTCACTTGGGCCTTGACTGGATTCACTACGTTACCGACAGGGCTTTCGTTCGACACGTCGACGGGCATAGTCAGCGGCACGCCGTCGAGCAGTTACCCAGGCCCATATTCGGGGACAGTCACGGCGTCGGATGCTGGCAGTGGTCAATCTATCTCAATCACTTACGGATTTTCAGGCCGTAATCCGCTGGCGACAAACGTCGTCAATAGCGCTAACGGTTTCATTGGGTTCGACATCGCTGCAAGCGCTGATATTGGTCTGACTACTGGCGTCGCTCCGATCAAATGGAGCATCGACCCAACGTCTATTCCCTCTGGCGTTACGGTTACCTTCGGCATCACCGACGACACGTTCGCGAACATGACAGTTTTCGCGACTGAGCCGCAAATATCCACGACGTTTACCATTGTGGTGACGGATGCGGCCGGGGGCGTGGCCACCACGGCTCTCGGCATGAACATTATCGACCCGGTGCCGAGCGGCGACGCTGGAAACGCGATAGGCATTGGCACCGATGGCGCCTTGTACGCGAGCGGCACTGGCGGCGGCGCAACAGGCCCGACCGGGGCGACTGGCGCAACAGGCGCAACAGGGGCAACCGGCGCCACTGGCGCAACTGGTGCGGGGTCATCGCTCAACTATTGGCGCGATATTCCTCCGCTTACCGCGTCGGCTTTGAACAATACGCTTACGCTTGCAACGGCGCCCTTTGCAACGGACGAGACGACGCTAGTCGTCAAGGTCAACGGGTCGGAAGTCTATCCGGTACCCGGGACCGCGCTCACGTTCTCCGGTATCGTCGGAACGTTTAGCCCGTCGCTTAGCGGTGGCGAATCTATCGACACGTCTTATTGGTGCGCAGGCACGCCGGGCGCTTCGGTTCTTTCAGGCTCGGCGGACTATCTCGACAACTATTCACCCGGGCCAACGTTCGCGGGTTCATTGTCTAAGCGAATGGTAAGTTCTTGGAGTGGGCATTGCTTCCGCATTAAGCGCAGCAGCGACAACACGACGTTGGATATCGGTTTCGTCGGGAATGCCGTCGACCAAGCTAGCGCGATGACATTCGTCGGCGCTGGCGATGGGACCGTACAAATTATCTACGACCAAAGCGGAAATGGCTTTGACTGCACGCCTAATTCCGGCGCCGGAACAGGTGACGGAAAAATTATCTCAGCCGGGTCATGGATAGGGTGCATCGACCCTACCAGCATGGCGGCGCCATTCGTAACAGGCCCGTTCGGCTATACCGGATCATTCTATACAGCCGTGGAAAGCTGCGATTTACCAGCGGCAACAAGTTCCGTCGAATATATATCTTCAATGGCGAATTTCGGCGGCGCCAATTGTGCTGGCGCGTATACCTATTCGCCGCAAGGCGGTTTGGTAATTCTCAATTCTGATACAGCCGCGGGCTATTCATATTGCAGCGGACCCTATACCGGGACGTCCGCATTTATTGCGCTGACGCTGCAATGGGATAGAACGCAAAGTTCATCCACGACGCAGGCGCAAGCATGGATAAACGGGACTGCGGTTTCGACGACCGATCAAAATACGATTTCGCCAATCGTGCTCGGAAACTTCGACGATAAGGCGTGGTTTGCGATTCTTACGTTTAGCACGACTCACAACGGGCCGACTAAATGGCGCGCACTCGCTTTGTATACTTCAAGCATCGCAGCGCACCAAACCGCGATTGAAGCGATAGTAAACTCCTAAGCCATGCCATCTAAAATAATCGCAACGCTCGACCCTCACCGGCTGGGCGACAAGCTCGTATTGTCTGGCGGCAATCTAATCGTCACATGCACAGACGTCGCCGACATACATCGAGCGGTCTTCGGGACCATCGCGCAAGGCGCTGGCATCTCCGCGTTTACGTGTTACTTTTTCAGCAACTCGCAACCGTCTGCAGGACTAGCGAACTTGTGCAGCGTCGGGGTTGCGGAGGTCGGTTCGTCGCTGGCGAAATATGTCGGGGAGGAATCGACCTCATTCGGTTTGCGTCCTACCGAAGCGGCCGTCTACAACAACAATGCATCGATATCCGGCAGTGCAGACCCACCAATTCAACCGACCGCCGAACGTCAGTGCATTGGCGTGCTGCTCGACCAAACCGTTTCGCCAGCGCTTTGCGTGTGGACTGTTAACGGCTCCGTAGTATTTCAAGCGACGCTCGGCTCTGGAAAGTTCTACGTTCCGGCAGTGAGCATCGGTTCGAGCACGCCGGAAGACGTATCAGCGCAATTGAATTTCGGGCAATCGCTTTTGGACTTCCCCATTTTCTCGGTACTCAAATGACTACGCTGCAGCAATTCAAACTCGCCGGATGGTCAGAGGTAAACAGTCAAGGAATACCGACGCTATACCTCGCAGCGGTGGACGAGGGCATGACGACAAGCCCGAGCGATACGCCAGCGAATACAGACTTTTATCCGATGATTGCTCACCCTGAGCAATTCAGCATCAAGCGCGCGCCGGTCATGTGGGCGGAAGGCTCGACGTCCGGACAGGCCGCAGCGTTCGGTCAAATTCAACTCAACAATTACGAGGGCGAGTTCGATAATCTGCTCCTGGCAGATCTCCGCGACACGCTCGTCGTTATCAAGATACTGCCAGCGGGGATGTTGCTAACCGGCACGGCCATGCGCGATGCGATGACAGTCGCAACCGGAATAATCGACACGATTTCCGCGACCGATGAAGACGTTGTAATAATCAACATCAAGGACACGATTGCGCGGCTCGATAAGACGTTGCCGGTTCGCATCAACCCGAGTTTCGTCGCCTCCGGAGCGGCTAACGTAATGGTCCCGCTCACGTTCGGCGCTTGCCGAAACGTCGTTCCTCTTTTGGTCGATTCAGCGAATCGCCTCTTTCAGATCCACGATTCTGTAATCCCCAATATCGTTCTCGCGGCCGACATGGCGGCGCCTCTCGACCCGAACGCTTCCCCTCCGCAATACACCCCGGCGCTCAGTGGGTCTGGCATTCAGCCCGAGACCATGCCGCAGGGCAAATTCACGGTCGATTGTTCATCGTACGGCACTCAAGCCGTAATCCCCGGCGTAAACGACATCCTAAGCGGCGCTGGCGCGTTTCCTGGCACGCAGGGGGCGAGCGCATGGCTTGGGGGCATAGCGGGCTATGCGACGACCGTCGCGGCTGGTGGGGTCACTGGCAGCGGCTCAACGCGCACCGTGCACACAACTGCCAACGCGCCCGCGACCGGAAAGAAACTTTACACCACGGACGGGACCAATAGCCTCTATGGCACGATATCGAGCGGAGGGGGCACGACGTCGCCCGTCGTCGGCACTTTGACGATTGTCGGGACCGCCAACTCGATTGCCGCTGGCAGCCCTGTAATAATCCCTGGCGCTCCTGACGGGTTCACATGGTCCGGCACGACAGCGCCGACCGAGCAAACAAACCCACCCAATACTTGGATACCTGGCACCGGCAATGCCGTTGCTCTCGGAACGGATGTCGCCTACAACCCGAGCAGCTCCGGGGGCGGTCCCACGTTCGGCGGCGTCTTCGAGGTCAAGGCGGCGCAACTGGCTGCCGGGCAGACGTACCGAGTAACGTTCGCGCTCAATCAAGTCACCGTGTCGCCGCCGTCTCTTTCGAACGGTCGACCGGGTGGCGTGATCCTGACGACGAAACTTTCGGTCAATCCTTCTGACTACATCACGGGAATGCTAACTCCGTTGACGTCGCCGCTCTATTCGGATCAGGCGTACTCGTTCGAGTTCTCTATCCCGGTCGGCAGTGCGCCGCGAAATTTGTATTTCATTCTAGCGCCAGCGTCAGGATCGACAATCGGAAGCGCGAACGGCGGATGCACTGCGATCATTGCCGATCTAAAGATAGAACTCGTTGGCCAGTTCGTCGAGCAGCCCATTGTCTCGATGCCGCTCGACAACTATTACACCGAGATCCTCGTCAATCGCGCTGGTGAAGACCCGTCTATATTCAACGCAATGGAAGCGGCCGCGCTGTATCAACGCGCAGACGGCACGCTGATTCCGTTCGGCGTTCACTTCGACAACCCGCCGAACATCCTCGATGCGCTTCGTATTCCGGTCAATTCAAAGGGCGGCGTAATATTTACCGATAGTGTAGGGACCATCCGCACGCGCCAGCTTGTCAATCCATCGGACCCGGCTAACCTGGGCACGATCAAAGCCGCGTTCACTCCCGACAACATCATGCGGCCGATTTCGATAGATGAAGACCAAGCGACAGCGCTAACGACGCTCGTCGGAGCGCGGCGCAATTGTTCGGTCTTCACGTCGTCCGATTTCGTCACCGATCAAGCATTGGTGCCACAGGACGAGAAGACCCGCTATTCGCGCACGTCGCAATTCTGGATCAACTCGACGAACGTTCCTGCCAGTCAATATTCGTTTGCGATATCCGCTCCGATTTTCGACACCGTGCTCGACTTGCCGAGCGACGCGCAGGACGAGATAGACCGCGTTGTCGGCATTTGGTCGCCGCAGATTTTCACCGATGGAACGTTCACCACTGGCAAACGTCGCCTCGTCACGTTCACCGCATTTTTCGATGACCCGGCCGCGGTAGGCATTGGCACGACGGCAGCGCTCACGGACTTGCAATATGGCGACATCATTTCGTTCGACTATCCACGGCACGGATTCAACAACGTGCTCGCCGTTATCGTCGCGTGGGAGCTGTTCCCATTCGCGCAGAAAATAATCCTAACCGTGATGGTGTGAAGCCATGATTATCATTTACGGCAACTACAAAATTACCTTTGCCATCGACAGCACGAACCACGATGCGGCGTTCCTTTCAAACTCCGCGAACATGAACGATGGGCGTAGCGGAACAGTGTGTTCTATGTCGTTCGACAACGGCTCGCAAAGCACTTCTGTGAAGGTGACGCTGACGCTATCGCTTACCTCGCCGCTCGATACGACTGCGGCAATAGGCGGCGTCGGAGTTATCAACGTGCAAGGCTTGCCACTAGGAACTAAGGTAGTTGTCGACGGCATCACGCAGAGGCTCGCCCCTGGGCCGCGTGGTGAACCGTGCGCGTGGTTCCTTCCGCAGACGACCGGCAATAGCATGACGGTCGATATTTACAACGACGTCAACGGAACGGCGTCGATTGCAGCCGGTGCGGTCTTCGGCATCGGAGAAATCATTGTCGGCCGAGTCACCGCGATGCCGACGCTTGCCTCGCAATACTATCCATCGTCAGGATTGGTCGACCCTACGCAATGGAACCAATCGGACGGCCAACAGACTTACCAAGCGATGCGCAAGACGATGCGCGCGCCCGGTAGCTCGCTTGGATATTTCGCGACCGTAGACGTTAAGGGCGGCTCGCTTTCAACAATCCCGAGCGGCGGGAACCCTGCAGGCAAAATCGACATGGAAACGTTGCGCGAGATCCTCGCTAAATCCTTTTTCATGGCGATATGCGATGCGCCGAGCAAAGGCGGCGCTGCGCCGGTCGGGGGGCTTCGTTTCGATCAAAGTTTCATGCAAGGCAACTGGCAGCTCTCTCGATTCGACCAGGGCGGCGTGGGAACCCTGCAAATGGATCAACCGCCGCTATGGTCATGGAGCGGAATTAAGCTCGTCGAAAGTACCTGATTGCATCGTCGACGGCGACGATAATCGCGCCGAGCACGAATAGCACTACGCAGCCTTCCATGATCCATATGCAACATTGGATCAGGCACGCGATTGCGTAGAGAATCGCGAACATCACGCATCCCCCGCAGGCGACGCGGGGGCGGCTGCGTTCGCCAGTTCCAGCAGCACGTCGGCATGGCATGGCTGATCTAATTTGCACCAGCACGCTAGATTCTTGCCGCGCAATTCAGCCAGAGCCGCGCGCATACATTCGTGCTGCAGCGTGTCGAGCAGATGGGCGCGGTATCGCTCGACCGCCGTGGCTGCGTCAGGAATGCCCGCTTGTCCGATCACGAAGGGATTGCCCCAGCCGATCTTCCTGGCGCGAGCAACGCGCACAGTGTTTGGCGGCATGCGCCATCCACGCTCACGGCTGAGTCGAACGCGAACCGGCATCACCCCTCTCCTTTCTCAGCCACGGTGGATGCGGAGGCAATCGCCGCGTCGAGTGCTGCGATCAGCGTATTTTCGTTAGCGCATTCTCCGGCGCAAACAATGCCGCCGTGAACTCCAACTATTCCAGCGGGCCATCCGTTGTACTCGATTGACGCATGGAACGCTGGCACGCCGTCTTTCTCGGTATCGTGACCATTGACTGCAACCGACCACGTATCGTCTATCTTGATGCTGCATACGCCTTTGTAGTGGTCGCGCAACGGCATCGGCAACTTTCGCGCAATCAGCAAATCAGCGATTTTTGCCATGGCCTCAGAAATCACTTCGTTTCCTCCTTACCCTCTGTTGGCGAAGGCGGCTTGCGTAGCAATGCCTGTGCGTGTGCGTAACCGGCAGCGTCTAGCAATTCCTCCGTTAGGCGCTGCAACCATTCTTGCGACGACACGCGAGGGGAGGCGTAGAACGGATAGAACCCGTCCGGTATCTCAGCGCCAGCTTCGCACTCGATGCCAATTGAGCAGCCATCCTTGATCGCCACATGACCCAACGCCACAGCCGCTTGCTCTGTCTGTTCCTGCGCGGGTGGGGCGGCTGGCTTCGGCTGTTTGCAAAACACGCACAGTCCACCAATGCCGTATATGTGGTTACCTTTTTCGCACGATGGTCCGCTAGTCGTATCCGTCACCCCCTGCCGCTCTGTCTGTTCGGATAGGGCGGCCTTCACTCGATTGAAAACTTCGTGCTCAGGTACGGTGAAACCACGGCCGTTCTGAACTTTCTGCACATCGTCAATCAATTCGCGCAATTTATCGGTCATGGTAACTCCTTAAAAAGTGGTGACTGCTGGCCGGATTCGACACCGGCTATATGGTCCGCTCATGCAACGGACTATCTATGTGGAACTCCTTACGCCATGCCGTTCTCGGCAAGCGAGCGTGTCCTTCCACGCCCCCGCAGCAGTCGTAAAGTTTAGTCCTCTGTCTTGTCTGAATGACCACCGGAAGCGATGGCGGCTTTGCGCATGTTCTCGTCGATATCGTCGCGCCATGACTGGATGCGCAGACCGAAACCGGACGCCATCGCCGCGCGATCCGCATCCATGAAATCGAGACGAGCCTTGTCGCGCTCAAGCTCCTTCACCCGAGCGGATAGGGCAGCACACTTAGCGCAGGGAATTGTCATTTGCGTTTACTCCTTTGCGCCGGAATCTTTGCTCGAATGCCGCGAAGCACAGTCGGAATCTGTGTGAAGTTCGGACAGTTCAACTGTCTATTTAAATTTTGCAGTTCGTCGCGGATATCCATAAGCACAGCAATCTTTACGTACTCCCAACTTTCGATGCCCCCAGTCGTCGATGTCGGCAACGCCCACGCCACATTCCTATGTCGCCGCATACTCATGGTTGCACGCATGCTGGCGGCGCTTCGAATCCGTCGCACTTGAGACCGGAATAGGTGTAATCGATCGATAGCGCGCCGAGCGCATACGTCATCGAATTGAGCTGCGCTGTTCCCGTCGTCACATGCCCGAGCGCATCGCGCGCGGTAATGGTGACGGTATTCTGAGCCGGTACGGTGACGACCAGGGCGAAGCACGCCGCAGCCGCGCCGAGTAGAAACGCGGCGACGATAAGACCGATCACCAGCGCCAATGTATGCGAATCGTTCCGAAAGGTTTTCATGCTGCGCGCCTCAATAGTTCTGCGGTCTCTTCGACCATCTCGTTTACAAGGGCCGCGCGCTTGGTCATAAAATCGATATCCTCGTCGAGCACGCGGAACGGTACAACGATTCCATTTTGCGCCGCGTTGTGAAACGCGACAAACCTCGTTTCTTCGAATCCGCAGCACCATGCTTGCCAACGGCATTGCCAGCGGTATTGCGACGGCACTTGTCGACGCCGCATCACTTCGCAATACGTGCTGAAAATTGGCGACTTCGCCTCGACGCAAAAACGCTCTTCGAGCGGTAATCCGTCAGGGCATGCGCTCACGTAACTGATTGTCGGATGCTGGACGAATGGTTGCCGTATCAGTTCGAGTTCAAACCTGAACTCGAACCACTGCAAAGCCTCTTCCTCGACCTCTTCGCCGCGGCGCATAAACCTGGACTTGTAAGAGTCTTCCCCGAGATCTCCGAACACGCGCTCGCCAGCGAGCTTGTCGACGTACTTACGAAGCCCGTCAGTATCGAGACCGCCGCAGATTGTGGCTGCCATCGAGGCAGTCAACAGGCCAAGCCGTGCATCCGATAGCTCAGCCGTTAGCATTCGCCTTCCCTGTCAACTGGCGCAGCTTGAGGTTATAGGCTTGCATCAAAGCTTGCTTCGCTTTACGCGAGACTTTGACCGCAACGATTTCCGCTTTCATCTTTCGCAGCTCGTCGCAGGTTTCAGACAACGTTATTTTGTCTGTTATCGGGTCGACGACATCCGCATCGGCCGCAATGGTCGCGCTGTTCCCGTCGTCGTCTTCCGCGTCGATGCCAACGGCGATATTGAAAATCGCGAGCAAGAGATAGCGCTTGCCGTAGGACATCCCCGAACCGAACGCGTGAGTTCGACTCATGACGTCGCCCCCCTTATCTCCCTTCCCATCGCTCGGCACCGATGCCTCGTACGTGCGCGTGTGGCCGCTCTTATGCGACACGTAGCACACGACCTTGACCATTCCCTCCGGAGCGGCTGCGCTCGTGAAGCTAAGCGATAGCCCGGCTTCAATGCATAACGGCCGCAGCACGCGGTCTAGGCGCACGTAGGATACCCACCAATTGCTCTTTATCTTGTTCTGCTTGTCCGGCTCAATGCGTCCTATGCGAGCCTGCACGTCAGCAAGCGCCCGGATAAAATCGCGTTCCTCCTGCTCGCGAACAATCTCGCGATGCATAGACAGTAACTCGCGCATCTTGCCAACGTCGACAGTGTTATCCCGCGCCGCGCGCTCGATGACGGCCAGCATTCCCGCTGGCGCGTCATCCTTCGGAACGAGTGATTGTTTCTCGTCGGTCACTTCGTTTTCTTCGGAGCTTCGACGGCATCTGACGGCGGCTCAGTCTTGACGACTGATAGCTTCGCGGTCGGATGCTCAATCTTTCCGCCAGCCTCGACGAACTTCATAAGCTCGTCAGGCGACAGAAGCTTAATTGTCGGCTGGTAAAAATGGATCATCGCAGCCGTATTGCTCGGCACGCGCACAACGCGCGAGGTCTTCTCGTCCTGATAGTAGCGGTAGACGATTTCCGCTTCGGGTTTCTTCACTTTGTCAGCCATCCGGTTGTACTCCTGTTGTGGAACGGTTTAGCGCGCCAGCCGCAACACTGGCCGTTTGTATACAATGAGAACTTGCGATTGTTCCCACACGAACTTATTCGGATTGATCTTTGCTCCCTCGATGCCGATTAGGCCGTCGAGTATCCAAGCCTTGCCATCCTTGCCGTCCGCGCAGAGTTTTAGATATTCCTCTGAGCGCTTGCCTATTTCGCGTTCGATGCGCTTTTCCCAATAGGCGAAACGTTCATCGTTCGAGAATGGGCGGTCGAAGGTCTCGTCGCTGGTGCGCTTGCGCGTCATCCAAAGTGTGACGACTAGGACGGCCGCGACGATAACTAGAGCTATATCGAACGTCATTACTTCCCCTCAGTCGTTTGACGATCAGGACGCCATCGGAAGACACGCGGACTTCCATGTTTTCGATGCCGTACGCGCAAGAAAAATCTAGGTAGCCGATTTCGCAATCTCCTAGGCCAGCGTCAGACAATGCCTTTTCGACCATCTTTCGGAACTCGGACCAATGTAGTGTACTCATCGCAATCCCCTCAATTGTCGGCGCAGGGCTTCTCTTCGAGATACTTCAAACGCTTTTGCCTCTCGGCAATTTCCTTTCGGAGCTGTTTGATCTCCGCGCGCGTTTCATCGTCCTGTTCGCGCATCATGCGGCCCATGCGCTCCATTTCCGATTCCTCACCCCGAGCGCGAATGGCATACGCTTCGGCCATGCGTCGAGTCACAAATACGAGCGGTCCACGGCCCTTACCTGAGCGCACGCCATCGTACCCAGACTTGACTACACGCTCATAGCAATTAGGCCCAACACATACAATGGCGTGATTGTCGTCTTGCAAGAAAACGTCATGCGATTTGTTCAGCGGCTTACCGCATATGTAGCAAAGCTCGGTACTCATCGCAGCGCACACCGAATGTTGAACCGCTGGCGCACCGCTTCGAGCTTCGAGGCGATGCGGTCGGCAACTCCTTTGCCCTCGTCGATGCCGTACTTTACAGCGTGCTCGACGGCTATGCCGACATGGACATCGGCTAGCGGCTTGGTCGAGCAGTATTCGCGGATCTCGCGTTCGATGACATTCATCGTTTCAAATCCTCATGGTTTGGGTTAAAGGTCAAGCGCCGAAAGTTCGGCGTCGCGGTTTTCGTTCCAGCGCTCAAGCGCGATGGCTTCTGCTATCTCCTGAGCGTGGCTCTCGATCATGTCGGCCGTGATGTCTTCCGGCTGATAGCCCTCACGCAACCACCACAAGCGCGCGGCGAGCAAGTCTGCCTCTGTAGCCTTCGGACCCTCAACGAACTGCTGAGGGTCACTCGACCGATTCCACGGTGCAACGTTTTTAAGGTAGTCGCTCATTGCGGCTTTACATAAGGCCAAACGTACGTCGCAAGGACTGCGACAGCGATAAGCAGCGCGACAATGAAACCAGGGCGAGCGGTGCCGATTGATGGGTGGTTCATAGCCTTGCACTCGCCAAGCCTAAAGCCGCGCGGCCCATATCCGTTATCACCTTGTCGCCATATTCATCGACGCGCAGCAATCCCTTAGCGACGAGCAGATCGACCCCGCGGCGAATGTTGTGGATCGTCAGTCCACCGGCATCGCATTCGAGATATAGCTCGGGTTCAATGAGAACGCCGTCGCGCTCTGCGCAGCGCAGCGCATGCCGTTGAGTGTAGGAAAGCTTGGCCGCGATTGTATGCATGTTCGGGCTTTTCATTACCAGCAACCCATCTCGGCGCGGCGCTCCGCCAATTCGCAAGCGCGCGCCGCGGAATCCTCGCGCTCACGATGCTGCAAGAGCAGAACGCGGCGCTTGAGCTTGGGCGACTGCGCGCACGCATCGACGTCGATTTCCTCGACCACGCGCAGACCGTTGCAGCCTTCGCACGTCACGTCATAGACGCCAGCGAAATATGCGTCGCGGAAATCGGGGTCATCGCGGAAGTCTTCGGCGGTCAATCCGTGGCCGTCGATGGATGGGTTTACATGCGAGCCGCGGCCTTCACACCGCGGGCATACTTCGAACTTGGTCGGCAGTTTGAAATTGAACTCAACGCCGCTGGTTGCTTCGTAGATAAAGCTTTTCATCGTGTCGTTTCCTTCGTGAGATAGAGGTTACAGCGAGACGGATATTACTACCATGAGAATATGCATTGCAAGTGCCTTGGGAATAATTTATAGTCCGCGCCATGAATCCAACAGAAGCGGTCGAAAAACTCAGGGGTAACGGCTGGACGCAGGCGGAAATCGCCGTGGCAGTCGATATCGGTCAAGCGATGGTTAGCAAGATATCGCGAGGCAGCGAGCCGAGCTATTCGATAGGGCTTCGGCTGGTTCAACTGGCGAAGGGTAAGAGGAACCCTCCATGCTACTCACAGACGAAGAGCGCGAGACGTTGATCGATACGATGCGGATGCTTCACCAAGCGTCACAGACCGCTGCGCTTCGCCGTTACTGGTGGTCGATGTTGCAAAACCTGATCGATGGTCGCAGCACTGCTCAGAAGGAACGAATGCAGCGCGCGGCTTAAATACTCCGTGAGAGGATGACTACCGAGCGAGACGGCTAAGCTCGGGGGAAGTGACTGTAACCCGGCAGCCGGAACGATGCCGGGTTCGGTGGGAAAACGTGGGAGTTCGTGAGAATGAAAAGGCTCGGCTTGACGGAAGCGATTCCGCAGGCGTACCCTGAAAATAGAAACGCCGCGGAAGTTGAACACCGCGGCGTTGTCGGAGCAGTTGCTTGGCGGCGCTCTCCGAACGAGGTCAAATCATACCAGCTTCGTTTGTTCGCCGCCAATCAGCCTCCGCGGGAGAGGGAAAGCCTCCGCGTTCGAGTCGATTTTGCGCGTGCGCGGTAGCTTTCTCTTTTCGGGCTTTGGTCTTTCCGGAATTGGCCGGGAATCTCTCAGCAATGGGGGGTCGGGGGGATTTGTGGATTTCCCCGCTTTTCTCTTTCAAACCTTCGGGTAATAGGAGCAATTACAGCATGAACATAGAGCAGGCGTTGGGACTTCTGGGATATAGGGTATCGGACAAGGTGACGGGGTTCGGTGGTGTGGCTACATCGATTTGCTTCGACTTGTACGGGTGCGTGCAATGCGCGGTTCATCCTGGGATGAAAGCGGACGGCACGATGGGCGACGCGCTCTGGCTTGATGTCGACCGGCTTAAGACGAATAGCGCTGACCCGGTAATGAAGCAGCCGACATTCACTCGCGCAGTGGAAAAAGGCCCGGCCGAGAAGCCGAGGGCGAAGTCATGACCACAAGCGATAAAGCTTTCGTGTTGCTGGTTGTACTTATTGGCATCGCGATCATATTTGCGACGTGGTGGCTGATTGACTCGTTCATAGACAATCGAAAGAAACGCGAAAAGGACATCGCGAGCGGTACTTACGTGCCGACGCTGGCGAAGCTTTTGTCGGATCAAGTAAGGCGGTTCGACCAAGCTGCAAAGGATTTCGACGGGCAAGCGGATGACGAGGCGGAACGCGCAAAACAAAGCAGGTTCGACGCCAAGCGCGCGCGCGATCTCGCGGACGATATTCGGAGGCTGCAACCATGAGCGAGGAAGAGGAAATCGCGGAGAGGCTGAAAGGCTCGTGCAGCGAAGCTCTGGCGAAGCCGAAATCGGGGGCCGCTATGACGATTGACACGCAGTTCGGAACAGACCCGAGCAAGTTGCACCGTCGCGATTCAATCGACACAAGCATCGCCGCTGCTCACGCGGTCGATAGCAGGGGCAACGAAAAGCTCGTTTACGACATCGTGGCGAAAGCAGGTTCGCGCGGCATCATTCAGGACGAAGTTCTCGACTGGACGCCGGGGAAGCCTTACTCGACGATCACGGCGCGATTCAAAGCGCTGCTCGACAAGGGTCTCATTGAGGATACCGGCGAGCGTCGACCAGGGCGAAGCGGAAAGATGCAGCGGGTTGTGCGCGTGCCTCCGATGCAAGGGTCGCTGTTATGAAACGGTGGTCGCAGGCGATACGGTACGCGCATCGAATCTGGCGCACGCCTTGCGGGAAGGTATCGAATCAGCACTGGCCGTTGGTCGCGCGACGGCTCACTAGGAACGTTCGCCACAAACTGCAGGAGTAAACGCAAATGAGTGTGTTTCGAGTTGGGTTGCGGGTGCGGGTGCGGACTGACGTGCCGCCTGAGTTCGTTCCTTCGTTTCTCGCGCATCTGCTTGGCGCAGAGGGGCAGATTGTTTCAAGGGTGCCGCATCTCTTCGGCGATGTTTGGTACGTGACTACGACGCGAGGCTCTGCCGCATGCGCTGAATGCGCGCTGCAGCCGATACAGCCGGAAGGCTGGAAGCCGGTCGAATGGGAAGAGTGCTACTGGCAGCCCGAGCACTTGCGCGCGCCGGAAGTGACGCCATGAGCATGACGCCAGACTACGCTGGTATCCCCGGATGGGTCGATCTCGCCATAACGCTTGGCGCGATCGGGGTTCTAGTTCTCATGGGCTATTTGCTCGCTAAAGACGTCAAGAGCGCATCGCGAACAGCATCTGATACAGACGCGGTGTCTTTCGATGAATCAAAGATCGGGAAGCGTCTCGACTTCGGAACCATTCGCCACGTCGACCCGGAAATATACGGATGCGGCAAGTTCGAGCCGATCATTTTCGAGTTCGTCGATAAGGTCTCTGTCGAGGTTCCACACTGGACCTCAGCGGCGCGGCTAGTCGACAAATACCACTATTTGCAACGTGAGCAGCCCTGGGGAATGCAACCGCACTCGATGGCGCTGGCGTTGAGGGAACTCGGATGGGTGCGCAAGGTATAGCGGCAATGGGTAGTCCGCTAAACAGGTTCGGTAGAGATGAGGGTGTTAGGTTCCCACGCTCTCGGTCTTCGCTGGAACCACGCTGCACGGATTTTCTGTCATTCAAGCAAGACGATTCATACAGGCATGTCCCGGAAGGCCCGGCCTACAAAAACTATGTTCCGCAAAGCAGAATGACTCGCAATAGGCCCAAAATAAAGCGCGAAAAGCCCGAAAAGCTCGACACGCTGGATATTCAATATATGAATTGGCGGCTAGGCAGGATGGCGCACGTAGCCGAAGTAGTTCGCAGGGAACGCTTGGCGCAATCGGACGAAGAGGAATGAATGAAATGAGCGAAGCGCCTCCGTTCTCACTGCAGCCGGTCGAGCCGGACAAACGCGGATCTCGCTTGCCGCACGATTGGAAGCCTACGGAAAAGCAGATGGCGCGCGCTCGCGGTTTGCGTCCTGACGTTGACCACGCTCGCGAAGCGATACTCTTCCGGAACTACTGGACGGGTAAGCCGGGCAAGGATGGCCGCATGCTCGATTGGGACAGGTGTTGGGACTCGTGGATATTGAAGGCGCCAGCGTGCCGCCCAAGCAACGCGCCACGCTCTACGGTCGGCCCATCGCCTCAGCGTGAGGTTGCACCCAAGCTCACCGAAGCGCAGCGAGAGGCGAACCGCAAGCGCTTCGCCGAACTCATGGAAACACGATTCGCACGTCGGCCGACCGAGACCATTGTCGAAACACCGAAACCGACAACCGTCGACAGCGTGCTCAAGCGCGCATTCGCTAAGGAAACGTCGCGATGATTACGATTCGAATTACAGTCGATCAGTTCAACAATGGCTATTCGACAAGATGGAACTATCCCCCGAACGAATTTGATACCGGATTTAAGCCGGGTCAACTCGACCTATTTTACAAAGGCGGGAAACTTGGAACCGTGCGCGACATAGATTGGACGCACGCGCCAAAATTTATCCGCGTCTCTTACGAACAGGAGCCAAAACAATGACAAGTGAACGAGCACAACCGACAGACGTCGACTCGCGGATATACGGCACGTTGCGAGCATTCGGCGAAGTGAGCACTACGCGGCTTATGATCCTCCTGGCTGCTCCGCACACAACGATTCTCAAGGCTTGCCGTCGCTTGGAAGAGCGCGGCAAGGTTCGATGCTTGGGATTGCGTAGGCCCGAGCGTAACAAGCGCTCGATTTACTTCTGGGCCGTCAATCAATGAGATGCCAAACCGGCAAAGAGGCGTACGGCAGTCGTGGCGTGGCGCTCGAAGCGCTGCGCCGCTGCAAGACGAACAACCGCTGGAAGCGCGCGGCGTCGGTAGTTTACTTGTGCCCGCATTGCGATCATTTCCACATTACGTCACACCCGCGGCCGAAGGGGCGTTTAACATGAGCGTGCGCATACTTCGCGGAGATTGTCGCGATATCCTCAAGACTCTGCCCGACGAATCGGTACATTGTTGCGTGACATCGCCGCCATATTTCGGTCTTCGCGATTACGGCGTCGCAGGGCAAATGGGATTGGAGGCGACACCGGATGAGTTCGTTTCTGGCATGGTTGCGGTCTTCAGCGAAGTTCGCCGTGTGCTTCGTGACGATGGTACGTTGTGGCTCAATATGGGCGATAGCTATTCGAGTGGCGGCAGAAGCGCAGTGCAGACGATTCGAGGCGCGACGTCGCGAGACATTGGCAATGACGCGGCCAGCGGAATGCACGCGCACTTGAACGGGACAGCAATGCGACCGCCTGCCGTCGATGGCATAAAGCAAAAGGATTTATTCGGTATCCCGTGGATGCTGGCGTTCGCGTTGCGCGCGGATGGCTGGTATCTGCGACAGGACATCATATGGTCGAAGCCGAACCCGATGCCGGAATCGGTGCGGGACCGCTGCACGAAAGCTCACGAATATGTTTTCCTGATGAGCAAGTCGCAGAAATATTTCTACGACATCGATGCTGTTGCGGAGCCGATGGCTGCAGCTTCGGTATCACGCCTGATGCAAGACGTTGAGAGCCAGAAAGGAAGTGAGCGCGTTCCTGGCAAGACCAATGGCACGATGAAGGCAGTAGCGAAGGGCAATCGAAAGACGTTTCGCGGCGGCGGAGTGTATACCCAAGGGCAGAGCTTCGACAACGACGCAATGCCAAGTAACGACAGTGTAGGCAACGAACCGAACGAATCCGGTACGCGAAACAAGCGCAGTGTGTGGGAGATAGCGACGCAGCCTTTTTCAGAGGCGCATTTCGCCACGTTCCCGCCCGCATTGGTCGAACCCTGCATCAAGGCTGGATGCCCGACCGATGGCGTTGTGCTTGATCCTTTCGGCGGCGCTGGAACGACAGGGCTTGTCGCTGATCGTCTTCAACGCAATGCAATCCTGATCGAACTAAATCCGGAATATGCGGGGATAGCTGAGCGCAGATTGATAGGCGACTCGCCGCTTTTCGCAGAGGTCACGGCATGAGCGAAGACGGCCGCAACTTTTTCCTTCAGACTGAAAACGCGCGCGAACGTATGGCCGCAGCCTGGGCTTTGGCGTGTTCCATATTGCAGCACGGCAAGACTGTGTGCGTTCGCGTTTCGGAAGTGAAGGCGACTCGCTCGCTTGAGCAGAATGCCAAAATGTGGGCCGTCCTGAGCGACATCGCCGAACAAGTCGAATGGGAGGTTACCGACGAGCGCGGCGTAGTCCGCAAGCAATACCTGCTCTCGGACGATTGGAAACAGATCCTCACCGCAGCACTTACGAAACACCAGCGCCAAGCCCGCGGCGCTGAGGGCGGCTTAGTGATGCTAGGCACGAGCACTAGCCGCATGCGTGTAGGCGAAATGGCAGAATTGATCGAACTTGCTCAGGCGTTCGGCGCTGAGCATGGCGTCAGGTTCGGAGATAACAACGGGTTCACCGCAAACGAAGGCCAACAGGAGCAAACCGATGTTTGAAATAAATCAGCAATGCGTTATCGAACATGTGAATGTGCGACGCGGAAAGAACGAAGACAGCGAAGTCGCCATCGATATCAAGTTCTCATGCGAAGAGATGCCCGGCAAAGCTGTTGCCGCTGCGCTTCGCGCCGCAAGTGTGAAAGAGGTCGATGATGCTTTTTTCGCTGGCGCGAGCGAGCGTCGATTCGTCGGCCTTTCCGAATTGCCATTGAATTGCGATTTTGAGGGCAAGCACGAAATACGCATTTCCGGAATGAAGGGGATGAATGTATCGCGCTTGTGGAAAGTGAAAATCACCCCGCGTCGCAAGGGATCTTATGACGCGCTTTTTCAAGTCACGGTGCAGCCCGATACGGAAAACTTTATCGAGCGCATAGCCGAATCATTGCACTGCTCGGTCGCGGTGCAGTTGAAGCAAACGCAAAAGGAACTTTGGGACACCGAAGAGCCAGAAGGCGAGCAGGCGCCGGTCACGAAGACGGAACCGAAGCAAGCGGCGCTCGTCAACTGAGCAATGCGCAGCAAAAATTCAATTCCGATTGACGCATCCGAAGCCGCGCACCTGTCACTGGTGCGTGGTCTTCCGTGCGGATTCTGCGGCGCTACTCAGGGCATCGAAGCGCATCATATTGTGCAGGGCGCTCACTGGCTCACGATTCCGGCGTGTTGGGAAGACCATCGCGGACCGCTCGGTATCCATGGGGATCAATCGCGCTTGCGCATGTTCAAACTCACCGAGCTGATAGTGCTCAATCAGACGATGCATTTGCTCTACGGCAAAAAACCGCCGCGCGAGCTGATCGGTTCGAATCTCTCATCCTCGAAAATCATTCCGCACAAGGGGTATTGAAATGGAAAGCGCAGAACCGGCAGCATCCGCGCCAAAGAAAAAGAAAAGCAAAAAGGCCAGCCCGACAGCGCGCTCACTCAAGGTCATGCGCGAGCGCGGCTATTACTGCGAAGTCGTCGAGCGGTTCAACAGCTTCACGAAGACGCGCAAGGATTTCGCAGGGATCATCGATATCCTTTGCTTAGGCGATGGCGAGATAATCGGCGTGCAGGCGACAAGCGACGACAACGTTTCGCATCGCGTGACCAAGATCGCAGAAGCCGAGCATACTGCGGCCGTTCGCAAAGCTGGCATTGGTATACTTATCCACGGATGGCGCAAAAAGGGCGCACGCTGGCAACTGCGCGAGGTCGACGTGTCATGAGCGAAAACGACAAGCTTCGCCAACTGCTGCGCCGCTATTTGGAACTGCATCCCGCTTTCCGTTTAAAGCCAATCGGGGCGCCTAATTCATACGGTCGCATGCTCCAAGATGCACACATAAAATTGGAAGACGAAGCGCGCGTCGCCGTTAAGGATTCATGCACATGACCGAAGAGGAACTCGACGTCCGCCTCGACTATTGGGTGCGCGAATATGGCGGCGGATCTTACGGCGATTCAGGCGGGCGCTGGAACATCATTCAAGCCTTGATGGCGCACAGAGGATTTGTCCCGAGCGCTCGCGGCTACATCAACATCCCATTGCGCACATGGGCCGATGACGTCGAGAAGGGCGTCGTCGACATGGAAAACACACCTGGCGTTGCTGGCACGCCAAACGCCTGTTTCGTCGCTGCCAAAGTGCTGCGCGTGCATTATTTCCTTGGCACCGGCCCGAATGGCTGGCGAACCGGGTTCCTTCACGAGATGGGCGTCAACGTCACTCGATACCGCTATTACAAGGCTTTGGAGTTCGGGCGCCTGTTCATTTGGGGCTATTTGAACGCGGTCGAGCTTGAGAAACATTCCGTCAAGGCAGCTTGACCCCAGAAACGGCCGAGCGTATTATTCCTATCGTGCTTGGCGGATGACGCGGTTACTTCCCTGGTATGAGATCACCGCGGCAGCTTGTTCCAGCAAGATTTTGTGGGTGGCGTATGTTTGCCGGTTCCTCTTTAGGTGACGAATCCCGGCATTACGATTGTTCCCCCTCGATTTGATTTGCGTGGCGATAGGTTCGGATACTTCTTTGGATTGAGGGCGGGACTAATAATCCTTCCCGGCCGTTCGAATCGGCCAAGCCCGAGCCGCCTGTTCCCGCACCATTTTTGTGAGTGGCGAAGATTGCAGATACATCCGGCGTGGTTCAAATCCACACGCGGCAACGCGACGGGCACCGATGGCAGGTGCAACCCTTGCGGGGGTTCCTGAGCGCCTAATCGGCGAACGCTGCAATCGATTGTTCCCTCACTCTGATTTCGCCGCACAGGAGCGGCTTGTTGGAGTAGTTGCAATGCGTACCAATGTCGCAAACCGCATCACTGAAAAGACGCACGAAGGCGCACCGTCGCCGACCCTGAGTTACGAGCGCCAGCTTCGCCGCACTGTCATGGCGAACATGCTGTTCGAGGATACGTTCTACGAATCTGGCGAAGACGCCGCGACTCGAATCCATGAACTCGCGAAAAAAGTTTCGTTCGACCAGGGCGCGCAGATCGCGATTGATGCCCGCGAAAAAATGAAACTTCGCCATGTGCCGCTGTTGCTCACGCGCGAACTTCTGCGCAATCACGGTGGCCGCAAGGTCGGCGATTTGATATCGCGAGTGATTCAACGTCCGGACGAACTCGGCGAACTGCTCGCGCTGTATTGGAAAGAGAAGCCCGATGCACCGCTCTCGAACCAGTTGAAAATCGGCCTTGCGCGCGCGTTGAAAAAGTTCACGCCTTACCAGCTCGCGAAGTGGAACAAAGACGGCGCGGTAAAACTGCGCGATGTCCTGTTCCTGTCACATGCGAAACCGAAGGATGAAACGCAGGCGTCGATTTTCAAAGCGCTGGCCGAAAACAAACTCGCGACTCCGGACACCTGGGAAGTTGCATTGTCTGCCGGTGCCGATAAGCGCGAGACGTTCACCCGTCTGATTCGCGAAAAGAAACTCGGCGCGTTGGCGTTGCTTCGCAATCTGCGCAACATGATCGAATCGGCAGTCCCGGAAGAGATCATCCGCGAGGGACTGGCAACCATGAGCACCGAGCGCGTGTTGCCTTTCCGTTTCATCGCGGCGGCGAAGTATGCACCGCGATTGGAAGACGCTATTGAGGCCGCGATGTTCCGATGCGCTGCCGACGTCGAAAAGCTGCCGGGCAAAACCGCGTTGCTCATCGATCATTCGCAGTCAATGGAAAGCGCTGTTTCGGCGAAGTCAGAGGCGACACGATTCGATGCTGCCGTTTCGCTGGCTATGATTCTGCGCGAGGTCGCGGAGCGCGTTCGCGTGTTCTCGTTCTCGGATCACATGTTCGAAATTCCGCCTCGTCGCGGGTTCGGACTTGCGCAAGCGATTCGAGAATATCGCCATCCGGCTGGAACGATGCTCGGCGAGGCAGTGCACGCCGTTTACCGCCAGTTTCCCGAATGCGACCGCATCATCGTGATTACGGACGAGCAGTCAGCAGACCGGCCGCCGCATCCGAAAGGGACCGGCTACATTATCAACGTGGCCACGTTCAAGCAGGGAATTGCCTATGGGCCATGGGTTGCAATTGACGGATGGTCGGAGGCGGTAATCGACTATATTCGAGCCTTCGAACAGCCAGACGCTTGCATTCAAACGGAAAATATGAAATAAGGCGCACCGTGGGGATGGATTCCCCACCTACATTGCAAACGCTACCTTTTGACCAAGCCCCGCCCATACGCGGGGCTTTTTTTTGGCTCGCCGGGGATCACATGAGTGCAGTCGTCGATAGAGGCAAGATTGCGCGGTTTGGCGCATCTGCTGGCATTACCGGCGCCGGACTTGGAAATAGTCCGGAACGAAGTGCGCTCGATGATAGCTGCGCTCGTGTCTATCCCCGAGAGATCATCGCGACTGAGGTTTGCGCGCTTCGCCTTGCTCAGCTCCGTAAGGCGTGGGGAAAGTGGCGCGACGTATTACGTCACAGATCAATCATTGTTCGTTTGGGCGATGGACGAACTCGCGGAACTTGAGGCGACCGATGCATAACCGGATAAGAGTTTCCGTTCGCTTTCGCCGAATCCTTCACCACCACCACAAACATCATGCGAGGCATTTCATGAATCCCATTTCCACAACCGCACCAGTTCAAGCATCCGTTTCCGTCACCGATAACGGGAGCGTCATTACACCGTCGACCGTTCTCTGGGGCAGCGTGAATCCCGATATCGCGACGGTCGACCCGGTGACTGGCGTCGTGACGCCGGTTGCACCAGGGAGCGCGCAGATCAATGTGCAAGTTACTGGCACAATCGTCAACGGCACCGTGTCGCAGTCGTATTCGCTGACGGCGAACGGTTTGGTGAATGTGACCGCGCTCGGCGACAATCTCGTCGCGACGGTCGACTTCACTCCGATTGCGTGAGCGTCTGGCTCGACACGTACGATGCAGAAATGCAAAAGCGGGCCGCTCAGCGGCTCGCTATCTGGGCACAGCCTGCATGGCTCAGGATCAAAGCTCAGGCGTGCCACGAAAGCAGCCTGAACCCGTTTGCATTGTCATCGCAAGGCGCGCAAGGGCTTTTGCAGTTCATGCCCGACACTTGGCCGCAGTGGCGCGACTTGTGCGGCTACGGCCCCGGCATAACGCCTTACAACGCCTCAGCCGCGATTGATTGCGGATGCGCTTACATGGCGCACTTATATTCGCAATGGCATGCCGACGAACGAACCGAAATCGATCGGTGGCGCCTTGCACTCGCTTGCTACGATGCCGGAACGGGTGTCGTGCTCAATGCGCAGCGACAATCAAAAGGCGCAACGGACTACGCGACCATTTCGGCATTTCTGCCGGATGAAACGCGAGCCTACGCGCCATCGATTGAAATAATTCTCGGGAACCTTCAATGAGCGCGTTTCTCACTGAATTGATTGTGCAACCGTATCCAAACACGGCGCACACGGATGGGAAAAATTGGCGCTTGTGTCAGCCGCTCAGTTACCAGTCCGATTCGATTCTCGGATTGGTAACGGTGCCAACTGGATTTTTGACCGACTTCGCATCGACACCGCAAGCGGTTTGGACGCAATTCCCGCCATGGGGAACATACGGTCCGGCAGCAGTGGTTCACGATTGGTTGTATTGGTCGCAGCCGTGTTCGCGCGATCAAGCAGACGCGATTCTGCTCGAAGCAATGCACGCGCTCGAAGTCGATTCGCGCGTCGCGGATCTCATTTACGAAGCGGTGCGGCTCGGTGGCCAGCATGGCTGGAGCAGCGATGCGGTAAACCGACTAGCGGGCAAAGAGCATGTCTCCTAATGACGAAACGCGACTCGACCGATTCCTATACGACCGCCGCAAAGACCGATGGGAAAGGCTTGTCGCGTCATTCATCGCGATTGCCGTCACGACTACGGTTTGTCTTCTCGCGCTGTTTCCCTGGCTTGGATACAAACCGGCCGAAGGCTCAGACCAAACGTTTACGGCGCAAACCGCTGCGCTCGTCGGGAACGCGTTTATGTTCGTGGTGGGATATTTTTACGGCAAATCGAGCAACAAGCCGGTCGGGCATGTTAGCTCTTCTTCTGACGGTGCCAGCGTGCACAAACCCGCATCTGCAGCGGCCGATGTTCCACCCGATGCAGGGAATTGATTGTAGGCCCGGTATCGGCTTGATTTGGGACGATGGCGGGTCTATTGTGCCGGACGGCGCAATCGCCAAAATCACTTGCAACATTTCAGGAGAATGACAATGCTCAACGTAGCAAAGCTCTTCACGAAAGCGGACAATTTTCTCGAAAACGTCGTCAACTTCGGCAACGGTCTCGTGCAATCGGTGGTCACGATTGAAGCGGCGTTCGGTCCAGGCTCGGCATCGAAAAACCTCGATGTCGTCGCGGCTGGCATCGAGGCGTTTACTGGCGAAGTCGGTCTCGCGAAAAAGCTGCTCGATGCACAGCAAGCGAATTTTTCGGCACTCGTCGCATTCGGTACACAGATCGCGAACGGGCTGAAAGCGCTCACGTCGAATCCGACTGCTGCGCCGACACCGACGAAACCCTGAAAGAATTTGCAGGTTCTCGATTAACTCAACGATAGGAGGAAAAACGTGTTCAAACGAAGCATTTTTGCAATTCTCGTCTCATTCGTCGCAATTACCGCGTTCGCATGCACTGCTTTCGCTGCTGACATGGGCGCGACTCCCGATCACCTTATCGCAACCAATTCCATCGTTCATGCCGATGCGCATGCACCGCTGGCAGTTGCAGGAAATTTCTACGCAACTGCTGAGGCCGTGGATTGCGTGCAAATCGCACCAAGCAATTACGGATGGACATTGGTAACTGTGAATGTCGAAAACGACAACAGAAAACGAGGCGCCGGTCAGGATGGTACCGCGCTCGGTGTGCGACAGGCGCTCGCGTACAATCTGATTGAGTGAACTACAAAGGCGCCACGCTTGAGCGGCTCGCTTGCTCACTGTGAAAGGCCCACGGGCACTCACATGCAAGCATTCTGAAAGACGTCAACCATGAGCCGCTCACTCGTGGCGCTTTCAATCCGCTAAATTTCAGGAGTAAAAAGTATGAACGCAACGCAACTCGCAGCCGCAATCGCTGCAGCGTCAGCAGCAGGTTTGCATCCGGGCTATCTTTCAGACCCTACCGAGCACCCGCGCGGTAAGGCAAAGCTACTCATCGTCGAAGAGGCTCGAATCAAATACGGTTCGCCGGGAAACTCAGTGCAAGACTTGTTCTTCGCAAACAATGTGCTGCCTGAGTATTGGGGTGTACTCGATACGTTGTCGCTGTTCACTCTGCCCGGCCCGAAAAAGGGCGGCATTTTGTGGAACTTTCGCGCCGACCAATCAACGGCGATGATCGTCGGCGAACAGGGCTTTTTCGACTGGCAGCACGATTGGTGGCAGTGCGACGACGGGTCGGCCCAATGCGCAGGCAACTTTTATCGCGCCCCTGGCGTTCGGCTATTCCCCGACACCGTTCCGGGTTCGATCTCGCTGCAATCGGTAATCGATGCGCGCAGAGCGGTCTTCGAAAAGATGACGAAAGCGGAGATTGCCGAGCAAACAGCCAGCTTCCCCATTAGCCCGCCAGCTTAACCAAACGCTAACAGGCTGTTTGCGCCTCGCCTCGCTGGCAGCCTGTACGCTGCGCGTGCCATCCGCGCGGTTCCCGTCGACGATGGCCACGAAGCCGGGAACCACCATGCCAATGAGACCCCCAATCCATCGGCCTTTCGGATTGAAACCCCGAAAGCCATGGACTAAACGCAACCAGCACGACCAAGCGCCACGAATGACAGGGGCGCGGCTACAGGCGAACAACGCTCGCTTGAAGCAACTGGCGGGCTACCAATGCGCTCTATGCGGCAAACTCACAGTCGTCTTGCAGATCGATCACACGATACCGCTCTCACAAGGCGGCAGGGACGACGATAGCAACCGCCAAGTGTTGTGCTCGGGTCCGAACTCGTGCCACGAACGCAAGACGCTGCAAGAGGCAGCAGAGGGCAAGCGCAAAGCTGGAATGCTTAGCAATACCACAACGACACGTTGAAACTGCGACAGGAGTGCCATGGGGGGGGCAAATTCCTCTGCGGGTTTCGCGGTGAAAG
>Ga0265338_10002732_pt1 | contig 25898 bp, 23 predicted proteins | sample 42126metaG_FD_193579 | JGI IMG/M metagenome (GOLD analysis project Ga0265338, IMG submission 193579) | Rhizosphere microbial communities from Carex aquatilis grown in University of Washington, Seatle, WA, United States - 4-21-26 metaG | ecosystem: Host-associated > Plants > Roots > Rhizosphere...
TCGAGATTTCCGGCGACGTCGGGCGAGTAAAGAATCGAGCAGTAGTTGTCGAGCATCGCTTTGCACAGCGGTTGCTCTTTTGTAGTTACCGATGTGAAGGTGCGCAGAACTTCGGTGGGCTTGGGTCCATCGCTCGAAGCGCAACCCGTGACCAAACTGAACGCGAACGCGAGCTTGAGCATTCTCAAAGCTAGAGCACGCGAGTGGGTCATCTCTTCTCCTGTTCGGGTTGCCCTTCAGTTTAAGGCATGTGCATTGCGCCAATCGACTGTAGATGTGACAGCTCGAATTGGTGTGTAGGTGCATAGGCCTAAGTCCAGACTGGTGAGATGAAAGTCGTGCCTCTCCGGCATTGTTCCTTCCACATTGAGGTGTTACGCAATCGACTTATGAAAATCTGTTTAGCTGTTTTCATAACCATGTGTCTGTTTATCCCGCCGGCCGTTGCAGAACGTGGATCGTGCGTGGAATTGTACAGACAAATATATATGGAAGAAGAAGATCCGGCGGTCATTAGAGGAGAGCGTCAAGCGTCCGATGCCTACAAGATTTTTGTAATCTATTTCGACGCCCGCTGGGGATTGCCGATTGCCCGCCGTGAAGCGCGTCCGATATTTGAGGCGCTCCAGATTACTGAGGACCGCCAGCCCGAAGTTCTCGAGGCGATCATTTGGATGATGCATTCCGGGCAATTGTGCAATGAAGACGGCTCCACCAAATCGTTGGACGAAGCCATCATTGCTATCCGTAAGCAACTGCAGAGATTTTAGCCATCTAATCGCATTAAATTCAGCATCGTCGGTCCGGAGTTTGCTTTGCTTATCGTTAGATCCTTTCTCTCAAAATGTTTCATTTTGAGACGCGGAGAAACCAATGCGCCTGGAAACCACACGGCTGAGTTTTGTGCCGCTGAATCTCGACCAGATTCAGATTGATCGCCGCATTTATGATGCGACGGGCGCGAAGTCGTTTCCGCTCACACAGGTGCAATTCGATTTCTTAAAGGAGCTTTATCACGGGCAGACAGTGGCGCAGATTATCCAAGAGTATTTGGCCCGCGGAATGGTCGTTTCGTTCGCCGCAACTTATCAGCTCTTGGAGTTCTTGGCGGTGGAAGGGTTAGCTACCGATCGTTTTGTTCATGACTATTTCCGTAGTCACTTTGAAGAGCCGGTCGGGTTGTTCACCGATCTTGCCAATCGCCTGTTCGGTGAAGTGGAGCGCCCGGTGCGTGTGAAGCAGGAGTTGAGGGCGCTGCCATTTTTCCGCCTGTTAAAATCTTCGATATTCGAATTGCTGCTGTCGCAAGCCCGCGTGACCGAAGTTCCTGCACGGACCCTCGTCTGCAAGGAAGGTGACAACGATCGCCGGCTTTTTGCGCTCATGCGCGGTGAAGCGTATGTGATGAAACGTACGGACGATGGCCGCCGCCGGCATCTCGCCACTCTGACAGAGGGAGCCGTCTTCGGAGAAGCCGGATTTTTCGCCGGAGCTTCACGTCAAGCCGATGTGATGACGACTGCGGACAGCATCGTCTTGGCTATCGACTATCATCCTGAAAAATTTCACGAAGTTTTGAACCTGGCCAACGCGCGCGAGTTGCAACAGCGGGTATGGGTTACTCATTCTCTTTTAAAATCGGAATTCTTCAGCGACGTGCCCAGTGAGTGTTTCGATGCGCTCGTATTCTCCGGCAAGATGCGGACATTCAACAAAGATGTTTGGCTCTGCCGCGAAGGACAGTGGGGCGATTCGTGCTTCTTGATGGTGAAGGGCTCGGCCGTGGTTTCCCGCCGCGCTAAGGCGCTGAAGCGCATGGAGCAGGGTGAATGCTTCGGCGAAGTGGCCTTGATCATGACGGGCGGTCGCCGTTCGGCCAGCGTGCATTCGGAAACTGACGTCTTGGCTTTGGAAATTCACGCCAACGCGTTCTATAAATTGCTCGCGGAAAATCTTCCGCTCGCGCTGCGCTTTGAGGCCATTGCTGCTGAGCGTTTGGCACAAGACCGCAAGCGCGCTTGACCTACTTTTTTAAGCCGGCGAGGGCTTTTGTGAAGGCAGGATTTGACCGGAGCTCGTCGAATTCGGGATCGACGAGGGCGGCGACTGTTTGGTTTCCGTGTTCAATTACGGATTTTTGCAAGAGTTGGATCGCCTCGTCTTGGTGCCCGAGGGCGGTTTCTATCTTGGCGAGGAAGTATGGAGAGACGTAACGTTCGTTAGCTTCCGCGAGCAAATCGCCTTTGAGATCGAGCGCGTGTTGAATGTCTCCACTCTTTGCGCATGCGTAGGCGAGTGCGGCGACAGCCATGGGCTCATGGCCTGACATCTCGACGGCTTTCTTAAGAAGCGCGATGGCTTTCGAGTACTCCTTCTTCGCTACGTGAATACGCCCCAGCCAATAGTAGTTGAGCATCAAACTCTCGTCGAGGCTCATGGCCTTTTCCAAATACTCTTGAGCGGAGCTGTAGTCGTGGGCGAGATAGCGCATCAGTCCTCGCGACGAACTGACGACGGGATTGAGCGGATCCAGCTCGTAGGCTTTATCCGCCTCTTCAAAGGACTCCTGGGTGCGGCCGGCGTAGGCGAGGTATTCGGCATACCATTGATGTGTCATCGCGTGGCGCGGATTCGAGTCGATGGCGTGGCGATAGAGTTCGTCAGCCTTGGAGAAGTCGTTTTCCAGATAAATCTTTTCTTCGGCGAGAATCAGAAGCGCTTCGGTGCTCGAGGGGTCAAGTGTTAAGGCTTTATTGGCGTATTGGAGAATCTTGATCGCTCCTTCTACCGGCGGCTTCACGCCATACCAAGCTTCGAGCGAGGAAGCCGTCGCGAGTTCGGCATAGGCGGGAGCGAAAGATGGATCGAGCGCGATGGCCTTGTTCAATTCTACCGTGGCGTTGTGAAAACTTTCTTTCGTCCGGCGGCTCATTTCAAATTGGCCTTTTAAAAACGCTAGGTAGGCTTCCTTTTTTTCGGGCGATTCGGGTGTTTCAATTGTGCGCGGCACCGATGCGATTGATCGCGTGGGCGTGAAGCGGGCGACTAGCGAATTGGTGATATTGTTCTTGAGCGTGAGAAGATCGTTAGACGACGACTCGAAATCCTCGGACCACAGGACTTCTTGTGAAAGGGTATCTACCAAGGACACTGAAACTTTCATGGAATCGCCGGATTTAATGAGCGCACCGACAACGACGCGGTCGATACCGAGTTCGACGCCGATCTCGCGCGGTGTTTTGCGCTCCTTTTTGAGGCTCATTACCGAATTCTTGGCGAGTACGCGCACGCCGTCTTTTGACAATGTCGAGATCATGCCGCCCACGATCCCGTCGGGGATATACGCTTCGGTTTCGTTCAAGCCTACAGTATCGAACGGCAAGACAGCCACGCGTGGGCGGTCGGAGCGTTCGTAGTTGTAGTGCGAAATCACAAACGCGGCGACGAGGCAGCCAAAGGCCGTCGACAGAGCCGCGCGCCGCAGGAAGGTGCGCGATTTGAAAATCCGGGTCTCGCGCATGATTCTAGTGGCCAGAGAAGGGGGGCGTACTTCGATCGCGTAGAGTTTGAACGGTCGCTTAATACCTTTAAGCTTGGGCCGGCCCATGTAGCTGATGGGCGCATCCAGTCGGCCGCGCAGATGTTCATAGACTGCGCTTGAAATGCAAATGCCGCCTTTCGGGGCGAGAGGTTGTAAGCGCGCGGCGATGTTTACACCGTCGCCATAGACTCCGGTTTTGGAGTCGCGGTCGGTTTCAAGGATGTCGCTGACATGAATGCCGATGCGTAGGACGATCTTCCTGTCGGGCGCGGAATTGCGATTGCGGTCAGCGAAGGCGGTTTGAATCTCAAACCCACAAGTGACGGCGTCGAGGGCGCTCGTGAATTTGACAAAAAAACCGTCGCCGGCCGTGTCGATCTCGGTGCCGCGGTATTGGCGCAAAAATTTGCGCACAATCGCGCGATGCTCGTGCAGCAGTTCGAAAGCAAGGCTTTCGTTTTTGTGCATCAGCGTGCTGTAGCCTACCAAGTCCGTGAACATGATCGCGGCGAGCTGGCGCATTTCCGAATTTTGCATATCTATATCATCGGACGGACAGGGCCCAGAATTGACTGGACCCTCGTCGGGCAGGGCCAAAAGGTGACGGCTTAGAGTCTCAGTTCGCCGGTTATCAATTCCACGCGGCAAGTTCCGGACGTTTTGCCGGCCCAACCGGTCAAGGTGCCACGCACCGTTTGTGGGGCATCTGATTGCACGTCGAGATTGCCTTTGAAATAGTAGCTTGCGCCACCGCCTCCATCGAGATCCACGGCCGCGGGCGCGCCTTTGATTTCAATTTGGCCGGAGGGATCCAAAGACGCACGCATGGTTTCCGTCGAGAAGCCCATATTGGTTTCGACTTGGATATCGGAATACTGGGACTTCGTGCGCTCACCTTGAATGGTGACGGAGTTGTCAAACGAGCAGTCGATCGACTTCAACTCGCGGATCGAGCTGGCACCGGCATTTGCGGCACTAAAAAGCAAAAATACGGAAAGAACTTTGGTCATGTTTTTCTCCTTGGATGGCACGTCATATAAAATACGCTGGAAAAATAGGCAATCTGCATTTTAAGTGGCCATTCTCGACTGGACCCGCGGAGTCATAGTCTTGTTTAATTCAAAGTGTCGCAGGTAGCCTCATCGAGATGACAAAAATTTTTCAATTCGCATTCGCGGCTTCGTTGTCGCTAGTGATGATCGCCGATTTTTGTTTGTCGAGTCCGTGGTTCGCGCCGCAGGAAAAAATCCGCGAGCGCGAATTCCTCTCGTTTGCGGGTTTTGGCGCGCCTCACTCGTATTTCTCGAATCCTAGCTCGCATCGCTTTGAGTTTGAAGTGCAAGTGAGAAGTGCCGACGGGCAATTGCTTGAGCTGTTTACGCCGGCGTCGCAGTATCCGCCGTTGTTTTCCAATTTGATCTTCGCGCGCGGGCTGGATGTCGACGATTCGGATGTTTTGATCGACTCGTGCGAGCGTTTGGGAGGCCTGCTCGGCCGCGGTCCTGACACCCAGGTCATGATCTACCTGCGCGATATGCAATTGCGCACATTCAAAAAGTTCGAAATCATTAACGGCGGCTCCTTTATTTCGCGGATTGAAATCGTCAAGGCATGCTGAACTCATACTTGAAATTCTGGTTCGGGCGCGATGCGCGCATCAATCTGCGGTCATTGCAGGTTCTTTGGGCCTGCTTGGTTCTCGTCGATATTCATGAATCGTGGCTGCCGGCGTTTGATTTTCTGTTTCAGGCGCCCGGCGTATTTCGCCTCGCGACCGATCCTACCTACCTGCGGTGGTGGAATTTCTTCGCCTATTGGGACAATGACAAAGTGTTACATATCGCGCTTTGTCTTCTGGTCGCATCGCTCTTTTGTTTGATCATCGGATTTCGCCGTGGCCGCGCGGGAGCCATGGCTGTCTATCTACTCGCCTGCTTTCACCATATTTCGCCGCTAATTTGGGTTCCTTATTATGATTTGCTCCGCTTTTCCGGTTTGCTCCTTGTATTGGCCGACTTAAAGACCGAGTGGGGAAACCAGTGGGTTTTGCGGCTGATCCAAATTCAGTTTTCGATCGTGTATTTGGTCGCGGCCCTGGCCAAGCTGCAATCCCTGAAATGGCTGACTGGCGAAGCCTCGCTCTTCGTTTTGCAAAGTGCTTCGGTGGCCGATTGGGTGCAGACGATCGTCAATGTGTGGACACCGTGGCCGTTCATGTTCCGTTTTATGAGTTGGAGCGTGATTGGAATTGAGAGCTTTATTGCCGTGGGTCTGTGGATTCCGCGTACTCGTCGGTGGGCCATGCTCGTTGCCTTTGGGTATCACATGCTTTTAATGACGGTATTTGTATCTGGCAGTTTTCAATTGATCATGCTTTTCGGCGTAGCCACTTTCGTCGATTGGAAGGCGGTTCTTCTGACGAGCCGCAAGTTCGCCAAGTACTTTAGTGACCGCCGGCCCCGGCCACTCCGGACCTCGAAGTCACGCTCTGTTGCCGCATAAACGGAGCAGCCCTGTAAGGAATTCCACAGTCCTAGCTCCAGCTCCGCCATATGAGTCCATAGGGCGGTATAGCCCTTGCTAAAAAGGCCTCGAACGTTTTGGTTAAACAATTTAAGGAGACTGTGATGAAGAGGCTTGTGCAGGTATTTGTGCTGATGGCAGTGGTTCTGGTGTTGGGAGCTTGTGGAAAATCCGACGAGCAAAAGGCGCAAGATCGTGCCCAGGATCTGACGCAAGAACAGAATTCGCTTTCTAGTTATTTTAATTCGGCGGGACTTCCCAGTTCCACTTGGTCGGATCAGCAATTGAACGACTACGAGGCCAAATTGAATCGTCTCGAGCAGGTCGAATCGCAACTGCGCGATGCCAGTGGCCATGATGGTGTGGTCATTTACGGTGGCAACAATGGCAGTCAGATCGAGATTCGCCGCGCTGCTTTGGATTTGGCCCGCGAGACTAAAAAGCTCGAGAGCATGACCAAATCTTCAGCCGGTTAATGTCCGCCTAGTTTTTTCTTTTCCGTCCCTGGCGTATTGAGATCGTTGCGCCAGGGCGAGTGCCTGATATTTAAACGAAAATCACATGCATGCGAAACCGTGCCGGCGTCAAAGGTGACTTCACCGATTCGCCGCCAGGCCGGCGAGTTCGGCGCGAGCTTGCGTCCGAACAACCTCGAATTTTCACCCGGATCGTCCGAAACATCCACTTCCACCGTAAACGGCAAATTGGCGAGAATCTCGCTGCGGAAATCCATCGGCCCATTCGGGGCCGGAATATTCGTTTTGCTGAGCGCGAATTTCATAAATGGCGGTGCATGGGTGGGCTCGTCGCCTTTGCCGAGCTCCGCGATTGTGTACACTTGCCGGTTGCTGTTGTTCGAGTCCTCGGAGCTGAAGACGGCGCCCGTCGTCAAAAATTTCGTCACTTCAACATCCAGGGGATGCTGTTTGCGGTGAAAGGGACTTACCGGTGGCGCGTTCATCGCATCGCTTTGAAAGAACGACTTCGCGGCCACGCCTCCGAGATCGGTTTGGGTGATAAAGTCGGCCTTATCAGGCCCGTCATTTTGAAAAATGCGGCCGACGAAGCCGAAAGAATTGTAGTGCTGCGTATTCACCATCACATTGTAGCCATGAGTCGACGCGCGTACGATAAGCGGCGCCGCCGTGCCGGGGCGGAAGTAGCCGGTGTAGGGTGTGCCGCCGTAGTTATCCATCTTCCACGTGCCGCGCAGGCAAATTCCATTCGGATGTAAAATATGGCGGAAGTCGGCGTTTGAGACTTCTGTGGGATCAGTGAGCGCGCGGTGGGCGGCATGTTTGAGCGGCAGAAAGAATTGTTTAAAGTCGGAGGTCAAATCGGGATAGGTGCCGCTTGAATAGGAGGGTTTGTCGGCGCCAAGGGTGACGATGCGCCAGGTTTGATCGAAGGTGAATTTCATATCGAGATCTTGGAACGTATCGATGGGCGGCACATTCGGCGCGGTTTTGATTTGGTCGGCCATGTCCTTGATCTTTTGCTCTTGCGGTGTGGACGCGTCGGCGTCCGCGGCCGGCTTGCGGATGGCGGAGGTGCAGGATGAAATCGTGAATGTTACGGCGAAGAGAATTGTGATTTTGCTCATGTCTCAAGCGTAGCAAATCCGGGGGCTTGATGCCGCCCTCGACTCGACCTTTGACGGAGTGTGTTTTTTCTCAATTCTGCCGATAGTATAGAACGTGATCTATGGGTAAACGCATCCTCATTTTCTACAGCCTTTTATTCTGCCTTTTTGCGCAACCTCTGTGGGCGGAAAACGAACCAATCACCTACAAGCAATTCAATCACTATTTCGCCACACTTTACGTGAATGATTTTGTCCGTGAATACAACGCCTTTACCAGCACCAAGCAGCTCAAAAGCGAATACAAATATCTCTTCGACTCCAAGGACCGGGAATTGGTCATGAAGGGTTGGACAGAGATGCCGAAAGCGAAGGCTGACGGCACGGCTGTCGTCTTCACGCTCAAAGGCAAGCAAACTCTTCGCATCGAAATGGTAGATTTCCTGGCGCAGAACTTTAAAATCAATGGACGAACTTTCACCAATGACTGGAATGGCGATACGCGATTGCAACGCGAACTGCTAATGAAATTGGTCACGGAAAAACGGCAAGCGAGTCTGCCGGGGTTGTGGACTCTGGCCGTGCCCGAAGCCCAAGCCCAGACCGGAGTCGAAGATGCGGCAATCATTGCGATGATCTGTGCCGGCGGTCTTTGCGAAGGTGGAATCACGGCGGCTGAAATGTTGCTCACGCGCGGAGCTTTACTCGCCGTCGAAGATGAAGCTGCAATCACGACCGCTGCGCGCGCCGTGGGTTCAAAAACGGCCACTGGGGCGAAGGAGCTTCTGGAAAAGGCCGGCGAAAAAGCCGGAAAGATCGGGAAGGCGTTCCTCAAAGACTTTAAAGAAGACCCGGAATCCAAAGCCGCCTATAAAAAATTGATGGAGAATCTCGAGGGTCTTAAGCATCCCTCCAGATGGGTTTGGGGACCCTTCAATTTGGTGAGAGGCATACTAAAAAATCCCTACACGCAAATTTCGATCGGCTCCGGATCGATGTTTTACATTAACAATTACGCCAACGAGGCCGCCAAACACAATATCAAGTTTCAAGAAGCCGCTTGGTGTGCGCTGACGCAAAAAACCATAAGCGAGTGTGAGAAGGCCGATCCCAAGATGCAAGTCTCCATTGTTCCCGCCCCCGGCTTAGCCGATGATACGTATTGCCCGACGAAACGTGCGAATGAATTTCAGTATGTTGAAAAAGAAAAAGACGGCAAGAGCATTGTGCGGGTGATCCGCGCCAAGGTCACTGACGACAAAGATAAGTCTGGCGGAGTGCCTATCACGGCGATTCGCTTCGAGCTCAATATGGACAACTCGGTGGACGCGAGCACGATCCGCTATTTCGATATGAAGGACGGAAAAGTCTCCGCTGTCTATCGCCCACAATTCAAACAGAACAAATTCAACGGCACTGACATTGTGATTCGCAAACGCGACTATGCGAACCCGGTCGACGTTGAGTCGGATGTCGCCAATCAAATTGCTCACCGGGACGAGATTTTAAAAAACATGGAACTCGCCCGGCCCGAGTCAATTGGTGGCGAAGCGCTTGATAAATATGCATTTGATGCACTCGGGGCGAAGACCAATTCGGCACTTGCGGCAATGGATACGGACGTGCTTGAGGCGAAGGACATCGATCAAGCGTACATGATCGTCGCTAAAAAGACCTGCCAAGTGGTCAAGGAAATTCAGGCCGACACCGCGAAGGCCACTGTCGACGCCGCCCTCACCAAAAAAGAAGACGGCACGTCTTCTAAATAGCTGTTAGAACGTCCAACCGATCGAGGCATCGCCGGCCAAACCAATTCCCGAAAGCGGAACCGATTTTGTTTGCTTGCCATTGTCGCTGGTCACGCTCGATTGCGACGGGAAATTCCCTGCCAAACCGAGTCCCAAGGTCAAGTTGAAGGAGTGTCCCCAGAACCATTTGTAACCGCCGAGCGCCTTCACAGAAAAATTGCTGACATTTTGGGAAAAATGGTTGTTGTCCGAGTCGGTGTAAGAGAGGCCGAAGGAGTCAAAGCCGAGGCCGCCCGACATGTACCAACCGGTTTTGAAGGCCTGATCAAAGTAGTAATCGGAGGAAACTCCGATTCCGAATCCGTTCATTTTGAAGTCATTGATGTTGACGGAAATGAGCGTCAGATTCGGACCGATCGTCATTTGATCGGAGATCTTATATTGCAAGTTCGCGTTCACGCCGAGAATCAAGCCGAGGGGATTGGTCATAATATCCCAGTTGTCGCTCGGATCGGCATGTGCGGCGCTCAGTGGAAGAAACGCGGAGACAAGGGCAGCAGTAAAAATCAGCTTTAAATAGTTCATAGATCACCTCTTTCGCCGCTGTTTTAGGAGGGTGGCGTACGCCAGGCAAGGGAATACCTTCTAATGTGTTTCCGAAAGGGAAACTGTGTTTTATATTCATACCCATACCGTATACTTTAGCCCATTTTCCGCCGGTCTCGTGTTGAAGCGGCCTCAGTTCGGAGTGAAGGCCTCGAACACTTGATAGGGAGTCTGTCCGCCGCCGGTCACCGCGAAAACAGAAAGACCATCTCGGGAAATATCGCCCCTTGTGCCATAGCGGAATTGCGCCGGCAGGATGTACTCAGTGACTTCCTGGTTTGCAAGGTTGAATATCCAAAAATTGAGGTCGTTGATCGCCGTCACCGCGTTTTGCGTATGGTCAACTCCGAAGCCGATGTACTTCTTGTAATCGCGCTGCGGAAACTGCGTCGGGATTTCTTGAAGATTCGTGAGATCGACCAACGCGAACGGAGTTTGGTTCAAGGGACCCACGGGATCTAAATAGTGGCCGACCACGAGCGTTTGTCCATCGGTTGAAGTATCGAGATATAGTTCGCCGGCATCGACCGTCGCATTTGTACCGGAATAGGTTTGGCTGGCAATATCGTAGCGGACCAATTTGCGATAGAGGGAGCGCGAAATAATCGATTTCGAGTCCAAAGAAAACACGGAGCCGTAAGTGTAGTAATTGCGGTCGTTGCTTTTGGGAACGATCGAGCCGCTATCGGTCGTCCGGTCGTAAAGAATACGGTCGGATTCGATCACGTTTGCGAGAACATAACGGCCATCGGGGCTCTCAATAAATTGAGCGCCGAAGAAACTCGGGAATCCGGCGGGGGCTTCCCATTTCACCGTCCCCGCGACGAGATCTACGACGACAAACTCGCCATTATATCCGTTCAGGAAGGCGCGCTGATTGTCCTTCGTGATCATCACCGTGTTCCAACCCCAGCGCGTATCGGGCCCGGGTTTGGGACGGCGAACTGCATAGGGAATTTCCTTGCGAAGGGTACCAGTATTCAAATCGTAAATACGAATCGTGTCATAATCGGCGGTCAGGCCAACCGTGGCATCTTGCGAGAACGCTACATTCGTTTCGCGTCCCGCAGTCCGCATTGGAAACTCGCGAACGACCGTTTGCTGCTTGTAATCGTAAATTGCCGCGTTGCCGGCCAGTGTTTGTGCCAGATACGTCGAATCGGTGACCTGCTGAAAAATATTGGAGATTAACGGGTGCGGCCGAAGCTGGGAGAAACGCTTGGGGTTATAGCTGAGGTCAACTTGGCCCTTGTGGCCGGTCATGCGGACATCACAGACTGAGGCGGCAGCGAGGGTGGAAGTGGAAACGAGTAAAAGCGCGGCGAGCGTCCGGAACATGGCTAACTCCTTGTTTGGCTGGAACTTCCCAAACGGGCGCAAGGAGTTCAACAATAAAGTTTATAAAAGGAAGGGGAGTCGGGGCTCCCCTTCTTAGATAGGATTTATTTGATAACCAATGGATCGCTATTCGTCACCGTTCCGGTAACGGAGCTTGTTCCCTCCAAATCGATTTCACCGCGGACATCGTCAATATTGCCGACGGTCACGTCGATTAACTCGATATGGCCGCGGTGATTGCTAATCGATTGCACGGTGCCGCCATGGATGATCATCGAGCCGCGTGTGTCTTCAATTTTGGTCATATTGAGATTTTCGATCTCGACATGGCCGCGGTGATTCGTCAGCTGAGCCGTGCCCAAGACGTTGTTCAAGCTTAGGCCCTGCAGGCACAGGAGGCCGCGGAGGTCATCGATTTGAGTTGAGGTTTGCAGCATGGCGAGGACGGGACCGCGGATGTCTTCGAGCGTGAGATCTTTAGCGTCGACAACCACTTCGCCTCTGACATGGTCCAACGAAATCGAGTCTTGCATCGCCAAAGGCCTACAGCCAGATCGAATTTGATCTTGAGGATGGATGCGGCACGGGAAACAGTTTATCCGTCACCAATAATTCGGGAACCTTTTCGACGAATGACAACATGACGATCCGGTTCGATGGCTCCGTCGTGGTTTCCGCCGGGCAGACGGTCGATTTGCTCGTGCAAGAGATCGTCGATTCGCTCGCGACGGTGACCAAGTCGTCGGACCTCAAGAGCGCCGCCGAATCAGCTGCGGGACAATGTCAGGACGACTGATCGCCGTTAGCTCATACATATCGGCCAATAAATCGTATCAGTTTGAGACCTGGATCGAGAGAAAAATCGGAAATCCCGAAATTCGGGTTCAGGTGATAAATGGCCACATCCTTCTGGAAGGCGTCGCCAATACACCCGCGGAAGCCCAACGTGCCCAATTGATTGCCGAAATGTATACGCCGAATATCGTTGTCGATGAGGCGGTCGCAGACAGGAAAGTGCTTAAGGTTCACCCGAACTGACAGGGAACTTATTTCCATTGATAAATGGCCAGGCTTTAGCTATTTCGAGCGGGCATGGCAAAGAACTTACTCACATGGATTGCGTTTGGCATTCTGATCATTGGCGTCCCGCTGATGGTCCTGAAGAGCCTTGCGTACGACGTGCCCACTCCATTAGCCGTTGGAAACAACAAATTCACACTGGCCTCCGCGCGAGCCTTAGCGCTCAGTCAGTCGGAGCACAAGAATAATGGCGAGGCGGCGCATGCGTTCGAGCAGTACTTCGCACTTGGCGGCCAGGAAGCCGACATGATGGCGATGTACGCTTACACTCTGTCTGAGTTGGGGCGAAAGGAAGATGCCGTCACATGGGCACACAAAGCTACGGCGAAGGATCCGAATTCGAAGGCCGCGCAGATGATCCGCAAGGCCCTAGAAAATCAAAAATAGCGATTAGCGTGTTCGGTACGTTTGGTACGCCTTCCGGGCGCTACTCTTGAGCTGCTGAAGCCCGATCAAATAGACAAACGAAGCCAATAAATTTAACGCCATTAAGGCCATAAAAATATACAGCACGAGTGTGTCTTGCATAAATCCCCCATCCCCCGATGGTACTTGCGGTCCATTCAACCCCGGGGAGCGTCCTGCCCCCTGGAGTTCCTACTCGAGCGGCGTCCTGCCCCTCAGGAATGGGACGCTGTTTTAAGGCCCGCCGGTTAAACTCCATAAAGGTAAAGGAAACTAGATGTTTGGGCTTGGCCTTCACCTAAATGGTCGCCACAATTATGGAACTCATTATAAGACGATTTTTGTTTAGGAATTGGACACTCTCCTAAACCTAGGTCCTGGAAAGTCCAATAAATAACTACGGTATTAGTGGAACGTAAAACAGGTTGCACGGCTTCGTCCTCCACTGGAGGTGTCAATGTGACTTGCGGCTTGTCGCAAGTATTTATTGCCAATGGTGCCGCGGGCGCCCAAGGTTCTCAGGGACCGCAAGGTCCGGCGGAACATTGTACTTTACGACCCCCGACTGCACAGGTACGCCTCACTCTACGGTGGGTTACAATGCTGCCAATACAGGGTTCCTGCTCAACACGAAGGTTTATCGCATAGAGGCGACTTCCGACACGATTACTCCGGTCTCGCAGATGCAGGGAAATGGAAACAGCACTTTGGCCTCGTGCACCCTCGTTACTGCAGGACAGGCTCCAAGCGGCAGCTATAATCGAGTCATCGTAATCGCGAGCGCGACCCTGCCTATGACGATTGGTTGCAACACATTCAAGATTGAAAAGAGATAGCTAGTGGGCGGCTTACTCCGAGAGGCGGTCGATTCTGTGGCGAACAGACGAGCGGATGCCCGTTTTTAAGGCACGCGAGCTGACGGGCGAACTATCTTAACGGGCCGCAGTATAAGCCCAAATTGACAGTGGAAGTGCCCTTGCATATCAATAGATCCTTCCTCGTTCGCACCCACGTCTTTTAATAATCCCCAGGTGGCGAAATTGGTAAACGCATCAGCTTGAGGGGCTGACGCCCGCAAGGGTTTGCTGGTTCAAGTCCAGTCCTGGGGACCAAATAAATACATGAGTAAAGTCTATCGACCTGACATTGATGGTCTCAGAGCTGTTGCCATATTAGGTGTCCTTTTTTTTCATGCATTTCCGTCCGCCATTTCGGGCGGGTTTATTGGCGTAGATATTTTTTTCGTCATTTCTGGATATCTGATCACCAGTTTGATTCTCAACGACCTCTCACTTGGGCGATTTAGCTTCGGGAACTTTTATTACCGACGGGTGCGCCGCTTGTTTCCTGCGCTCCTAGCGGTGATGGTTTGTTGTCTTGCCTTTGGTTGGTTTGATTTATTTGTCGATGAATTCCATTCCTTGGCTCGCCATATTTCCTCAGGAGCGGCGTTTATTTCCAACTTTGTGCTCGCGCGGGAGAGCGTCGGAACCAATGGCTACTTCGACATCTCCTCCGATCAGAAGCCTTTGCTTCATCTTTGGTCGCTTGCAGTGGAAGAGCAATTCTATCTGACATGGCCTATCGTGCTGGTCTTCGCTTTCCGGATGAAGCGCAATATTTTTCGTGTGGCACTTGCGCTGGCCATTTTGTCTTTTGCATTCAATCTATACGCCTCACCACGATTTCCAATCGCAAGCTTCTATCTGCCGTTCACGCGCATGTGGGAACTATTGGCTGGAATACTTGTGGCGGTGTCGAGTGGACACCCATTTTGGCAGCGATTGAACTCTGCGCGTGCGCGGAACATACTGACGACGGTTGGTTTCCTTCTGCTAGGGATTGGCTTCTGGGCCATTGACAAGACCGTGCCTTACCCGAGCTTCTACGCCCTTTTTCCCGTTGTCGGTACAGTTATGATTTTAAGGGCCGGGCCACTGGCTTGGTTGAATCGGTATGTGTTATCTCATCCAGTCGCCGTGATGATTGGTCTGATCAGTTATCCGCTATATCTTTGGCATTGGCCTTTGCTCGCGTTTGCGCGTATTGAATCTCCCGAATTTTTCACACAGTGGCGATGGCCCGCGTTGATGATCAGTTTTGCGCTGGCGACGGTTACATACCTCTTTTTGGAACGCCCGATTCGGGACGCCAAGGTGAGAGTGCAAAATTGGGCTGTGATTTCCTTAGTGGCGGGTATGGTTACAATCGGAATTGTCGCGAAGATTGCATATGTCAGACAAGTCGAAGGGCCGCTTTCGTTCAAGCAGTCTTCGATTGCCGACGTCAAGACGATGATTAGAAATCAGCCGGTCGCTGGCAAAGAGCGACTGCAATGGGATGTTGTAACTGACAATTCCGGCGTGTCCTCTTTGGCCTTACCTGAGAACGCGGGCAGTCCAAACGCCATTGCCTATGGCGATAGCAAGGCGGAACACATTTTCAACGGACTTCTGCGCACAGAGTCCTCAAAAACATGGTCGTTTTTTTCCAAGAAGGCATGTCTGCCGCTGACGCCTTTTCCCCGCAAAGGATCCTCTGAAGAAGAAGAGGATCCTGCATGTACTGAAGACAATCGTGTCGCTATCCAATACATCAGGGACGATCCCAGGATTCAGTTGGTGCTCGTAGCTTTTTCAGGGCGTATTCTGGTCGCCACTCAACGCGCTTACGAGCGTGACTTTCCCGGCAGCGACGGCTTTCAGGTCATCCTTAAATCGATGCAGGATACGATTAACACCTTTCAGCAGAGTGGTAAGAAGGTCGTCATGCTGTTAGACAATCCATTGATCTTTGATCCGCACCGCTGTGTCAATCGCCTCCTCTCACGAGAAAAGTTCGAGTGTGGCATTTCCCTAGCCGACCATATGACGCAGTTTAAGAGGTATTATGAGTTCATGTCGGACCTAAAGAAGCGCCTGCCCGATGTCGCGTTTTATGATCCGTCCACCATTTTGTGCCCAGACGATTTTTGTAGCATGGTTCTCGATCATAAGTTCATTTACTTCGATCGCGACCACTATTCAGACCTCGGAGCGGCACTCGTGGCGAACGACATGTTGGCGCATGTCAATGAGTTACGGTAGATCGGCGTGTGCCTCATAAGTCATTTCAGGTTTTAAAATGCACAATTTCTAAGCGTTTCTCTCGAACCGGTCCAGTCGATGTCCCCGGTGCGACAAAAGTTAAACAACAGTTAATTAGTAATTCACGACTCAACATATTTTAATTAGTTGATGCGTCTAGACGTGTTTCCATGAATATTAAGGGATCAGATCTGGACCTCTAACTAATTTCGAATTGTTTACATTAAAAAATCGTTATGTCAGGGTTGATGCTCAAACCTTTCAAAGGAGGAAAGATGATTTTTAAAGGTGCGATTGTAGCTGGTCTTGTAGTTATGGGTTTTGGCGCTAATGCGCTACAAAACTCCCCCATCATTCGCCAGCAAGTAGCCGGAACGGGTTTTGGGGCGCCGACGATTTCCGGAAAGGACAATGTCTCGCCGGTATCCGAGGGTGATCTCGTATATGATTCGCTCGACGGAATTTTCTTTGGATATAATGGAAGTAGCTGGAATTCACTTAGTGTGGGCGTGGCTAGCGGGACATCGTCTTACCACAGCCCGACCCAGGGTCAGATTGTCTATGATACAACTGCGGCTGTGTTCAAAGGCTACAACGGAACAGGATGGATTACATTCAATGCCTCTGTCGCAGGAGTTCCCGCGGGGACCGTAATTACGACAGCCGCGACATCATGTGCGACTGGATATATCGCTGCCGATGGTTCATCGGTGCTAAGGACCGGCGGAACGGAATGCGGTGGTTCTGGTTGTGACAATTTGTTTGCCGCTATAGGGACAACATATGGGTCTGCAGACGGTTCACATTTTACTTTGCCTAATGCACAAGGTGTCTTCGTTCGCGGCGCCGGTTCTCAGACGATTGGGTCTGTTTCCTACTCTGGAACCCAAGGAACCGCTCAGAACGACGCTCTCCAAAACATCACAGGTAACTACCCCAGTGTGGGTGGGGCTGGAACGACTAACGGAGCTATGGCTCAAGGGAGCGTCGTAGCTGGTGTGCAGGGAAACGGACCTAGTAACAACGTATATCAGTTTAGCTTCGATGCTTCTCGGGTCGCTCGAACGTCAACGGAAACTCGCCCAGGCAACATTGTGCTCAAGTACTGTATAGCATACTAGCGGTGAGCCTTCGAGCGCCGAAAGTATCGAACTTCGAGGTCGGCGCTCGTCGTATCACAAGCCCAGGATGGGCGCAGCAATTCAGTGCCAGAATCCGGTTTTGGTCCACCAAAAATCTTCGCCGATAGGTTTCCATTACGTTATGATGCCTTAGATCTCTCTGTCTTCTTTGGCCGTACTTGTAGCTCCATCCCAAGGGACGCGACGACAATCAGGAAATCCAAGTGGTTCAAGTCCAGTCCTGGGGATCAAACTACTCCTGTTTACATCTGTTTCAGACTACTTTTCACAAGAGTAAACGAAAAGTATAGGTCTATTTCTTTATGATCCCTCAGAGCAGGTCTTAACGAATGAATGATGCCACGGGGAGGGCGTCATGCGATTAGTCTCGGGGTGAAAGGTCGTCACTACGGTTTTCTCCGATGAAACCCAAGTGGGATCTGCGCCTCGCCGATGGTGGACCGCAACCGACCTTTCGAAGTTTGTGACGATGGGTGCCCGAATGTAGGCGACCTGGTAGCCATTGATCTCTTCCTCGAAACTATCCAGCTGCCTTCCGTAACCGTTACGGCGAATGGCAATGTCGATAGCACCAAAAGATTTTTGAGTTGGGTTGGTCACTTCTTTCGCAAGCAGAATTGCGCCTGCACAGATGCCCCATGCCGGCTTTTCATTTACAAATTTATAGAGGGCGGAGCCCATCGAAAGTGAATCAATCAACTTCAACATCACGCTGCTTTCACCCCCCGGAATGATCAGTCCGTCAATTTGAGTGAGATCATCGGCACTCGTAACTTCTTTGTACTTCGCGCCCGTAGCCAGAACATGTTCCTTGTGGAGGTGGAAAGCGCCCTGGAGAGCCAGTACGCCAACCGTGACCTTTTCGTGTTGCACTTACCACCCTCTTGCAGCAAGCCGCTCTTCGTGCGGGATCGTCTTCATTTCAATTCCTCGCATCGGCTGTTTTAGCCCGCGCGATGCTTCGAGCACGGCTTTCGGTTTTTCAAATTCGACTACGGCGCGCACAATCGCTTTCGCAAACAATTCAGGATTTTCGGATTTGAAAATTCCGGAGCCGACAAACACGCTTTCTGCCCCCAATTGCATGACGAGGCTCGCGTCAGCCGGAGTCGCAACACCACCTGCCGCAAAATTGGGAACCGGCAGCCGTCCCAACATTTTAACTTGTTGCAAAAGTTCAAACGGCGCACCTAAATTCTTTGCTTCGGTCATCAGCTCTTCATCACTTAGGCTCATGACTTTTTTAATCTCCGTGTTGATTTGGCGAAGATGCCGAACCGCTTCGACAATATTGCCTGTTCCAGCTTCTCCTTTGGTTCGGATCAACGCCGCTCCTTCTCCGATTCGTCTGAGCGCTTCGCCCAAGCCGGTTGCGCCGCAAACAAAGGGGATCTTGAACGCATGCTTGTTAACGTGAAAGCAGTCATCGGCAGGCGTGAGCACTTCGCTTTCATCAATATAGTCGACGCCAATGGCTTCAAGAATTTGAGCTTCGGCAAAATGACCGATTCGGCACTTTGCCATCACCGGAATATCAACTTCGCTCATTATCTTTTCGATCAATTCGGGATTCGACATGCGAGCTACACCTCCGTCCCTGCGGATATCGGAGGGGACCCGTTCCAGCGCCATAACGGCGATCGCGCCGGCATCTTCCGCGACTCTCGCCTGCTCGGGCGTCACGACATCCATAATGACGCCTTTTTTCAGCATTTCAGCTAGCCCGGTCTTCAAATTAAGTTGTCCCGTGTGTTTCTCGTTCATTTTGGCTCTCCTTTGAAAATGACAGGTTGGGTAATTCGATTTAGATATAGGCCAAGGATCGGTTTGGTTTAAGGGACAGACCCAATTGATTTCCTGGGACAGAAAATCTGTCCCAAGACATTTTATCAATGTGTCCCTTACTGAAGACGGTCCTGGTCGACTAGGCTTCATCAGACAAAGGGGGAGCCTCATGGAAAAACAGCCCTATGTGCGTCTTAGTTTGAATTCGGAGAATTCTGGGCGAAAGCTCAATGTAGAACAGCTTGTGAAGCTCATTCGACAACAAATTCTATCCGACAGCCACTTGAAAGGTTGCCGGCTTCCGCCGGTGCGAGCACTTGCTCACCAACTCGGAATTTCCAAAAACACTGTGCAAACTGCCTATGAAGAGTTAAAGGCGCAAGCTCTCGTTGAAAGCCGTGACCGCGCCGGTTTGTACGTTAGCCATGGAAACGAATCTTTTCCCGTGGACAAGGCGGCTCAAGTCCCAGCCGTCGAACTCAAAAAGGTGACAATTCAGCGATACACAAAACCAAAGCAGAGTGGGGCAATTGAATTGAGTTCCGTTTTTGTTGATCCGAAAATTTTGCCGAAGGAAAAGTTATCGGCATGCCTCAGATCAGTTTTGAAATCGCCTGGAATGCCTGAATTTCATGATCCTCAAGGAATGCCTCAACTCCGTGAGAAAATCGCAGTTCGCTTGAGGGACAGAGGCATGGATGTAGATGCCGATCACGTCATCATCACGAATGGTTCACAGCAAGGACTGGATATTGTTACCCGCGCACTCGGTACGAGGGTTGTCGCGACTGAGGACCCAGCGTACTATCTCGGAAAAATTTTGTTCGAAATGAACGGCATCAAGACAGTGGGGCTGCCAATTGATCCCTTTACGGGCATTGATCGCAAGACGTGGGAGCAACGACTTTCTCAGAATAAGCCCGGATTGGTTTACCTCACTACGAACTTTCAAAATCCAAACGGGTATTCGTATTCAAGCCAAGAGGTTTCAAACATTGTCCACTGGGCGCGCGAGTTCGGGTTTGGAATTCTCGAAGATGATTGGGGCTCAGAAATGCTTTCGTACTCGGAATTCAAGCCCGGATTGCGAACTCTTGGCGGGAGCAATGTTCTCTACATGAATTCCTTTACAAAAAAATTATTGCCGTCGCTCCGAATCGGATACCTCGTTGCGAACAGCCAGACGATCGACACTCTACTTATGGCAAAAAGAGTTTCCACGCTCGGCATTCCCAGTCTCATTGAGGCCACACTTTTTGAATTTTTGGATCGCGGTTATTACGATACTCATCTCCGCTACATTCAGGAAGAACTCGACGTTCGCTATGAACACTGCCTGAGTTGTCTGCGTGAAAATATGCCCAAAGAGGTCAAGTGGACTTCCCCAGGCGGAGGCCCTGTGCTTTGGCTTGAGCTTCCAAAGAGAGTTAACCTGAATGAGCTCTCTCAACGGCTTAAGGACGAAGGCGTCCTAGTTAAATTGTCGAACGACGCATACTTTGAGGAGCCTCACTCGCATGGCTTCAAAATTGGCTACGCATTTTTGAATCAGGGCGAAATGGAAGAGGCTATCGACAAAGCTTCTAAAGAGATTCGCAGGCAATTGAATGTTTAAGGGCGTTGTTTTCGATCTCGAGGTGACAATATGAAAATTCAAGACGTTCCTTTTATGACGACCGACTGGGAAAAGATCACTTCGACGGAACATCCGGGGGAAATTGGAAAAGCCTTTTGGAGAACGCTTGAAGTTGGCAATATCAGAGTAAGGATGGTCGAGTACACGCCCGGTTATGTCGCCGATCATTGGTGTTCACGAGGGCATGTTCTGTTTGTTTTGGACGGAGAACTCCTTACAGAGCTGAAAGACGGTCGCAAATTCACTCTTCGCTCTGGCATGTCCTATCAGGTAGCATCCGACGCCGAACCACATCGTTCGTCTACATCAAGCGGTGCCAAGCTATTTATCGTCGACTAATCGGCTTGGTTCTAATGTCTTTCACGGCACCTTAACTTTTTCATTTGTTAGTTCAGATACAGTCTCATTTTGAGAATTCCAATCACCTGTATTCCCTGCGCATACGCCTCGCTGACCACGAAAAAATAGTCACTGCTCGGGCCTGACACAATGGCCTGGGTCCAATTTGCGTTCCCGTGGCTTCGGTTGTTGCAATTCAAACCTCCCAAACACCGAGGAGGTCGAATGAGGGGCATTCAATTTTTGGTAGCACTGGTGGGGATCTTTTCCGTTCTAAACTGCTCTAAACTGAGCCCGTCCCATGACGCTTACGTTCCCGACTTTCCGCTGCCTAAATTGACGGCGGACGCGAGCTACTTCGGCAGCTGTGATGACTACAAGGCCTGGAAAGATCAAAAGATCGGGGAGTTCAATCAGAGAAATAATCAGTACTACGCCACTTTCCCTCAGGGGCCCGGGACTTATGCGACCTCCGGTGTCGCTTCGACTGGAACCGCCGCCGCGCCAGCAGCTGCGGCTTCTACGATCACTAATATTCAGGAGGCTGGAGTCGACGAGCCAGACGTGTTCAAAGGTGACTCGAATTATCTCTACTATGCCCGCACCCACGAAGTAGTGGTGATCAATCAGGGTACGCTCAAGGTTGTACAGTCCATTCCCCAGCCGGATTTAACCGGCATTCAACTGTATGTAACGAGCGGCCGATTGATCGTGATAGGCCGTCCGTACTTGAGTTACGGAAGTCTGATCGTGCGCGAATTTGTACAGAGCAGTGGCACGTTTTCACAAGTGGCGGAGCGCACATTGGCGGGCTACAGTTATGCGGATTCGCGGCTCGATCTCGCGACCGGCCAGCTGACTGTGGTTATGGAAGACGCCATTCAACTCGACACGGATCCGAACGCCGATGGAACGGTCGATAACGTGCCATGCAATCAGATTCAACGCCCGCTCTTGGACGATTATGAATTCACGGTCACCGCCGTTCATAAGATAAATACAGACGGTTTATCCATGAAATCTTTAGCGATTGTGGGACGCGTCGATCAGATTTATATGACCCCGAACAATCTCTATATCGCCGGAAACGGGTATACCTGGTTCCCCTGGGATACTCGCCCGCTTCGCGATTTGCTGAATCAAAGCTTAATCATTAGAAAAATCGACGTCAGCGGCTCCAACCTATCCTACAGCTCCGCCGGCGCGGCCATCGGTCACGTGCGCGATCAGTATGCGTTCAAGGAAAGCGGTGACGACCTCTTTGTCGCGACTTCGTACCTCTCCTGGGCGTACCTCGTCAGCGGCGGCTACTCGTACAATCCCTATGGCGGTACTTACGAGGTTGGAGAAACGGCACAGGGGAATGGAAATCGGGTGTTCCACTTGCGGCAGTCTCCGAATTCTCACCGCCTGAACCTTGTCGGAGAGTCTCCGGAGGTCGGTTACAATGAGGATATACGGGCCGTGCGTTATATCGACCACTATGCCTATGTCGTCACTTTTGAGCGGACGGATCCTTTGTTCGCCTTCGATTTAAGTTCTGGAGATGATCCGCGGCTTCTCACCAAATTGGAGCTTCCCGGATTCTCAGCCTATCTGCACCCGCTCGTTAACAATTTGCTCCTCGGCGTCGGTTACGCAACTGTCGAGCAATCCTATAGTGGCAGCCCAAGCTTTTCTGTGACGACAGGAGTTCAACTCTCGTTATTTGATTTGGCCCATCCCGACAATGTTTCGCTTCTCGACAGCCAAGTTTTCGGCGGCCGTGGATCACATGCCGGCGTCTCGGGCGATCCCCACGCGTTTTATTATGGAGACGGAGTCGTCGGACTTCCCGTCACCATCTTGAAGCCCACGAGCGATCCGAATCAGTGGGGAGGGCAGCTCGATTACTCAGGCGCGATGATGCTGAGTTTTGATTCGCAGATTCACGTGCTCTCGGTTCTCACTCACTCCGAGTGGATTCCGAGTCAATGCCGCCCGGCTCTTAGCCAAGGAAGCTGGTGGGTCTCGAACCCGCTCAGTCTAGACATACAGCGGATCACCAAAGTGGGGAGCCTTATTGTCAGCGTGTCTCCCTTTGGAGTGAAGGCGAGCGATCCGGCGCAAAACTACGCGACCGTCATTGCGACCCAATTCGCCAATGGCGACCAACAGTGTACAAATTACGGCATGCCTCTCTAGGGGCTTGCCAAAATCGGTACTCGGGGGGAATAACGGCGTCAAGTCGGAGGGTGACGCTGTGAAAATCACGATTTATTCGCGCCTGGTATTGGTAATGGTTTTGACGGCCACCATGTGGAGTGTGCCGTCACTTGCGAAGACAGAAGAAAATTGCAGTGTCGCTCAGTCAGAACTCCCGAAAGAGCTGCCGCTCCCGCAAACCGATAGTGAAATTCGGAAGTTGGTCGATCAGGCCAACCAAGAGTACCTCGATCAGGCCGACGCGACAGAGCTCGTGAAAGTCCTTAAAGAGATCCGCGACAGTGACGACCCCGAGTCGCACATCAACGGATTGAGAAAGGCCCGCGGGGCGGGCCTTTTGATGCGGGCCATATGGCATTTCTTCAGCGCCGACGCGGAGCCGCCACGTAAGTTCGATAATCTGGAAAAAGTTCTCGGCCACCTTCAAGACCAAATTCAAGATAAAGAACACAAACAAATCAAAGACTCGGCTCAACAGGCGATCGACGCGATCAAAGCTGGCCACGGCGACTTAGCCGTTTTGTCGGCAAAGGAAGTGGTTGATGTGAGTCAATTCGAGCACAATCTGAAAAAGATGGTTGAGGCGATTTCAGCCGCCCTCGACACCAAGGGTAAGCTCGCACTCGACGACTATCATCAAGTGCGAAAGGAAGTGCGCATGTTCAAATCGCTTTTTGAGCTCGAAGGAGAGTTAAAAAAATCGCCGGAGATCGCACTGGCCGCCAAATATTGTTCTGAACTCAGCAACAGCCTCGGCGACGTTAAGGATACAATGGAAACCGAAGTCAAAAGCGGCGATAAAAACGTAGGTGCGAAATTCACTTGCGATCAACAGGTTAGGATCGAGTTTTTGCTCGAGCGACTCTAGCCTGCGGCGGCGTTTCAATTCGGCCCCAAAACGAAACGTCTCAAAATGCGAATCCTAAAATGAATGTCGTCAAATTAGACAAATTTCCAGTCTTTCATCGGTCATAGTAAGCTTTAAGGAATTATAACTCCGACACTAGTACGTTGGATAAAGGAGACCCGATGAATAGGTTGAGTTTAGCAATCGCAATCCTTTGCCTTGCAGGCGGAAGCACTTCGGCTTTTGCCGGCCAGAGTAAGGACCGAGTCGGCGCCGTATATGCGGGCCATTGGGATGCGCAGAAGGCACGGCACCAAGTCGGCGCTGTATATAGAGGGACCTGGGATGCTCAGAAAGCACGGCATCAGGTCGGCGCCGTATATGCAGGCCATTGGGATGCGCAGAAGGCACGGCACCAAGTCGGCGCTGTATATAGAGGGACCTGGGATGCTCAGAAAGCACGCCATCACGTGGGTGGCCGCTTTATAAACGCCGTTCAGACACGCCATGAAGTAGGAGCTACTCAGGCATCTGCCGGCGACAAAGGCTTGGACCTCAACGAAGGGTTTTGATCTCGACTGATTTCAATGGGCCGCTTTCGTGGCGGCCCATTTTATTCGTCACTCCTTAGCGAAAAATAAAACTGTGTCGAGCCGCCAAATTCAGGTGCGCCTTGGTAGACCCCAAGTCTCGCAGATATGTCCCAAATATGAACCGCCAACATGTCTTGAATGAGTTCGATGCCCGCACTCCAAGGCTCACCCCTTTGTCCAAGGTCTGACACGCTCGCGATTTGTCCGCGTAGGCCAAGAGAAAGCCGGCCGAACTGGAACGGGAATTCTCCCGGCCCCCGCTGAATATCAATGAGAGGCATCGTATACCACAAATCGCCGATCATTATATGTGATCCAACAAAGGCATTGATGTCATATCCATAGAGCGTGTATCCACTGCCCAGCGAATAGGGGAAGTTCATTAAGCCACCAGCTGTGAAATAGGTATCCGGTGTTTTTCCCGTTAAGATCCAACCACCTTCGATTGATGCATGAAGGATGTGGTGATAAAACAGCTCTTGATTATGGCGAAGCGAATACGTGAAGGCCGTGGCACCCGAGACCTCATGGCCGTACATTTCACGCAAATTAATATCGAGGTATGAGCCGATCTGAGGAAAGCTCTGACCAAGCTGTTTGAATTCAGTGTCGTACCTGAATCCCAGCTGAGGACCCATGAACGTCGCTGTCCCAAAACTATCAATTTGCATCGCGAAAACGCCCGGTCTTAGATGAATATTGTTTTCGTCCGTGCCCAATGGAATATTGGCTGAGGCATCCCCCGCTATAGACCGCTGTTGAATTCCAAAGCCCGAAAGGGGCACAACGTCGCGGACGATATTTAAATCCAACGCCGTGGAATTTGCGCCGTAATAATAGAATAACTTTCCGACCGGCATTCCGGTTTGGGTGTCATATCTAATGTCTAAATTGTATAGGTGCCAATAGAGCGGGTCGGCGGCCCCGATTTCGCCGCCGATTTGAACTGTCCCCGGCCGAAAGAGAAGTGATGGACGCATATACTGTGGCAGTAAATAGCGTGTCGCCGTGTACGGTGTGGACTCGGTGGGCGAAGGCTCCGATGCGGGGGCCCTCGGACCCGGTAGTAGCTTAAGTTCGGGTAGCGATCCGATTTTTTTCCATTTCGTGGGATCATACGGGAAGCGCGCAAGATCGTACCCTTTGCCATGGTACGACGAGACATAGACCCATTTGTTGTTCGGATCTATGACCGGCGAAAATAGGCCGCCAAGCACATGACTCATCTGCCAGATCTTTTGACCTTTCAGATCAATACAATAAATGTTTGCAACTCCGGTGCGGTCCGACGAGTAAAAGATTTTCGCGCCATCGCCGGACCAGCGGGGAAAAAGATTCTGGTGACCGTCGCTAAGGAGGACGAAGGCCTGTCCGTCTTGTACCAGCCAAAGGTCTTCGCCTCCCGTCTCGTCATTGTGGGCGGACGGTACGATAGCCGATCC